>Ga0187803_10000340_pt1 | contig 19075 bp, 13 predicted proteins | sample NC_wetland_sal_i_2_FD_132425 | JGI IMG/M metagenome (GOLD analysis project Ga0187803, IMG submission 132425) | Wetland sediment microbial communities from Neuse River Estuary, North Carolina, USA - Control_3 | ecosystem: Environmental > Aquatic > Freshwater > Wetlands > Sediment | place: USA...
ACCATTGGTCCTCGTGCTCTTCAGCGGAAGACCGCTGACGTTGACATGGGCGTTTGAGCATATTCCCGCGGTGCTGGCAGCGTGGTTTCCCGGTGTGCAAGCGGGGCCGGCCCTGGTGCGAACGTTGTACGGGGAGTCTGTGCCGAGTGGCAGGCTGGTGATCACTTGGCCTCACTCCATGGGGCAGATTCCGGTTTACTACAATGCTCTGAACACTGGACGTCCCGCAGGCAATGCGGACCTCACGCGTCCGCCCAAGGAAGGCAATGAGAAATTCATCTCCCGCTATGTGGACGAACCGAACAGACCCCAGTTTCCGTTTGGGTTCGGGCTGTCTTACACGGAGTTTCGGTACTCGGCTCCGGAAGTCAGCATCAAGAACTTGAGCGCGAAAGAGTTGAATGAAGATCTTCACAGCGAAAAAACGGATGGAAAACAAGTCATCACGGTCACCGCAAATGTCACAAATTCCGGCAGGGTTGCCGCCGAAGAGGTGGTCCAGCTCTATGTGCGGCTGAGAGGCACCAGCATTGCAGAGCCTGTGCGCGCGCTCAAGGCGTTTGAACGCGTGAGTCTGGCGCCAGGCGAAACCAAGAAGGTCACGTTCTCCTTAAGCGCCGAGGCTTTCGCCTTGTGGGACATTCACAATGAGCGCAAAGTTGAGCAATGCCGGGTAAGCCTCTGGGTGAGCCCGGATTCCGAACGCGGCCAGGCCATCGAACTGGAAATTACCGAGTAGACGGAGCCTCGTCATGAGCACACTCGAGTTAAGCAGAAGGGATTTGCTCCGATGGTGCGGACAGGGCCTGGCCGTCGTCCCATTCGCCTCACTCGTCAGTTGCGGCCAAAACCGATCGCGCTCTCCGAACCCGCCGGGGACCATTTATCAAGGGACGGACGAGCAATTGCTCGACGATATTCAGCGGGGCAGCTTCCAATTTTTCTGGAATGAGACAAGTCCCGCCACCGGACAAATCAAAGACCGCGCTTTCCTGAATGGCAACGATACCCGAACCATGTCTAGCATCGCGGCTACCGGTTTCGGGCTGGCCGCGCTGTGCATAGGAGACTCCAGGGGCTACGCTAAGACCGCAGACATTATCACGCGTGTGCGCAACACCCTGCAATTTCTCTGGAGCCAGATGCCCAACGTGAACGGCTTCTTCTACCACTTCGTGGACATGAACACCGGGCAGCGTTGGGCGCAATGTGAACTCTCCTCCATCGACACCGCCATTCTTCTCTGCGGAATTTTGACCGCTCGCCAGTATTTCCAGGATGCGCAGATCCAGACCCTGGCGACGCAAATCTACAATCGGGTGAACTGGCCCTGGATGTTGAATGGTGGGTCGACGTTTTCGATGGGCTGGACGCCGGAATCCGGCTTTCTGAACGCGCGCTGGGATCATTACTGTGAATTAATGATGATTTATCTCCTGGGGATTGCCTCGCCGACGAATCCTGTCCCTGCGAGCACCTGGAGCGCGTGGTCGCGCCCCACGTTCACTTATCAGGGACTCACCTACGTTTCCGCAGGCGATCCGCTCTTCACCCACCAGTATTCGCATGCATGGTTCGACTTCCGGAACAAGAAGGATGCTTACGCCAATTATTTCAACAATTCCGTCACCGCGACGAAGGCTCACAAGTTGTTCTGCCTGTCGCTGCAATCGCAGTTCAGCGATTATTCGGACAATCTCTGGGGCATTTCCGCGTCGGATTATGTGAAGGGCTACGCTGTGTGGGGTGGTCCGCCGGCGATGGGTCCAATTGACGGCACAATCGTGCCCTGCGCCACGGGCGGCTCTCTCCCGTTTCTGTATTCGGACTGCATCAGCGTCCTGCGAAACATTCGCGGCCCTTATGCTACGAAAGGGTGGGGACTGTACGGCTTTGTTGATGCGTTCAATCCTTTGTCAGGCTGGTACGATACGGATGTGTTGGGAATCGATCTCGGTATTACCATGCTGATGGCGGAAAATTACCGCACCGGCCTGGTGTGGAATACTTTCATGAAGAATCCGGAAACACAAGCCGCCATGCTAAGCGTGGGCTTTCAGCCTGCTTGACCTCATGATGCGGAAACTGCTCATTCTGATGGGCATGGTGCTGCTCCCAAGCGGCCAGAACCTGCCCTTGCCCCCCTACAGCAATCCCCAACGGAGAGCACCATCCGTTTTGAAGAAATAGCCGCAAGAGCAGGCCTACACTTCATGACTGCGAATGGAATCACGGAAAACAAGAATCAGCCGCAAACAATGGTCGCCGGCGTGGCGCTGTTCGATTACGACGGTGATGGCTATCTGGACGTCTTTCTGGTGGGCGGGGCGGCAATTCCCTCACTCGTGAAAGAGTCACCGAAGTATTGGAACCGGTTATTCCACAACAATCATGACGGGACGTTCACCGACGTAACGGAAAAGGCGGGGCTGGCCGGAGCGGGCTACGGCAGTGGCGTGGCAGTGGGGGATTACGACAACGATGGTTGGCCCGATTTGTTCCTTGCGAACGTCACCGGCAACCAACTCTTTCACAACAACGGTGATGGAACATTCACGGATGTGACCGCGAAAGCGGGTTTGGCAGGCGCGAAGCTGAACGGCAAGAAGATGTGGTCGGTGGGCGCGGGTTGGTTCGACTACAACAATGACGGCCTGCTGGATCTTTTCGTGGTGAATTATTGCCAGTGGGAAGTCAACAAAGATCCCTATTGCATGGTCAAGAGCGGCGTCCGTGGGTTCTGCCATCCCAACCACTACGGACCGCTGCACAATACCTTGTATCGAAACAACGGCGATGGCACCTTCACGGACGTATCTGCGGAAACAGGAATCGCCTCGCATTTTGGGAAAGGCATGAGCGTATCGTTTGCCGATTACGACGGCGACGGCTACCTGGATGCGTTCGTGGCGAATGACACGACGCGCAATTTTCTGTTCCACAACCTGAAGGGGAAAAAATTCGCGGAGGTGGGCATCCAAGCGGGCGTGGCGTATGCACCGGATGGCCGGGCGCGATCCGGGATGGGGTCGGACTTTCGCGACGTCAATAACGATGGATTGCCGGACATCTGGCACACCGCGGCACCTCGGCTCCTTTACTCCGAGCCTTGGTTGTTTGAGCAACCCGAAGCCTAATCGTCGGCTCGGAGCCGACACGGTTATCTAATCAGCCGCCCGCCTTGGCGCGGCTCTCTAGCTTGGCGAAGGACGGTCGAAAAAGAGGGTACCCGGCGTTAGGGCACCCTCCCGTACGGAAAACACACACTAGAACTCGAACCGAACTCCCAGGGTTACAACACGTGCAGCAAGGGCACCGTTCGACCTGCCGAAGTTATTGTCCAAGATGGTGCGGTCGATGCCGTTGTTGCCGCTGGTCAGGTTCAAGTTGTTGAACACGTTGTAGGCGTCCACGCGGAACTCGAACTTGGCGCCTTCGCCGAGAACAGGAACCTTCGGCAGTCCAAAAGACTTTGTCAAGGACATATCCAGGCTTCTGTATCCCGGACCGGTGATCCAGTTGCGCTTCATGCCTGCCTGCGGATTCGCGTTCCCGTAGTTCGTTGCTCCCGGGCCCGTGTAGAGGGTATAGTCAGTTGGCAAGGTGAAATACGAGAGGTGGTTGCCTCCTTGCCCGCCAAAATTGGACCCCGTCTGGTACGCTGAGTTGCTGGCGCTGGTCCCGGCCCCCGACATCGCCACCGGGTACAGTTTGTTGTACCAGCAGCTGCCGCAGTACAGGCTCCCACCAGACAGGAAATACTGCGGGGTCCACGGGAATCCCGAATGGGCGTTGAAGATACCGGTGATGGTCCATCCACCCAGCGTCTTCTCCATCCATGACTGCTGGCCGGTGAAGAACTTCGGCGTGTACGAGCCGTAGATCTTCCATGCCCGCGCGATGTTGTTGTCGGAAGGCGCATAATTCAGGCTGCCGCTATACGGATAGAGATCTTCCGTGTACGGGCCGGTGTTGGTGTCCAAATTCCTGGCCCAGGTAAATTGCGTGTCAAACAGCAGCCCACGCCAGTGGCTGGTCTTCACCTCGGCGATCATGGCGTTGTAGTTGCCGTATCCGCTCGCGTTCCAATAGTTGGCCCAGCCATCGCCGCCGATGGACGGATTCAGGGCATAACCCATCGCCGCCGCATATGAGTAAATCTGTGCGTTGGCGATGACGTTGCTCGAGTGGCTTCCCTGATAACTTAGCGAGCCAGTCCACTTCGACCAGAACTCGTACTGCATATCCGCCGACCAGTGCTCGGCTCTCGTCGTCGGCATGTTCTGGGGGAAGATGAAGAGCTGTGCCGCCCCGGAGGTGGGCAGACCATTCGCACCAAGCGTCGTAATGAAGGCTGGATTGGCCGGGTAATTCAGGGAATGCAGGTTGGATGCGACGGCATAAAGAATATTCTGGTTGATATTCGCAGGATCGCTCGATGACAGGCTCTGCCCCACCGTCAATCCCGGATTGCTCTGGAGGCCGCAGCAGCTGATGGCGATTTCTTCCTGGTTGTAGTTGATGCCGAATCCGCCGCGGAACACCATCTTGTTCTGGAATTTCGTGGGGCTCCAGGCGAAGCCGATCTGCGGGGAGAAATTGCTCTTCTGCGCGTTCCAGCCATTCTCCTTGACGACTTTGAGGTCGGTCAGGAAGGCCGTGCCCACGCCGGGAACCGCGCGATACATGTTGTTTTCTTTGGAGTACAGCGGCCCAAAGTAGGACCACCGCAGACCGAGGTTGAGGGTCAGGTTGCTCCGGAGCTTGTAGTCGTCCTGCACGAAGAAGCCCCATAGGTTTTCGCGCTGGTCCTGGCGGCCCGGATTCGGAGTGCCCGTTGCAGGATTTACGGTCGCCCCCTCCGAGTGGGGAGCGTCGTTCAGGAAATCCCAGATGTTGTAGAACCCGTAATGCGGCAAGGCACAGCCCTCGCAGGTTTGGAGGTAAAACAGACGCGTGACTTCGCCGCCGAACTTGATGGTGTGGCGGCCAAGGACCTTGGTCGCCACGTCTTTATACGTGTAGGTCCACTGGTCCAGGTGGCTGCCGACGTTGGGTCCAAACTGCGTCAGGGAAACGGGGAGGCCGTCCATATTGCTGGCCGGGAGGCCGAGCGGCGATTGCGGGTTGTCCTTGAGTTCGTTATACCGCCAGCCAGCGGCATTGACGCGGGCCTCATTCACGAACGTGGGCGAGATGACGCGGTTCCAGATCAGCGAGAATGCGTTGTTAACCGAGTTGTGATGGAAAAGATCATACGCGCGGGTGCCAAGGCTGGTATTCGATTGCGGAACCCAGTAGATTGATCCAGAGAGTCGGTCCTTCTGCGTCAGGTTGGCATCCACGCGACCGATGTACTGGTTGAAGGAGTAGGTTTGACTGTTGATGATGTTGTACTGCGCGATATCGGCAACGCCGTTCGCGTTCAGACCGCCACCGACACCAGGGTTTTGGGCGCTGACCCAACCCATGTCCTGCTTGCCAAGACCTGTGGTCAGCGGAGAGCCGATATTCAGGCCCTTACCCGGAATCATGATGCAGTTGGTGTTGCCGGCGGCGTTAAATCCGGCATCGGCGCAACTCACGTCGTTGATGCTGGGATTACTCGGAATCGATCCGGGGTAGCTTAGGTAAGTGGCGGCAATGCTGCCCGACTGCGCAAGTTTCTGAAAATCCGACGTCTCCATCCATGTGGTACTGTGGGTTGCCGTTGCCGCAGGGCTGCGGCTCGTCTCCCAGTTGAAGAAGCCGAAAACCTTGTTTTTCCAGATCGGTCCTCCAAGGTTGCCGCCGAACTGGCTGAAGAAGTTGTCATCTCTCTGCACCCGGTTGCCGGTACCGTTCCATTTCTGGTAGGCATCCAGACCCGGACGGTGGGCCGTGAAGAAGGCACTGCCATGGGGCTGATTGCTGCCACTCTTCGAAGTGACCTGGACCTGAGCGCCGGCGAAACGCCCATTCTCGGCATCGTAGGCGTTGGAGATCACCTTCACTTCGGCGACCGCATCTTCCGAGGGCGTGATGATGGACGTGCCGCCCCACACCGCGCTGGCGGTGCTGATACCATCGAGAGAAATGCCGTTGTGCTGGTAGCCTAGCCCGCCGGCCACAGCCTGTGGACCGTTCTCCGTCGCAAAGATTCCCGAGTTGACGCCGGGGGCCACACCTGGGTTACCCGGGCCCTGCGAGCCCGGCAGTTGGCTGCCGCCGCCGCTGGAGCCCTGCGAGTTGTCTCCTGTTATTCCGGGCGCCAACTGCAGCAGCGCGAACACATTGCGACCGGACGAGGGCAGGGTTGTGATTTCAGTGCTCCTCAGGGTGCCGCTGACCGTCGCGGTCTCCGAGTCAAGAGTTTCGGTGGTGCCGGTCACCTCGACGGTTTCTTTCGCTTGGCCGATCTCCAGCTGCAGGTCCAGCGCGTTGAGCTGGTCGGGAATGATCTGCACACTCTCGAGCACCTTCGTCTTGAAGCCGGGTTGCTCGATCGTGATCTTGTAGTGTGCCGCGGGAATCGCGTTGAAGATGTAGAGGCCGGACTGATCCGACGTGGCCGTCATAGCCAGATTGGTGTCCGTGTTCAGCAGTGTGACGGTGGCGCCCGACACCACAGCACCCTGCGGGTCCGTGACGGTGCCACGAATCGAACCGCGGTACTGCGCGCTGGCGGCGAATGTCACGACTAACAGGAAAGTAAATGCAATAAGCAAACGAAGTGACAACTTGGATAAGTTCATGCTCACTCCTCCGCTCGACTGAAATTCTGCGATGTCGCACCAAACCCGCTAGTAAATCGGTTAAGCAACCATTGCCCGGGAGTATATGAATGCGCATTTCGAATGTCAAGCAGCAAATTTTCCAGAATCGATTCGCCACATCAGAGAGGCAGCCCAGGGGCCTCGCCTCGGCCATTTGGGAGTATCTCGGCTCAAAAGTCAGAACTTAGTTCCCAAGCACGAGGCCCCGTGCTCCAAAGGGAGGTAAATCAAAGACCCAAAGTAAATTGTTTGCCGCTAATGGTACGGAGGATTCAGAGACACAGCGTAGCTGCTATGTTCAACATATCGACTACCGGTCGCAATCGATTGGGGAAGATTGGGATCTCGTGGCACGCCTGCACCGCTACCTTCTGGAGAAAGGTGCGGATTATGAAATCCGTTTTGTCCCTGATCCCATGTGCTGGACAGAAGTTCCTTCCGACCTACCGTCCTTGGGAAGACAACGAGCGAGCTGGCAAAAGGGTTTGTTGGGCGTGCTGTGGCCCAATCGGGGCATGCTTTTTCGTCCACGCTACGGCAGAATTGGCCTTTTCGCTCTTCCCCACCTGTGGCTATTTGAGCTGTTCGCTCCTGTCGTTGAACTCCTTGGAATCAGCACAGTTCTTCTCGCCACGTTTCTAGGCGTACTGAACAGGGGATTTTTTCTGCAATTCCTAATTTTCGGCTACACCTTTGCCACGGTGATTTCCATAGGTTCGGTGTTACAGGAGGAGATCACCTACAGGCGCTATAGCGATTGGAAAGACGTGGTTCGCCTCGTGACTTTCTGTTTTCGGGAGCACTTTCCGTACCGCCAAATGCACATGGTCTGGCGGCTGCGAGGCCTCTGGGAATACCTGCGAGGGGACCACGAATGGAAATCACCGAAGCGCAAAGGCCTCATCTCGGTCAAGGTCCAATAATCCTTCCTCCATGCGGACGTTGGCGCAAACGCGACCGTCAGAATCGCTTGGTGTCTTTGGTGTCTATGAAAGGCCGAAATCTATACTAAACATGCGAAACAGTTGAAACTATTGAAACAGGTTAAAGGATGGAAATCGCTAGTATTCATGCGGTTTTCGTGCATTTTGCTGAAAACATGGTTAGATAGTCAAAAGGCATGGGTGAGTATCCCACCCTCTCCGCCATTCCTTTCGGACTCTTTTCTGGGTAATACGTCACAGCTTCCCGCCGGCGCCGGGCTGTAAAATCGCGACGTGTATCTGTGCGAAAATCAATAGCCCGGATTTTTCTAGGATCCACTTCTCGGCGACCCCGTTTCTCCGTTGCTCGGGCTTCTCATTCCTTTAGGAAAGGTGTCTTTATGAGTCTTAGCCAGTTGGCCCGATCCTTGAAAGAGTCGGCCACACTCAAGCTGAACGAAACCGCCGCGTTGCTGCGCGAAAAAGGTGAGCCGGTCATCCACCTGGGTGGCGGCGAACCAAAGAGCAAAGCTCCAATCGACGCGGTAATCAATTGCACAGCGCTTCTCAACACCGGGGAAGTGCGCTACACCGCCCCTGACGGCATCCCGGCGCTGAAGAAAGCCATCGTGCGCTACACCGAGGAGCACTACAAAAAAGTGGTTCACGCTGGAAACATCCTCACCTCCGGCGGCGCCAAACAGGCGCTGATGGTTCTGCTGCACGCGATTCTCGACCCCAAGGAAGAAGTGATTTTCCCCGCGCCGTACTGGGTCAGCTATCCGGAGATGGTCAAGCTCGCTGGCGGCGTTCCCGTGATTGTTAAAGCCGAAGACGGCACCTTTTTCCCCACCGTAAAAGAAATCGCCGAGGCGGTTGGCTCATACACAAAAGCCATCATCCTCAACAGCCCCAACAATCCTTCCGGCGTCATGTACTCCAAGGAATTTGTCCAGGAAATGGTGGAGTTCTGCGAAAAGAAAAGCCTCTACCTGATCATGGACGACATTTACAACCGGCTCACCTTCGATCACAACTCCGCGCCCGTTTGCTACGACTACATGGAGTGCCCGCTGGAGGAATCCAAGCTGGTGGTCATCAACGGCGTTTCCAAAATGTACGCCATGACCGGTTTCCGCATCGGCTGGGCCATCGGCAACGAGAACCTGATCCAGGCCATGGCCACCATTCAATCGCAACAGACCTCCGGTCCCGCTGCTCCTTCGCAGTGGGCCGCCGTCGGCGCGCTGAACGGCGTGCAATCTTCCATCGAGAGCCTCCGCGTGACGCTGGAGAACAATCGCAACATCATGATCGATCGCCTGAATGCCTTCGACGGCATCAAAGTGCACAAGCCCGAAGGCACCTTCTACTGTTTCCCGGACTTTTCCGCTTACATGAAGGATTCGCAGAAACTTTCGGAATTCCTTCTCGAGAAAGTCCGCGTGGTCACCGTACCGGGGAAAGAATTTGGTTTCGAGGGGCACCTCCGGCTGAGTTACTGCGGCGCGGCAAAGGATGTGACCGAGGGCCTGGACCGCATTAAGTGGGCTCTCGATCCCAATTCCGCGAATGAGCTGTACCTGGGCGACCACAAGCTGGTGAGGGACTGGCTATGAACATCTACCTCGATGTGCAATCCCCGGCGGTGAAAGAAGCCGGCAAACTGGCCAGCAACTATGGGCTCGCCAATCACGGGCTGGTCAACCTGCGCCGCGCGTATTGGAATCTCCCCACGCCCGCGCTCTATGAAGAGAGCATTTTCCGTTCGGAAGGCACGCTGTCGCACTTGGGTCCTTTGGTGGTGAATACCGGCAAGCACACGGCGCGCGCCGCCGCGGACAAATTCGTGGTTCGCGAAGAATCCACCGAAAGTAAAATCTGGTGGGGCGAATACAACCGTCCGTTCACGGGAGAAAGTTTCAGCGCGCTGCTGACGCGATTGCAGGGCTACCTGCAGGGCCGCGACGTTTTTGTGCAGGACTGTTTCGCCGGGTCGGATCCCGATTACAGCCTGCCGGTGCGCATCATCACGCAAAAGGCCTGGCACTCGCTGTTCGCGCGCACCATGTTCCTGAAAATCCGCAACACCGACGCGTTGCAGCACCACGTTCCCGAATTCACCGTCATCGCCGCGCCCGGGTTCCAGGCTTCGCCGATGGCCGACGGCACGCGCACGGAAACCTTCATCATCATCAATTTCCGCGAGCGGCTGGCCATCATTGGCGGCACCAGCTACGCCGGCGAAATCAAGAAAACCATTTTTACGGTGCTGAATTTCCTGCTGCCGCTGCAGGGCGTGCTTTCGATGCACTGTTCCGCGAACGTCGGACCGGCCGGCGATGTGGCCATTTTCTTCGGACTTTCCGGCACCGGCAAAACCACGCTCTCGGCCGACCCGAAGCGCCAGCTCATCGGCGACGACGAGCATGGCTGGAGCGACAACGGCGTCTTCAATTTTGAAGACGGCTGCTATGCGAAAGTGATCCGGCTGTCCGAGGACGCGGAGCCGCAAATCTTTGCGTGCACGCGGCGCTTCGGCACGGTGCTCGAAAACGTGACCTTCGACCGCGTTTCGCGCCACCTGGATTTGAATGACTACAGTGTTACGGAAAACACCCGCGCCGCTTACCCGCTCTCGTACATCGAAAATCATCTCCCCGAAAAGCGCGCCGGGCACCCGAAAAACGTCATTTTTCTTACCTGCGACGCTTCCGGAGTGATGCCGCCGATTTCCCGCCTCACGCCGGACCAGGCCATCTACCATTTCATTTCCGGCTATACCAGCAAGATTGCCGGCACGGAAATCGGCCTCGGCGTCGAACCGCAAATGACCTTCAGCACCTGCTTCGGCGGGCCGTTCATGGTGCACCATCCACTGGCCTACGCCGAATTGCTGAAGAACAAGATTCAAAAGCACCACGCGCACGTCTGGCTGGTGAATACCGGTTGGACCGGCGGCTCGTTCGGTGTGGGCAAGCGCATCAGCATCCAACACACCCGCGCGCTGCTGAATGCCGCGCTCAACGGCTCGCTGCTCAACGTGCCGTACAAAAAGGATCCCGTCTTCGGCCTGGACATGCCCACGCAATGCGAAGGTGTGCCGTCGCACATCCTCGATCCCGTGAACACCTGGCCCAGCCGCGAAGAGTATTTCCAGAAGTACGACGCCCTGGCCGCCCGCTTCATCGATAATTTCAAGCTCATGCTCGCCGAGTGCCCCGAGCACATCCGTGAAGCCGGCCCCAAGCGCCTCCATTCCACGCCTGTCCGGTGATCTTCTCCTGTAGGGCCCGCCTTCTGAGGCGGGCCGTGTAGCGCAGGGCGAGTCGTCGAGCCCTGCGGCCTTTCTCTTGATTTTGTAGCGGCCGCCTTCTGAGGCGGGCGCCTGTGAGTAAGGCGATCCGCATAAGCGCGTTCCATTTTGGGACTGGTGTGATGGCGGTGCAGATACCCCACCCCCTCCCCCTTGTTTCTGCAGTACATCTTGTAATTGATAGCGGGAAAAGAGGATAGGGGAAAGACTGTACGGAAGTTGTACGGAAAATGCAGGGCGGGTGGAAGTGGGGCATGGGAAAGAAGTTAGAGGAGAGACGGGAGTACAGGATGGTTTGTACGAGGAGGGCGGAGTGGTGAAAGAGCAGCGCACAGCCACCAGTCGACAGTTCACAGTGAAGAAAGCCGGAAAGGAAGAACCCGAAATGGCACAAGAACAGCGTCCCTCAAGCATGGCTCAAAGAGGATAGCACAGTATTTACTATGTGTCTATAATAATTTAGTAGGTATTTTATTCGAATAGAGAGAGTGCGGGGGTTCTCCGCGGAGCATCGGTTGAGATCCTTCACGCGCAGAAAGCGCAGATTCAAGATTTATCTTTAGTCCGAAAGAAGCGTTTTACCACGTGCACCACGGTGATTTCTGAACGATGTGGAATCGTTATCTATAGTTGATTCCACGACGTGAACAGTTTGCCTTGGATCTGGCTCAGTATGGATTCTGATGTTGATGGCGCGGGTTATTCACTGTTTTGTACCAGGCCAACCACGGCTCCGGCTTCTCCCCCAAGTCCCGTCCAACGATCGCCGTGAGCGCGGCTTGGGCGTCAGCCCCCGCAAAGCCGTCGGTCACAAACGGTGCAAGCAAAGGCACCGTCTGCACGTACTTGTGAGTGCACAAAGTCTGGATGACATCGACGTGGAAAATTTCGTCGCCCTTGCCGCGACCCAAGGGGAATTTCTTCCAGATCAGCGAAATGACGGGCAGGTTGTCTTTGTCAGGCATTGTCCGAAATGCGTCCAGGGCCGCCTCGCAGGTTTGCTCCAGCCCATACTTGACCGCCCAGCGAGCGATTTCTCGGATCACAGGTAGGTCATCCCGGCGCTGGAAGCTCACGAGGCCAGCGAGGCCGTAGTAAATATCGCCGTAGATGTCCTTGACAGAGTCGGGCATCGTATTCCAGCTGGCAAGCGCATCATGGACGCTGAGCTTGTAGGTTAGGACAGAGCTTTCATAGAGCTGCTGTTGGGTTGTTAGGTAGTTTGTCAGAGTCTGGTGCAGCTTGTCGCCACCATATGCACCGGCGTTCTGGAAAAGGTCCGCGCGATCCCAAGAAGGCATATCAGCGAACTGCTCTGCGAAGTAGTCCCCGGATACGGGCGCAATGTTCTGCAAGGCTGACTTAGTGTGATCGCGGAAGCTTGGTCCGTAGTCCTTCATGGAAAGAAATGGCCACAGGGCCTCTGCCCGAAGCCTCGGGTCTGGTGTATTGGCGGCTGCCTCCCATCGCCGACGCAGAGCAACGGCGTGTTCAGCAGTTCTTCTCAGCTGAGGTAACTGTTCGGGATTCTGCACCCAAAAGAAGGAGTATCCGAAATAAGTTGGCTCCCAGGCCGCAGGCTTATCTTTCTTGTGACACAAGAACAGCAGGATTCGTGTGTCCGGCGTAATAGGCTCGACGATGTCAGGGCCGTACTGCTGCTCGGTGAACAATCTGAATCCCTGCAGCTCGATGGAATCACCCCTGTTGGCGCTTCCCAGAAACGCTTCTTCGACTCTGAAACTGCTGGGCGACCCTTGCGAGACGATGACCACTAGTTCCGCGTCCAAGATTCCGTTGCGGTAGTCCCTCGGGGTTACCAACTTAGCGAATGAAACGCTGCTGGAAAGTAGTATGCAGCAGAGCACGAGACGTGCCCGAATCGGCCTACCAAGGCTGCGATGGTCACTCATGGATCAAGAAAATGGTACGCCGTTGTGCATCGAAATGGAAAACTCGCCAAAGTAGCACGTCGTTAACATCTAAACAACGTGCGTAGCCACTAGCAGCGCAGAGAAGTCTTGCCCACTACAGGTAACTCAATGACTGAAACGCGCTGTCAGTTTCGAAACTGGTACGTGCTTAGGGACAAGAGTTGGACAACTTCTTACGACCTTCCAACTGGATCACGCCGTCAGGAGTGCTTTGGGGTTCTTCTTGGCGATCACCAGGAGTTTCAGCGCGGCTTGCCGGGGACGGCGCGTTCCTTGCTCCCAGCTCCGCACGGCATTTGGGCTCACGTTCAGGTAGGTGGCGAAAAGTGCTTGGCTGGCATTCAGCGTCCTCCGAATGCGGCGAACCTCCTTGGCGGAGATTGGTTTGGGCCGCGTGGGGATGCGAGTCACGCGCAGATTGACAGCCTCGCCACGCTCATAGGCTGCCACATCCTGGAGTGCCTCCCGCATGTCCTCAAAAATGTTTACCTTAATTTTCTTCGCCATTTTCAATCTCCGGATTCTCTCTTAATCTGTCCCGCCCACTCCCGCATCTGTTTGCGTTGCTCCCCTGTGGCGTCATCCTGTTCGTTCTTGTCGAGCAGGAACAGCAAATGAATGTGCTGTTTCCTCTCCAGATATAGGTACAAATAACGATAGCCGCCGCGTGTTCCCTTGCTCCGGCGCGGATTCGCTAGGCGCGCCTTTCGCACTCCGCCCAGACCAGGAACCATGGCGCCGCGGCCTGGGTTTCGCGCAAGATCGGCCTGAATGGCCCTCAGTACTTCGTCAGCGTCGTCGCCGGCGAGCTGCTGCAGTTTTCGCGTGAATGGCCGGGACTCGATGAACTCCACAGTGTGATAGTACCACAATGTGGTATATCGGGTCTACGGGTAGAGAACACCAGTTTCGATGCAGGTACGAGCGGACCCGGTTGTGGTCGGAAAAGGAAAAGTCAAAATCCACACCCTCGAAAATGACGAGGGTGCGGCACCCGCAGGGATTGTTCGGATGGTCGTAGTTCGGGGGTGACAAGGCAAAAGAGCACCCTAGTACTCCACTTCTACGGTAATGGCGTTATCAGGCACAAGCAGCGAAGACTATTTGGCCCGAGGTGTCTTTCAGAGTTACTACCATCCGTGCCCGTTCTTCTTTTTCTACGCCCGATTCCATTTACCAACTTCGTTATGCAATCATGTTATTCTCATCGCAAGTGAACTCGAAGGAGCTGTCCATGCCCTCCCTCCGCGCTTCGCTCGCATTTCTGATCGTGATTCTGTTCATAGCAGGATGCGGTAAGGACAAAAACTACCGTCTGGTTTCTGAGAAATATAACTTCTCGGTGGAGTTCCCTGAGAAACCCACAGAGGAGACAAAGACCAACGATGAAGGCTTTCCGAAAAGTTATTGGCAGGTTAGCCATGAAAAGGTAGTAGCCAAGGATTACTTCACGGCCGAAGCCACGAGCTATAAGGAGATTCTAAATCCCGACGAAGAGTTAGTCCCGAATGAGGCTTTGCTGGCTCTTAACGGAATAAAAATGGTAGAACATCGCCGCTTTAAGCTGAAAGCTCGGGAGACAGGGCGAGAGGTCGATGCGATGCAGACTCTCACAAAAGAAAACTCAACTGGAACCGTGATTTCTTCGATTTATGTGGTAGACGGGCACAACATGATCAGCGTAACGGCCAGAATGAACGATGATGCCGGGAAGGCCGCGCTGTACTTGGGTTCCTTAACAATCCTGCGATAACGAGCCCGGCTAACCGGACGCTGAGGTCGAAGCTCAGTGGATGGCCCGGCAGTAACCTATGGGCTTTATTCGGTGGAATGTCTCGAATCCGAGGGGGTTGGAATGAGCAGGCTTGTGATAGTCCTCGCTACGCACCATGAGCTTCAAGGGGCCGAAAAACGCATAGGGTACCTGGCCGATCCATTTTACCCGATGCTGCTCGAACAACTAATCGGTGATGAAGGAGTGGACTTCGTTTTTGAAGAGGCTAGTGGACTTGGGCCTACGATTGCCGAAAAGCTATCACTCGACAAATTAGGGTCAGGACGCTACTGGGACGTTGACCCATCCGCAGACGAACGTAAGACGTTGGGCATCCCTACGAAGAGCAACGAACCGTTCATGCTGGGGACTCCGCCGAATGCGACCTTTGCGGATTGGCAGTTCCCCGATGTGCATGCAAGGAGGGAAGGGGTGTGGATTCAGCGGATGTCAGGGAAGGAATTTAAGAAGGCGCTCTTTATCTGTGGAATTGCGCACGGTTTGAGTTTCAGCTTTCGACTTCAATCTTCAAACTTCACTGTGAAATCAGTGACATACACGAAAGCAATACGCTGAAGGGTGGGCTCAGGGCAAGCAAAGCTGCCGCACTCCAAAATGCCGGGTGGGTCGGAAGATAGTTGTGAGGGCAACTCGGGGTGCACCGTCCAGAGCATCTCCGGATTTTGGGTTCGGGCCAACCGCGAATCCTGCCGACGCCAACGAAAACCCTCAGGCCTCAAAGGCCTGAGCTACAGTTTTTCCGAGACCTGTGGTTCACGCCTCGCCGTTGATTTTTGCAAACGGTGGGACATGTGTCGCACCTCCGACGCTAGAGAACGTTTTATACCACGTACTTCCCCCCGCAAAGGAACCAGTCTGAAGGCTGGCCATCCCGGTAAAGTGCACACGGGACGCGAAAACCGCGCGCAAACAGAACCAGCCTGAAGGCTGGCCACTACAAGGGCGAACCGTGTTCTTACTCTTTCAGTCCCAGCTTGTGGATCAGGGCGAGTTGTTCCGGGGTCCAGTGGCCGGAGAAGTCGCCGTACTGGCCGAGCATTTGTTTTTGATCGTACATTTTTTTGGTGAGATGAAAATATTTGATGTTTGCGTAGGCGCCCGAGTGGTCCCAACTCCTGTGAAGGTCCGCGTCCTTGTAACGGAAGACTTCATTGTCGGCGTAATGTTCGAAGTTGCTCCAAGCGTCCATGGCGGTGACATTGGAAAGCGGGTTGCCGGAGGCGTCGCGGTGAAGCACCGCCCGTTCCTCAAGAATTCCAGCGATCTTTAGCGTGTACATGGTCTTGTCCGGGGATTCGCGGAAGATCATGGGGACGGCTTTGACCTGCGAAGCCTGGAGAGGAGAAGTTTCGTAGGAGCCGTTCACAAATTGGATGATTGCGGTGATCGCCGCGCGTTGAGAGGCATCGGCTTTCTGGTCGATATAAATGGTGGCGTAGAGCCTGGACTCGTTTTTGTCCACCAGATTGCCGACAAGGACGGCGTTGAGCCCGTCGAGAGGCACTCTGCCGTAGTGGCCGGTGTGGATGTGGACGAAGTCGGTGGCTTCACAGGTGCCATGTTCGGGGGCTCCATTCTGCTGGCACGGGCAAGCGTGGGCTGTGCATTGACACTCCCACAGCGCCGTGCCCTCGAGGTCAAAATCCTCGACGACCGGAGGCCGCGGGCTCTTTTGGGGATAGAGAAGGCAAACGTTGCAGAGAAGGAAAAGAGCCGCGGGGATAAGGCGAAGGCCTTTGTGGGTGAAGGACATGTGTCGCACCTCCGGCGCTGGAGAACGTTTTATACCACGTACCCAGGGCTTACGCCCTGGGCTAACTTCTGCCGCGCCTCCGGCGCTAGGGTTGGGCGTGGTGGTGTGAGCCTGTCGGCGGAAACGCAATGCCTCAGGCCGGGAAGGCCTGAGCTACTAGGAACCAGTCTGAAGACTGGCCATCCCGGTAAAGTGCACACGGAACGCGAAAACCGCGCTACAAAGGAGGGAGGCGGGACCGCGTGAGAAACCTGCGGAGGTTGGCCTGTATGCCAATTTTGCTGTAGCCCACGGCGCGAAAATGCGCGTACAATCCCGCGTACGAGGTGCCACGATGCTGGAACAAAGCAACCAAGCACAAGCGACCGCCCTCGCGCGGACCTGTCAGGGACTTTCTCCGATGGACGATCCATGCGATGCAGTGGCTTCCATTCAATGTGACATCTGCGGAAAGTGGTTCTGCGCCGCGCACGCCGAGGAGGAGTCGTGGCATTCGTGCCTGCTCCAGGCACGCGATGAGGGCGGCGAAGGGTAACGAGCACTACCAAAACATGAGGACCAGATCGGTTTGAGTCCTCAGGGGCGCTTCGCGGCCGGGGCTGAAGCCACGATAATCCCAAGAGAGAATCATCCCCGTAACCCCACTCGGGGTGTAGAAGACGCGCTTCAGAAAGCGGCCGCTGTACAAGAAGCTCTGCCGGGCTCTCCTGGCAAAAGGTGCCGAGAGTCCCCACAAACCGGGGCAAAGCCCGGCGCTACAAAGGCAGGAGAAAAAGCAGATTCCTCGCTACGCTCGGAATGACAACTAAAGACAACACCCAAGAACTGAAGTCGCCGGGCGGGATCGGCCATCCCGATAAAGTGCACCCGGAGCGCAAAGACCGCGCGCAGACAGAACCAGCCTGAAGGCTGGCCATCCCGGTAGAGTGCACACGGGACGCAAGAACCGCGCTACAAAGCCAAGAGGTTCGTAGCGGCAGGTCTCAGATGTGGCAGTTGATGCCGCCGTGCTTTTCGAGGTAGCGCTGGTGGTACTCCTCGGCGCGCCAGAAGGGTCCGGCGGGCGTGATTTCGGTGGCGATGGGGCGGCGGAGCTTGCCGCTGGCGTCGACGGCTTGCTTGGATTTTATCGCGATGGCTTCCTGTTCGGGTGAGTGGAAGAAAATCGCGGTGCGGTATTGCGTGCCAAAGTCCGGGCCCTGGCGGTTGACCTGGCTTGGGTCGTGAATCTTCCAGAAAACATCGAGGAGTTGCTCGTAGCTGACTTTGTCCGGGTCAAACGTTACCTGGACGACTTCGGCGTGGCCGGTCGTGTCGGTGCAGACGTCCTTGTAGGACGGATTCTGCGTGTGGCCGCCGGAATAGCCGGAGACGGCTTCCAGAACTCCCGGAACGCGGCGGAACGCGGCTTCCACGCCCCAGAAGCATCCGGCACCGAACGTGGCGATTTCGGACATGGGCTTCTCCCTTCGCTGGTTGAGTATTTGGGATTGTACACGGGGTTGGATGCGCGAGGAACGAACGAAGGTGCGGGCGGACAGGCGAGAGAAGAGGGTGGTGGCATTCGAGCGTCGGAGCCCACCCTAATAAAACTAGGGTGGGGCACCCTCAAGTTCAAGGGGATGGCGGCGTAACAACGGGAAACCCAAGAGCACAGGCAAGAATACCTGTGCCACATAAACCAAATTCTAGGAAGGCTTTTTGTGGGGCACAGGCTTGGCGCCGGCGATTTCGGCGATCTTTAGCTGCGCCGGGGCCTTGTAGGGGCTATCAACTGAAGCGGCTTCAGTGAAAGCCTGCTTGGCTTCCGCATTTCTCTTCAGGTTGAGAAAGGCGAAGCCGAGGCGGTATTCGTTGCGAGCGTAGGCGACAGCGTTGGACTTCAGGAGCGGAGCGGCTTTGATGAGGTTGTCGACGGCCGGGGTATTCAGTTTTTTCTGCAGACTGACCTGGCCGAGCGCACTAAGAGCCAGCCCTTTCTGGACGGAGAGTTGCTGTTTCCACTGGTCGTCCGTGAGGTTATCCGGCTTCTTGGCCGTATCAGTAAGTGAGACAACTTTCTTGGCGTAGGCTTCGGCTTTATCGAGCTGCTCGCCCCGTTCGCTGTAGTCGTCGGCGAGAAGCAAGAGCATGCCGATGTTGTTGGGATCTTTGGCCAGAACGCCGTTGGCAACGTCCAGCATCTTGGCGCGGTTTTGTGCCTGCTGGTAGTAAGAAGCGGCCATCGTCGCGGCCTGTTCCCCTTCGGGCGTGTCTGGAACCATTTTCGCAACGCGTGCGAAGGCCTCCGCTTTTTGGGCAGGATCCTTAACGTTGTAGGCAGCGCTGAGGAGCGACTGCTGGACGTAATCCTGATCGCTCTTCAGAGAGGCGAGCTTGTCGGCCTTGGCCTGTGCCCAACTGTCAGCGCTGGTGCCTTCCGGAGGCGGAGAGGCTTTGTAGCCATCGAGGATCGTGGTGGCTTTCTCGGCGTAGAGGAGAAGCTTTGCGGTGTCCCCTTTTTCATTGGCAGCGCGAACCATATTGATGGCGGTGGAATAGTTCTCGGGGTCCAGAGCAAAGAGATTGTAGCCATAGTCGACGACTTTGTCGTATTGAT
>Ga0187803_10000341_pt1 | contig 18993 bp, 18 predicted proteins | sample NC_wetland_sal_i_2_FD_132425 | JGI IMG/M metagenome (GOLD analysis project Ga0187803, IMG submission 132425) | Wetland sediment microbial communities from Neuse River Estuary, North Carolina, USA - Control_3 | ecosystem: Environmental > Aquatic > Freshwater > Wetlands > Sediment | place: USA...
CATCGATCTCGCCGAGCGCACGCTCGTCGCGTTGGCTTCCGGCGAGCGCCCGCAATTCACGCGCGTCGTGGAGCCGCGTCCCGTGGGCGCCACGGGCGGAGGTGGCGGCTACGGCGCCTATTTCGGATCGATTCCCGACATGGGCTCGGAGGTCGAAGGCGTGCGCTTCGCCGACGTTCGCGACGGCAGTCCCGCGGCCAAGGCCGGCCTGCGGCGCGGCGACGTGCTGGTGGAATTCGCCGGCGCGCCCATCAAAAACCTGTACGATTTCACCTACCAACTCCGCGCGCACCGGCCGGGAGAAGAGGTGCGCGTGGCGGTGCTGCGCGAAGGCCAGCGCGTGGAAGCGACCGTAAAGCTCGAAGTTCGCCACTGACCGGGGAGCAGGCCAATCGATGCTGCGAGACTTCATATTCTGGCTCTCGACCAAAAAATCTTTAACCAATGCCCTCGCCGAGCGCGGCATGCGCTACGGATTCGCCCGCCGTTTCATCGCCGGAGAATCACTGGAGGACGCGCTCAATGCCTCGAAGGAGTTAAACCGCGAGTCGCGCTCCATCAGCCTGAACCACTTGGGTGAAAATGTTTCCACCGCGGTGGAAGCGCGCAAAGTGGCGGAGAGTTACACCTCGATGATTCGCGCACTGGACCGCGAAAAACTCGACGGCAACATTTCGATCAAACTGACGCAGCTCGGCCTCGATTTCGACGAAGGCCTCTGCCAGGCGCTCGCGCGCGAAATCGCCGCGACCGCCGCGGGACTGGGCCGCGGCGTCGAGATGGACATGGAAGGCGCGGCGTACACGGAAAAAACGTTGCGCATCTTCGAAGCCGTGCAGCGCGAGTTTCCGATTACCGGGCTCGCCGTGCAGGCCTACCTGCATCGTACCGCGGACGACGTGGAACGCCTGGCGGCGTTGAAACCGAAGCTGCGCCTGGTGAAAGGCGCCTACCGCGAGCCGGCTTCCGTCGCCGTGCAGAAGAAAAGCCAGGTGGACGAAAACTACCGGAAGCTGATCGCCACGCTGCTCGATGGCCGCTTTTTCCCCGCCATCGCCACGCACGATCCGGCCATGCTGGACCACGCGCGCGGGATCATCCGCGAACGCAAGATTCCCGCAGACAAATACGAATTTCAGATGATTTACGGCATCCGCCGCGATTTACAGGCGCAGATCCGCGGCGAAGGCCACGCGCTGCGCATCTACGTGCCGTTCGGCACCGAGTGGTGCCCCTATTTCATGCGCAGGCTCTCTGAGCGCCCCGCCAACTGCCTATTTGTGATCCGCAACCTCGTGGCTGAATCGTTCCGCTCCCATGCATAGAGTGCGGCAGAACGCGGCCGGCGTGGAGTGCCACGTCCTGCGCGGCCCGCTAGGATGTGACAAACGGATTCTCTATTCGCACTCCCGAAATCGTTTGCCCGTGGTTGAGATCCTCGGATAGGAGGCGGCTGGCGCCCCCTTTGACCGCAGAAGCGATGACCAGGGCGTCCCAGAATCCGATGCGGGCGTCGTCCTCAATTCGAAATGCCATCATCAGTTCGGCCTGCGTCGTTTCCACGCACCATCCGACGTAACTGCCCACTACTCCCCGCGCCACATTCCTGGACAGCGGGCTCGCGATTTTCCGCGTCACGTTTACGTAGAACTCCTGCAGCACCTGGGTGCTCAGCAGGCCGGCCCGTTCGGTCCACAATTCCCGGAGCACCGCCTTCGCCTTCTCGTGCTTCGCGCCCGCATCGACGTCATGAGCGTAGATCAGGATGTTCGTGTCCACGAAGGTCCTAGCGCTCATGGAGCTCGTCCCGGCGCACCCGAATCACCCCTCCCAAATGGAACCCGCGTTCGAGAAATTCCAGCGCATCACGCTGCGCTCGCTCGTAGGCCTCGTCTTCCCCCACCAAATTCTCGATCTGGCTAGCCAGCAGGCCGCTGATCGAGGTTCCCTGTTTTGCTGCGAGAACCTTCGCTTTGCGAATGGTTTTCTGATCCAGGCTCACTGTGATGTTCTGTTTCATAGCCGGCTATCGGGGAGCTAGGTCGCTTCCACGTAGAATACGTGTATCACGTACTGCACGTGGAGTCAATTTCGCTTGGTCACAGGTTCCTTTCCGGGGCGCGCCGCGCGGAATCCTTCGAGCGTCCACACGTCCTGCCGCTCGTCGTGGCGCAGGACGTACAGGTTTCCGTCATCGGCGCGAACCCGGTAGTACTTCGCATCCGGCGAATACCACTGGTCGTCCACTTCCGCCACTTCGTAGTGCCGCCCGCTGAGCGTAAATCGCAGCGGGCGCTCATCGGCGCGATGGCCGGCGTAGCATTCCACCGTGACCGAAGAATGAGCCGGTAGTTCGGATTCGCGTTTCATTTCAGTGGCGGGACTCCGAGCGTCTCCGCATTGAACGCTGCGCCCACAAACACGACCATAGTACTCAATTGCAGCCACACCAGCAGGCCGATAATTGCCGCCAACCCGCCATACACCGGCCCGTAGGGCGTGCGGCTCATGTAGGCCCCAAACAGCACGTTGGCCAGCGCCCAAAAAGCCGTGGCCAGCACCGCGCCGGGCAAGCCTTCGCGGAACTGCTTGATGCACGGCTGCCCGGCCCGATAGAGGAGCGCCAGGATCAGCACCGCAAACAACCACGCCGCCACTGCGGCAAACACGACCCAGAAAACCGCCATAAATTGCGGCAACCCCAACTGCTTCGCCAGCCACGTCTTCACGGCGCGTCCGAATACGGTAAACACAATTTCAGCTAGTGCAGGCACCAGCGCCAGGCAGAGCAGGCCCAAGGCCTGGATGGACGTCCTCCAGAACGGCCGCCGGCCGGCTCCTTCCATCATGCGAAAGCTCTCGAGCAGCACGGCCATGCACTGCGTCCCGGCGAGAATTGTCCCCACCAAGCCGATGATCAACCAGCGGCCCGGGTTCACATGATGCGCGTGGAGGTAAGGAAAAATCACGTCGCGGCTGCTGGCCGGAAGCATCCACCTGTCGCGCAGCATCTCTTCCAGCGCCGCGCTCGCTCCGCGCGAGCCGGCCAGCAGCGACACGGCCAGAAGCAACAGCGGAAAAACCGTAAGGAACAGGTTGAATGCCAGAGCCTGCGCGTAGATTCCCGTGCGCGGGAAGACGCGGCGCAAGGCCCGGCCAATGCTGCGTAGCAGATTCATCGCGACACGCCCTTTGCATCAGCGTACATGGAGACCCCGCGCCGCACCGTGGAATTCTGTCTGCTTCGTGTCCCGCTGGCAACGCCTTGCCGCCTACCCGCCCGGGCGCTAGACTGGCAAAGTCGCAGTTGCGCGCGCCGCTCTGTCCAGGCGCGTCCCTGGGAGAAAGGCATCGCCGATGGCCTCGCCTCCAGAAATTGCCGCCAGCCGCAGCGAAGAAATCGTTCGCAAGCACCGCGAGTACCTGTGGCCCTGCGTCACCAACTACTACGCGAAGCCGCTGGTGGCCGAGCGCGGCTCGATGCAGTACCTGTGGGACCTGGAGGGCCGCCGCTACCTGGATTTCTTCGGAGGCATCTTGACGATCTCCGTGGGCCACGCGAACCCCAAAGTCGCGGCGCGGGTTCAGGAACAGGTCGGCCGCCTCTCCCATTGCTCCACGCTCTATCCCACGGAAGCCATCGTCGCTTTGGCGGAAAAGCTCGCGGAAATTACGCCTGGCGCGCTGCAAAAGAGTTTTTTCACCAGTTCGGGCACGGAAGCGAATGAAGCCGCCATCCTGCTCGCGCGAATGGCCACCGGCAGCTACGACGTCGTCGCGCTTCGGCACGCGTACTCCGGCAGCTCGCAGCTCGCCAAGGCCGTCACCGCGCAGGCGCCCTGGCGCAAGGCGGGCGTCATCAGCATCGGCATCGCGCACGCCATCAATCCCTATTGCTACCGCTGCCCGCTGGGCCTCAGCTATCCGAGCTGCGAGGTGGCGTGCGCCAACGACGTGGAGAACCTCATCCAGACGGCCACGAGCGGCGCGCCCGCCGCGTTCATCGCCGAGCCGATTCAAGGCGTCGGCGGATTTATCACCCCGCCCAAGGAGTACTTCAAGATTGTTTTCAAAATCGTGAAAAAATACGGCGCGCTGTTTATTTCCGACGAAGTGCAGACCGGCTTCGGCCGCACGGGCAAACACTGGTTCGGCATCGAGCAATGGGAAGTGACGCCCGATATCCTCACCTGCGCCAAGGGCATGGCCAACGGCGCGCCCGTCGGCGCGACCATCACCACGCCGGAACTCGCCGGCTCGTTCCAGGGCCTGACCATCTCCACGTTCGGGGGCAACCCGGTCACCTCCGTTGCTGCGCGCGCCACAATTGAAGTGATCGAAGAGGAAAACCTGCTCGAAAACGCCCACGCCGTCGGCGCCTATTTCCGCGCGCGCCTCGAGGAGCTGAAGGAAAAACACGCGCTGATCGGCGACGTCCGCGGCATGGGTCTGATGCAGGCGCTCGAACTGGTGAAGGACCGCGCAAGCAAGGAGCCCGCGCCTCAGGAAACCGTCGCGGTGATGGAACGCGCGCGCGAACACGGCCTGCTGATTGGGAAAGGCGGCCTGTTCGGCAATGTGATCCGCCTCTCGCCCATGTTGAACATCTCGAAAGCGGACGTGGACGAGGCCATCCGCGCGCTCGATCGCGCGTTCGCGGAAGTACGCGCATGAAGCTGCGCGCGCGAATACTCCGGCGATGGCTGCCGGCGGCCGCCGCTCTCTCCCTCCTGTCCGCCTCGCCGCCTCTGGACGCTGCGCCGGAAAAAGTGGTGTGGATGCCGATTTCAGACGCGCTATTCGAGGTCGACAGCAGGCCCGCGAAGCTCTGGACCCTCTATCACGCCGGAAAAGAGAAAAAAGAGCACCGGTTGCTCCTTCAACTGGGCACGCGCTATCTGATGATCGACACCCAGCTACGGCTGATTACCGAGTACGACCCGGCCGCCTTCGAAAAGAAAGGCAAGGAGTGCGAGATGCCTCGCGACGCCAAAGGGCTGAAGGCCCTGCCGACCGAGGACTGGGTTCTGCGCGATGTGGGAACTTCGTTGCTGATTCAAACGAAGTTGAAGGAAGAGGGGCGCGTGCTGGCGATCCATCTCCCCAAGCTGCCCGATTTTCGCAACGTGTTATGGTGAGGTAGCCACGGTTAGCCCCGAAGCTTCGGGAGTGCTGACCGTGGGTTTTTCCGCCTATATCGATTCCCCGAGGCTGCCCGCCTCCCACGGTCGGAAAATCACCGACCGTGGCTAGCGGTTCGCGAAATGGGATGGCACTGCAGCGCGGCTTTTCTCTTTGCACAGCGGGCATTCCCGCGGCCTTCGCACGCTTGCCGCGTCGCGCGGAAACACCGTAGCAAGCGCCCAATCCACCGCTACCTGCACCTGCTTTTTGAAGCCCACGAGTTTCAGCAGGTGGATCGCGTTCCACAACAGCCAGGCAAAGTAGCCGCGAAGCCTGATGCCGTACACGTTCACCACGGCATAATTCATTCCTAGCTCCACCAGCGATCCCATGTCTGCGAACTCGTAGCGCTCCACGCTCTCGCGCCGCTCGATATGCCGGATGTTCCGCGCCGCCAGATCCCCCTGGGCAATCGCCACGGGGGCGATGCGCGGCGCGTCTGGTGCGCTTGCGGGCGAGGCGGAATCTCCCAAAACAAACACCTCGGGATGTCCCTGGAGTTGTAAAGAATCATTCACCGAGGCGCGCCCAATTCGGTCATGCGCTCCCGGCAACGCTTCCACCAGCGGGTGCGCGCGCACGCCCGCCGCCCACACCACCGTGCAGGCGGGAATGAATTCACTTCCGGCAATCTCGATTCCCTCCGGCAGGCAGCGAGTGACGGCCGCGCCGGTGCGGATCTCCACGCCCTCGCGCTCGAGCCGTTCGACCGCGTGGCGGGCCAGCGAAGGATGCACGCTGCGGAGAATCGCGGGCCCCGCTTCCAGAAGCACCAGCCGCACGTCGCTCCGCCGGATTCCCCGGAAGCGCGTCAGCACGTACTGGTAGAAGAAATCGCGAACCTCAGCCATCAGTTCGACGCCGGTGTATCCGCCTCCCACCACCACAAAAGTAAGAATGCGCGCGCGTTCCGCCGGGTCAGGCGCCACACGGAAAGAATGGTCCGCGTGCTCGCACAGGTCCAGGATGCGCTCGCGCAGCGTCACGCCATCCTCGAGCGTTTTGTAATCGAACGTGTATTCGCGCGCGCCGGGAATCCCAAAGTAGTCGGTGCGGCTGCCGGGAGCAAGAACCAGATAGTCGTACTCGAATGCGCCGCCCGCCAGTTGCAGACGGCGCGCCTCGACGTCCACGGATTCCACCGTGTCGCGCAGGAAGCGGAATCCACGGCGGCCGCGGATGTCGCGCACCGGCTGCACGATGTGCCGCGGATTGATGTAGCTGGACGCCACCTGCGGAAGCAGCGGCGTGAACAGGAAATAGTTCACCTCGCCGATCAGCGTGACTTCGTACTCGCCCGCGCCGCGCAACAGGCGGTCCAGCCCGAACGCGGCTTGCAGTCCCGCGAATCCCGCACCGACGATGGCGATGCGCTTCACTATCGGCCCTTCCTGTGTATTCGATGAATTGCCAGCCAGCCAGTCACACGGTTGCAGAAGGAGGACCGGACCTGCTTCGGCTCGCGATGAAGATTTCGTTCGAGAAGCGCTGCGCTAAGCAGCGAATCGCTGACGACGGACCCTGATCCGGCGTTCGTCCCTGCGGGCGGCGGCCAGGTCGTAGGCAAGCTGCATGCCCAGCCAGGTCTCTGGCGCGCTCCCGAACGCCTTCGATAGCCGGATGGCCATTTCAGGAGTAATACCCGCTTTCCCGTTCACCACGTTGTTAAGCGCCTGGCGGCTGACGCCCAGGACCTTCGCGCCGTCGGTCACCGTAAGACCCAGAGGCTCGAGGCATGCGGACCGGATGCTGCGTCCCGGGTGCGGAGGATTCTTCATCGGCATGCTGTTATCGCCTTTCCCGCGTCTCGGATTCCACTTAATGGTAATCAGTCAATTCCACGTCGAACACGTCCGCGCCTTCATGACGAAAAATGATTCGCCAGTTTGCCCGAACCGTTACGGACCAAAATCCCTTTAGTTCCCCTTTGAGCGGGTGCAAGCGGTAGCCTGGCAGGTTCATCGCCTGAGGCGTCGAGGCCTGGTCGAGCCGCGCCAAAATGTCCTCCACCAGATCGAGAAGATCTGGCCGGATCAGCCTCCGGTCGCCACGCTCGTAGAGCCGCTTTAGCCCGCGATGCCGGAAACTCCGGATCACAACCTTCATTGTAAAGCGACAATGGACACTTGTCAATCCGGCTCGTCATCCCCTAGAGAGAGTTTCCCAGCGCGGACGACGGAAAACGTTCGGGTACCGTCTCCTATAGCTATCGCAGGATATAAGAGCTGAGGACTTTCATGTAGTTGCCGCGCACGAACGCGGAGGGATCTCCCGCCGAGCGCCGGCTCATGCTGCCCTGCATCTGGCGGATGGAGTCGTACTCGTGATCTTCCATCCAGCGTGCCAGATCATCGAGCACCACGCGCACGTGTCCCAGGCCGTTGCGAAGCAGCGCCGACGTCATCATGGCCACGCGCGCGCCCGCCATCATGGATTTTAAGACGTCTCCAGCGGTGTGCACGCCGCCGGTGATCGCGAGGTCCGCGTTCACCTGGCCGTACACTATGCCCACCCAGTGCAGCCGCAGCAGCAACTCGTAGGAATGGCTGAGAGCCAGGCTGGGAACCACCTCCAGCGCTTCAATGTCAAAGTCCGGCTGGTAGAAGCGGTTGAACAGCACCAGGGCATTGGCGCCTGCTCCATCCAAGCGGAGTGCCACGTTGGGAAACGCTGTAAAAAAATGAGTCAGTTTGACGGCCAGCGGGATGGTGACCGTCGCGCGCACTTCGCGCACTAATTCTTCATAGCGTTTCTCCACCTGCGCCGCGGTTTCTGCCGTCTCGATGGGGAGCGCGTAGAGATTCAACTCGATGGCATTGGCTCCGGCTTCTTCCATCAACTGCGCGTAACGCGTCCATCCGCCCCGAGTCGAGCCGTTCAGGCTGGCGATCACCGGAATATCCACCGCAGCTTTGGCCTGGCGAATCAATTCGAGATAGCTGTCCGGGCCCAGGTTGTAGTCGGTCATGTCCGGGAAGTAGCTGAGCGATTCGGGAAAACTTTCCGACCCGCGCGAGAGGTCGGAGTCGAGCGCCTGCCCTTCCAGCGCGAGCTGTTCCTCAAAGAGCGATGGCAGCACCACGGCGCTTACGCCCGCATCTTCGAGCTGGCGGATGCGCGGCACCGATTCCGAGAGCGGCGAAGCCGAAGCCACGATCGGGTTGCTGAGCGTGAATCCGAGATATGAGGTCGTCAGGTCGCTCATTGCTCTTCCCCTCCCGGCACGGCAACTGGTTCTTCCTTTTTCGCAGCGGTATCTTCCGGCAGCGGTTTGGAACCAGGCATCTGGGCGAAGTAATGGTAGAGGTCCCACATGCGGCGGACGTCCTCTTCCGCTTTGTGCAACAAGTCCTTCGCCCCTTCGGGGTCGAGCCGCGCCAGCATCGTATAGCGCGTCTCCTGATACGCGTATTGCTTCAGTGGAATCGAGGGAGGCCGCGAGTCGAGCTGGAAAGGATTCTTTCCTTCTGCGCGCAGGTCCGGATTGTAGCGGACCAGAGGCCAGTACCCGCTGAGCACGGCATTCTTCTGCTGTTCCATTCCATGAACCATGTCGTAGCCATGCGCGATGCAATGGCTGTAGGCCACCAGGATGGACGGCCCACTGTATGCCTCGGCTTCCAGAAACGCCTTCACGGTGTGCGTATCGTTCGAGCCCATGGCCACGCGCGCCACGTACACGCTGCCGTGTGCGATGGCCGCGAGCGCCAGGTCCTTTTTTGCCACCGGCTTTCCGCCCGTGGCGAATTTGGCCACCGCGCCGCGCGGCGTGGCCTTCGACATTTGGCCGCCGGTGTTGGAATAGACTTCGGTATCCAGCACCAGCACGTTCACATCAAGGCCGGAAGCCAGCACGTGGTCCAGACCTCCGAAGCCGATGTCGTACGCCCAGCCGTCGCCGCCTACGATCCACACGCTCTTGCGCACCAGCGCGCTTGCCACGGCAGCCAGTTCGCGTGCTTCCCGCGAATCGAGAGTCGCCAGCTTCTGTTCGAGTTGCGCCACGCGCGCGCGTTGTTCGGCGATTCCCGTCTCGGTGGACTGCTTCGCCTCCAGCAAACCGCCGGCCAGATCCTCGCCGATTGCCGGCGCCAGCCGCTTCACCAGTTCCCGCGCGTACTCGGCCTGTTTATCGAGCGCCACGCGCATCCCCAGACCGAACTCCGCGTTGTCTTCAAACAGCGAGTTGGACCACGCCGGGCCCCGCCCCGCGCTGTTCTTTGTGTACGGCGTCGTCGGCAGATTGCCGCCGTAAATCGACGAGCAGCCCGTGGCATTGGCGATGATGGCGCGGTCGCCGAACAATTGCGTCAGAAGTTTGATGTACGGCGTCTCGCCGCATCCCGCGCACGCTCCCGAGAATTCAAACAGCGGTTCGAGCAGTTGCGTGTCCTTTACCAGATGAAGCGACAGGCGGCTGCGGTCGAACTCCGGGATGTTCAGGAAGAAATCCCAATTGCGGCTCTCCGGCTCGCGCAAGGGAGCCTGCTTCACCATGTTGATGGCTTTGTGTTTCGCCTCGCTCTTGCTCTTCGCCGGGCAGATTTCCACGCACAGGCTGCAGCCGGTGCAATCCTCCGGCGCCACCTGGAGCGTGTACCGCAGCGTTTCCAGGCCGCGCCAGCGAGGCTTGGTGGATTTGAAGGTTTCGGGCGCTCCCGCGAGCTGCGAGGAGTCATAGACCTTCGCGCGGATCACGGCGTGCGGGCAGACCAGTACGCATTTGCCGCACTGGATGCACAGCTCCTCGTCCCACACCGGAATTTCCTGCGCGATGTTGCGTTTCTCCCATCGCGCTGTGCCGGTCGGAAATGTGCCGTCGATAGGCATCGCGCTCACCGGCAGCGAGTCGCCGTGGCCGGAAATCATTGCGCCGAGCACGTTGCGCACGAATTCCGGCGCGGCTTCCGGGACCACCGGCAGCACGTCGAACGTCGCCGTGACGGTCGCGGGAACGGCAACTTCGTGCAGGTTGGCGAGCGTCTGGTCCACAGCCGCCCAGTTCTTCTGCACCACGGCCTCGCCGCGTTTTCCGTAGGTTTTCTGGATCGCCTGTTTGATTTCGGCGATGGCCTCGTCGCGCGGCAGCACGCCGCTGATGGCGAAGAAGCAGGTCTGCAGGATGGTGTTCACGCGCGAGCCCATGCCCGTCTCGCGCGCCACGCGGTAGGCGTCAATCACGTAGAAGCGCAGTTTTTGCTCGACAATCTGCTTCTGCACTTTCCGCGGCAGATGTCCCCACACCTCGTCGGGCCCGAACGGCGAATTCAGCAGGAAGACCGCGCCCGGTGCCGCGCTTTCCAGCACATCAATGCGGTCCAGAAACTCGAACTGGTGGCAGCCCACGAAGCTGGCCCGATGGATCAGGTAGGTGGACCGGATGGGCTCGGGACCGAAGCGCAGGTGCGAGACGGTGACCGATCCGGCCTTCTTCGAGTCGTACACGAAGTAGCCCTGCACGTGGTTCGGCGTGTCCGTGCCGATGATTTTCACAGAATTCTTCGTAGCCCCGACCGTGCCGTCCGAGCCCAGGCCGTAAAACACCGCGCGGACCGTGCGCGGGTCTTCCGTCGAGAATTCGGGATCGAAGCCAAGGCTGGTGTGCGTCACGTCGTCGTGAATGCCTACGGTGAAATGGTTGAGCGGCTCCGCTTTCTTCAGCTCGTCGAATACGGCCAGGGCCATCGCCGACGTAAATTCCTTCGACGAAAGTCCGTAGCGCCCGCCGATCACGCGCGGCATATTCGCAAACTTGCGCTTCGCTCCGGCCCCCGACTCCACGAGCGCGGTCACCACGTCCACGTAGAGCGGCTCGCCGACCGCTCCCGGCTCCTTCGTCCGGTCGAGCACGGCGACGGATCGCACGCTCGCGGGCAGAGCGGCGATAAACGCTTCGCCCGCAAACGGCCGGTAGAGCCTCACCTTCAGCACGCCGACCTTTTCGCCGCGCGACACGAGCGCGCCTACCGTTTCCTCCACTGCTCCCGCGCCCGAGCCCATCAACACCACAACTCGCTCCGCATCCGGCGCGCCGGCATAGTCGAACAGGTGATACGCGCGCCCAGTGCGGGCCGCGAACTGGTCCATCACGTCCTTCACGATCGTGGGACAAGCGCGATAGAAGGGATTGCAGGCCTCGCGCGACTGGAAGAATACGTCCGGGTTCTGCGCTGAGCCACGCAGCACCGGATGGTCCGGAGAGAGGGCGCGCTCCCGATGCCGCCGCACTGCCGCCTCGTCCAGCAGCGCGCGCAGGTCATCGTCGCTCAGCGCAGAGATGCGGTTCACTTCGTGCGACGTGCGGAACCCGTCGAAAAAGTGGAGGAAGGGGACGCGCGCCGCCAGCGTGGCCGCCTGCGCGATCAGGGCAAAATCCGCCGCCTCCTGCACCGAGTTGGACGCCAGCAGGGCAAACCCCGTCTGCCTCGTGGCCATCACGTCGCTGTGGTCGCCGAAGATGGAGAGCGCGTGCGTGGCCACCGACCGCGCGGCCACGTGGATCACCGCAGGCGTCAGCTCGCCGGCGATCTTGTACATGTTCGGAATCATCAGCAGAAGTCCCTGCGAGGCCGTGAATGTGGTGCCCAGCGCCCCGGTCTGGATCGCTCCGTGCAGCGCGCCCGCCGCCCCGCCCTCGCTTTGCATTTCAATCACCCGGGGAATGCTTCCCCAGATGTTCGGTTTCTTTTCGGCCATCCACTGGTCCGCCAGTTCGCCCATGGTCGAAGAGGGGGTAATCGGATAAATGGCAATCACTTCGTTCAGGCGATAGGCGGTCCAGGCAGCGGCCTCATTCCCGTCTACCACTAAGGTGTTCTGCGACATGCATAATCTCCTCGGTAGACTACATTTATGCGCCGGAGGGCCGTTCTGGCTCTGTGATAAGTGTCACAGGGGGGTGTGATGGGTGTCGGCCAGCAAATTCCCCGTTTCAATGGGGTTCCCCGAACTGCCTTCCAGCGCCCGGGTCTTTACACTACTTCCTATCGACTCCGGATGGGATTCCCTGAGGAGGGCGGCACCGAAGCAGTTCCCGAGGCATTTCAGTGGTGGCGGGGTGCGCGGCGCTGTATGCCGCAGCGACTGCACACCCCCCGGTCATACGAGACGAACCGGCAGCCTATCTGCCATCGTCGAGAGAATCTGGCTCCAGCGTAAAACAGCACCACACGCTGTGCCTCGTTGCGTTTTGTGGTACTGAGCTTCGGGACAACTCGAACTTCCCGTCCGCATTCTCAGTGATCGTCGTAACGGCCCTCATCGCGATCCTGAGGCGCGAAATCCACACCACGAAACACTTCTCCGGATTTCGCTGCGCGGATCACGCGGAAAACGCCGAGCCGGTCGCCCCAACCATAGCCACCGTCCCCAGCCGGCGGCGTGGTGGCATCCAGGCGGTCCGTGACCGTGACCAGCAGGTTTGGATCCGCGCCCTGATCGCCGCTGTTGCTGACAGTTGAGGTGGTGGCAAAGATGTCCACGGTGCCATCCCAGTTGACGCGTCCCGTGATGCTCCGGCAGCCGTCGGTTGCGGGATTGAGCGCCGCCGGGTAATTCTCGACGCTATACGGAACGCCGATGTTCAGGCCATTGTTGAGGACGTAGGCCATCTGCCAGGTGCCTCCCACCAGGATCCATTTCTGCACTCCCGCCGTGGCTTGCGCGTCGGCCGAGGCCACATTCCCATTGACCGGAGGACTGACCAGGTTTCCGTCGCCTTCGTCGCAAACGTACAAGGTATTCGGGTTTGCGAACCACATGCCGAAAGGATACGCCACCGGCGTCGGGTTGCCGTTGGAATCCACCCCGCTTGCCAGTGTTGCGGGAAATCCGGGCAGGATCGTGATGGGCACCTTGGCAAGCGTGGCCATGTCGCCCGTTGGCAGAGTGCCGGCAATGCCTACTTGATAGACCGTGTTGATGCCGTTTCCGCCGCTGCCCTTCGTCACGTACAACGTGTTGTTATAGATTGTGATGCCGCGATAGTTGTTGTCCTTGCCGGCCTTATCCAGCGCATACGGTTTCCCCGTCACCGGATTGGTCACCTGATTGATTTCGAAGTCGCCGATCTTGTTGATGTCCGGCGCAACGGGAGGCGCCTGCCCGGGATAGAGCAGTTCGACGCCCGTGGAAATGACGAGTTCCTGGCCGACCGTGGTGGTCGTCACCTGCTTCTTGGAAAGGTTTCCGCTGTTGTCGTTTCCGACCATGTAATACAGCCCATTCTCCCCCTTGAACGCTCCGCGGCCGTTATCTCCGCTGTAAGCGTTGCCATCCGTCACCTGGACACGACCATTGCCATCCACCTCCGCCACCGAGCGGTAGTACTGCCCGACAGCAGGGTTCGTTGGGTCGATCAGCCCCGGCGTGTTGCCATTGGAAACATCGAAGATGTTTGGCCCCGTCGGGAATCCGGGGCCGCCGTGGTAGCCCATGAAAGTAATCGACCTTCCGTCCGTGGAAAGATGGATGGACAACTCGGACTTTGAGCTGAAGCTCGTCACAATCTGGCCGGTCGGGATCGCAAGCGTGTCCAGACGATGCCCATCCGTCGTGAGGTTGTCGAGGAAGATCGGGGAGGTAATGCCGAAGTGGCCGTCAGCCGACGAATTATTGAAGACGTTGGGATACGCCGCATCCACCGTCGGAGTCGCGCACGTCACCGCCACCGACACCATGCCGCCAGCGAGCAGCGGTACATTGAACGAACCCGCCACGCACCCCGGCGGCAACACGGTCACTCCCGGTACAAGAAGCCCTGGAGTTCCAACATAGACGCTGCGGGCGAGCACCAGTGTGCCAGGTACAAAGCGGAACTGGTCCCGCCCGCGGTCCCCGTCATCGTCGTTGCCGGCCCGGACTCCTCCGGAGAACGCAATTGCAACTGCCAGTACAAGCATCAGTTTTTTCACGCGTTGATCCTCCTTATTTTTGCCCGATGGAACGATTCGTGCCGGCAGAGATTCCCACGCTAGAAGGAGCGCCGCATTAAGTCTGGGTGAATGCTCGATGAACAGAGATTTGTGAGGTTCCGGCGGAAAGCACGCAGGTTGGACGCCCATGGTGGGGGGAGACACCGGCAGGGCGTTGGACTACAATGACGTTAATGCCCGAGCCGGAGGTGACTATGCGCGCGGACCGCGTGGAGGTCTCCTGGGAGGCCCAGAAATCCAAATGGCTGGTTCGAATTATAAATGGGGATGAGGTGATCCGGCGTCTCGTGGATGCGCGAAAAGATGCCGATGATCAGACGCTTCGCGCCGCCGCCCAAAAGACGGTGCAAGACGAAGGCTACGAAGCCGACGCCGCGCAGATCAGCCTGAAGAAATAAGCTGCCGGCCGCGTACCTCAGGGGCTGCGTGACTGCGACGGCCCACGGATTGCCAGCCCTGACTCGTGCCGCAACACCGAATACACCCAGGGAATGCCGACGAAGCCCGGAGCCACACGAACTTCCACCGCGTCGCCGGCGCGGAACCGCGAATAATCATCTTCGTCCACCGGCAGCCGTTCCAGCCGCCCGTTCGGCCGCCACGAATGCACAATCAGCCGGTGCGGCCGCACCAGCCCCGGCATGGTGAACTTCGAAACCACGTGGGTCACCGCGATGACCGGCTGCGATTTATCGAGCCGCCCGTTGACGTAGAGCAGCAGGCTCAGCAGCCATGGCAAGGGAAGCAGCGCGCGAAAGATTCGCCGGAACGCTTCGAGCGGCTGCCCCCGCCGCGCTCGCCGGTCCAGAACCACAGCCAGCAGCAGCGCAACCGCCGCCACCACGCCCAAAAACACCAGCATCTGGTCCAGTTCGAGCGGAGGATAACCCTGCGCCGCGGGCAGGAACGCCATTGTGCCCAGCAGGAATATCGCGGTCAGATATACGAGCCGCCGCCGGAAAACAAACGCGGCGAGCTGCAGCGTCAGCCCGCAGTGGTCGCAGGGCTCCGGTGGATTTTCCGCGCCGCAGTTGAGGCAATAGCGCATCAGCGGGCTCGCCCTCAGGACACCGCGGGCAGTTCGGAGACCAGTTCCGGCACTTCGATTCGCACCGTGGTGCCCGAGCCCAGCCGGCTGGAGATTTCGAACCGGAAATCCTCGCCATACAGCAGCTTCAATCGCGCCTGTACGTTGGACATGCCGATACCCTCGTCGTGCACGCGGGCCAGCCGCGCCTCCGTCATCCCCAGCCCGTTGTCTTCAATCTCGATGCGCAGCCGCCCGTCGTCCAGCGCCGTGCGGATGGTGATCACGCCGCCCTCCAGTTTCGGCGCCAGGCCGTGCCGGATCGCGTTTTCCACGATGGGCTGCAGCAGCATCGAGGGCACAAAGATGTCCAGCGATTGCTCGTCGATCTCCTTTGCGATTTCCAGTTTGTCGCGCCCCGATCGCGCCACCTCGATATCCAGATAGTCGTCCACGAAATGCAGCTCCTCCCGCAGCGGAACGAAGTTCTCCTGCTGGCGCAATAGACGCCGCAGGATGTTGGAAAGTTTGAGAACCACCTCGCGCGCCATGTCCGGATCGGTGCGCACCAGCGCCGAAACGGTATTGAGCGTGTTGAACAGGAAATGCGGGTTGATCTGGTTCGAAAGCGCGTCCATGCGCGCCCGCAGCAGCATCTGCTGGTGCTCCTCCAGGTTCGCCTCCACCCGGATGGTGTTCCAGATTTTGATCGGCGCCGCCACGGCAATCATCGAAGCGAACACCTGCGCCGCCAGCGCCCACTGGCTCTTCGTGTCGAAATGGAAGAGCCACTTCCCATGGACCGCCGCGCCCAGCGCCAGTTGTCCGAGTTCCAGCGCCACGATGCCCGCGAGTGCCAACATTTCCCAATGCCGTTCCCACTCCCGGCCACGCGCCCAGCGCCACAGATATCGGGGCACGCCCACAAACGTAAACGGGCCGAGATTCCACACCGCCTCGGTATTCGGCATGGACTGCCGGATCATTCCGCCCAGCAGCCCCGCAAGCGCCGCAATCGGTGTGGACAGCCATTCATGATTAAGGAACGCCGGCAGACTCACAATCGCGCCGCCCAGCACGCCCGGCACCCGCCCGCCTAGCAAGCCCAGCACAAACGCGCCTTCCAGCGTCAGGTCCGCGAATGGATATCCCAGCAAACGCAGCATCACCCCGGCGGCCAACGGCGGCGTGAAGAACAGCATCAGCCGCACCTTCTCGTCGGAGTCGCGCTGCTCGGTGTACAGAACCTTTCGAAACGTCGCGGAGCGCGCCAGCAGCGCCGCCAGCGATGCCGCCAGGCCCATTTTGAAGAACAGCGTCAGCAGCAGTTCTTTGATGGAAAGGATGCCCATTCGTCGGCCGAGGCGCCCGGAAACCGCGGGCGGGCAGCGCATGCCCGTCCCCGCAGGTGCGCGCCAAACCTAAATTAGCCCAGCGGGCCGGGAGTGTAAAGCCGCGCCCTGCTATAATTGCCGTTTTCTATGCCACCCAAAGCATCTCGCAGGAAGCCTCGTGGAAGCGCGCGCCCGCCGGCCCCGCGCATCGTGGCCCGCGCCAAGCTCCCTTCGCGGTTCGGCACGTTCACGATTCTGGGCGTCGAAGGCCGCGGCCCCGGTGAGAGCGCCGTGGCCCTGCTTCGCGGAAAGCCCGGAGGGCGAAGCGCGCCGCTGGTCCGCATCCACTCGCAGTGCCTGACCGGCGATGTGCTGTGCTCGGAGCGCTGCGATTGCCGTGCCCAGCTCGAATTGTCGCTCGCATCGATCGGCCGCGCCCGCGCCGGTGTCCTGCTCTACCTTCCGCAAGAGGGCCGCGGCATCGGCCTGATGAACAAACTGAAAGCCTACGAGCTGCAGGATCAGGGGCGCGACACTGTGGAAGCCAACGAAGAATTGGGATTTTCCGCCGACGCCCGCGATTACGCGTTCACCGCCGCCATCCTCCGCAAACTCGGCGTTCGCTCCGTGCGCCTGCTTTCCAACAATCCCGAGAAAGTCCGCCAGCTCGAAACCAATGGCATCCGCGTCGTCGAACGAGTTCCCTGCCAGCCCCGCGTCTCCCACCGCTCCCGAGCCTACCTGCAGACCAAAAAGAACAAACTCGGCCACCTACTGTCGGGAATCTGAGGGAGTGGGTACGCTACCGGCTGGCCGGGGTGACTGTTCCCGCGGCGGTGATTTCGATGTCCACCGTCTTATTGACGCGCAGTAGGAACACGCTCGGGTTCTTCATTCCCCACTGCACGTACGGCACCGTGAAATGCACGGAAGCGGTCCAACTTCTTCCATCGCGTTTCACCGTTGCCGGCACCGTCAACTCGTGATCGGCGCCGTGCACTGAGAAGATTCCATGCACCTGAACCGTGGATTCGCCCACGGGCGCGAGGCTCCCTTCCGCGCGGTCCGGCCGGAAGGTGATGGCCGAGTACTTATCGCTCTCCAGGATTTCGGCGTGCATCTTTTTGTCCCGTGATGCGTCGCCACTCGCCCCGCTCGGCGCATCCACCACGATTTCGCCGCGAAGTGCTCCGGTCGCGGCCGTGTACTCAATGCGCCCGCGCATCGGTTGAAACGTTCCATGCACCGTATGCATCGTCGCGCCCAAAGTGAAGTTGACCTTCGTGTCCGCGGGATTCAGATCAAACACAAGATCGGGGGACGGGCTCTGCGGCACAGCGGTGGGGATGCTCCGGGCGCGTAACACCACGACGGAGAGCGCGAGGGCCAGGATCAGGCCGCAGGCTCGCGCCGCGCGCCCATACGCACCGCTCACGCCGTCACCAGCCGCCACCCGAGACGGAGACCGTTCATCGCGTAATCCACCGCCGAAGCCGAACCCACATGGACCGCGAGCATTCGCGCGAACAGCCCCGGCTCATCCGCAAAGATTTGCATTACCCTTCGCCGCAACCTCGGCCGGCCGTCCATCACCAGCATCAGCCGGCCCATGAACGCGGGGCGCCGCGTCAGCCGCCGGTGCGCAGCCGCATAGTGTGTGAGGTCACCGGCAACAAAAGCGTCCGCCAGAGCCAGAGCCTGCGAAAACGCTAGGTAGAGCCCCTGCCCGGTGATCGCGTCCACGCCGCCCGATGCGTCGCCCACCAGCGCCACTCGCCCGCGATACACACGGGGCAGCCGAACCGTCGTGCACGTCGCTCCGCGTTCCTGGCTCACCGGAGAAGCCTGTGCGAGGCGTTTCGCGAGCGCAGGAAACCGTGGAAGCGCATCCGCCAGGCGCAGGTTTGCCCTGCGCGAGAGCAGCGCCACGCACACTTCCTGCGGGCCCACCGGCGTCACATAAAACTGGCAATCGTCGCTCCAGTGGACTTCCACCCGGTCCGTCCAGGGTTCCACGCGATAATGCCGGCGAAAACCGTACCGTCGCTCGGGCTGTGATGCCGGATCGAGCCCGCTCCACGCGCGCACCTTCGAGTGTCCCCCGTCCGCGGCCACGATCCAGCGCGAGCGCACCAAGCCCTCAGCGAGCCGCACCCCGTCGTGGCACAGGCCGGTGACGCTGGTCTTCCACAACAGTTCGACGCCGCACGCCGCCGCGTGCTCGGCCAGAATCGCATGCAGCGTCGTTCGGCGAACACCAAGGCCGAAGCTGGAAGGAAAACCAGCATCGACGGACTGGCCGGCATTGAGGAACCGAATCCCGCGAAACGGCCGGCCGTCGCACACCTGGAGCTGCACGCCCAGTCGGACCAGGGCCTCCAGCGACTCCAGCATCAGTCCCTCGCCGCAGGCTTTGTCCGCGCCCGGCGCGGATTGGTCCGCCAGCATGACGCGAAGGCCGCGGCGCCGCGCGGCGATCGCCGCCGCCAGCCCTGCGGGGCCGCCCCCAATCACA
>Ga0187803_10000342_pt1 | contig 18961 bp, 14 predicted proteins | sample NC_wetland_sal_i_2_FD_132425 | JGI IMG/M metagenome (GOLD analysis project Ga0187803, IMG submission 132425) | Wetland sediment microbial communities from Neuse River Estuary, North Carolina, USA - Control_3 | ecosystem: Environmental > Aquatic > Freshwater > Wetlands > Sediment | place: USA...
GCGCTTCCGGGCATTGGCGACCGCATGGCCGAGCACATCCAGGAAGTCCTGAAGACCGGCGAATATGCGCTGCGCACCAAGCTGTTGAAAAAATACCCGCACACGCTGCTCGATTTGCTCAAACTGCAATCGCTGGGGCCGAAAAAAGTTGCCGTGCTTTGGAAGACATTCAAAGCCGGAATCGTCGAGCAGGTGGAGAAACTCGCGCGCGAAGGAAAACTGCGCGATCTGGCCGGCTTCGGCGAAAAGAGCGAACAGAACATCCTGAAAGCAGTGGCCGTGTTCCAGCGGTCGAGCGGGCGCTTCCATCTCGACCTGGCCCAGCGGGTCGCCGACGACATCATCGCCCACATCCGCAAACTCGGACGGCAGGTCGAGGGCGTACAGGCCGCCGGCTCGCTCCGCCGCTCCAAGGAAACCGTCGGCGACCTCGACCTGCTGGTCACCCTGCCCGAGGGCCGCGACAAACCCCGCGACGTTGCCGCGGTCAGCGAGCACATCCTGAACTTCGCGGGCATCGACCAGGTGCTTGCGCGCGGCGAAAACAAAGTGAGCTTTGTGCTGGCCAGCGGGATGCAAGTGGACGTGCGTCTGCTTCCGCCGAGCCAGTCGGGCGCGGCGCTGCTGTATTTCACGGGCTCCAAGGAACACAACGTTATCCTGCGCAGCCGCGCGCTCAAAATGGGCTACACGCTCAACGAGTACGCACTCTCCCGGCTCAAAGATGAGAAGGCGGTGGCTGCGCGGACCGAAGAAGAGATTTACAAGAAGCTGGGGCTCGAATGGATTCCCCCGGAGTTGCGCGAGAACACGGGCGAAATCGAGGCGGCGGAAAGCGGCCGGCTGCCCCGTCTGATTACCGTCAAGGACATTCGCGGCGACCTGCAGATGCATACCACGGCGAGCGACGGAAAGAACACGATCCTGGAAATGGCGGAAGCCGCGAAAGCCCTGGGCCACGAGTACATCGCCTTCACCGACCACTCCAAAGCAGTGACCGTCGCCAACGGCCTCGATGAAAAGCGTATGAAGGCGCACATCCAGGCCATCCGCGCGGCACAGAAGCAGATCGACGGCATTCGCCTGCTGGCGAGCTGCGAGGTGGACATCCTGAAGGATGGTTCGCTGGACATGGATGCGGAGGTGCTCGCCGAACTCGACGTCGTACTGTGTTCGATCCACTCTTACATGAACCTGGATCGCGCCGCCATGACCGAACGGATGCTCGCGGCGCTGGAGAATCCGCACACGCAAATCATCGCGCACCCCACGGGTCGCATCCTGCTGCGCCGCGACAGCTTTGAGTACGATATGGAACTCATCCTCAAAACGGCGCGCGAGCGCGGCGTAGCCATGGAGTGCAACAGCCATCCGGAGCGCCTGGACCTGCGCGATACGCACCTGCGCATGGCGAAGGAAGCAGGCGTAAAAATCGTGATTTCGACCGACGCGCATTCCACCGCAGGCCTTTCCCTGATCGAATTCGGCGTGCGCACCGCGCGCCGGGGATGGATCGAGCCGAAGGACGTGCTCAATTCCCTTCCCTGCGCAAAATTGCTGGCGGCGCTTCGGCCAAAACCGGGAGCGAGCGCCCGTGGACACGAACCGGAGACGCCGCGGGCCGGCGGGAAACGCGCGAGCGGCGGAAAGCGGAAGCCCCGCGCCTAGGGTTCATTCTCCGGACGAACGGGGAACTTTCGCTACCGTTTGCGCGTAACATCCGTCAGAGAATACGGAGGGGTTATGCACAGAAGTGGCTCCATCGTCGCGGCGGTGCTGTTTGTGCTGGTGGCGCTGCCGGCGCGCGCCGATCAGTGGAACAAGGTGTACAAACTCACCGGGCGCCCGGACGTTCGCGTGACCACCAATGACGCGGCGATTGAGGTCGTCTCCTCAGACGCGAAGGAAGTCGCTGCGCGCGTGGTCACCAACAACTGGGCCATTTCCTCGGACGAAGTACGCATCGAGCGCGACTCCCAGAACGGAAACAGCATCGAGCTCGAAGTCCGCGTTCCCCGCATGCGCTGGTCTTGGGGCGATCAGCATCGCTCCGTACGCGTCGAGCTTACCGTGCCACGAGAGGCCAACCTGAATCTTCATTCGGGCGACGGCCATATCCGCGTGAATGGAGTCAAGGGAGACCAGCAGATTGAGACTTCCGATGGGAGCATCGAGGTCTCCGATCTGCGCGGCTCGATTCGCCTGCACTCCGGAGACGGGCATATTGAGGCAACGGGGCTGGATGGCTCCCTCGACGCTTCGACGAACGACGGGCACCTGCGCGTTCGCGGCCGGTTCGATTCGCTGCGCTTGGAGACGGGAGATGGCAGCGTGACCGCCGATGTGCTCCCCGGATCGAAGCTGGCGAGCAACTGGTCCATTCACACCGGAGACGGAAGCGTGACGGTCCGGCTGTCGGAAGGAATTTCCGCGGATCTCGAAGCGCACACGGGCGATGGAAGTATCTCCAGCCAGTTGCCGCTGATGGTCTCGGGCATGCTGGGCAGAAAGGATCTGCGCGGCAAACTGGGCGGCGGCGGCCCCACCCTGCAAATCCGCACCGGTGACGGCTCTATCCGCCTGGAACGTCTGTAAAGACCACCGAGAAAAAACTGGAGCAGTAGTTGACACGGGAACTGTGCCCACATATACTGTGTCTGTGAACGTGACTTTGTCACTTGACGCCCAGACGGTGGCTCGCGCCCGCAAGAAGGCGCAGTCGCTTGGAAAAAGTCTGAATCAGGCGATCCGGGAGTACCTCGAACGCCTGGCGGGTGCGGACGATCCCGAGAACAGCATCGCGGAATTTCGGCGCCTTTCCGGCCGTGGCCGCTCGCGGGGATGGCGGTTCAACCGGAACGAGCTGCATGAGCGTCCGTAGTTTCTTCGACACGAACGTCCTGGCTTATGTGGACGACAGCGATTTTCCTGCCAAACAACGCCGGGCTCTTGATCTCGTCGCGGAGCATCGCCGCGCCGGGACCGGTGTAGTTTCAATTCAAATCCTGCAGGAGTACTTTGTTGCCGTCACTCGAAAGCTTCGCGTCGATGCCGGCATTGCGCGGCGCAAAGTGGAGTTGCTGGCGGAATTCGATGTTGTGGGGCCGGATGTGTCAGACATTCTGGCGGCAATTGATCTCCACCGCCTGCATCAGTTCTCGTTTTGGGATGGGTTGGTACTCCGCTGCGCAAAACAGGCTGGTTGCAGGGTCCTCCTCACCGAAGATATGCAGGCGGGCAGGAAAGTCGATGGCGTTCTAATCGTAAATCCCTTTGCCTAGCGCCGGACGTCATGTGGCTGCGGCGTGCGATTTGCAATTCTTGCTGTGAATCCTCATTATGTGTGGTTTCGGCAATGCGCGCGCGTGTCGCCGGTGCGCGGGCTCTCACTGAGGATACGGAATGGAAAAACCCAGGGACATAAGAGCAGCGAAAGGAAAGCTCGGGGTGCTGATGCCCGGGATGGGCGCGGTCGCCACAACATTTATGGCCGGCGTCGAATTGGTTCGCCGCCGCGAGGCCAATCCTATCGGCTCGCTCACCCAAATGGGCACCGTGCGGCTCGGCAGGCGCACGGAAAACCGCGCCCCGCTCATCAAGGACTTCGTGCCTCTGGCGTCGCTCGACAATCTGGTGTTCGGCGGCTGGGACATTTTCCCCGAGAACGCTTACGAGGCCGCGGCGCATGCCGGCGTGCTTGAACCGCACCATCTGGCGCAGGCCCGGAAGTTTCTGGAAGGCATTTCGCCCATGAAGGCCGCCTTCGACCAGAATTACGTCAAGAAACTCGAAGGGTCGTACGTCAAGAAGGGAAAGACCAAATTCGACCTCGCCGAGCAGATTGAAGACGACATCAAGCAGTTTCGGAAGAAATCCGGCGCCGACCGCCTGGTGATGGTGTGGTGCGGCTCGACCGAGATTTTCCTGCGCCCGGAAGAAGTGCACCAGAGCGTTGAGAAATTTGAAGAGGGGATGAAGAAGAACGATCCGGCCATCCCTCCCTCCATGCTTTACGCCTACGCCGCGATCAAGAACGGCGTGCCCTACGCGAATGGCGCACCCAACCTGAATGTGGACGTCCCCGCGCTCGTGGAACTGGCGCACGATCGCAACGTGCCCATCGCGGGCAAAGACTTCAAGACCGGACAGACGCTCATGAAGACCATTCTCGCCCCGGGCTTCAAGGCCCGCATGATCGGCCTCAACGGCTGGTTCTCCACGAATATTCTGGGCAACCGCGACGGCGAAGTGCTCGACGATCCGGAATCGTTCAAGACCAAGGAAGAATCGAAGCTCGGCGTGCTCGAATACATTCTGCAGCCCCACCTCTATCCCACGCTCTACGGCAAGGTCCACCACAAGGTGCGCATCAACTATTACCCTCCGCGTGGCGACAACAAAGAGGGCTGGGACAATATCGACATCTTCGGTTGGCTCGGCTATCCGATGCAGATTAAAGTCGACTTTCTCTGCCGGGATTCGATTCTGGCGGCGCCCATTGTGCTGGACCTCACGTTGTTTTTGGATCTCGCCCAGCGCGCCGGTTTGCGCGGCATTCAGGAATGGCTGAGCTTTTATTTCAAATCGCCCATGTGCGCCCCGGAGATCTATCCGGAACACGACCTGTTTATCCAGTTGATGAAGCTCAAGAACACACTGCGCTGGATGCGCGGCGAGCCGTTGATTACCCACCTCGGAACCGAATATTACGACTGAGCCCCCCGGCCAAAACCGAGCTAGGCATCGACGCTTGAGCCCAGTGTAGGCGGACTGGGTGGCGGACGTCTGTCCGCAAATTACCCGTCTCGGAATCGAGTACTAAAACTGATCCCCCATTCGTACCCTTCCATTCTTGTTCAGCGCAAGCTAAAAAGTCACCTATGGCAACGTCCATAACGGAACAGCATTCCAGGCAATTGCGCAGAATGGTGCACAAAAGTGCTCCATCGGGAACAGGCCTGAATCGGTCCCTATCCGCAAGTGCCTGTCCTACCTTGAGTTACAGACAGCCCGGTTGGCCGCTCGATTGCCCTCTTAGCGGCATGGCACCGCGCACGCTACTCCTCTATCTGTCTCTTGCCCTTGTGCTCCTCCTCGGAGCCCAGGCCGCGAGCGCGGATACGATTACCTACACATTTCAGGGTAACGCCACCGGGAGCGTCGGGAGTACATCGTTCACGAACTCGGCCTTCACGATCACGCTGACTGCCAACACGAGTTCGATCTCAGAATTCACAGCCTGGTCATCCACCATTTTCGACGTCCCGGCGACAACAGCCACACTCTCGGTCGATGGGTTGAACACGTCCATCACCTCGGCCATCGGGGTCTTCGACAACCAAACCTCCGAAGTGTTCGGACTCTCGCGAATCACAGGACCTGGGATTGGTGGACTTGGCGTGGATCTCTTGGACATGACCAATCCGATGTTTGCCACCTACAATTTGGGCACTCCTCTTTCGACGGTCGGGCCGTTTAACATGAACAACATGGGTTCATTCAGTTGCTCCTCTGGTTGTGTGATTTCAGTCCTGGGCAATGTCACGATGACGAGTGCTTCGGATGTCAGTACCGGAGACCCCCCGGTAAACACTCCAGAGCCAGCCAGCATTCTGCTTCTGGGCGCCGGTTTGCTCGCGGTCGCGGGCATTCGGCGTAGGACACGCAACAACCTTTCCGCCTGATTTCCTCCCTCGCCTCCCGCGGATTCTTCCACCCACTGTAAGCGACTTTCGCACCCGGTAATTCCTGCGCCCCCAAGAACCGCCCAGCGGAACATTCCGTTCGCGCGGTAACTCTCCTCTCGGGCCCGCTAGTAGATTTCAATTCCCTGTGTGGAACTTTGACCCGACTCGGTTCACGAATCCTGCGCCAACGAGGCGGTTTTGCAACTGCCTGTCGCCGCTGCGCTTAACATCATTCTCTGCAGTTAGGCCAGACTAGTTTGGGAAGCAGGTCTGCCCTTCCGGTGTTCCACCGCTAAGTGACCGATTCCTTTCCTGTTAAGTGGTTTATTTCCGTCGCGGCGTGAACCATGTTTTTGGCGCAGTTTTTGCCTAGAGACTTCACGTTTGCGAAGGCCGCGCGGCGCACTTGGGTTTCGGATTACAGCCAAACACATGAGCGTCTGACTACGGCCTCCGTTATTTACCTGCTGCGTTAACAAGGAGAAACTTCATGAGACTAGGCAGAAGACTGGCCCCTGCATTGATCGGCGTTTTTCTTTTTCCGTCGATGCTCTGCGCGCAGCAGTCATCGGGTAATGCAGACAACTCCGCCAGCAGCAAGGGCCTGCCCGACCGCCCGCCGTATCTGTTGCCGGCGCTCAGCTATAAGGGTCCCCTGCCCACGCACGGTTACTACGTGCGCGACGGCGAGATGTATCCACGGTTCGGCTTTCGCCAGGTCGCGGACAGGAAGTTTTGGTTACTTGCCGTGGCCCTTCCCGCCGCCGCGACTGCTTTCGACGGCGTGACTACATTTCGTGCCGTCTCGCTCGGAAACTCGGAAGGGAACCCTTTGTTCGGTTCGCACCCGACGCCCGCCCGGGTGGCCGGGATCAAGCTTGGCGTGGGTTTTGTCTCCGCAACCTCGCTCTATTTCCTGAAGAGAGAGGACATGAAGTACGACTATAAGGGCTGGAAACGCGACGGCTTCCCCCCACGCTGGTCCAAAATGGCGTTGGTCGCCCCAGCACTGTGGTTTGCCCTCGGCGCCCACAATCTTTCGCTCGGGCGCGTGCCCCCCACGAACGCAATGCCGGCGAACCCGATGCTGCCGTTTAGGCATAGGTAAGTTCGGGACGCGAACGGCGCCTGCAATCGGCTTTGCCAATGCCGGCGCGGGAGCGAACCGGTCCCCACGCGCTGGGGCAAGGCATTTTAGTGAACGGCAGTCAACTCCTCGGGTGAGAAAGAGATGCATTTCCGCTCTCAATCCTGCCGCGTCTTGGCGTCCGTTTTGGCGGCCGTTGCTCTCGCCTTCTCGCAGGAGAGACGAACTGAGCGCACGCCAACCCTCGAGCGATTGCCGGGCCCCTGCAACTGGATGAGGACCGACAAGGGCGAGGTGCGAGTTCCCATTCTTCGCGCCAAACCCTTCGGCGCAATGCTGGTGTGTCTTCAGGTCAATGGCAAACCAGCAGAAGTGATTTTCGACACCGGCTCGAACGTCACCATCCTAAGCCGGGAAATCTCACAATACCGGCAGCCCGACCTTACACAGCCCTCCGACACACCCTTAAAGGGATCCGGATGGGTGGGAACCGGCCGGTGGGAAGAAGCAAACATCCGCTTGGGTGATCGGGATTGGATTAATCGAAGGATTGTCGTCGAAGACGTCCGTGACATCTCCCGCGCGCTGAATCACCGGGTAGAGGGGATTCTGGGGGAGGATCTTCTCCGGGAATTTAAGTACGTCATAATCGACTACGACAAGAAATTCATAACCTTCGGCTCCCGGTAGCTTGAGGTTGCGTGCAATTCACCATCACGGGCGCTCTCGCCATCGTCTAGACCTGCAGCGCACGGATGCAGTGAGAGCAGTAAGGCGACTCGTTCCGCCAAATCACCTTCAACTGCTGTCCACAGAACGGGCAGTGGCACGACCATTCATGGCCGCATTCGGGGCATCCGTTCAGACCAGCCTCGGCACGGGACGGCCCTGCACCTCCCGGACGAAGGTCAGTCAGAAAGCGGCATCGCGGGTTTACGCAGATCAGAAAGTATCTCGCACGCGGAGATTTCTCCTGCGTGCGCTGGTCCGGGCCTCGCGCTGGAGCGCGGGCGTAATCCTTCAGCTTGCGATAGATTGTCGTTTTGCCGATCCCCAGCAGCCGGGCGGCGGCGAGTCGGTCCCCGCCCGTGTCTCGCAATGCCCGGAATATCGCGTGGCGCTTCAGTTCGTCCAACGGGACGTGTTCCGGGCTCTCCCGGCGAGGCTGGGACGCCATGTACTGGACGCAAGGAGGTAGGTCCTCAACACCCAGAACGGCGTTCGAACTTAAGGCCAGGGCACGTGCGACTGCGTTTTCCAGTTCGCGAACGTTTCCCGGCCAGTCGTAGTTTGTCAGCAGCCGTAAAGCCTCCCGCGAAAATGTACGTACCTCGCCCCGGCCTTCGCAGAATTTATCCAGAAGATGCACGATCAGCAACGGGACGTCGTCTTTGCGCTCGCGCAAAGGTGGCAACCTCACTTCCACCACGTTCAAGCGGAAATACAGGTCCTGACGGAACTTGCCGCTCGACACCGCAGTTTCCAAATCCCGATTCGTGGCCGCGATTACCCGGGGGGTGATGGGGATCGGTTTGGTCCCGCCCACCGGTCGGACCTCCCTTTCCTGTAATACGCGCAACAGTTTGGCCTGCAAGTCCGGCGGGAGATCCCCGATTTCGTCTAGAAAAAGTGTGCCCTGATTGGCCGTCTCCACCAGTCCCCGCTTTGCTCGCACCGCTCCCGTGAACGCCCCTTCCACATACCCGAATAATTCCGACTCGACCAGCGTCGCAACCAGCGAGGTGCAATCGACCGGAACGAAGGGCCTGTTCCGCCGAGGCCCGGAAGAGTGAATCGCTCGTGCCACCAGCTCTTTTCCCGTCCCGCTTTCGCCCAGGATCAGGACGGCGTAAGAATGCTGGCTGGCCTTCTCGATCACCTTGTAGACCGCCTGCATCGCGCGCGATTCACCGAGCAGCCCGCTGGAGCCCGGCTGGTTCGGCGGTTGCGCCAACAAGGCGCGGTTCTGCTGTTCCCGGCCGATGGCCCGGTCCACTGCCGCTGGCTCACCAAACGTCTTCCGCAAGTTCAGCCAGCCTCTCTGGCTCCCGAACGACAATGCACCCGCGTTCCTTGGTTAAGGCCTTACTTCGCTCCCAGCCCCTGAGGATTCGGCCCACGGTGTAGATCCCAGCCCCCGCCAAATCGGCTAGTACTCGTTCGCTGACGCTTTCGAGTCTTACGAATCCTTCATCCGTTCTTAGTCCAATCTTCCGCGCCAGATGTGTTAATGCCCATGCAACACGTCGCTCCGTGGGCTGCGTCGCCAGATGAAAGTATGTCTCCTGCATCTCGTCGATGTTACGGACTGCCATCCACAACAAGTTGCGCGCAAACTGCTGGTTGTATTCAATCAGCCGAATCGTCGTGGTTCGGTCCCATACGAGGGCCCGGCTTTCTTCCAGTGCCAGGGCGGAAGCAGCACGGCCACAAACCGGAAGCAAGGTCCTCAGCCCGAACGCTTCCCCAGGACTCACAATGTGCAGCAGCACTCGGCGCCCGCTGGCTGTTGATTGGTAGATTTTCACTCTCCCAGCGCTCAGCAGATGAAGACCGCTTGGAGGTTTTCCCTCGCGAAAGAAGAAGCCTCCTGACTGCCGTGTCTCCCACTCCCCTAGACTTACGTAGGATTCAATCTCCTTGTCCGACAAGCCCCGGAACAACTCGGACGTGGGCGATCCGGCCTGGTGCCTATGCTCAGCGGCCATATGCCAAGCTGCCAGTCTGGAGCAGCCGATCTGCTGCCAGATTCGGCTGCCTTTGGCCCAGAACAAATCGCGGAGAACTTGTCCAGGAGAGTTTCATGTTGCTGCGCCCTTCCTTAACAGGTTTGGCCCGATAGGAAACGGAAGGCAATCCGCAGAACTGAAAACCTCCGCACGGCGCGAGCCCTTAGGGCTGGCTGGGTATTTCCCTGGGTATCAAAACAGTCTGCTGCTCTCGTTTCCTGCCGAGCATTTATGAGAATCCGTCGATGGATTCCCCCCTTTCTGGCCCTCATCTTCCGGACTCATTTCCAACACAATTTTCACTGGAAGAGACATATCGTTTCAATACAGTTGAATGCCTAGCGGATTTCACTGCGAAACCACTCAAGTACGTACGTACTCCCGATCCCGAAAACTATGTAAGTAAATCTATGTATGGCAACGGTTGCTTCATTCAGATATCCTGCTTGGCAAGGGATAGTCCCCCCTTGTTTCGATTGCGGTGACCGGCCGATGTGTACTCCAGTGCACGATCTGGGGGGAGCGCCATGAGCCAGATCGGGGAACCGCTTATAGGCTTCTACGACCAGCGCCTGGTCGCACTCTCCCTTTTCATCTCCATCCTGGCTTCCTATGTTGGGCTCGACCTAGCGACGCGGGTGTCGGCTGCCAGAGGAATAGCCCAGCGAGCCTGGTGGGGAGGCGGGGCTATCTCCCTGGGGCTTGGCATCTGGTCGATGCACTTTGTCGGCATGATGGCCTTTCGGCTGCCGATTCCCGTCCGCTATGACCTGCCAACCGTTTTGATTTCCCTGTTTGCGGCGATCCTCGCCTCGGCCGTCGCCCTATATGTAGTGAGCGGAGAGAAATTCGACAGGCGCGAGGCGCTGGGCGGCAGTCTGCTGATGGGCGGTGGTATTGCCACGATGCATTACATCGGCATGGCCGCCATGCGACTCTCAGCGACATGGCATTACGATCCGCTGCTACTGGCGCTTTCGGTCGTCATTGCAGTTGTTGCCTCCCTCGCGGCGCTGACGTTCGCCTTCGACTTTCGCGAGGAGCCTAAGGGAACCATGTGGGCAAGGTTTGGCAGTTCATGCCTGATGGGCATCGCCATCGCCTCTATGCACTACGTCGGTATGGCCTCGGCCCGCTTCACGGAATCCAGAATAGCTCCGGATTATTCACACGCGGTGGACATTTCCGATTTGGGAATGGCCGGCATCGTCGCCACGATGCTATTAGTCTCCGCGTCCACCCTGTGGGCCGGCCTCGAAAGCAAGCGTCGTAAGCGGACTCGGGAGCTGGTGGGTGCCAACGAAGCGCTCAGGTCTGAAATCGCCGAGCGCAAGCTGTCGGAACAGGCGCTCAAACAGGCCGAAGATCGACTTCGCCTCATCTTGGACACCACTCCCGCCATGTTAGCCAGCAGTCTTCCCAACGGATACCACGATTACTTTAATCGACGTTGGCTAGACTATGTGGGAAGGTCCCTAGAGGATCTGCAGGGCTCGGGGTGGAAGTCCACGCTTCATCCCGAAGAGGCCGAACAACTTTTGAACAAATGGCGGGCGTCCCTCGCCAGCGGGGAACCCTTTTCGCACGAAGCCCCTATGCGGCGGGCCGATGGAGTCTATCGCTGGATGTTGCTTCGCTCAGTGCCCCTGCGTGACGAGCATGGCGATATCGTCAAATGGTATGGATCGAGTATCGATATCGAGGATCTCAAACGAGCGGAGGATCATCTTCGTCTCGTATTGGACACAACTCCCGCGCTGATCTTCTCCGCCCGCCCTGACGGATACGTCGATTACCTCAATCAACGCTGGCTGGAGTATGTGGGACTCTCGCTAGCGCATGTGCAGGGCTGGGCTTGGACGACCGCTATTCATCCTGAAGACGTCGAAGGAATCGTTGCCAAGTGGCGCGCTGCCCTGGCCAATGGGAAACCGTTGGTGGATGAAGCACGCATGCGGCGGGCGGATGGAGAGTATCGCTGGACGCTCTTCAGCAAAGTGCCCCTGAAAGACGACCACGGAAATATCATCAAATGGTATGGATCGGCTATCGATATCGACGACCGTAAGCAGGCAGAAGAGGAACTTCGCCGGCTTTCCGGCCGTCTTCTCCGCTTACAAGACGAAGAGCGGCGGAGAATTACGCGCGAATTGCACGACACCACGGGCCAAAACCTTGTTGTCCTGGCAACAATGCTTGGGCAGCTTCGTAGTTCCATTCCCTCGGGGAGTCGAACATCACGCAAGCTTGCCTCCAAGTGTGAGGCGTTGGCGGACCAGTGCATACGTGAAGTCCGCACCCTTTCCTACGTGCTGCACCCGCCCACACTGGATCAGGCTGGGCTAGAGGAGGCCATTCGCGACTATGTGGGAGGCTTTAGCAAGCGAAGCGGCATTCAGGTGGACCTGGAGGTGTCGCCGCCTGTCGGACGAATAGCAGGAGACATCGGGCTGGCTTTATTCCGCGTGGTACAAGAAAGCCTGACCAACGTCCAGCGCCATTCGGGGAGCCAGCGAGCCAGGATTCGAATTCATCGTAACTCGGACCTCACTCTGGAAATTAGCGACAGTGGCCGCAGTGGCGCTGCGCCGAAAGGAATAGAAGAATCCCGATTCAAAGCTGGTGTTGGCATCGCCAGCATGCAGGAGCGAGTGAAGTTCCTCGGAGGGCGGTTTGATATTGATTCTACCAGTCAAGGGACAACCGTACGCGTGACGATACCCCTCGGAGGAAAAAGGGAGTGAAGAAACTCCGCATTTTGATCGCTGACGATCACGCGCTCCTCCGCCGGGGTGCACGCGGGGTCCTCAACTCCCATCACGGATGGAAAGTCGTGGGAGAGGCAGCGACGGGTAAGGAGGCCGTGGAGAAGACCAAGAAATTGAAACCTGATGTCGCCATCGTTGATATCAGCATGCCAGATCTGGATGGTGTGGAGGTAACGCGCCAGATCCGAAAAGAGGCTCCGAGCGCCAAAGTTCTCGTGCTCACCATGCACGAGTCCGACCAGATGGTGCAGCGCGCATTCGAAGCAGGGGCCCAGGGGTACGTATTGAAATCCGGTCTTACGGAGTGCCTCGCGAAAGCGGTGCAAGCCATCTCTGAGGGCAAGCGTTTCCTCACTCCCCAAGTATCCGAAATCGTGCTGGATGGATTTCTCAAGACCAGGAGACAGAATCAGGGAGCCGAGCGGAAAGGTGTCCGAACAACTCCTCGGGAGCTTGAAGTCATCCAGCTCCTGGCAGAGGGGAAATCAAACAAGGAAATTGCAGCGGCGTTGGGAATTACGGTCAGAACGGTGGAGACGCACCGCGGCAAGATCATGCTCAAACTGGGTGTGCATTCCCTTGCCGAACTGATTCACTATGCGATCCGCAACCAGATCGTCACACCATGATCCTCCCTGTGCGTCCTGCGCTGTAAACCCAAGCGTGTGCGGTTTCGTTCAGCGGCCCAGCAGGTGGCGCAGGGCGGGCTCCGCCTCGAAGAACCGGAAAGGATGGCGCGCTGCCAACAGCCGTTCGGGCAGCACTCGCGTGCTCGAGATCAAAAGCTCGTCCGCCATTTGCCCGAATGCGGCACGCGCGGCAAACGCCGGCATGGGCAGCAGCGTGGGGCGGCGCAGCACCCGTCCGAGAAGGTGCGTCCATTCTTCGTTGGTCACGGGATGCGGAGCGACCGCGTTCACCGGGCCGGAGAGCGACTCGTCCGCGATGGCGTGAAGGATTACGTCGAGCAGATCGTCGAGTGCGATCCAGCTCATCCACTGGCCTCCATCGCCGATAATGCCGCCTGCGCCCATCCGGAACGGCGGGAGCATTTGAGCGAGCGCGCCGCCCGCCGGGCTCAGCACGACTCCGATGCGCAGATTGACCACTCTGACGGCGGCAGCCCGGGCGGGTGCGGTGGCTGCTTCCCAGGCGCTGCAGACGTCCGGCAGGAAACCGGTGCCGCGCGGGCTGGATTCGATCAGGTTTTCGTCGCCGCGATCCCCGTAATATCCGATGGCGCTGGCAACCACAAGCGTCCGCGGCGGTTTGATCATCCTCGCCATTGCTTCCGCCAGCGTCTGGGTGCTGCGGACCCGGCTGTCGCGGATGCGCGCCTTCTTCGCCGCCGTCCAGCGGCCTGCGGCGATGCTTTCTCCAGCGAGATGGACAACGGCGTCAAACGGTTCGAGCGCCGAGCCTGAGGAGAACCCTGCCCCGTCGGGATCCCATGAGATGGACGGCGTGGAAAGGCCGGGGGGAGGCGAGCCGTCGCGCCCGGCGCGCACCAGCCGAGTAACGCTGTGGCCCCCGGTCGAGAGATAGGCGATGAGCGCGCTGCCCACCATGCCGGTTGCCCCGCTCACCAAAATGCGCCGCGGCGTACGGGACCAGCGAAGGTGCGCGGCCACGTCCTGCGCGGGGATCACGTGCCGGTAAGCGAACCCGCGCTCGAGTTTTCGCCGGACGAAGCCCGCGCCCAGCCCGGCGCCGAACGGCAGCGCATACTCGATCTGGTCGTTCAGAAAACAGGAACTGGAATCGGCCGGCTCCACCGTGTGCGTGTGCACCCAGCGGGCGAACGGGCCGGAGATTTGTTCATCGCGAAACATCCGCCCGGGCTCGTACGCGGTGTGCTCGGCAACCCAGCGGCGGCGAAACGGGCCCGTTCGTATCGTGAACTCGGTGCGCGAGCCCGGCTGCGGCGCCGTCCCGCTGCGCGAGAGTGTGGTGACGGATTCCCACGGCGGAAGCAGGCGCTCAAATGCCCCCGGGCGGTTGAGCCAGGCGAACACGTCGGCGGCGGGTGCGTCGATCTTCGTGCGCTTCGTGAATTTGTAGGTCTTCATCGCTTCACGCGCGGTTGCATTCTCCCCCACCAGTCACCTTCCCTACATTTTCTGCCCTATTCCCGCCCGCGACGCAACTCGCTTCGCCGTTCAAGCGCTTCTTTTGATTCATGCAATTCAGTTTGTTCATGGATGAAGACAGCATTGAACTTTCCACAGGCAGGCCGATATGTCTTTTTCTTCTCGATTGAAGCGAATAGGCCGATGCGCTATATTTCTCCGTTCTTTGTATCCATCCCGGAAAAAACCAGGAGGCAGTCGAGATGCAGCCGAAACAGGTATTGGAGTACGCGGCGAAGAATAACGCGAAGATTCTGGATCTGCGCTTCGCCGACGTTCCCGGCGTGTGGCAGCACGTCAGCTTTCCCATTGGGGAACTGAGCGAGGAGAGCTTTACCGACGGGTTCGGGATGGATGCCAGCTCGATTCGCGGCTGGGCCGCGATTCACGAGTCGGACATGCTGCTTGTGCCGGACCCCAAGACCTGCTTTATGGACGCGTTCCGCGAAGTCCCCACGCTGTGCATGATCGCGGACGCCGTGGACCCCATCACCAAGCAGCCCTACCCCCGCGATTCCCGCCAGATCGCGAAGAAGGCGGAGGCCTACCTGGGCTACAGCGGCGTGGCGGACCAGGCGTTTTTCGGCGCCGAAGCGGAGTTCTTTATTTTTGACAATATCCGCTTCGAGTCGGCCCCTCAGCACTCGTTCTATTACATCGACGCGGAGGAGGGCCGCTGGAATTCCGGCCGCGCCGAGCACAACCTGGGCTACCGCCCGCGCTATAAGGAGGGCTACTTCCCCGTTCCCCCCACGGACCATTACATGGACCTGCGCACGGAAATGACCGCGCAGATGGCCGCCTGCGGCATGCACGTGGAATGTCATCACCACGAGGTGGCCACGGCCGGGCAGTGCGAAATCGACGTGCGCTTCGAGACTCTCGTCAAGTCCGCCGACAATCTGATGATGTTCAAGTACATCGTCCGCAACGTTGCCTACCAGTACGGTAAGACGGTCACCTTCATGCCCAAGCCGCTGTTCGGCGACAACGGTTCCGGCATGCACACCCACCAGTCGCTGTGGCTGAAGGGCAAACCTCTTTTCGCTGGCGATGGCTATGCCGGATTGTCGCAGACGGCGCTGTGGTACATCGGCGGACTGCTGAAGCACGCTCCGGCGATTGTGGCCTTTGCCGCGCCGACCACGAATTCCTACAAACGGCTGGTGCCGGGATACGAGGCCCCGGTGAACCTTGCCTATTCGCGGCGCAACCGCTCCGCGGCGGTGCGCATTCCGATGTATTCGCCCAGTCCGAAGGCGAAGCGGCTGGAGTTCCGTCCGCCAGACCCCTCGTGCAATCCCTATCTGGCCTTTGCGGCCATGATGATGGCCGGCCTCGACGGGATCGAAAACAAAATCAATCCCGGCAACCCGCTGGACAAAGACATTTACGACCTCGAGCCCGAGGAACTGAAGCAGGTTCCGTCGCTGCCAGGTTCGCTCGATGAAGCGTTGCGGGCCCTCGAAGACGACCACAAGTTCCTGCTCAAGGGCGACGTCTTCAGCGAGGAATTCATCGACCTCTGGATCGAGTACAAGCGCAAGAACGAAATCGATCCGGTGCGCATGCGTCCGCATCCCTACGAGTTCCAGCTGTACTACGACATTTAGCCCCGCGCAGAAAGCTGTCATTCCGAACCTCAGCGCCTTCCGCCGGGGTGAGGAACCTGCTTGATCGCAACAGTGGGTAGGTCCATCGCCATGCGGCGGCGAACTTCTTGACCGATTCCACCGTCTCTTTCATACTCACTTTTTTCCAGGCCACCGCGGTCCCGAGAGGTTGCATGGCGGACAGCAAGGACAAAACCCTCGACGAACGGTTCCGTTCCCTGCCGGCGCACTTCCAGGCCGCCGTCGTTGCGCGTCCCCAGTTCCCCACGCGCAGGGAAAAGCGCCTGGCCGTAACCCTGTTTGGAGGTAATAGCTCCAGCCTCGAAGCCGCAGTGGAAATTCTTTCCGAGCGCGGTTCGCCCACAATTTCCGGCAGCCAGACCAGATCCCGGGCGCTGCGCAAACTGGCCGGCGCGCGCGGCTACCTCTACTCCGTCGAATGGACCGACGGCACCAATCTCACCTACGGCGAGGATTTTCTCAGCGAAGAGGAAGCGCGCGCCTTTTTTGTCTGCTTCACCGAGGATGTCCTGAATCCCGACTATGCCCGCGCCATGCTGGCGGAAGTGGATGCGGAGAGCGGCGTGTACATGCACATCCGGCTGACCAGCCGGCTTGTGGATGCGGCCGGTGCGCCGGTTCCCTCGAGCGACCGCGTTCTGGACACTCGTTTTGCCGCCATGTGCACCGGCTGCGGGAAGTTGCTGGCTGCAGAGGGCATCGCCGCGACGCGCGATGGCGCCCTCTGCCCCGCCTGCGCGGCCTGCGCCTGTGCCTGCCCCTCCGGCCCCGAGCGATTGCAATGCCTTCTCGACAAGCAGTTTGGCGGGGTGCTCCGGGAATCCGCGAACGCCGAGGGCAACGGCCGGGCCAACGGAATGGAATTGCTCTCCGTGGCGCGCGGCCTGCCCTGGACCGCATCTCCCGACCAGGTGCGATGCTTCGACCTGAGCCCGCTCAACAAAATTCAAGTCTCTCCGGAAACACGCGCGAAGTATTTGCTTCCGGTGCTTACCGCCTACGACGGTTCTCTCGATTGGCCGATCCAGCGCAAACAGCGGGTGGCGGAGCGCCTTGCTCTCCTGACGGTGCAACGCGTGGTCTCCGAGCTTCCCGGCCTTCCCCAATCCTGCCGCGAGATCTGCCGGGAAGCGCGAACATTGGCCGAGGCGGCTGCCGCGGCGGCCACCGCTTCGGCGGAAGCTCAATCCGCCTCCGGCATAGAGGCGCGCGAGTCTCCCGCATCCGCGCTCTGGGCCGCCAAGGCGGCAAAAGCAGCCTCCGTGGCACTCACAAAGACGGCGGCGGAATCCGCAGCATCCGCTGCCTACGTGGCGCTCGCCCAACGCGCCATGCAGGAATCGGCGAAGTCCGTCAAATCCGCGGTCTTGGCGGCGGCCGAGGCGGCACGCACCGCCGCGTCCGCGGAAGCGAAGGCGGCCAAGGCCGCCACCTCCACGGAAAGCTCGCAGCCTGCCCGTGACCGCGTTTTCCGCATAGCCTGCTGGGCATGGATCGAAGCCGCGGAGCAGGCCTGATACAGCACGGGCTTCCGCCGAAGCGCACCGGGCCCCGAGTGTTTAGCGCTGCCCGCCCTGGTGGTATAACCGCCTGAGTGCTCTCTCAATATTCCAGCGTCGTATTTGCCGACCGCGAGCGGGCGAAGGTAAATCTCGCCCGAATTGAAGAACGGCTGCCGGCCAGGCTGCGCTCGGCGCTCGCGCCGCTGGTGGCGCAGATGCCGGCACCCGACGACGCGCTGAATTTTCTGGAGCGGTTTCTTCGCGCGGACGGCGGCGCACCCCAGCGCGTCCTCGCCTTTCTGGAAGAAAACCCCACTTCCCTTCACTATCTGCTCACCGTATTCAGCTACAGCCGGTTTCTTTCCGAGACGATCCTGCAGCAGCCTGCGTTGCTAACCACGCTGCTGCGCCCGCGCCGTCCGGGAGAGGGCGCGACGCGCGGCGCGCGCGGAATCGAACGCACGCGCACAGTGGAAGAGCTGGACGACGAGTTTGCGCGTTTCCAGGCTACCTCCCTCGATACGGAGCCGGCGGTGATCCTGGCCCGATTCAAACGGCGCGAGTACCTGCGCATCATGCTGCGCGACGTGTTGAAGCTGGCGACGCTGGCGGAAACTACGCTGGAGCTCTCGCAACTGGCGGACCTGCTGCTCGAGCGTGCGCTGCGGATGAGCGAACGCGCGCTCGCCTCCGCGTACGGCAGGCCCGAATTCACGGGCGCGGACGGCCGCCGCCGCACTTCCCAGATTGCCATTCTGGGGCTCGGAAAACTCGGAGGAGAAGAGCTCAATTACAGTTCCGATATCGACCTGATGTTCCTCTACGCCGCGGAGGGAGAAACGTCCGGTGGCGCGGCCGGCGCCATCGCCAACCGCGAGTATTTCGTGCGCCTGGCGCAGGGCGTGCTGAAACTCATTGCGGAAAGCACGCCGGAGGGCGCGGTGTTCCGCGTGGACCTCCGGCTGCGCCCGCAGGGGAGCGAGGGCGAACTGGTGATCAGCGTGCCCGCGGCGGTCGAGTATTACCGTACACGCGCACGTGAGTGGGAACTGCAATCGCTCATCCGCGCGCGAGGGGCGGCCGGGGATCGTGAGACGGCCCGCGCCTTCCTGAAAGAAGTGCGGCCGCTGGTTTACCAGCGCGAATTCCGGCTCGAGGTCGTAGAGGCGGTGCTCAACGCGCGCGAACAGATCACGCGCACGCTCACTCGCCGTCAGGCGCGCCGCGGCATCGGGCGTCCCGTGATCGCCCCCGATCTGGCGAGAGACGCTTCCGCCGAGCCGGGCGCCATCAACGTCAAGTTGTCGCCGGGGGGAATCCGCGACATCGAATTCCTGGCGCAATGCCTGCAGCGGCTCTATGGCGGCGAGGATCCCTGGCTACAGGCCGCGCCGACGCTCGTCGCGCTCCAGCGCCTGCACGACA
>Ga0187803_10000343_pt1 | contig 18906 bp, 15 predicted proteins | sample NC_wetland_sal_i_2_FD_132425 | JGI IMG/M metagenome (GOLD analysis project Ga0187803, IMG submission 132425) | Wetland sediment microbial communities from Neuse River Estuary, North Carolina, USA - Control_3 | ecosystem: Environmental > Aquatic > Freshwater > Wetlands > Sediment | place: USA...
ACGGCAAGTTCGTCGCCTTCACCATGGCCGCCGCGCAGGGCCCGCAAATCTTTATCGTTCCGTTTCCCTCGGGCAATGGCATGTGGCAGGTTTCCACCGAAGGCGGCACTTGGCCTCGTTGGAGACGTGATGGCAAGGAACTCTACTTCTTCAGCCTGCGTGGCGAACTCTGCTCCGCTCCCATCTCTCAAAAAGCTGGTAGCATCGAAATCGGCCACCCCGTCCCACTTTTCACCTTCAGGCCCACTCCGCGGACGTACCGCCAAGGCATGATCGAGTACGACGTCGCTCCCGACGGCAAGCGCTTCCTCCTCAACGCCGCCGCCGACGAGAACGTCCGCCCCCTCACCCTCCTCCAGAATTGGACCTCTCTCCTCCCCCAAAAATAGCCGGTGCCAGCGTTCTCAGGGTTGGTAGCGCCGGCATCTTTCCGGCTCTTGGGTTCCCTGTGTTACGTCACCCAAAAAATGATCTTGAGGGTGCCCCACCCTCGGTTTGTAAGGGTGGGTCCCTACGCCCGAACGCCCTAATCCCTCTTTTCTTCGCTCTTGGGTTTCCTCGGGATCGCCGATCTCCCGATCGGCTTCTTGGGTTTCTCTCGCTTTTGTAGGGACCGCCTTCTGAGGCGGTCCGCCAACACATGAACTTGAGAATCTCTTGGTAGCATAGGCTTCAGCCCGTGCTCTTGCTTTTCTCCGGGATCGTCAACTCCGCTCAATCCCTCGGGTTATGCGGGATGAATCTCCTGATCGGCCTCTTGGGTTCCCCTCGTTATGTCATCTCTCAAATAAACTTGAGGGTGCCCCACCCTTGGTTTGCAAGGGTGGGTTCTTACCCTCGAACGCCCTAATCCATCTTCTCTTCGCTTTTTTCATTTTTCTTACTATGTGCCCCGCCCACACGTTGCGGTTGGCTGCCGCCGTGGGTATATTGCAGAAGGATGTGAACTCCGCTTTTCGGATTGCGGGGATTGGGGAGTGCATGGACGTCAAATCGAATCTGCCCGGAACCAGGATGCAGAAAGAGTGGGACCAGCGATCCCGCGAGAATGCCTACCACTATATCGCCTCCTGGCAGGACCACTGGTCCGAGGAGCAATTTCTGCTCAGTGGTGAGCAGGACGTCCAGAAATTGGTCGACCCATTCCTGGCGGCTGCCGGGTTTATCCCGGGTGACAAGCGCGCGCTCGAGATCGGCTGCGGCGTCGGGCGGATGAGTTTCGCCCTGGCAAAACGCTTTGCGGCGGTTGAAGCGTTGGACATTTCCAACGAGATGATCAAGCGGGCCAATGGGCTGCAGGAACATTTGGGCATCAAGAATGTCAACTTTCGTGCGAGTGGAGGAAGCGACCTGCACCAGTATTTGGACGAAAGCGTCGACTTCGCCTTCTCCTTCATCGTTTTCCAGCATATTCCCGAGGTTGCCATCATCGAAGGCTATATCCGCGAAATGGGCCGGGTGCTGAAGACTGGCGGGCTCTTTCGTTTTCAAGTCAACGGTTACCACCGTCGGACTTTGCCGTTTGGCTACTGTTTGATGTGGGGAAAGAGTGCCGCCCCGGTTGCGGGAAATTCCTGGTCCCTGAGCCGCCCACATATCAAGTTTGGGAAGCTGAATAGCTGGCGCGGCGTTTCGATTACTGCCGCTGAAGTGCGCGCAGCTTGCGACTCTGCTGGGCTCTCCATCACCCAGATCACTGGAATTGATTCGAAGACCATGTGGGTGAACGGCAAGAAAGCCTAGCTCACAATCCGCCTGCCATCGCGGCAGCTTTGCTTGCCCTGAGCTTCGAAGGGCCGGTGCTCTTGGGTTTCTCCGGGATCGCCGATCTCCTGATCGGCTTCTTGGGTTTCTCTCGCTTTTGTGGCGGCGGTCTTTAGACCGCCCTCTTGGGTTTTGTGGCACAGGCATTCTTGCTTGTCCTGAGCCTCGAACAGCCGGTGCTCTTGGGTTTCTCTGGGATCGCCGATCTCCCGATCGGCTTCTTGGGCTCCCCTCGTCATGTCATCTCTCAGTTGATCTTGAGGGTGCCCCACCCTTGGTTTGTAAGGGTGGGTTCTTACAATCGAACGGCTCGAATCTTCTCCTTTTCGCTCTTGGGTTTTCCCTGCTTACTTCATCTCCATGGAACCTCCAACTCAGAGAAGTGGCCGTGGTAAAATCACTACCGGGCAGCCTCTTGCCCTCTACCAATGCCCGAGCCTACTCGAAGTGAAACACAATTGGGTGTTGCCCATTTAACGAAACGATTCGCCACAGCAGGTGTCACGATCGTTGATCAGCAGCGACCGTGGCCTCAGCGGCGAGCTACGTATTTTGTCGTTGGCAATTCCAGGCACCACACCGCTATCGTGGTTTCTGACGAATTTCTAGACGACCTGCCCAACACACGGGACTATCACACAGTGGTTGATGCGTATGCTTCGGCACTGGCAGGTAGGCTCAAGTGTGGCTCTCCCGAGGTTTTCTTATGCTTGTCGGGAATTGGAATACGGGTCGAAATCAAATGGCCGATTCAATCGGGAGTAGTTAATTCCGTGTTCTCGACCTGGGTGTTGGTAGAAGTGACAAACCTGGCGAACGGGTGGGTCGCGAAGTGTGCGGTGAAACCAGAATCATCTTTCAATCGAACCGTGTTCGATGACGTAAGATCGGTAGTCAATCGCATACGAAAGGCCATTGATGATAAGGTAATCACTTTTTTCGCGCCTGAGGTTCACCAAGAAACTTACCAGCAGATAGAACGCATTCAACGAGAACAGATCGCCAGCCGCTCTCAACTCGAAGTCGAACAGTTCCTCGCCGGAAAGGCGTACGTCTTGGGGTTTTTGACTCCCGAGGCGACGACTGAAATCTGGGCACTAGACCCTTGGGATGCTGAATATCTTGGAGTCACAAAGAAAGAGTTGTCACTGGCTGTACGGGTATTGCGAGCGAACAGCTTAGTCGAGCTTGATGGGAGTCTCGAATACGCACGGCCTACCGACAAACTCCTCGCAAGGGAATCGGCTGCCACCGATTCGAGAACTTCTTCCGAGTCGCATCCTCCCCCTTCCTTAGCAAATCTCCTGAGAAAAGAGACACTCGTCAGTGACATTCGAAATATGCTTGAGCAGAAAACAGTTTTCGCTCTTCTTGTAATTGACCTGGACAATTTCAAGCAAGTGAACGACATCAAAGGCCATTTAGAAGGTGATGCATGCCTGGAATGTGTCGTGGGCACGATTGGAACCGTCGTGGGGCGAAGAGGAAAACTCTATCGGTGGGGTGGTGATGAGTTTGCCGTTTTTCTCCCTGATTTTTCCACTGGGGAGGCGCAAGCCACAGCGGAACGAATCCGGAATGCTATTGAATTAGCGAAACCTGGAGGCGAGTTGGGGGTAACGACGAGCATTGGTGTCTGTGGCAGTGATCGGGCAAAGACAACATCTGCTGAAGAGTTTCTCGGTTTTGCGGACAAGGCAATGTACAAATCAAAAGAGGAGGGCAGAAACCGGGTCACCACCTGGTCAATTGAAATAGGTGTTGTGCTACCGGCCGCTCCCGCCAAGAAACAATCAAAGCAGGCGATCAAGATCCAACTCGCTCAGTTTCTGAAAGAAGGAAAAACCATTCAAGAGGGCCTTCACTATGACAATCCTAATTCACTGCGCGAAAAACAGGACTGGGAGCGGCGCATAGAAGAGTATTTCGGGAAGAATCTCGACGAATCGTACGCTGTCAGGTTTCAAAGCCCTAGTCACCAAATGACCGCGTATCCCGCAGGAATTAATTTGAGGATGACTGGTCCTTGGGGAGACCTGGGTGCAAAAATGGCGATGCTTCACGATTTCATCTCGGAGCTTCGAGACTAGACCTTCTGTCGAATACTTCCTCTGCGCTCTCTGTGTTAAATCTTTCTCTTCTTGAACTCTTGAACTTCTAAACTCTTTAACTATTTCACTCTTTCACTCTCCGGCCTTTTTCCTTACTTCGTTGCCTCATTGCTTCCTCACCCACCTCAGCCTCGCCAATTATCGAGTGGCTTCGACCGTCAGTCGCAACCCGATTGCCTTGGTGACCGCGAACAACGTCGACAAGCGCGGATTGCCTTTTGCGGAGAGGGCGCGGTACAGACTCTCGCGCTCAACGCCGGCAGCTTTGGCGACTTTTGCGATTCCCTGCGCTTGGGCTAGATGCCGCAATGCAATGAGCAGTACGCGCGGTTCGTCTTCGTCTTCCAAGGCTGCTTTGAGGTACTCGGCGGAAAAAGTCGCGTCCCTCCGGAGCCGCCGAATGATGGCCTCGTCATGTGAGGTGCTGGATTTTCGTCTCATGATTGTCCGGCTCTTTCCTTGTAATCTTTCAGGTATTCCAATGCCCTTTCGATATCCGCGGACTGCTTTCGTTTGTCCCCGCCGCGGAGAAGCAAAGCGCATTCTCTTCCGATCATGGTGTAGTAAACGCGGTAGCCCGGCCCCCAGTCAATTCGCAGCTCGCACAAACCTTGACGCAACGGCTTGCAATCCCCAAAATTCCCGGCGGCCAACCGGTTGATGCGAACCGCAATTTTGGCCTGCGCCCGGGCATCCGCCAATCGCGTCAGCCATTCGTCGAATACATCTCGTCCGGCGCGGCTAATGTAGTGGCGAATCTCGATGCTATTTTCCATTGTAACCTATAAATTACAACTTGGCAAAGGTCGTCATGTCGGGTTCCCCCACGCTAGGTGTTGTAGGGTGGGCTTTGGGTCGTCTTCTCTGTGAACTCTGCGCTCTTCCTCTGCGCCCTCTGTGTTAAATCTTTCTTTTCCTGGACTCTTCAACTCTTCAACTCTTGAACTCCTAAACTTTCCTACTCTTCCCTCACTTCCTCCCCACAAACCTCAACCTCGCCGTCAACGCTCTCCCCTGTCCGCCGGTGAACGCCCCAAAATTCGGTGCATCGAAATTGTTCACCACCACGTCCGGATTTTGCCGCCCCAAAATATTCACCTCCTCCACGCGTACCGCGAAGATTCGGCTTCGGAACGTGAACTTCTTCTCCAACCCAATCGTCAGGCTCGCAAAATCCGGAAAGCGCTTCGAGTTCGCCGTGCCAATCAAAAACTGCTGCTGGTTGATTTCGCTCCACGGATACCCCGTGCGGTAGTCGAACAAATACGTGAACAAAATTCCCCAGATCGCCGTCGGCACGCTCCCCCACGACAAAAACCGGTTCGGCGCGTCCCAGCTCAACGGCCCCGGCTGCTGCGCCGCGAAATACATCGCTCCCAGCGCCGGATCGAGCACCTGGTCCGAGTTCGCCCGCGACCGCGTGTAACTCCCGAACAGCACCGCGGTGTTCGCAAAAACGTGCCGCGCGCTAATCGTCGCACCGCGGTACTTGTCCCGCCGGGAACTCTGCAGCAAAAAGTCCGACCCGATCTGTCCCGGCAACAGCGTCTCGAGCACCAGCCCGTGGTGCTGGTTCCGCGCCAGCAGTTCCACCGACACCAGCGTGTTCTCCCCAATCTTCTGCTGCCATCCCGCGCTCGCAATGTCGAAATACGGCTGCTGCAAACTTGGCAATCCACCGCTGGGCAATACAAACCGGCTTGTCGACGGCCCCTGTGAAATCGCTCCCGTCGTGCTGTACAGCGTGTCCACCTCCTGCTGGTCGAACGTCTGCCCAATCACCGAAAGATTCAGCGGAATGTCGTACATCCCCCAGCCAATCGAAAATTTTCCGCGATTATCCGCGAACGGCATCCAATTCAACGCCACCCGAGGCTGCACCAGTGCCGCTTGAAACAGCCGGTCCCAATCCGCGCGCACACCCACCTGCGCCACCCAATGTGGATTCGGCGACCAGGAATCCTGCACGAATCCTCCGGCCAGCGTGTTCGCCACGCGAAAATCCGGGTTCCCCGCGAACGTCGTCGTCCGGCTCAACGTCGTGCCGTCCGCCTGCATCGCCTGAATCTCGCCGCGCGTCGCCGTCTGCGTCAAATCAACGCTGGAAAAATTCACGCCGCCCGAAATCGTGTGCGTCCCTAACCACTTCTTCGGCGCGCCGATCGCGTCCGAAAAAAATTGGTAGCGCCGCGAAATCTGCTCGCTTTTTTGGAAATAGTTCCCCGACGCGCCGTTCACCAGCAATACGTACGTCGCCGTGCCCTGCGGAGTCGTGCCATACGTCGTCCGCTCCACACCCACTCCAATCTCAAACAACGTTTTCTCGAAGTAGCTCTGCTCCTTCACGGATCCAAACATGCGGTTCGTCGTCGCATCCACGGTCGTGGATTGCGGGTGCAGCGCGTCCAATCCCAGGTCGCTGTCGTTGTCGATGTTGGAGAGAAAACTGACGTGCAAGCTATGATTCGTGGACATCTTCCACAGCAGCCGCGACCAACTGTCCCCGCCCCACTGCTGCATTTCGTTTGGCGCGCCGGGCGCCAGCCCCTTCACGATGCTCAGCGTGTGCAGCACATCAAACGACTGCGAAAACCACAAGTGTTCCTTCATGATCGGCCCGGAAAACACCACCCGCGGATAAAAATTCCCAAACTGCAGGCCGTCCTGAACGCTGATTCCGGGGATAAAATCGGTGGCCCCAAATCGCCAGCGGTCATCGCCCTCCCGAGTCTCGTAGCTGAGTACCGCCGCGCCCGGGTGAGCATATTCCGCGCCGAATCGTCCGGTCTGAATTTCCGAGCTGCGCACGGCCTCCACAATCATCCGCGCCGAAAGCGCGCCGCTCGCCGGGTCGCCCACCTCCACCCCATCGATCAGGTACTGCGCCTGCGTGTTGCGCGCTCCCGCAATATGAATGATGTCCGTGTTGTCCCGCACCACCTGCGGCATCGCCACCAGGCTCTGCAGCAAATCGTGCGAACTGGCCACCGGAAGGTCGCGGATCTCCGTGCCGCTCAGCGTTTCGGTGCTCTGCGTCGTGGCCGGCTCGATGCGGTTTTCGCTCACCGTTACGTCCACCTTCTCCCGCACTTCCTCCTCATGGTTTAGCGTGAACGTAACTTCAGTGCTCCCGGCCGCCAGCTCGATCTTCTGGTTCGCCAGAACGAAGTAGCTCTGCTTTTCAATTTGTATGGAGTATTCACCTGGGGGCAGGTTCTTGAAGGAAAAATAGCCCGCGTCGTCACTGGCAGCAAGAAGAGTTAGGTCGATGAGATGTTGAAGTTTTACTTGAGCCCCGCCGACCGGCAGTCCATTCTCATCCACCACTCGTCCGCGCAGAACGAGGGGAGTGTCCGCAGCGCCGCCCGAACTCGCCATCAGCAGGAGCGCGAGCAACACCGCTGTAAGCAATCGAAGTCTGTTCACCAATGCTCCCCCACGAGCCGGGAAACGACTTCAAGTTCTACGTCAATAATTCACCATCAACGCCAAGCGACGTTCCTGTGTGGAGTGCGGGAGCCGGGCTCCCGTTTTTGCCTTGTCTCTCTGCCACCCGCGTTGTGAGACAGCAGCAGCCGGGCTGCCGCACTCCAATGCCGCGCCTCGTGCCCCAGCTTCGCACGCGACAATGTCGGCGCGCCGACATTCGCGGCCAATCCTCGTAGGGGCGCAGCATTGCTGCGCCCCATGTCCGCGAGATCGTTGCGTCTTGCGCAGTCTAGCCTCGGAGATCCCGCGATCGCCAGCGACCTTGCCAAGTAGGGGTCCAGCGTGCTGGACCCCTACCAGGTAAAATGTGCACCCGAAGCGGCCAGCGTCCAGCTGCAATTGTTAATGTCGGCGCGCCGACATTGCTTCTCTACTTCTTCTTTTTCGCCTTCTGCTTGCCTTCCACCACCGCTTGCGCCGCCGCCAATCGCGAAATTGGCACGCGGAACGGCGATGCGCTCACGTAGTCCATGCCGGCCTGGTGGCAAAACTTCACGCTTTCCGCGTCGCCGCCGTGCTCGCCGCAGATGCCAACCTTCAGCTTTGGACGCGTCTCGCGGCCCTTTTCGATGCCCCACTTGATCAACATTCCCACGCCCTTAATGTCCAGCGTCTGGAACGGATCGCCGTGGAATACCCCGGCCTTCTTCTCATCCACATAGTCCGGCAAAAAGCGTCCCGCATCGTCGCGCGAGAGGCCCATCGTAGTTTGCGTGAGGTCGTTCGTGCCGAACGAGAAAAACTCCGCCACTTCGGCGATCTCGTTCGCAAGCAACGCCGCGCGCGGCAGCTCGATCATCGTGCCGACGAGGTACGGCAGCTTCACGCCAGCCTCTTTGATCAAAGCGTCCGCAACGCGCCGTGTCGCGTCGACGAGAATCCCCAACTCCTTTTTGTCCAAAGTGAGCGGAATCATGATCTCAGGTAATACTTTAACTCTGCCTCTGTGGCATTCGATCGCCGCTTCTATGATCGCTCGCACCTGCATCTCCAAAATTTCTGGATACGTGATGGACAAGCGGCAGCCGCGATGCCCCAGCATGGGGTTGGCCTCGTGCAATTGCTCCACGCGGCGCGCCACGGTCTCCACGCTGATGCCCAGTTCCTTGGCCAACTCCTCCTGCTTCGCGCGGTCGTGCGGCACAAATTCGTGCAGCGGCGGGTCGATCAACCGGATCGTCACCGGGTGGCCATCCATCGCCTGGAAAATGCCGACAAAGTCGCGCCGCTGGAACGGCAGCAACTTGTCCAGCGCCTTCACGCGCTTCTCCTTGTCGTCCGCCAAGATCATTTCCTGAATGGCGCGCTGCCGTTCTTGGCTCTTCTCCGGAAATTCAAAGTCGGTGAAGAACATGTGCTCGGTGCGGCACAGCCCGATTCCCTCCGCGCCGAACTCGATGGCTTTCCGCGCGTCTTGCGGCGTATCCGCGTTCGTGCGCACGCGCAGCCGCCGGATTTCATCGCACCACTTCATGATGGTCTGGTACGCCTTCGGGAATTCCGGCGCCACCAGCGGCATCTGATCGACGTACACCACGCCTTCGCTGCCGTCTAACGTGAGCCAGTCCCCTTCCTTGACCACCTTGCCGCTCTTGCCGTCCTTCATGGACTTGGACTTGTAGTCGATGTCCAGCGTTTCCGCGCCCACGATGCAGCACTTCCCCCAGCCGCGCGCCACTACCGCGGCGTGCGAAGTCTTTCCGCCGGTTGCCGTCAGGATGCCCTGCGCAACGGCCATGCCGCCGACGTCTTCGGGGCTGGTTTCGCGCCGCACCAGAATGACTTTCTCGCCGCGCTTGGCCCACTCTTCCGCTTCGGCCGCCGTGAAGCACACCCTGCCCACCGCCGCGCCGGGCACCGCGTCGATGCCGTGCGCCAGGATCTTCGCTTGCAGCGCCTTCTTATCCACCTTCGAGTCGATCACAGGGTAGAACAGCCGCTCGATGTCCTCCGGCTTCACGCGCAGGACCGCCTCTTCCTTGGTGATCAGCTTTTCATTCGCCATGTCCATGGCGATCTTGAAGGTGGCCGCGGGCGTGCGCTTTCCGGTGCGCGTCTGCAGCATGTACAGCGTGCCTTCTTCGATGGTGAACTCCATGTCCTGCATGTCTTTGTAGTGTTTCTCAAGCTTCACACGAACTTTTTCGAGTTGCGTGTAAGCCTTCGGCATGATCTTCGCCAGCTCCGTCAGGTGCACCGGCGTGCGAATTCCCGCCACCACGTCTTCGCCCTGCGCGTTGGTCAAGTAATCCCCGTAGAAAATCTTCTCGCCGGAGCTGGGGTCACGCGTGAAGCACACGCCCGTCCCGGAATTGTCGCCCGTGTTTCCGAACACCATCTGCACGACGTTGACGGCCGTGCCCAGCAACCCGGTGATCTTCTCCACGCGGCGGTAGGTCACCGCCTTCTCCGCCATCCACGAACCGAACACCGCGCCAATCGCGCCCCACAACTGCTCCATCGGATCGTCCGGGAAATCTTTCCCGGCATGTTGTTTGAAGTACGCCTTATACTCCGCCACCAGTTCCTTCCACCCGGCGGCCGAAACCGCGGTGTCTTCCTTCACACCCAGGCGCGTCTTCATCGCGCGCAGTCGGTGCTCCAAATCTTCCTTGGACATGCCCATCACCACCGTGCAATACATCTGCACGAAGCGGCGATATGCGTCATAGGCGAAGCGCTCGTTGTTGGTGCCTGCCGCCAGGCCCACCACGGACTTGTCGTTCAGGCCCAGGTTGAGAATCGTCTCCATCATCCCCGGCATGGAGCGCGCCGAGCCGGAACGCACGCTGACCAGCAGCGGGCTCTTCGGATCGCCCAGCTTCTTCTTCGTCACCTTCTCGAGCCTGGCGACGCTATCGACAACCTGCTTCTTCAACTCCGAGGGATACTTTTTGCCGTGCTTGTAGAAATAGTCGCAAGCTTCCGTCGAAATCGTAAATCCCGCGGGAACGGGGAGGCCGATCTTGGTCATCTCCGCCAGCCCGGCGCCTTTGCCGCCAAGGATGTCGCGCCACTCGCCGTCTCCCTCTGCTTTTCCTGCACCAAAAAAATAGACCCACTTTTTCACGGTATGCCTCTCTCTGTTTTTGACGTGTAGCTCAGGCCTTCGAGGCCTGAGGGTTTTCCTTGCCACAAGGCGATCTTGCCTGTGCTGCGAAAATCCTCACCCCTGAACGGGTGAGCTACAGTTGCACCTTGCGCCCGACATCCTCCGCTCAGTTGGGATTGGAGCGGAACTTGGTCGGCGCGCCGACATTTTTCCGAAGAAATCTGTCGCAAAACTCGAAATTCAATACTTCAAGTAATACTTTACATCTGCAATTGTAGGCACGGCTCTCTGAGGCCGTCCGCCAATTCACAAAATCCTCCGCATATGCCAAGGGCAACGCTCATGCTTCTGCAGCATGAACGGTTCGCCTCAGAAAGCTGATCCTACAAATTCTCTCCATGTCGGCGCGCCGACATTCTTGACTCTTGTAGGGACCACCGTCTGCGGCGGTCCGCTAATTCCACTATCTCCTCGGCGGCGTCCGGGCAACGCATCCATTGCGGTCCGCCTCGGAAGGCGGACCCTACAGAATCCCGTCAACACCACCCAAGCCGTTTTGGTCGGCGCGCCGACCAAAACTACCTCGCCTCTTCCCCGCCCAGTTCGCTGAAATCCGCAATGGTCGTGAACTCGCGCAATAGCTCACTCAGCAGCGCCAGGCGGTTCTTCCGCACGACTTCGTCTTCCGCCATCACCATCACATCCAAAAAGAACTGGTCCACCACCTTGCGCAGCCCGGCAATCTCTTCGAGCGCCGCCTGGTACCGCCCCGCGCGCTTGTCCTCCGTTACCTTCCCAGCCGCCTTGCGCACCGCGGCGTACAGTTCCTTCTCCGCGTCCTTCTCGAACAGCTCCTTGTTCACGTGCTGTACTTCGCCCGCCGGGATATTGGCCTTCTCCAGTATCCTCCGGATGCGTTTGAACGACACCGCCAGCGGCTCGAAGTTCTTGGTCTTGCGAATGGCCTTTAGCGCCCGCAGCCGCTTCTCCACGTCCACCAGATCGTCCGAGCCCGCGCGAAATACCGCATTCACTTCGTCATACGCGTAGCCGGTCTTCTCTCGCAGCACGAATCGCGCGCGTTCCAGCAGGAATTCCAGCACCTGCGTTTCCTGCTCCGGCGTGGGCGTCTTCTTCGGAGGATGCGTCAGGAGCGCCTTCGACGCCGCACCAATTGCCAGCGGCAGCGGCACGTAGATTTTCTTTTCCAGGATGATTTTCACGATGCCCAGCGCCGCGCGCCGCAAAGCGTAAGGATCACTTGAACCTGTCGGCACCGCGCCCACCGTGAAGCAGCCCACAATCGAATCCAGTTTATCGGCCAGCGCCACCGCGCAGCCAGTAAGATTGCGGGGGATGGGATCGTCCAGTCCCACGGGGCGGTAGTGGTCGTACACCGCGTCCGCCACTTCCTCCGATTCACCTTGCGCTCTCGCGTAGAGTCCGCCGACGATGCCCTGCAGTTCCGTGAACTCACGCACCATCTCCGTTGCCAAATCGCACTTGGCCAGCTCCGCGGCACGGTCGGCGTCGGCCACATGCGCGGTCAGGATGCCGAGGTTGTACCACTGCTCCGACAGCCACCGCGCGATGGCGCGAACGCGCTCCACCTTGTCGAAGTAGCTGCCCAGGCGAGATTCGTAAGTAACTTTGTGCAGCTTGGGAAGAATCTCGCCCAGCTTGCATTTCTGATCGGATTCCCAGAAAAATCGCGCATCCGCAAACCGCGCGTGCAACACGCGTTCGTGCCCGGCCCGCACCAGCCCCTGCGTGTCCTTCGCAAGATTGATCACCGCCAGGAAGTGCGGCGCCAGTTCCCCGCTTGCACTGAGCCTCGAAGTGCCGCCGGTCTCCACCGCAAAGTACTTCTGGTGATCCCTCATAACCGTAATTAGAATCTCGTCGGGCAATTCCAGGAACGCCGGGTCGAAATCACCCTGAATCACGCTCGGGTACTCGTTCAGGTAGGTTACGAGTTCCAGCAGGTTCGCGTCTTCATGCACGTGATACCCGCCTCGCTTGGCATGCGTGGCCAGTTCGCGGGAGATTCTTTCGCGGCGCTCTTCGGGGCGCACAATCACGCCATTGGCGCGCAGCTTCTTCTCATAGTCTGCGAAATTCTTGACGCGAATCTGGGACTTCCCGAGGAAGCGGTGGCCGGTCGTAGTGTCGCCCGCAGCCACTCCTCCGAAGGAAAACCTTAGGGGCTTGCCATCGAGCAGCGCCACCAGCCAGCGGATCGGCCGGATGAACCGTGCTCCCTCGAGGCCTGTCCAGGTCATGGTGCGCGGCCAGGAAAGGTCGTGGATCACGCGAGGCAGGATTTCGAGCAGCAGTTCGTGCGCAGTGCGCCCGCGCTTGGTGATGCGCGCGGCGATGCTTTCGCCCTTCGGCGTGGTTACCAGGTGCAGTTCGTGCAGCGGCACGCCCTGCTTCTCCGCGAAGCTGACTGCCGCTCTGGTCGGCGCGCCGACATTGTCGTAGGCGATGGCCTTGGGTGGCCCGGTGACTTCCATCTCCACATCCGCTTGCTTGGCGATGATGCCGCGCACCCAGGCGGTCAGTCGCCGCGGCCCGCCAAAGGTTTCGACGGTGGTGCCTTCGCTGAGGTTCTCCGCGATAAGATGTTTCTCAAGAATGGTTTGCAGTTCTACGGTGGCGCGGGGCAGCATTCCCGCGGGAATCTCCTCAGCGCCAATTTCGAATAGAAGCTCAACGCGCTTCGGAGTTGAGGCGGCAGGCGGCTTCTTCGAATGCTTCTTCGCAGCGCTCATGCGGCCACCTCGGCAACACAGTTCCAAATCGGGAATGTCGGCGCGCCGACATCTCCATCGCTCGCACACTTGTAGCTCACCCCTTCCGGGGTGAGGTCTTTCGACCCGGTGGCAACCATGTCCCCGCCATGAAAACCCTCAGGCCTAAAGGCCTGAGCTACAGGAATGTTCGCGGCCGCGCTCACGACCGCACCTCGTGCCCCGGCTTCCCGCTCGGGAATGTCGGCGCGCCGACATTCTTGTTCTCGCCCACCTGTGCCAAATACGCCGCCGCGGTCCGGCATGCCAGCGTCCGTACCCGTTGCATCAAGGCCGCCCTTTCCGTCGTCGAGATCACTCCTCGCGCATCCATCAGGTTAAACAGGTGCGAGCACTTCAGGCAGTGATCGTAAGCCGCCAGCAATGGGTAGCGGACACGCTCTTTGGTCGGCGCGCCGACATTACCAGGGAGGTGCTTCCAACCCTCAAGTACTTCTTTCGCTTCCTTCTCGTGCAGCTCGAACTCCGATCGCAGCGCCTTAGAATCGCTTCGATCAAAACTGTACTCGGAAAGCTGCTGCTCTTCCGCCAGCCGGATCTCTCCGTAGGTCTTCTCCCTGGTCCACAGGATCTCGTAGACGCTCCCGACGTCCTGAAGGAACGCGCAAATGCGCTCCAGCCCGTAGGTGATCTCCACCGAAATCGGGTCCAGGTCGATCCCGCCGCTCTGCTGGAAGTAGGTGAACTGGGTAATTTCCAAGCCGTCCAGCATCACCTGCCAACCGATGCCCCACGCCCCCAGCGTCGGCGATTCCCAGTTGTCTTCCTCGAAACGAACGTCGTGCGCGCGCAGATCAATGCCGATCGCTTCGAGGCTGCGCAGGTACATGTCCTGAATGTCCGCGGGAGATGGCTTCAGGATCACCTGGTACTGAAAGTGTTTGTAGAGGCGGTTGGGGTTTTCGCCGTAGCGGCCGTCGGCGGGCCGACGCGACGGCTGCACGTAGGCGACGCGGTACGGAGCAGAGCCGAGCACGCGCAGAAATGTTTCCGGGTGCATCGTCCCTGCACCGACTTCGGTGTCGTAAGGCTGCTGCAAGACGCAACCGTGCTTGTCCCAAAAGTGCATGAGTTTGAGGATGAGTTCTTGAAAGGTGAGACCTTTGTGCTTGGGTTTATCTTCAAGTTTTACTTTAACTTTCACAACGTCTCCAAAACTGAATGTTTTCCGTCAACAATGTCGGAGTTTTGGTCGGTGCGCCGACATTCCTGGCTCTTGTAGGGACCGCCGTCTGCGGCGGTCCGCCAATTCCACTATCTCCTCAGCGGCGTCCGGGCAACGCATCAATTGCGGTCCGCCTCGGAAGGCGGATCCTACAAAATCCCTTCAACACCACCCAAGCCGTTTTGGTCGGCGCGCCGACATTGGTCCTCACGGCGTCTCGAGCAGTTCCCGCGTCACCAACTTCCGCTCCGTGTGGTGCTCGATCCAATTCAGCCCCGCTTCGCGCAACTCCTTCACTCCGGGCAACGAAGCCAGCGCGTCCTCAAACTGATCCAATCTCTGCTTCGCGAAGACTTCCGCCAACTCCCGCGCTTCGTGCGATACCGCCTTCATCCCCGGGCGGCGGTGCTGCTCATCATACAGCCCGTGATGATGTGCATCCTGAAACGCGCTTCCCTTCCCGAAAGGCTTGCCGCACGCCGTGCAGGCATCGAAGCGCGGCAGCCAGCCCGCCAGCCGCACCGTCCAGAACGCGAAGTAGCTCATCGGCAGAGCGGAAGCTCCGCGCCGCTCGATTTCCCGCGCCGTCAGCAGCACAAGCCGGAACATCGCTTCGTTCACTTCGTGCTCCGGCAGAACCTGCTCCGCCACCTCGCTGATCAGCGCGAATCCGGTGCTGAGGCTGTAGTCGCTCTGGGTCTTGTTAAACGACTCGAGCAATTCCGCCTGCTGGATGCGCACCAGGTCGCGCGTTTCCCGCTCGACGTACCACAGCTGCACGTGAGACAGCAACTCGAGCGTGGAGCCGTAGCGATTCTTGATGCGGCGCGCGCCCGCGGCTACACCCCGCATGCGCCCGGAGGTACGTCCCAGGAAACTGACCAGGCGATCCGCCTCACCCAGAGGGAAGGTCTTCAGGATGATGGCTTCCGTTTCGCGGGCAGGCATGCGCTATGTCGGCGCGCCGACCCCGCGAGGCGGGGCAGAAGCGTGAGTACGGCCTCCCGCGCCCGCCGCGGCAGGCGCGCGCACGTGCAGAACGGTATTACTTATCATACGCTGCCTCACATCGCAATGACGGCGTCACGCAATCTGTGGAGAACTCGCGGTCCCCAACCAAGTAAATATCGGCGCGCCTGACTACCGCAGGCAGTCCGACATTTCTGCTTCTTGTAGGGACCGCCGTCTGCGGCGGTCCGCCAATTCCACTATCTCCTCGGCGGCGTCCGGGCAACGCATCAATTGCGGTCCGCCTCGGAAGGCGGACCCTACAAAACCCCTTCAGCCTGCCTGGGCCGTCTTGGTCGGCGCGCCGACATTCCTCCCGAAACGAACTATCTGTGTAGCGGCGGGTTTATCCCGTCGCCGCAAGGATGCAAACAAAAGAGCCGAGGCGGCTGGACGACACAGGCGCATCGGCATAAAGCCGCTGCTACATGAGAAGGGTTCAATAACATCGCCGTAACCGGACAGGTGGGCTTTTCTATGGACAAAAGAGGAATAACCAGTGTTTTCAGTGTGATCGAGAGCGCTCCAGATTCTGTTAACCAGGGTTCTCCGCAACAAAATATTATCGGACGCGGCCATCCGTCCCTTCCCTTTCCAGCGCGTTTCTGAATCTAAATCGGGTACACTGTCCGTTCCGCTGGCAGCGTAAAACGAAGGATGCCGCGGTAACCCGGCACGACAATCTAAGGACGGAGCCCAGGCGCTGCTCACGCGATGATCCCGCTAAAAGACGACAACCCGACGCGCACCTTCCCGTTCATCAACATCGCGCTGATTTTGATCAACGTCCTGGTGTTCTTCTACCAGGCGAGTTTGCCGCCGCACGCGTACAAAGCATTCTTGCTCGCCAACGCAACCATACCCGCACGCATCCCGGCGTTTCTTGCGGGGCACGTGGGATTCCAGATGGCGTTCCATCCTTTATTTACGAGCATGTTTTTGCACGGCGGGCTGATGCACCTTCTGGGCAACATGCTCTTCCTTTATATATTCGGGGATAACATCGAGGACAGCTTCGGTCACCTCCCGTACCTTGTTTTTTATCTTTTTTGCGGGATCGGGTCGGGACTGGTTCACGTGCTTTTCAACCTGAACTCTTCCCTTCCCGCCATTGGGGCCAGCGGAGCGATCAGCGGGGTGATGGGCGCGTACGCGGTGCTATTCCCGCGTGCCAAGGTGCTGATGCTGTTCATCATTTTCCTGATTCCGGTTCCAGCGGTGCTGGTGCTGGGCTATTGGTTCGTGCTGCAGTTCCTGGCGGGCATCGGTCAATTGGGAGCCGCGGCCACCGGCGGCGTGGCGTTCTGGGCGCACATCGGGGGTTTTCTCATGGGACTGCTGGTGGCGCTGGTGGTGAAGCGGAATTGAGTCGGAAGTCGGTAGTTGGTAGTCGGTAGCCAAGCTGTCGGGTGCGGGCTGTAGGCTGCCGCATCCGATTACTCAGTTGTGATATGCTGGAGGTCCCATGGCGCACCAATCCTCAAATGGAAAGGAAAGGGCACACCTGCTGATCGAGCGGCTCGCCCCGAGCCAGGTATCGGCCGTCGTCGGACTGCTCGAAGCCATGCTCGATCCGGTTTCTCGCGCCATCGCCAACGCTCCTGTGGATGATGAACCCGAAAGCGAACAGGAACGCCAAGCCGTTGCCGAATCGAAGGCTTGGTTCGAGCGGCGGGGCGGCCGGGGGATTTCTCACGAGGAAGTTCTCGCCGAATTCGGCTTCATTCAGAACAACTCAACCCGACCGAAGGACTAAGCGTGAAGAAAATTGCCTGGTCGGAGCGCGCGAGGTCTGATATTCGCCGCCTCGACCGAGATACTGCCATGCGCATCTTCGCGGCGCTGCTCCGCTTTGCCGGTAGCGGTGAAGGAGACGTCAAGAAGCTGGAAGGCGCCTCGGACGAACTACGGCTCAGAGTAGGCGATTACCGCGTCCGTTTCACCGTGGGTCCCGAAGACACTCTCCATATCCATTCCGTCCGCCATCGTAAGGACGCTTACCGCTGAAGATCCCCGGCTACCAGCTACTGACTACAAACTACCGACTGACGTAGTGCACAAGGTAGTCTGCGACTTCAAGTGTTGCTTTCGATCCGCCCAGGTCGGGCGTGGTGACGTTTTCGAGAAGGGCAGACTTCACGCTTTGCTTTAACAATTCCGCCTCGTCATGCCAGCCTAGAAATTCCAACATCATTCCTGCAGCCAGAACCGAGCCGAACGGGCTGGCGATGCCTTTTCCGGCGATGTTCGGGGCGGAGCCGTGGACGGGCTCGAAGAGCGAGGTTTGCCCGGGATGAATGTTGCCGGATGGGGCCAGGCCGAGGCCGCCGGCAAGCTGGGCCGCGAGGTCGCTGATGATGTCGCCGAAAAGGTTGTTGGTAACAATGACGTCGAACTGGCGCGGGTCGCGGACGAGTTCCATGGCGAGCGTATCAATATATAGGTGTCGGGTGTCGATGTCGGGGTACTCATCGCGAACGAATTTGAAGGTGCGCTGCCAGAGGCCACCGGCGAAGGTCATGGCGTTGGACTTGTCGGACATGCACAGGCGCTTGAGTTTGTGCGCGCGGGCGTAGTCGAAGGCGTGGCGGAGAATGCGCTCGACGCCCTTGCGAGAGTTGATGTCTTCCTGGACGGCAATTTCGTCGGCAGTTCCCTTCTTGAAGAAGCCACCGGCGCCGACGTAAATGCCTTCAGTGTTTTCCCGGAAGACCATCAGGCGAATGTCGTTGCAGATGCGGTCTTTGAGCGGGGTAAAGCGCTCGTGGAAGAGTTCAGTGGGACGGGCGTTGACGTAGAGGTCGAGCTTGAAGCGCAGGCCGAGCAGGATGTCGGCGGCGTGCTGGTTCGAGGGCACGCGGGGATCGCCGAGCGCGCCAAAGAGGATGGTGTCGAACTCGTCGCGGAGCATTTCGACGGCGTCTTCGGGAAGAGTGACGTGTTCCCGGAGATATTTGTCAGCGCCCCAATCGAACTCGACAAACTGGATGGGGCGATGGCGCTTGGCCGTTGCGGCGCGGATCACGTTGACGGCGATCGGGGTGACTTCCTTGCCGATGCCGTCGCCGGGAATGACGGCGATGCGAGCGTTGGGACCGCCATTGCGGAGCGGGATGTTGGGCACGTAGGGTCTCCGAAGGTGAGTTAGGCGTACCGGTTAACTTAGCACAAGAGCGCAGCGGGATATCAGGTATCGGATATCAAGGGAGTGGGTTGGTCTCCGGCAAGCGCATTAATGGCAGGTCTGGATAACTTCCGGGTAGCCCGTGATCCGTCCAGAATCGATGCCAAGCGCGGAAATCATTTCCTACAAGCGGACTTCCCGGTAGTAATGTCCTCGATGAGTGGATTGGCGATTTACCACTCATCGCGGAGGTCGTGGCAAGCTAATTGGCAAAGATCACTTGCCCAACGGGCCGGCAATACATCGAGAACAGGTTCCAACGGCAATCCGCATCCCCCGGCCCCTGATGCCAGGGCCTCCGCCGTGACGGCTCGCGCTCC
>Ga0187803_10000344_pt1 | contig 18873 bp, 18 predicted proteins | sample NC_wetland_sal_i_2_FD_132425 | JGI IMG/M metagenome (GOLD analysis project Ga0187803, IMG submission 132425) | Wetland sediment microbial communities from Neuse River Estuary, North Carolina, USA - Control_3 | ecosystem: Environmental > Aquatic > Freshwater > Wetlands > Sediment | place: USA...
CGTGCACAGCGGCGACATCACCGAGTATTGGAAAACCATTGCCGACGACTATCACTGGCACATCGAGATCATGCCCATCCTGCCGAAGGGCAGCCGTTCCTACGCTCTGAAGGAAGTCTATTTCAACCCCGTGCTGCCGGAAGAAAGCGCGAAGCATCTGCGCGGCCTCGAGGCCGGCCTGTGAGCCGCGCACTCGCGCTGCGCGTGGCGAGGCGCACCCGGGACGGAGCGGCGAGCGCGCGACGCGGGAACGCAGCTCACAGGCAGGCCTCGAGGCCGCGCAGATGCTTCGCGCTTTATTCCGGCAGCACGGCGTTGAAATAAACTTCCTTCAGGGCATACGAGCGGTTGCCCTTCGGCAGGATGGGCATGATTTCGATGTGCCAGTGATAGTCGTCGGCAATGGTTTTCCAATACTCGGTGATGTCGCCGCTGTGCACGTTCGTGTTCGGAGAGGTGTGCAGCACCATGTGGTACGCGTCGGAGACCTGTTTGAGGCGGCGGAGGGTGCGGCCGACGAGCGAAGCGAGATGCTTGCGGCGAGCCTCGGGGCGCGGGACCTCGAACTGGTAGTTGTGTTTGCGCGCAAGAATCCAGGTCTCGAAGGGCACGCGCGAGGCGTAGGGACAGAAGGCCACGTAGTCGCCCTGGGTATCCACCACGCGTATTCCGGTGCGCTCCTCCTGGCGAACGATGTCGCAGAAGACGCAGCGCTCCTTCTCCTCGTAATACGTTTTCGAGGCGCGCAGCTCGTAGAGCACGCGGCGAGGTACAAAAGTGGTGGCGATGATTTCCGAGTGCGCGTGCGTCCAGTCCGCCGCCGCCGGCCGACCCTGGTTTTTGAGCGCGGTGGCGTATTTGAACCGCGAGTCGCGTTTCAGGTCGGCAATGCGGCGCCTGTAGGCTTCGAGCACCAGTCCGATGTCGTCGTCGGAAAGATGGGAAAGCGGGCGGTCGTGCTCGCGCGTTTCGATGACGATCTCATGAGCGCCGACGCCGCGCATCTTGTCGTAGATGCCTTCGGCGGCGCGGCCCACCTCGCCTTCAATGCGGTAGAGCGGCGCCGGGTGGGGAGTTACGCGCACTTTCCAGGGGACGTCGTAGGGCAGAGCGAGCAGCGTGTGGCCGGTTTCCGAAGCGGGACAGAACGGGCAGGGCTCGACGGGAAGAGTTGCTTCCTCCCCGTGGCCCACCACCACCCAACTGCGCGTGATTGGATCTTTTCGCAGCTCCATGCCGAGGCCTATCGATGGAAATCCCTGGAAAGCGAATTGATTGTACCGCTCCGGGCGTCGAGCGCGAGCAGAAGCGCGGCGCTATGTGCGCAGTCTAGCGCGTGTAGGGCTGCCCTTCAGGGCAGCTTTCCCCTGCCCTGAGGAACGAAGGGGCTGCGCTCTTCTCCGGCGGTAAGAATCAGCGCGTGTAGTGCGCGGGCGTGGGGCCCTGCTCCAGGCGGTTGCGGTCCCAGATGGCGCCCTCGCGCGAGTAACTGGCCAGTTCGAAGTCCTGGGTCAGCTCGAGCGCGTCGGTGGGGCAGGCATCTTCGCACAGGCCGCAGAACATGCAGCGCGATGTATCGTAGGTAAAGTGAGTGAGCACCTTGCGGCGGGTGGCTTCGTCGCGCTGCCAGCCGACTACAATCAGGTTTTCCGGGCAAGCCAGCGCGCAAAGGTTGCAGGCGATGCAGAGTGTTTCGCCGGTCTGCGGATTGATATTCAGCCGAGGCGCGCCGCGGTACCGTTCGGCCACCATGGGCCGTTCGAGCGGATATTGCTCGGTATAAATGTTTTTGGGTGCCTGATAACGGAAGGTGAGCCGCATCCCTTCCCATAGATCGCCGAAGAAAACGCTGCGCAGCAGGTCCTTGAGCATGATGCTAGTTTGCGAAGGAGGTGCGCTGATGTCAAGCAGCCGTTCCGTCTGCCTCCCATCCAGCCATTCAGTCCCTCCAGGGACAAGCTCGTTGTGTCGAGGACTCGGGAGGCGTAGGATGCGCCAGCAAGAAGGCCAAGCCGGAAATTCAGGTCAGCACATTCAAACTCTCAAGGGGGGTACGATGAAACTACGCATTGTGGGCATCCTGGGAGCGGCGTTGTTGCTTGGATCGGCGGCTAGCGCGCAGACGAAGGTTACGGGAAAACAGCAGTGCCCGAAGTCGGGGGTGGTGGGCACGGCGGACGCCGGAGACAAGGCTGGACACACGATGCAGTTGGTCAAGAGTGGCACCTGCACCTGGGCAACCCCGATGGAAATGGCAGGTGGGAAATCCAAGGACGGATCGTCCGTTGCATTTGCCGAAACGACCAGCACGCGCGCCACAAGCGAGGGAACGTACGTTGGCAATATGGACAACGGCGATAAATTCTTCGTGAGCTTCCATGACTCCGCGGCAGTGAAAGACGGGAAGCCGCAGGCCATCAAGGGCACTTGGGCGTACACGGGCGGGACTGGAAAGCTCAAGGGAATCACAGGGAAAGGCACGTATACCTTCACATTGAACGCGGATGGCACATCGGTAGTAGACGTTGAAGGAGAGTATGCGGTGCCCGCAGCCGCGCCAAAAAAGGCAGCAGCGAAGAAGTCGAGCTAGCTTGCCGGCCTTGTCGTCAAAGCCATCAACCAGCGCTCACAAGCAGGGTTGAATCCTTGCGCGTCTACGGCGCTGGGAAATTGGGGGAGACTCCGATACCCACCGCTTACGCGCTGGGCAAAATTCCTGCACTCCAGCGGGGCTTGCGGCGCCGGAACTCGTAAAAGAAAAAGCGTAAGTCCAGCGCCTGCGTTGACTTGCCGGGGCGCGGCCCCTAAGATGGCCGCGGATTTCCTCAAAAAGCTAATGATGGGGGAAGTGGCTAGCGGCTAGCGGGGAAGGGTGAATGATCGGTCAGTCCATCGGGCATTTTCGGGTTACTGAGAAACTCGGCGCCGGAGGCATGGGCGAAGTGTACCGCGCCACTGACTCGCGGCTCGGCCGCGACGTCGCCATCAAGATCATCCCGCCGCAGTTTGCCGCCGACGAGCAGCGCATGGCGCGCTTCGAGCGGGAAGCGCAAGTGCTTGCCGCGCTCAACCATCCGCACATCGCCACCATTCACGGCCTGGAAGTGGCTGGAGCGACGCGCGCACTGGTGATGGAACTGGTCGAGGGCCCCACGCTTACGGAACGGATCGCCAAAGGGCCGATGCCGCTCGAAGAAGCCCTGCCCATCGCCCGCCAAATCGCGGAGGCGCTCGAATACGCGCACGAGCGCGGCATCATCCATCGCGACCTCAAGCCCGCCAACATCAAGCTGACGCAGACAGGCGAGGTAAAGCTCCTCGACTTTGGCCTAGCCAAAGCCTTGGAAGATACTCCAGCCGCCGAGGCCATCTCCAACTCGCCGACGCTGAGCGCAGTGGCCACACGCGCCGGAGTCATATTGGGCACAGCAGCGTACATGTCGCCGGAGCAAGCCAAAGGCAAGGCCGTGGACCGGAGGGCAGACATCTGGTCATTCGGCGTCGTGCTCTACGAGATGCTGAGCGGGAAGACGCTGTACACGGGCGAGACGGCGCCGGAAACAATGGCGCACGTAATCACGAAAGAGCCGAACTGGGGCGACCTGCCGGCTGCAACGCCGCAGCGGATTCGGCGGCTGCTCGAGCGCTGCCTGACGAAAGACCCGAAGAAGCGGCTGCGGGACATCGGGGAAGCGCGGATCGCCATTGAGGAGCATCTGGCGAACCCGGCAGGCGATGCGGCGGCCAGCGGGGTGTCTGCCGCTCCGGCCATGGCGGCGGCAGCGCAGCCCGCGTGGCGACGCCTGCTGCCGTGGGCTCTTGTTGGCGCGCTTGGGGCTTCGTCGCTGGCTTTTCTGGTGCTCTGGCGTCCTTGGCAATCACCGACTCCTGCTATCCCCATGCGGCTCGAGGCGGTGATCGGTGCGGACGTGAATTTGCAAACCGACTTTTCACCTGCCGCCCTTCTCTCGCCGGACGGAACGCGAATGGTGTTCGCGGTGAGAGATGCCGCCGGAAAGCAGATGCTCTACATCCGGTCGCTCGACCAGTTGCAGGCTTCGGTGCTTTCCGGCACGGAAGGCGCCGTCGAGCCATTTTTCTCTCCCGATGGGCAGTGGATCGCCTTCTTTGCCGACAACAAGCTGAAAAAAATCTCTTCACAAGGCGGGGCTGCCATCGTCTTGTGCGACACCCCCTTCGGCCGCGGCGGCGCCTGGGGCGAGGACGACACCATCTACATGGCTCGCAGCACACGCGAGCCACTCTACAAAGTTTCCTCCGCCGGCGGTACGCCAGTACCCGCCACCACGCTCGATAAGGAAGCAGGTGAAAGCACGCACCGCTGGCCTCAGGTACTGCCCGGTGGGAAAGCAGTGCTGTTTACCGCCAACAGCGGCGGTATCAACTTTGAAGATTCGATTCTTGTCGTGCAGGTGCTGGCCACGGGCCAGAGAAAAACGGTTTACCGAGGCGGATTCCACGGACGATACCTGCCCAACGGTCATCTTGTCTTCATTCATGAAGGCACCCTGTTTGGCGTACCTTTCGACCTGAAGCGCCTGGAGACGACGGGGCAGGTAGCGCCGGTGGTCGAGCAGGTGATTTCCAATCCGGATACGGGCGCCGCTGAGTTCTCCTTCTCCCAGACCGGCGCCCTGGCCTACTTGAGGGGAACCAGCGCCCTCCAGTACGTTTCCATTGACTGGCTCACCGCCGATGGCAAGCTCCAGCCTCTGCGCCAAACTCCGGCGAACTACTACGACCCCGCTTTCTCCCCTGACGGCAAGCGACTGGCAGTGCAGATTGATGATGCGCACCGCGGCGACATCTGGGTTTACGATTGGCAGCGCGACACGCTCACCCGGCTTACGTTTGTGGGCGACGTTAATGTCAACCCTGTCTGGACTCCCGACGGCCAGCGGATTGCCTATTCCATGAGGGAGAAAGACAGCACCACCAACATCTACTGGAAGCGGGCCGACGGCGCCGGAGAGGCCCAGCGGCTGACCCAGTCCAAGGCGATCCAATACCCGACATCCTGGAGCCCCGATGGCAAGATCCTGGCCTTCTTTCAAAATGATCCTGCCTCGACTACCGGTTGGGATCTTTACACGCTGTCGATGGAGGGAGATGAGAAGACCGGGTGGAAGCCCGGCGAGCCCAAGGCGTTCCTGAGTACCCCGGCTGTTGAGGTCTATCCCGAGTTTTCGTCTGATGGCCGCTGGCTGGCCTATATGTCGAGAGAGTCCGGGAGCATGGAAGTGTACGTGCGGCCATTTCCAGGGCCTGGCGGGAAATGGCAAATCTCTTCCGGGGGCGGCTCGTATCCGACCTGGTCGCACACCAGCAAGCAGCTTTTTTATCGGACGCAGGACCAGAAGATCATGGCCGTCAACTATTCGGCCGTGGGCGATTCCTTTCAGGCCAGCAAGCCGGTTCTCTGGTCGGACACGCAGTTCACCAATCGCGGCTCGACCGTGAATTACGCACTACACCCCGACGGCAAGCGCTTTGCGGTGCTCAAAGCACCCGGCGGAAGCACCGAACAGCAGGTCAATAAAGTCGTGCTGGTGCTCAACTTCTTCGAAGAGTTGCGCCGGAAGATCCCTGCGAAGCAGTGAGGAAGAAGTGGCTAGTGGCTAGTGGCTAGTCCCGATGGAATTGGGATCTTCGATGGCTGCGAAGAGGGAAAAGAAAACGCACCAGGAAGAAGGAGGGCGGACGTGCTAGTCCGCCCCTACAGGAACAGCCCAGAGGCTACTTTGGACCGGCTGGGAAATGGAAGACGGAATCGTCCAGCGGTAGGTTGTGCTTGATTTCCGAATACTTCTCGGTGTAGCGCGTGTTCACTTCCATACGCGCGATGGTGAAGGGGAGCTTGACGCCATCCACTTCGCGGTAGTCGGAGAAGTCGGTCTGCTCGTTGAAGCGGCCGAGCGCGGTCTGCGTGAGAACGATGCGGCGAAGGAGCAATCCGGAGTTCACGCTGAAATAGAGCATTTCGGAAACGCCGCCGTGTCCTCCCGCGCGCACGAGATAGGCATCCTCGCCGCCGATCGATTCCTTGCCAGCCACAAAACGCCGTGGGAAGCGCTTCTTGACGTCCGTGGCCGCGAAGAACTGGGCGCCGCGGGCAATGCGCGCCCCTTCAAGCCCGTTCGAAGGAAACACACTGCTGCCCGATGAGTTCCACGCCGTCGTGCCGTCGTATCCATCGCGGGAGATGTTGCCCTTGGGCGAAGTCGCGGTGAGCAGGCCGAGGTTTGGCGCCCTCTCGACAATCGCGAGGGTGTAGGTGCGGCCGGACTCAGTGACCAGCGCGCCCTTGATGGAGCGGGTGGTGAGCTTGTCGAGCGCGGCGCGCCCGCCAATGGCCTCCAGGTAACGGTCGAGAATCTGGTCGGCGCTGGGCGTTTGCTTGTCTGCGGCCGGTTCCTCCGCGGGGCGCTTTGCGCCGAGAGGGAGAATGGGAGGCAGTGCCACGGGCTCGGCGTGGCCGGCGTGGCAGGTAGCGCAGGTGACTTCCTGCTTCCCGGCGAAATTCTGATCGTTGATGGCGCGCATCATCTTCATCATTTCACGGGCGGTTTGCTTTTCCTTCTTGTCGTCCTTCTCGAGCGGCCAGGGGCCGTTGTCGGAGGTCACATGGCAATGTTCGCAGCCGACGCCCAGCGAGGCGGCGATAAAGAACATTGTGGGAATGAACTGAGAGGCGGGAACGTCCTTGAGAACCTGCACGTTCTTGAAGGTTTCGCCGGCGGTTTTGTCCGCCGGCGGAGCGGTGGCCTGGGTTGGGGCGGACAGCGGAAGCGCGGTTCCTCGAGCGCTGGATCCGACGAAAGCAGCGGCCAGCAGAAATGCCGCCGCACACGCGAAATAAATCGAGCGACGAATGCGCATGATGATTCCCTTCCTCGGCCTGGGGACGCGGCGCGGGCGCTGCTGAATTCCGATAGCCAGTTTATTCGAAAGCGGCAGCGAGGAGAAGCGCGGGAGATACGGACGAACTCCGCCGAGCCACGCCGCGGTGATAGTCTGGACAGCATGGAGTCTTTGCCGGGCGTGCGGGGGCAGGTGGATTATTGGGACCGGGTGGCCGGCGAAAAGGCCTTCACGCTGCCGCTGCGCGCGGACTGGCTGTCCAAGCGGCTGAATTCCGGTGCGCGCATTCTGGATCTGGGATGCGGAACTGGGAGAACGCTGAGCAGGCTGCTGAGTTCCGGCTATGAGCAAGCGATTGGCATGGATTCCTCAGCCAGAATGCTTGCAAAGTGCCGCGCTGATTTTCCCGCGGCAATTTTGGCGCGCTGCGACGGGCGAACCATCCCTTTGCGGGGAGAATCCACTGACGCGGTATTGTTGCTCGCCGTGCTGACGTGCACGCCGGGTGATGCGGAGCAGCGGGCGCTGATGGATGAAATCCAGCGCGTGCTTCGCCCCGGCGGACTCCTGTACATCAGCGATTTCCTGCTGAACGACGACGCGGGCAACCGCGAACGGTACGAGCGTTCCCGGCCGGAAGGCAGCGAGTATGGAGTCTTTTGCCATGCTGAGGGAGTGGTCCTGCGGCATCATCGCGAAGAGTGGATCGCGGAACTGACAGCCTCCTTCCAGCGGTTGGAGTATGAGCCCTTCTGGGCGGTGACCATGAACGGAAACCGATCTGCCGCCTTCCAGTATCTCGGACGGAGAGCAGGCCGCTGACCGCGACGTTCGCAGTGTCCAACTGGGAATCTGCCTGCGTGCTATGCTCGTGGCGATGGCGAAGACAGACGAAGAATGGATGCGCGAGGCACTTCGAGAGGCGCGCAAAGCGGAGGGGCGCGGAGAGGTGCCGGTGGGCGCGGTGCTCGTCCGTGGCGGGGAGTGCGTGGCGCGGGGGGGCAACCGCACCATCGAGGAGTGCGACCCGACGGCGCATGCGGAGATTGTGGCGCTACGGGAGGCGGCACGCGCGGCGGGGAACCACAGGCTGGAGGGTGTGACGCTGTACGTGACCGTGGAGCCGTGCGCGATGTGCGCGGGCGCGATCGTGCAGGCGCGGGTGGACCGCGTGGTATATGGAGCGGATGATCCGAAGGGAGGAGCGTTCCGGTCGTGCTTTGAGGTGCTGGGGAGCGTGAAGGTGAATTATCGAGTGGAAGTGACGCCGGGAGTGCTGGCGGATGAGTGTGCGGGAGTGCTACAGACGTTTTTCGCGGGGAAGAGATAGCGGGGCACGCTCGCGTGCAGCCCATGGAGGATCAACTGGCGGAGAGGGTGGGATTCGAACCCACGAGCCCGGTTTTGCCAGGCTACCCGCTTTCGAGGCGGGCTCTTTCAACCACTCAGACACCTCTCCGCGCCGGTGTGGTATGCATTCAGCCTAGCAAACGCCCGCAACGGCAGCAATACGCTCGCGGCCAAGAGCCTCATTCTCTCGGATTTTGCTCCAATCAGGTGTCCAGACGAGCCTCGAAGAAGGATTGAACGCGGGACAAGTGATTTGCGGGGCCAAGCTGTCAACCGTCACAGAAGCCTGTGATTATCATCACAGAAGGGGTCACGACAGGGGACTAGCTTAAGAGGCGAGCTTGCCGATGGTTGTGCCGGACACTCGCCGTACGAGAGACCCTGAGCCGCGAATCGCAGTTCAGCCGACAGAGGATGTGTTGAGCGGCGCGAGTGGGAAGCCTCGTGCGGGTCCCCGTCCGGCATTCCCGATGGCCCGTTCGATTCCTGCGCTCCCCTGCCTAGGACGCAGACGGAGCACAGTACGCCCTCACGGCGAGCCACGCCGCCCAAATTCTATCGCGGTAGACAGCTCACCGGAGACTCAGGGCCTGCGCAGAGATGATGTGGAAGCACGGACTGGTGCTTACCGGCCCGGCTTATGGGAGAGGAGATGCAAATGAACATACGAGTCACGATTCTGATCCTCTTTCTGATACCCGTTCTGGTAGCAGGCGGTTTCGCGCTGACGCACCAGCCCATGAGCGCCCCGGTCGTGGGCGTGCTGGGAGCGGTGATGATCTGGCTGGCATATCGCGGGTATGCGCGGTGGATTGACAGCAAGGTGATCCAGCCGGACGCGAAGAAGGCCACGCCGGCGAAGATGTACATGGACGGTGTGGACTTCATGCCCACCGGGAAAAACGTGCTTTACGGCTATCACTTCAAATCCATCGCCGCGGCGGGGCCGATTGTGGGGCCCATCGTGGCAGTCACCCTATGGGGCTGGCTGCCGGCGCTGCTGTGGCTTACGCTGGGCGTTACGTTCCTGGGCTGGGCGAGCGATTACTCGGCCATCATGGTGGCGGTGAGGAATGATGGGAGGTCGCTCTCGGCGATTGCGCATCACCTGATCGCGCCGCGCGCGCGGACAATCCTGTTCGTGTTCATCTTCTTCTACCTGTTGCTGCTGGCCGGAGCATTCGTGGGCATCATGGCCGGCATTTTCGACCCGCGTGCCGACGTGCCGTTCGGCATCTTCATGCTGGCGATGATGGGCCTGCTGATGGGACAAATGCTGTACCGGTGGAAGATGGACCTGATCCTGGTGACGCTTCTGGCCGTGGGAGTGACTCTGGCCTCGATGGCAATCGGCGCCCTGGGCATCACTACGGCAAAGGGAACCACGCCGGATGGGAAGCCCGGCACCGCGCTGGTTTTTGCCGGACCGATCAATTCCATTGTGAACAAGCTCGATGAGGCGGTGAACGACCTGAGCGGCGGGCGCGCGCTCTACACCGTGGTGGACCCCACGAAGTCCGACCCGCGGCTGGCTGTCCAGACGATTACGAGCCAGGGCCAGGTGGTGCCGAAGTACAAGGACCAGAGCGGCGCCATCAAGATGCTACCCTCCTTCCTGTTCTGGTGTCTGTTCATCTTTGGCTTCTCCTACCTGGGCACCGTGCTTCCCATCTGGCGGTTCGCGCAGCCCACGAACTACATTGGGTTCTGGGTTACGTTCCTCACCATCGGATTTTCCGCGCTGGGCGCCGTTGTTGGCGGCCTCCGCGGCCTCTTTGGTAATGCAGAAATGTGGAATGCGGTGAGCTTCCATTCGGCGGCCTTCGTGAACTGGATGCCCACGACGAAGGCAGCGGGCCAGGCGTGGCCGGCGATTCAGCCCATCTGGCCGATGCTGTTCGTGACCATCGCCTGCGGAGCCATCTCCGGATGGCACTCGCTGGTAGGTTCGATCGGGACGGCGCGGCAACTGGAATATGAAACCGACGCGCTGCCGGTGGGCGGCGGCGGCATGTTCTCAGAAAACGCGCTGGCGCTGCTTTCCCTGGTGGCGGTATGCATCGCAGGCGGCACCGGAGCAGCCGCGTTCGCGGGTGGCGTGGGCAAACTGCTGGGATTGGCCACCTTCGGCGGGATCCCACCGGCCTACGGCTCGGCGCTGGGGTTCGGCGTGTTCGTGGTGATCGTGCTGACCATGGTGCAGCTCGTGTTCCGGGTGATGCGGGTAACCCTGGGCGAATGGCTGGGCGACGCCTGGGTGGGCTTCAAGAACGCGCACATTGCGGCCATCCTTTCGATGGCCCTCACGCTGCTGCTGGTGTTGAGCGGCACGTGGATCTACCTGTGGCAACTGTTCGGGGCCTCGAACCAACTGATGGCGGCGCTGGGACTTTTGATCGTCAGCCTGTGGCTGAGGGCTGAGGGGCGGAACCCGCGTTACGCGTTCTGGCCCATGCTGTTCATGTACGCCACCACGATGGCAGCCATCCTGGTGACGGCCTACAACCTGTACGCCAGCATTCTGACGAACCCGGCGATTGCGGCGGAGCCCGTGAACTATATCGGAGCGATAGCCATGATTATCGTGGCGCTGCTGTTGTTCGCCGCGGCGCTGGTAATCGCCTATGACGCGTGGCACGCCTGGCACCGGCCAAAGCAAGCTGCGGCGCCCGTAGCTGTCCGCGCAGCGGCCGACTAGGCAGGAACTCCGGCAGTGCGGTGGGCAGGCCCGCCACTGCGGGGGTCCTAAAGGCACTCGGTGATACGCCGAAGGGTGTGGAAAACGGTGGAGGAAGGGTGTGCGCGGAGATGGCTGAGCAGCCACTGCACCTCGAAGTTGGGTTCGGTCCGGCGGACCGCGAGCCGCACCAGCGGACACCCGGGCAATTCCGCAGCGGCCAGAATCCTCGCGGCACCCTGGAGGTTGTCGCGAGCATAAACGACGAGCGGGGGAGGAACGGACAGAGGGGTCCAGCCGCGCTCTTCGCATTTGCGCTCGAGCCCGCGCGTGGACCAGGAAGTCGGATCCAAGGCATCCATTTCCAGAGCAGGGCGGTTGCTCAGAGTGCCGCGAAAGATGAACAGGTCGCGGCGACCGCGCAGGCGAGCCAAGAGCCAGAGCGGTGGAACGTCCCGCGGTTCGAGCACCAGCACCACCTCTGCCGTTCGAAAGGGAGGCTTGCCCTCCTGGATTTTGAGCTCGACGACCGAGGAGCCCAGCCACCTGAGCGTGGTCTTCTGGCCGACCTGAGGAAGCCCCTCCTGCAGCCAGCGCAACGCGGCTTCGCCCTTGCGAACGTTAAAGTGAGTGCCGAGCGCAAACCAACCGACCACGAGCAGAGCAACAAGAAGGAAAATGGAGAGTTGTGGCGACATGAACCCTTCGCACACGCCAGCGCGAAAGCCTGGGAAGTATATTACACGCCACCTGGGGCCGCACGAAGCGTCCGAGCTGTGAAGGCGGGGAGAAATCCGTTGAAACGGAGCTGGGGGAAAACGATTCGAGAGTTTCTTTACGGGATGGTCGAGTACGAGTTCGAACGGCAAGCGCTGGAAATGCGCGGGGAAATGGAATCCGTCTTCCTGCTGATCACCCTGGGGGACATGCTGGGCGTGCCGGTAGTGCCGCCGCTTTACTCGCTGCGGCTGCTTCCCTTCGTGGTGCCGAATATCGCCGCGTGGAAACGGCGGGTGATGCGGGAACGGGACCTGGCAGACAAAGAGGAGTTCCACCTGCACGGGGTGTGAGGTACGGGCGGGAAGACGGCACGCACTCGAGAAATCGAGGCAGAGCGAAGACAGGAGAACGCGAATGGCGGACGAAAGTAAGAAGGAGAAACAAGGATTCTTCGACAGGCTGAAGGAGATCGCCTACGGCATGAGCGCGCACGACATGTCGCGTTACGCGTTGCGCACGCGGGCGAGCATGGAACACCTGTTCATCCTGATCACCATGGGCGACCTGCTGGGCGTTCCCATCCTGCCGCCGTACTACTCGCTGCGGCTGCTGCCCTACGTGGTGCCCAATATCTCCACGTGGAAGCGGCGGATGATGCGGGAAAAGGACGTGTCTGACGCCATGTTCTGACGCCGGGAGCGGCTGGGACAAAGGATTGGAAATCAGAAGAGAGAGGAAACGCCATGTCACTGCGAGAAGCCTTCGAGAAAGACAAGGAAAGGAAGTACATCATGTTCGGCGGCAAGGGCGGGCTGGGGAAGACTACTTTTTCCGCGGCCACGGCGTTCTGGTTGGCGCAACACGGCCATAAAGTGCTGCTGTTCTCCGTGGACCCGCAGGCTTCGCTGAGCGACATCTTCAAGCAGGACATCTTCGGCAAGGGCGCGGTGAAGATCATGGAGAACCTCTACGCCCAGGAGATTGACGCCGACAGCCATATTCGCCGCTACCAGGATGAGATCCGCAAGAAGATTCGCGACATGTACGGGATCGAGCAGGTGCCGGAGGAAATCGAAAACTACATCCAGGCGGCATCCGCGGAGCCGGCCATGGAGGAATCGGCCATCTTCGACGCGGTGTGGACATCGTGGTGGGCGGGGAATACGACTTCTACATTTACGACCTGGTGCCGCTGGGCCACGCGCTGTACTACCTCTCCATGGCCAAGGTGTACGACGAATGGATCAACCGCATCACCAAGCTGCGGCAGGAAATGCGCGAGCAGGAAGAAATGGTGGCGCGCATCAAGCGGCAGAAGACGACGGAGGAAGACCACATCCTCACGGAGCTGGAATACATCAAGAACCGGATCAATCAGTCCTCGAACATCCTGACGGACCGGAAGAAGACGGCGTTTTATTTCGTGCTGGTTCCCGAAGAGATGATCATTCTGGATACCGCGAAGGCGGCGGAACTCTTTGCCAAGTTTGACGTTCCGCTGGCGGGCTACATAGTCAACCGGGTGCTGCCCGCAGAGCTGGCCGGACAGAATATCCCTCCCTACCTCCAGAACCGCCTGAAGATGCAGAACCGTTATTTGGAGGAGATTGACAAGACCTTCGGCGCCCAAGTGGTGGGGCGCGTGCCGGAACTGGAACGGGATGTCACCGGTCTGCCCATGATCGAAAAGCTGGCCGGGATCATGTTCGGCAACGGGAAAGGGTAAAGAGCCATGAATGAGATCAAGGCATCGCTGACCGATTACATCGCCGCGCACCCGAAGCTGAAGTTCCTGTTCTGCGGCGGCAAGGGCGGAGTGGGAAAGACGGTGATGGCAGGAGTGACCGCTCTGCATTTGGCGCAGGAGGGAAAACGGACACTGCTGGCCTCGACGAACCCGGTGCACAGTCTGAGCGGGCTGCTGGACCAGAACGTGTACGGTCAGCCGACGGCGGTGAAGGGAGTGCCGAACCTGTGGGCCTACGAAATCGACACGAAGGAGACCATCGAGCGCTCCAAGAAAGACATCAAGGAGAAGATCCGCTGGTTCCTGAAGTTCGCAGAGATCTCCACGAAAGCGGATGCGTTTGTGGAAAGCGCGACGATGAACCCGGCGTTCGAAGAATCGGCCATGTTCGAGAACATGGTGGAGCTGATGTTCAAGAACGAGTACGACGCTTACGTGTTTGACACCGCGCCGACGGCCAACGCCCGCCGCCTGCTGGGCATGAGCAAGGTGTATTCGCTGTGGGTGAACAAGATGGTGGAGTCGCGAAAAGAGGCGCAATCGCTGCGGGAGCTGCTCTCGTTCACGAAAAAGCAGGAAGAAGACCCGCTGATGAAGTACCTGCTCACGTTTCGTGACCGCATCGGGCACGCGCGGGAACTGTTGACCGACGCCGAGCAGACCGCCTTCTTTTTCGTCACCCTGCCGGAAGCGCTGCCGATTGCAGTGATCAAGCGCTTCATCCAGTGGTTCCACGATTTCGGGATACCGGTGGGCGGCGTCGTGGTGAACATGGTGATTCAGAAAGGCCAGGTGCACGCCGATTCACCGGAGTTCATCCGGAACCGCGTGGCCATGCAGGACTCCTACATGCAGGAGATCTGGCGCGACTTCGACAACGTGCGGGCAGTCATCCCGCTGTTTGACAACGAAGTGCGCGGAGTGGAAGCGCTCAAGAAGATGACGGAATTTGCGTTTCCACCCGCTGCGCTGGCCGGGACAGTGGCATCGCGCTGAGAACCGGGCGGAGACCGCTCGTCACCCGGCGAGGACAGCTTGCGATTCGGTGCCGGTGCCCCTAGTCTAGCGGTGCATGGACCTCAACCCGCAGGTGGTGACGCTGGGATTTTTCTGGTACATCGCCTTCCTGTTTTCCACGGTGTGCCACGAAGGGGCGCACGCGCTGGTGGCAAAACTCGGCGGCGACCCGACGGCGTTTGAGGCGGGGCAGGTATCGCTGAATCCGTTGCCGCACATCCAGCGCGAGCCGTTCGGGTTGGTGCTTGTCCCGCTGCTCACCTACTTCCTGAACGGCTGGATGATGGGATGGGCGAGCGCGCCCTACGATCCGCACTGGCAGCGCCGGCACCCACGGCGGGCAGCATGGATGGCACTGGCGGGGCCGGGAGCGAACTGCACGCTGATGGTGCTGGCGGGAATCGGGATGAGGCTGGGAGTTGCGAGGGGAATCTTCCAGCTCTCTGAAAGTCCGTCGTTCGCTTCGCTGGTGGAAGCAACGAACCCGGAACGTTTGGGATTCCTGGCCACACTGCTCAGCATTTTTTTCATGCTGAACCTGATCCTGATGACATTCAATCTGCTGCCCGTTCCTCCGCTCGATGGAAGCACGGGGATCGCACTGTTTCTGCCGGAGAAAACCGCGGTGCAACTGATGGATTTCTACCGCGGATCGGGAATGGCATTCATGGGGATTGTGATTGCCTGGCTGGCCTACGGCCGGGTGTTCCGCTGGCTGGCGCCGAAAGCGGTTGAACTGCTGTTTATGAACTACTAGGCGGATCGTTTCGTAGCGCGCCGGCGGCGCGGGTACAGTTCCAGAGGGAAACGCAGCGTTCCGAGCTGCTACATCCGGCAGGCGTTCCAAAGAGAAACAGTTCTCGAAAACCCCTGAAAAATCAACGCGTCAGAAGACCGCGGCATCGGCACGCGTCGTGCAGTGATTGCCTGCGGAGAACAACATGGACGACCAAATCTCAATGTTTCGCGTGGAGGTTTCCGGCTGGGACCTCAACGAACAATTCTTTGTAGAGCGCACGGCACTGCAGTGGGGCCAGGGCGAGCACCGGACAGCGCTAATCCGGCAACGCGTGCGGCAGGGAGCGCTGGTGTTCATCCGCCTGCTGGAAGAACCGGCGCCATCGCGGTGTTTCCCTGTGGCGTACCGAGCGCGGCAGGTAGTCGAGAGGGAAAACGGCGCGCTCTACGAATTGACGCTCAGCCAGGTGTGGCCAGCGACGGATTCTCCGGCACCCGGAGCGACGGCAATGTTGGACGCGGCGCGCGGACCGGCCATGGGGTTGAATTAGAAAGAGCACCTCCGAAAGTCGACGCGGCGCGTCTTCGGCGCAGAAACTGCCGGAACGCGCCGCGAAGGCTCGGCCCGCCGAAGGCCCGGAAGCATCCCCCCGAGGATTGAAGGTTCCCACTCATCCGCCGATATAGACCGAAAGAGGGCAACGAAGATGGCAGGCGTGGAAGTGGCGCCGGGTGCGCCGTCGCAGGCCCCACGGATCTCAGGAAGCCGCGAGAAGCGCGCGGGTCTCTCCGTGTGTGTTTTGGACGACGAACGCGAACTGGTGGCGACGGCGGTGGAATTGCTGTCCCACCTGGGATTCCCCGCGACGGGAACCACTGAACCGGGGGAGGCGCTGGCGGCGGTACGGAAGCGGCGGTGCCGGGCAGTGCTGACGGACGTGCGCATGCCGGGGATGGACGGGCTGGAATTCCTGGACCAGGCGCTGAAACTGGATCCCGCGCTCGACGTGTTGTTGATGACGGGCTTCTACTCGATTGACGCGGCGATTGAAGCGATCCGCCGCGGGGCGCGCGATTACCTGACGAAGCCGCTGGACGCGGCGCGGCTGGCCAGGACGCTGGACGAAATCGCGGAGCATCGAGCGCGGCGGCAACGGCTGCAGGCGCTGGAAGAAGGACTGCTGGCCGAACTGAGCCAGCACGGGATTGTGGGACAGAGCCCGCAGCTCGTGGAAATGATCGAGCTGATGCGGAAAGTGGCGCCGCATTACAAGAACGTGCTGGTGACGGGGCCGACTGGAGCGGGGAAAGAGCTGGTAGCGCGGGCGCTGCACCAGATGAGCGCGGTGGCCGGGGAACGCTTCGCGGTATGCAATTGCTCGACACTGGTGGAGACGCTGCTGGAGAGCCAACTGTTCGGGCACGTTCGCGGCGCGTTTACGGGAGCGCACGAGACGCGGGCGGGGCTGTTCGAATTCGCGGACGGCGGCACGGTTTTCCTCGACGAGGTCGGGGAGATGTCACCCGGCCTGCAGGCAAAAGTGCTGCGAGTGATCGAGAACCGGGAAATCCAGCGGGTGGGATCGCCGGAAGTGCGGCGGGTGGACGTGCGGCTTGTGGCGGCGACGAACCGCGATCTTCGCGCCGAGGTGATGGCGGGCCGGTTCCGGGAAGACCTGTATTACCGGCTGAGCATGATGGAGATTCGCGTGCCGGCGCTGGCCGAACGCGCCGGGGACGTACCGCTGCTGGCGCACCATTTCCTGAAAAAGTTCAACGCGGCCTACGGGCGCACGCTGGAAGGCTTTACGCAGCGCGCGATGGCCCGGCTGGCGCGGCACGGCTGGCCGGGAAACGTGCGCGAACTGGAGAATGCGATTTCGAGCGCGTGCATCACCACCGCAACCGAAGTGATCGACCTGGAAGACCTGCCGGAATCGCTGCGGCGGCCGGAGAACGCCGCGCCCGCAGAGAGCGGCTGGCGGCCGCTGACGCTCGACGAGGTGCGCCGGGAACACATCGAGCGGGTGCTGCAGAGCTGCCAGGGAAACCGGCTGAGGGCCGCACAGACGCTGGGAATCGGACGGACGAGCCTCTACCGGTTCCTGAAGCGCCGCGCGGCGGAATGAGGTGCGAGACGAGGCCATGAGCACACGAAGCACCGAGAGCGAGACGCAGCCAGAGCGCTGGGACGAATTGACGGCGGAAGCGCAGCGCGACCGCAGGCGCGAGCCTCGACTGAAGCTTCCCTACGCCGTCGAGGTGTACGGGTTCGACCGCTCGGGACAATATTTTTCGGAGCGAACGCTAACGCTGAACGTGAGCACGAGCGGATGCATGCTGGACGTGAAGCACGAACCGGAAGAACAGGGCGTGCTGGCCATCCGGCGAATCGGGCGTGACGGCACGCGCACTCCCGAGCATAAACCGGTGTTGTTCCTGGTGTGCTGGACGCAAAAGATCGGCCGGCGATGGGCGCTGGGAGTCAGCAAACTTCAATCCGGCGACATCTGGGGACTCACCATGCCGCAGGATCATCCCGGAAATTGATGCGCCTGTTTGCACCAGTTCCCGCAGGGAAAATTTGCAAAATGAGCGTGAGAGTTTGCACGCCCCATGCGAGGAGCGAGGCAAAGCAGCGCGTGCGGACACCCTCCAACAGACTGGCGGGCAAGCATTGGCCGGCCATTACAGACAGAGGCACCGGGCGGCCGGAATCGCGGCTACGGCTGGCTGAGCGCGGGCGCCACGACCGCGGCGAGCGGCGGTACTTCCAGAGTATTGTCCATGCGAACGAGCAGCACGGATTGCGCGGGAAGCTCGACATCCTTCCCTTTCTTGACGATCACATAGGCGGTTGAGGCCACGGTGCCAATGACGAAGCCGCGGAGCACATGGCTGAATACTTCGCCGACGACGCTGCCGCCGCCCATGCCGAGCGCCACGTCGGTGGCGACAGACTTGATGTCGCGCTTCTCCTGAACCACGGTACCTTCCTCAATCTTCAAGTCCTTGCGACTGTCTCCCGAGCCGCGGCCCGAGGCCTGGGTGATGGCCAGCAGGCTCATCTGCACGGGGTACTCGCGGCGGTCGATCTCGATGGAATGGAAGGTGATGTTCATCGAGGACTGGCCGCGGAGAATCCCGAAATGGCGCGAACGGTAGATGGTGCCGATTGTGCCATTGACGCGGGCGCCGGCGGGAAGCACGACCTGAGTGCCCATGAGCACGGGCTCGGCAACGATGGCTGTAAACGGGTCGCCCTCACGGGCCACGCTGGTGGAAAGGCCGTTCTGTAGCGTGAGTTTCATCTGGGTGCCCTGGAGAAGCTGGTGGTTCTGAGCAAAGGCAGGTGCGGCCGAGGCGAGCAGCAGTGCGAGCGCAGCGCCGAGGCACAGACGTGCTTTCATGCGTTCCTCCTGCCCGGTCTCGTGGGGCGAACGCTGGCGCTGCGTGGAGTTTCGGAGGAAACCGAGAATTAGATTAGCCGGGCGGGAGGGCGGCGGGGAGAAGAAATATGGGCGAGGTTTCCAACTGGGCACGGTGGGTTTCAAGAAGGCTGCGAGGCGGGAGCGCGGCGCCGGGGCAGGGTGCGCATCCCCGTGGTACACTCGGCACTGTTGACGCTCGCTGGGCCGCAATGCTGCGGGACCTGCGAGCCCGATCGTGGAACTTCGGGCTCTGTGCAACAAGCCCCTGCAAACCCCGCCAGGCCCGGAAGGGAGCAACGGTAGCGGGAAAG
>Ga0187803_10000345_pt1 | contig 18869 bp, 16 predicted proteins | sample NC_wetland_sal_i_2_FD_132425 | JGI IMG/M metagenome (GOLD analysis project Ga0187803, IMG submission 132425) | Wetland sediment microbial communities from Neuse River Estuary, North Carolina, USA - Control_3 | ecosystem: Environmental > Aquatic > Freshwater > Wetlands > Sediment | place: USA...
CGTTGCTTTTTGCGGTGCGAAGCGAGGACCGCACCTCCGCCGCGATGCTCGATTATCGCGCGGCCGTGCGTTTTTGCTTCGACGGCGATTCTTTCTCCCGCTTGCGGGAATGTCAAGCACGGCACCGCCGCGCTCGCCGGGGAATTCCAGTGACAAGCGCCGGAGGACCGGTTAGTAGTCTCAGGCCTCTTTGCTGGCTTGGCGCGCTCGCGACGCGCGTGTGCCACGGTCCCGCGGCCGGATCGCATAAAACTTCACGCGGCAGGGGTCGCAGCGGTATGCAGGAAGTCCCAGAATGCGCTTCAGTGGCAGCAGCCTGCCTTCTTCCACGCGGTCGCTCCCGATTCTTTCCAGCCGGGGATTCCCGCAGCGAGGGCAGTGCGCCTTCAGGAGCAGCCGGAAGGGAATTTTGTGCGCGTAGAACCGCGATTGGCAGGTGGAGCAGCGCCACGGGAGCACGCCGACCAGGCTCAGCGCGTAGTCGCCCAAGTCGCGCCGGCGCGATCTCCTGCAGTCGCGTGCCTTGCAGAGCGGACAAATCACGGAATAGGTCCCCAGTGTGACGGCCTTCCCGGCTCGGCAGATTCAGAGTAGCAGACCGAATCCCCCGCGCAAGGGCGGAGATGCTGCGGCGTTCGTCGAATGCTCCTCCCGTGTAGAATAGAGGATGGGTCGAGGGAATGCCGCGAGCCAGGATCACCGCACGGGGTTACACGGACGAACATGCCAGCGCAGGCATCGGCGCGCGCCTGCCCGCTCTCGACGTCTGGCCGAACCAGTTTCCCGGCTACGAGATTACCATCCGGTTTCCCGAGTACACTTCCGTGTGTCCCAAGACCGGCCTGCCGGACTACGGCGTAATCAGCATTCAATACACGCCCGACAAAACGTGCCTGGAGCTGAAGGCGCTGAAGATTTATCTGCTGGCCTACCGGAATCTCGGAATCTTTTACGAGAACGCAGTGAATCGCATGCTGCGCGATATAGTTGCTGCGGTGAGACCCAAGCGCTGCGTGGTGCGCGGCGAATTTACGCCGCGGGGCGGCCTCACCACCACCGTCGAGGCGCGCTGGCCTCGCACCGCGTCTGCGGGACGCCGTCTGTGACGGCTGCTCTTCTCCGTGGACAACCTTGCGCGCTCCGTGATACTCGAATAGATAAAGGGGATTACGACCTTACAGTAAAGGAGAATGGATGAGCACGCAGCCTAACGCACCTGCCCCGGCAGAGACCTACCAGGTAGAGACCGGGGGCACTCCCCGCTGGATCATTCTGGTTCTCGTCATTCTCGTCGCGGGCATGGGATACCTGATTTACGCGGAGAATGCCTCGCGCAAGTCGCTCGAGGCCTCCGTGGCCGACGCCAACAAGCGCGCGGACTTTCTCGCCGGGAAGATCGAGCAGGCCGATTCACGCATCGCGGACCTGAAAGGCCAGCTCGACGTCACCTCCCAGAAGCTGGGGCTGACGGAAACCGAACTGGCGCGCGCCCGCGATATCGCCCAGGGCGTCCGCAAGCAGCAGGCCGAATCCGAGAAGCAGCTCTCCGCCAAGATCGGCGAAGTCCAGCAGCAGAACGAAGCGAAAATCTCCGCCGTCTCCACGGATTTGAGCGGCACCAAGTCCGACGTGGCCGCCACGAGAAAGGACCTGGAGGCGACCAAGAGCAAGCTGGAGCGCACCATCGGCGACGCGGGGGTGATGAGCGGCCTGATCGCCCGCAACAAGGAAGAGCTCGACGAATTGAAGCGCCGCGGCGAACGCAACATCTTCGACTTCGACATCGGCAAGTCCAAGGACCCGCAGCACGTCGGGCCCATCCTGATCAAGCTCAAGAAGGTGGACCCCAAGCACTCCAAGTACACCATGGAAGTGATTGCCGACGACAAGACCATCGAAAAGAAAGACAAGAACGCGCTCGAACCCGTTCAGTTCTACACTCGCTCCACGCATCAGCTCTTTGAGATCGTGGTCTTCGATACCAGCAAGGACAAAATCACTGGGTACCTGAGCACTCCGAAGCAGTAGCCGCGGAGTTCTGGAATCCGCCGCGGTGCCATCCCGTTCTTGCAACCTGTGCCCGTATCTTTTCCGCACATCGCGGCTCGCCGGGCCGCGGCCCGGCTGTTGCCGCGCATAGCATGCTGCGAGTATCCTGTAGCCTTGCCCGTCGGGAGGGAGTGGACCAATGCGATTTTCAGGCCGCCGGTTCTGCCTTTCTCTTCTTTTGGCGTTGCTGATTCCCGCTGCGCTCCCTGCGCAGGAAAAATCACCGGAGAAGTTGCCCGAGAGATCGCCCGAGAGATCGCTTGAGTCGCTGCTCCCCGCCGACACGTTCGCCTACGCCTCCTGGCACGGCGACTCGGGCATGTCCGAGCACAAGGCCACCAACTCGCTCCTTCAGCTCTGGAATGATCCCGATCTCGCGCCGGCGCGCGCGCTGCTTCCAGCGGAATTCTCGCCCAGGACGCCAAGGATCTTCCTCCCCTCACCAAGGACGAAATCATGATTCTCGCCGGCAATCCCGCCCTCGCCGCCTACATCAAGCTGCCCGCGGGCGTGAAGCCGCACGTCAAGCCCGATGCGCCGAAGGCGGAAAAGAGCAATGCGAAATTTGAAGGCGCCATGCTGCTTCTCTATGACCGCGCCGGCCGCGAGCCGCTCATCGACAAACTCATGAAGTGGTCGCCCGAAAGCAAGGTCGCGCCCGAGGTCATCAAGACTCAGTTCCATGGCATGGAAATTCAGCAGCAGAAGTCCGGCGCGGATGCGACCTACCGCGTGCTCGCCGGCCATTACCTGATCGTTTCCGATTACCGCGAAGTGCTCGAACAGTGGGCCACCCGGCTTTCCGTGGCCACACCGGCCCGCGGCTCGCTCGTGGAAACCGCAGAGTTTCGCACCGCGCACCAGCGCGTGGGACCGGGAGCGGCCGTCACCGCGTTCTTCAACCTTCGCGTCCTGTTCGATGAGATTCGCAGCAACATGAAAGAAGAGCAGGCGAAACAGGCTTGGGAAGCCATGCATTTCGACCGCCTGCACAGCGTGATCGGCTCGGTCACCCTCGGCGATCCCGCCACGCGCTTTGAAGTCTCGCTGCTCGGCGACCTCGCTCCCGGCAGTCTCACCGATTTGATCGGCGCCAGCGGCCCGGATTTTCCCACGCTGCGCATGACTCCCGCGGGCGTGTTCTCCTACAGCGCCTTCCGCTGGGATTTGTCCGTCGTGTACCGCATTGTGCGCTCCCTGTTCGAGGCCTTCGCGCCTCCGGGTCAGGGCGTGCTCTTCAACCAGGTCGACAGCATGATCACGCAGCAGTTCAACATGAGCATGAACGACATGCTCAAACTTCTCAGCGGCGACTTCACCTTCATCAAGCACGAACCCGCCGGCGATCTGGCCGAAGGCGTCTTCGTGCTGGGCGTGGAAAAGCCCGCGGACGTTCAGCACGTCATCGAGCTTCTGTTTTCCTCGAACATCACGAACCAGGAAACGATTGGCGACGTCACCCTGCTCTCCGTGATCTCCCCGTTCGGCGGGCCTCCTGCCTCCGGCGAAGGAGTGGCCGCGTTGAAGCCCAGGGGACGCTACTACTGCGTGGCGCTCGCGCCCAAAATGATGGTCATTGCCCACCGCAAAGCGGATGCCAAGGCGTTTCTCGCGCAGGCCCGCGGACTGCAGGACGACAAGAGCCTCGCCAGCGACCCCAAATTCCTGGCCGAACGCGCTCGCCTGCCGAAAAATCTTTCCTCGCTTTCCTACGCCGATCTCGGCAAGGTGGACTGGAAGGACGTCGTGGACAAGGTCGCTTCGGTGCAGAAGGTTCCCATCGACCCGCAGAAGCTCGAACTGATCAAGAACATGTTTCCGACCGCGGCCTTCGCGCGGCACATCCACGCGTTCGTCACCGGCATGTGGAAAGACCGCACCGGCCTCTTCTATGACGGCTACCTCGAATAAGCGGCCGCGCCGCTAAGGCGCTATTCGAACTCCTTCAGCTTTTTCACCATTTCCCGCAACCGGTTGTCCACCGTCGCGAACACGGTGCCTTCCTCGAATTTTCCTTCGCCGTTCCGCGAGCCGGCGCGCCGCCCGGTCAAAATCTCGATGCCCTGTTCGATTCGTTTGATCGGCCAGATATGGAATTGCCCGTTCGCCACCGCCTCAATCACCTCTTCGCGCAGCATCAGGTCTTCCACGTTTTCCTGCGGCATCATCACGCCCTGGCGTCCGGTGAACCCTTTCAGCCGGCAGGTGTCGAAGAATCCTTCGATCTTTTCGTTGATTCCCCCGATGCACTGGATTTCGCCCTGCTGGTTTACCGAGCCCGTCACCGCCACGTCCTGGCGCAGCGGAATGCCGGAGAGCGCGGAAAGCAGCGCGTAGATTTCCGTGGAGCTGGCGCTGTCGCCGTCCACGCCGCTGTAGGACTGCTCGAAGCACAGGCTGCCGCAGAGCGAGAGCGGCTTGTCCTGCGCGAACATGCCGCGCAGATAGCCCGAGATGATCTGCATCCCTTTGTCGTGCAGATGCCCGCTCATCCCCGCTTCGCGTTCGATGTTGATCAGTCCTACTTTTCCCAGCGCGACGGAAGCGGTAATCCGCGACGGCTTCCCGAAGTAGTGGCCGCCGTACTCGAACACGCTCAGCCCGTTCACCACGCCGGTGCGCGCGCCGTCCGTGTCGATCAGGATCAGCCCCTCGGCAATCATCTCCCGCATTTTTTCTTCCACCAGGGCGTGCCGTTCGATCTTCGACTTGAGCGCCTTGCGGACGTGCTCTCCGGTAACCGGCGTCTCGCCCTCTTGCCGCGCGGTGTAGCAGGACTCGCGCGCCAGATCGAGCACGTCGTTCACGCGCGCGGTGATTTTGTTGCGCCGGCCCGCGCGCCGCACGCCGTACTCCACCAGCGCGGCCACGGCGGTGCGGTCGAAGGCGCACAGCCCTTCGTCGCCCGAGAGTTTGTGCAGGTGCCCCCCATAGAGCGGGATCACGTCCTGCGACATGGGCATCTCTTCGTCGAATTCCGCGCGAACCTTGAAGATTTTCCGGAAGTCCTCCTCGTACGTGTACAGCAGCTCGTAGAGCTGACGGTCGCCGATCAGGATGATCTTGGTGGTCAGATCGATCGGCTCCGGCTTCATCACCGCCCCGCCCAGCGGGAACAGGTATTCGAGCGGCTGGATTTCCAGTTTGGCGTGATTCAGCGTGCGCTTCAGCGTCCGCCACACGCCCGTTTCCGTCAGGCAGTCCATCGCGTACATGATCAGGAATCCGCCGTCGGCGCGAAGCATCGAGCCGGACCGGATGTCCATGAAGTCGGAGTTCCAGGCGCCGCGCGGGTCGTAGTTCCGGTGGATGCTGCCGAACACGTTCACGTAGGTGGGCGCAGTCTCGAAGATCACGGGAAACGTTTCTTCCGGCGTGTGCGCCAGCAGCACGTTGACGCCATACGCGCGATAGGGGTCGCGCTCCGGGCTCCCCGGCCGCCGCTCCGGCTCTTCCGGGCCGTGCCCCTCTTCCGATTCCTCTCCCTCGTGGTCCTTGAAGAGGTCCAGGTTGTCCAGGATGTGGTGCCGGACTTCTTCCAGGTACTCGCTCACCGTGGGGTCGGCATATTTTTCCTTCAGGTCCTCGATCACCCCGTCGAGCAGCACCGAAGCGGCTTCCTGCTCGAGGTAGCTCATCTCGCTGGCCAGCTCGCGGGAGAGCAGCAGCGTTTTGCGGTACACCACCGTGAATTCCTGGCGGAACTGGTCGTATTTCCGTTCGATCGTTTCGGCAACGATGGTTTCGAGTTTTCCTTCCTGCACGAGTTTGGGCAGCTCTTCCACGGGCACCATCTGCCCGTCGAGCACGGGGAAAATTTCCGGCAGTGCCACCGCGCCCACCTGCATGCGGCCGAGCGCGAACTGCTCCTTGGCGATGCGCCGCGTGAAGTCGTCCATCAATTCTTTTTCGCGGACGGTAAAGCGCTCCACGATGCGGCCCTTCTGCCGCTGGAACGGCTCGCCTTCAAACACCTGCGGGATGCGCCGCCGCAGGAAGTCGATTCCCGCGGTCATGTCCTTCTTGAAGTTCAGCGCCTTGCCGCGCGGGAGCGTCAGCAGCCGCGGCCGGTCCGGCGCCTTGAAGTTGTTTACGTAGCAGCGGTCGGGCGCGAGTTCGGTATGCGGTTCAAGCTCCTGGATCATCCGGGAGATGAGCCCGCCGCGGCTCGAGCCGGCGAGGCCAACCACGAAGATGTTGTAGCCCGGCGCGCCCACCTCGAGGCCCATCTGGATGGCGCGGATGGCGCGGTCCTGTCCGATCACGCCCTCAGCCAGCGGGGCGTTGGCAGTGGTTTCAAACGGAATGGTTTCCGGATCGCACCGCCAGCGCAGTTTATCCGGCGGGAGTTCGGGCGCAGGCGCAGCGGGAGCAAGCGGAATGGGCGTCGCCGCGGGCTGCGGTGTTTCGCCGGGCGTGGCGGTGTCGCTCCACGCGGGAGGAGTGGTTTCTGGGGCCATCGTTTTTCCGGGTGACTCTAGCATAAAAGGGCAGTGGCGAGTGACCAGTGGCCGGTGGCCAGTGCCGAGGGGGAAACTGCGAAAGGCAAGGCCCGGTCGGGAATGAGGGGGCAGGGGAAAAGACCATACGCGCGCTCTTGAAAAAGCAATATCGCCCCTCCTGCGCCACGAGCCAGACAGAAATCAGAACATGAGGAGGCAGGATTTCGCTTTAACTGCAGCATATCGCCCCACCCCCCCACCGTAGTGACGCAAACATTCATTCTAAATGGGTTAGAAAAACGTGAATTGTAAACATTCATTGCAAAGGGGTTAGGGGCCCTTCGAGTTCGCGCGGGACGCAAGCGGCGCGCATCCCTGGTCGGATGCTGAGGGCCCCCCCCCGGCCGGTGTTCGTAAGTATGCAAACTAAAGGGGTTACGAAATCTGGATTCGCAAGTATGCAATCCAAAAGGGTTAGGGGCGAAAGAGCAGCGACTTGTTGCTGGGAGTGCCGGGTCGGAGCTACGAAATGCAAACGCCATACGTCTGCCTTCCAAGATTCATATCGGCTCGAATTAAAGGACTTACCGGGCGGTGCCAACGGAGGGGACGACCGGGGAGTCGAGTTATTACCAGGAAATACTTATACTGCAAGAGTAATCGGAAGTCAAGCGAAAATTGGTGACAAAAAGTGGCAGTGGCTGGTGTCCCTTCGACTTCGCTCCCCTCGACTGCGCTCGGGACAGGCCCTCCAACGCGAAGGTACTGCCCCGAAGACGTAGTCGGGACGCATAGAGCGCGCTTCGGCGGGCAGGCAGGGTAAGTAGGCTGGTCGCATGTTGAGGCGGACGAGGGTCCCTTCGAGCATCGGTCTCGGGGCGGGCGTAAGTTGAAGGTCGAAGGTTTCAGAATGAGAAATCCAGGACGTGGAGTGGGACAGGCGGTGGATCAGGTTGAGACGAAGGGGTGGGTGTGGACGAATAAACGAGGGAGCGGGAAAGAAAGGTGAGGAAAAAACCGCACGCTTCCCGTGATCTGAAAGCGTGCGGCACCCAGACCCAGACCTCACGCGACGGGTTGGCCACCCGCCGCCCAGACCGTCCCTTTAGCGGCGTCCGCTGCGCGAGGAAAGGAACTAAGGACACCAATCACCGTTGCCGTCGCTGCCGGGACGGTATGCTACGGCGCTTTCCAGATTACGTTTTTGTTCTTGTCAAATAGGACCAGCGAAGCAGCGGATGTCATCTGCTTTTCCCCCGTGCGCGCTGTTACAAGGGCCGTTCTTCCGAGTGTCGCCTCGAATCCCTGTTCGTCAAATAGACTCACGCTATACGGGCTAACCACTGCAGCCGCAGTTTGATCTCCCATTGACAGAACTCCGCCTGAGAGAAATACATGGGATTTCGAGAAAGAGAGGGAATCGTCGTCTAGCATCCCGATTGCTTTTCCCTTTTCGTCGTATAGGGCTAGCATGGCCTTGGGATTAAAGGTAATTGGTACCGGCTCGGCCATCCCTGGAATAGCCATCTTTGTTGTGTTCTTCTCGGTCACAAACAATCTCGCGCGTATATTCCCTCCGTCGTCGCGCAGAATAAATTCGTTGGCCTCGATGGTCTTCTTCGAGGGGGCTTGCCCCATAAAAAGCAGCAAGGCGGGAACTATCAGCGCCGCAACGCCGAGTCGCTTGAATCGGCGGTTCTGTTTCTCCAATTTCAGAATCCTGTCGTGTAGGTCTTCCAGGCTGTGCGGACGGGGAATCATGGTGCCTCCAGTTGCCGCCATTCTCATCCCGAGAGGCGGGCAAGGCAAGACATGGCCTAGTTTCCCAACCGTTTCCTAGCCACGGTGAGCGGTGACAACGACTCCAGGTTTGCAGCACGCATCCCGCTTGTTTCCGTCAACTTCGTCAAGCAATCGCGCCGGCAGCCATCTAATACAAATCGCTCATTTGGTGGTTATCTAGTTTCGGTGATTGGTTCTACGAGCACACCCTTTTTAGCGCAAAACTCACTCAGGATCGGGGACCATTGCTCGTGAACGGCGGTTGGGTCTTCAAACTTCGTAGCCGGGCTAAGTACATGGCCAATAAGCGTCATTTCGTTGGCCAGCACCACGGGATTGAATCGCCTCTTAGCGTCGGCATCGAAGAAAATGCTGAATTGTCTGCTCCCTCCGTAAGTATAATTCTCGGTAATAGTAACCAGGTAGGAGATTCCCCCGAACAATGTCACCAGCGCCCAGCCTTTGTGCATTCCAGCGCTGAGGTAGCACATGACGCTATGTTGATACGGGGTATGGAGATAAGCACTCATCAACCCTGGATTGGCAAAAAATCGAACGGGTAATTCTTTGATGGATTCGGTGGTGCGAACCGCTCTAAGTTCATCAAACTGCGGGGTGAGGGCAAATTCTGCCCCGTATTCTAGGGCTATCGCGGTCAAAGCGATTTTTGCGGCTAATTTGCGCGCGTGGAGGGAGGCTATAAAATCCAAGGTAACCGTGTAGGTGGCTTCAATCACGATTTCGCTTGGCACCTCCCGTTCCGCCACTTGATGACCTCTGGCACGCTCCCGCTCAGCGAATCGGTCGCCTGCTTCTTTGGTTAGAAAAAACCCCTGCCTAAGCCGCTTGCCGTCTTCATTTGTGGACTCTCTGACCACATCCAGCAGTTTTATGTTCCCGCCGCCATCCATAAAGGCGGGTAGATTCTTCATGTCGAGGTCACGAATCTCAGCGCGCAATCGCGCATTCGGAACAACGTTTTCCCGGTTTTCGATCTGTAATAGATTTAGGAGGGGTGTCGCGGCCTCTTTGATGGCTGCCTCTGCGACACCGAAATCGCGATTGCAGCGCTCACAACTGCCATTGCGTACTTCCAACTCACCACCCATAAAGGCGGGAAACACGTGCTCATTGGTGAGTTGTTCTTCGCTTCGACAAAAAAGGCAGCCCATAATCTCTCTTTATAGTTTTGCAGCAGGTGCTGGCGCGGCTGCCAGGGCCGCGAGCGGAGGGTATGCGGACGCTGAGTTCCATTTTGCCTCTAGCGCAGCCAGGACCCCCACCTTTGCGTCGACTATCTCCGTTGTGTGAAATGCCTTCTTCCCAGCATCTTTGAGAGATGACCCGACGAGCCAACATCGCTCGTTGAAAGCAAGATGGCGGTCGTGCAGCTTGCCGTGCTGCCTCACTTCGATTTGAAAGCCCTCCGCTTGGAACGCCTTAAGCGCAGCCTCGAAGCCGGCCTCGATAGCGTTCACCTGACATCCAGTCAGCAACCGTATCGGAAACTTCATCGTTCTGAGGCAGTCCAGCGTACCGACCCCAACATAGGGGTCGACCACTAGAATGGGAGTTTGAGCCCGCTCAAGGAACTCCCGAACCTCCGCCTTGGCGGTGAACGGCTTTTCCTCTGCCACCACGATCTCACGCGCAATCCCGGGTTCGCCCAAGGCTGCCGCCAGTTTTTCGATCTTCTGAGTGGCGCACTGGTGAGCGTCTCTTCTTTCCCAATCGGTGCGGGCTATGGCTGTCTTGTTGCGTTGCTCTAGCGCAGTGAGAAGCGATTCCAGCATTTTGTAGTGATTTCCGTGATCAATCCGCTCAACTAGCTGCCTTGCAGCAGCCAGCCAGCTAAACTGGCCCTTTCTCCATAGGATTTCGTCGGAAAACTTCACGTCGAAAATTGAAGTCATTTCCATTAGTTCATCTAAGGAGTAATATAGCTCTAAGACTTCAGCTAGCAGCGGTATGTTGGATTTATCCATTGGGAAATTCGCATTTTAACTTCAATCATCGTAGCGGTGCAACAAAACGTCGCAGACACTCGAAGCCGTCATCCCGACCTCCGACCTCAACGGAAGTGGCGAGTGACCAGTGGCGAGTGGCGAGCATGGCAGACAGAGGGAAGGCACCGGACAAACACTCCCACCGAATCAGCCGCCCCCGCGCAGCATCACGGATATAAAGGCAGTGGCGAGTGGCGAGTGGCGAGCACGGCAGACGACGGCGCGGAACGTGCCTCAGGTCAAGGTAATGCAGTGGCGAGTGGCCCTTCGACTTCGCTCCGCTCAATCAGGATCAGCATCCTGGTCGGATGCTGACGAGTGGCGAGTGGCGAGCGGGAGAGAGGCCCTCCACGGCAGGGAAAAGCGGCGTCGAGCCGCCCCTCGTGCGGGCTCGGGATCTTTGACCGCACTCCAAATGAGGAGCGGGAACCGTGATTTAACCCAGAGGGAGCGGAGTCCCCAAGATTCGGGACGGAGGGCACTGAGGAGGGGGACGAGGAGTGGGACGAGAAGGGGGAGCCGGTCTGAAGACCGGCGCTACATCGGAAGGGAAAGGAAGGACTGAGGGCCGGCTGGAAGCCGGCGCTACACCAACAGCACGGAATGGTCCGCCTGGTGAGCCGCGAATTCAAGGGCGGCCAGGATGTCCTCTTTCTCCAGGTAGGGATAGTCCCGAAGGATTTCCTCAAATGAGGCACCCGCAGCCAGAAGCTCCAGAACGTCGGAAACGCGGACACGCAAGCCGCGGATGCACGGGCGTCCGCCGCACTTGCCTTCCTCGATGGTGATGCGCTTGAGGCGCTCAGGGTTCATTGAAACCAAGTCTACGCTGGGGTCCTGCGGAAGGCAATAAAGGCAGTCGCGAGTGACGCGCAATCGGAATTAAACACGGAGGACGCAGAGTCCCGAAAGTTCGGGATGGAGGACACGGAGGAGGAAGGACGAGGAGGGGAGCCGGACTAAAGACCGGCGCTACACGGGAGGGGAAGCGACTTTGCTTTTGAAGAGTGATCCTACCCTTACGAACCAAAGGGTGGGCCACCCGCGGATTCGGGCGAGGCTGTGTACACGTCGAGAATCGTCGAGGCAATGGCCACCACGATGGGACCGAGGATGAAGCCCAGAAATCCGAAGACGCTGATGCCGCCCAACACGCTGACCAGAATCAGCAGGGAATTCATTTGCGTCTTGCCGGAGAGCAGGAGCGGGCGCACGAAATGTTCGAGCACGCCGGCTACGCCCGCGCAGATGCAAACCAACACAACTGCTTTGCCGTATTCTGCGCGGAACGCGAGCCACAGGACTGCCGGGACCCACACGAGCCAGCCGCCGATGAGGGGGAGGAGCGCCAGCAGCGCCATCACGGCGCCCCAGAACATGGCCGACGGCAAACCGACAATGGCGAAAGCGAACGCGCCGAGCGTGCCCTGGATTGCGCCGATAATCAGGCTCGCAGTGACGCTGGCGAAAATCAGGTCGCGCGTCTGCGCGACGATCAGGTCGCTGTGCTGGTCATCGAACGGGAGCAGGTTCCGCGTGCGGTCCACGAGCGCAGGACCGTCGCGGAACAAAAAGAAGAGCGCGAAGAGCAGAATCACCAGCTTCAACGCGACGCTCGCCACGTTGCGAAGCGCATCGCCCGCGCGCTGTTCCATCACGCGCGCGAGCCAGCCCGCGGCCTCGCGCGCCATCCGCATCGGATCGGCGGGCACGCCGGAGACGCCGTGATCGCTCAGCCAGTTGAGCGCCTGCTGCACCGACGGCGGCATTTGCGACGCCAAGTCGCCCGCGGCTTGCAAGTGATGAACCGCAGCGGTGGCCTGGCTCACCAGTCCTCCGGCCAGTCCCAGCGCCGGGCCCACCAGCAGCAGCGTGACGCACAGCGTGCTGAGGGCCGCGGCGCGCACCGGCCCCGTGCGGCGAAGAAGGCGTTCGTGCAGCGGATAGAGGCAGACCACCAGCACCACGGCCCATCCGAGCGGCTGCAGGAAGGGCTCGAAGACGCGGTAGGCCAGATAGAAAATCAGCAGGACCGCGCCGTAGAAGAGCAGGGATTCGATTCTCTGTTGGCTTCGCCAGTCCGGCCTTTGTTGGCTTTGCCAGTCCGGTTTTTGCTGGTTTTGCTGTTCCGGCATATTTCCCGCCGCGTTCTCCCCGTATACTATTGCCCGCCTGAGACGGTCGGTCCCGATCCCGAAGTTTCGGGATTCGGGACGTGCGCGCGCCGCGAGCGAACGGCGAAGCCTAGTTCGACTCCGAGGAAACGTCCATCGCCAGCGACACCCAAATGCTGCCGGATTCTGGCGTCCCGCCGGGGAGGCATCCGATCCGGCTGCTGGTGGTGCTCGGGCTGATCAACTTTATCAATTTTGCGGACCGGCTGGTGATCGTACCGCTGTTCCCGCGGCTGGGCGACGAATTCTCGCTGACAGACGCGCAGCTCGGAGCGTTGCAGACGGTGCTGCAGGTGGTTCTGGCGCTCGCCACCGTTCCCTTTGCCCTGCTGGCCGACCGCGCGAACCGGCGAAGGATCATCGCGGTGGGCGTGACGGTGTGGAGTGGCGCGACGTTCCTGAGCGGGCTGGCCACAAGCTACATCGCGCTGCTCGCTGCGCGCGCGCTGGTGGGCGTCGGCGAAGCGGCCTACTCGCCCGCGGCGCAGTCCATGATTTCCGGCGAGTTTCCGCGGCAATTGCGCGGGCGCGCGCTTTCCGTTTTTGCCGCGGGCATGCTCGTGGGAGGGGCGGCAGGGCAAACGCTGGGGAGCATGCTGGGCGAGACGGGCTGGTGGCGATGGGCGTTCGCCAGCATCGGAATCCCGGGCCTCTTCCTGGCGCTCGCGGTGCTGAAACAGGACGATCCGCCCCGCGGGCCGAAGACGGAGGTGGTGCCCATATCGCACCTGCTCCGGGTGCCCGCGTTTCTGGCGCTGATCGGCAGTGGCGTGCTGGTGACGTTTGCCACTGTGTCGTTCATCACCTGGGGCCCCGACTACATGGTGCGGTACAAGGATTTCAGCCTGCGGCAGGCCGGCTTGCTGCTCGGCAGCCTGGGACTGGTAGCCCTGGTGGGAGGGGCGCTGGTGGGTGGAGCGGTGGCCGACCTGCTGCAGCGGCGAATGGCGTACGGGAGGGTGATTTCCGTGGCGCTGGGATTTCTGTGCGCCGTGCCGCTGCTGCTGTGGGGACTGGCCGCGGACAGCCGCGAGGGCATCCTGGTCGCGTTCTCGCTGGCTGGATTTTTTATGTCCTGGTATCACGGGCCGACGACCGCGATCATCCACGACATGATGCCGCCGCGCGCGTACGCCAGCTCGGTGGGCGTCTATATGTTCGTCACGCAGCTTGCCGGGGCGTTTGGGCCGAGCCTGGTGGGAAACGTATCCGATATTTTCGATCTACAGCTTGGGCTTCAGTTTGCGGTGGGTGTGATGGCGGCGGGCGCGCTGTGTTTTCTTCTGGTGATCTTTTTTATCCGCCGGCACGGACTGCACCATCCAGCGCTGTCGAGCTACCGTCAGGCGACGGATCCGTGAGGCGAGGGCGCAGCGTGAGAGGGACAGGCGAAGAGTGGGCGAGTAAGGCGCACAGCCAGGTCCCGAATCCCGAAGCTTCGGGATCGGGAGGCTGTGCCACTGGGCGGCTGTGCTATCGTGATGATAGTCGATGAGGAAACTTTCGTGCCCGTGCCGCAGCAAGAAACCTGCCCGCATCGCCGCCGGCGTCTGATCGCCAAGGATCAGGACGCGGAGTACGTGGAGTGTCTGGATTGCGGCGCGCTGCTCGAGAAGGAAGAACTCACCGAACCTTCCGGCTTCGATGAGTCGCTCTCGGACGCGTGAGCGCGAAGCGGGAAGGGGAATTGCGGTTCGCCTACTGAATCTCGAGCTTGGCGATGAGCCGGAGCACGTCGTCGTGGCTGACGTGCAGAATGGGATGCTCGTCGGACTGCTCGAGGCGCTCGGCGAGAAACGCGGCGGCGAGATAGCTCGCCTCGCGGTCGGTAAGGTCGCGGCCGGCGCGCTCGCGGAAGGCGACGAATGCCGTGTGCGCCAGCCCCACAATCACGCGGCGGCCTTCGACGAAGAACCGGGCGTCGATGGTGTCGCTATGCCGCGGGGCGATGCCGTTGTGGATGTGCGAAAAGCGGCATTGAAAGGTGTCGCCGGTGAGCGGCGAACGCACCTGGAAGGCGGGAACGAATTCGCTCATCTTTCCCGCGTTGTAGAGTGTCGCGTCCATCGGAAGTTTCAGCGCGCGGCTACGGCTCCCGCCTCCGAATAGGAATGCACCGCGGCGCCCACTCCCGCGCCCGCGGGCAGGCGGAATCCGTGGTCGCCCAGCACCTTTTCGAAGGCACCGAGGAAGAGGAGCACGTTGGACCTCTGGCTCACATATCCCATCAGACCGACGCGCCAGATTTTGCACTTCAGGGGACCGAAACCGCCGGCGATCTCGAGGTTGAATTCCTCGCGGAGCTGGGCACGCACCTTGGCTTCGTCGATGCTGGGAGGAACGGTGACGGCGACCACGGTGGGCAGGCGGTCCGCCGGATTCTTGACGAACGGCTGGAGCCCCATGGCCTCGACGCCGGCGATGAGCGCGTGCTGGTTCTGGCGGTGGCGCTCCCAGCGCGCCTCGAGGCCTTCTTCGAGCGTCAGGCGCAGCGCTTCGCGGAGGGCGAAGATCAGGGAGATGGGCGGCGTGTGGTGATAGGTGCGCTCGCTGCCCCAGAAGCTCATGATGGGCACGAAATCGAAGTACCAGCTCTGCACCGGGGTTTTGCGCGTCTTGACGATTTCCTCGACGCGGGGGTTGAGCGTGATGGGCGCCATTCCCGGCGGCGCGCTGAGCGTTTTCTGCGAGCCGGAGAAGCAGATGTCGAGGCGCTGGCGGTCAACATCGAGCGGGACGCCGCCGAGAGTGGCCACCGCGTCCACGACGAGGATGGCGCCGAGTTCGTCCGCCACTTTGCGGTAGTCGTCCAGGTTTTGCAGCACACCGCTGGAGGTTTCGCCATGCGCCAGGCCGATGAGTTTGATCTTGTGCCCGCGGCCGGCGCGGCGGACGTCGTCCGGGTCAACGGTATTGCCGTAGGGCGCAACGACGCGATGAATCTTTGCCGCTGTGCGCTCGCCGATGACGGCCATGCGCTCGGAGAACCATCCATTCGAGCACACGATGGCTTCGTCTCCCGCCTCGAGCGGGTTGACGACCGCAGCTTCAATCCCGCCGGAACCGGATGCGGAGATGGGGTAGGTCATGCGGTTCTCGGTCTGGAAGACGCGGCGGAGCAGGATCTGCACATCACCCATCATGGCCGTGAACCAGGGGTCCATGTGGCCGACCAGAGGAGTGGCGAGCGCGCGGTACACCCGCTCGTGCATGTTGGAGGGGCCCGGCGTCATCATCAGCCGCGGCGGAGGGAGAAGTTCACCGATTGGTTCGTTCATGGCTGCCTCGATTGCGGAGATTGTGAACGATCTCTCGATTTGGGGCGCCGTGCCCTGAGCCTGCCGGGCCGGCGCGGAATGGGTCCTTTTTCGCCTCTAGTGTCGCCAATTCCGGCCCGGCGGGTCAACTTCCATTATGGCAGGCCATGGTCTGGCAGATGCAGAGATGCGCCTGCTGAACATTTCGGAGCGCGGCCGCGTACCTTTAGGCAGAACAGGCTGCGCGCGGTGGACGCGCGGCAGGGGAGGACGGCATGAACCAGCTCTGGAAGGATGTGCGTCACGGAGCGCGCGCCCTGCTGAAAGATCCCGGGTTTACCGCCGTCGCGGTCCTGACGCTGGCGTTGGGAATCGGCGCGAACAGCACGGTGTTCAGTTGGATCAACGCCACGCTGCTGAATCCGATTCCGGGAGCGGCGGAACCCGGGCGGCTGGTCGCCGTGACACGCGGCCGCTCGGCGTCTTTTTCCTACCCCGACTATCTGGATCTGCGCAGCCGCTCGAAGAGCTTCTCCGGTCTGACCGCCACGAGTTTCTGCCCCATGAGCTTCACCGGACACGACCGGCCGGAACGCATCTGGGGAATGCTGGTGTCGGCAAATTATTTCGACGTGCTGGGAGTGCGTCCCGCGATTGGCCGCGGGTTTGTACCCGCGGAGGATGCGCGAGGAGCCGCGCCTGCGGCGGTGATCAGTTACCGGTTGTGGCAGGAGCGCTTTTCCGGCTCGAGCGACGTGCTCGGCCGCACGCTGCCAATCAATTTGCACGACTACACGATCGTCGGCGTGGCGCCGCCCCTGTTCCAGGGCAGCGCCACCGGGCTTCGCGCGGAGGTGTGGGTGCCGCTGGCGATGACGCCGCAGATCGCGCCCGATGCCGCCGGGCAACTGGATGACCGCAACACCACCTGGCTGGGAATACTGGGACGGCTGGCCCCGGGCGCGGAGCGGGAACCGGCCCTGGCGGAAATGATCGGCCTGTTCGAGCAGATCAGCCGGGAATATCCGGACTCACACAAAGGTCACATTTCTGTGAGCCTCTATCCGCTGTGGCGCGCGCCGAACGGCGGCAACGCGGTATTTTCGAGGATGCTTCCGATGCTGCTGGCGATCGCTGGCGTCGTCCTGCTGCTGGCGTGCGCCAACCTGGCCAATTTGGTGCTCGCGCGCGGTATGAGCCGGCGGAAAGAAATGGCAATTCGCCTCTCGCTCGGCGCCAGCCGAGGGCGGCTGGTCCGGCAGCTCCTGGCGGAGAATCTCGCGCTGGCGCTGGGCGGCGGCGCGCTGGCACTGGCCGCCACGCTATGGACTGCAGGATCGTTCATGCAGTTCGCGCCTGTCTCCAACCTTCCCGTCTGGCTCTCCGTTCAGGTTGACCATCGCGTCTTTGGGGTCACGCTGGCAATTTCAATTCTGGCTACATTTGTTTTTGGCACGCTTCCCGCGCTGCGGGCCTCGGCCATGGATCCGGTGGGCGCCTTGAAGGACGAATCGGCAAGCGGGGCGGGCGGCCGCCCGAGGGGGCGCATGTCGCACGGCCTGGCCGTTGCGCAGATTGCTCTTTCTCTCGTCTTGCTGGTTTGCTCAGTACTGCTGATTCGCAGCTTCCGCGCGGTGGGCAATTTCGACAACGGCTTCAATGCCCGCAATGTCCTTCTGGAATCTTACGACTTGACGGCGGCGGGGTACGCTCAGGAGCAGGCGAGCGCATTCAACAGCCAGGTGCTCGAGAAAGCGCGAGCCATTCCCGGCGCTCAAAACGCTGCGCTGGCGGATTGGGTGCCCCTCGGCTTCAGCAGCAATTTCGACGAGTTCATCCCGGAAGGCTACGCGGCGGGGAAACAGGAAGCCATCGAAGCGGGGATCACCCATGTCAGCCCCGGCTACCTTGCGACGCTGGAGATTCCACTGGTTGCGGGGCGCGATTTCACTCTTCAGGACAACGCATCGTCGGCGCCGGTCGTGATCGTGAACCGGGCGCTCGCAGACCGTTACTGGCCCGGCCAGCAGGCGGTGGGGAAACGCGTGCACATCGAGGGGAAATGGGCCACGGTCGTCGGCGTGGCCCGCACCGCGCAGTACTTTGACCTCGACGAGCCGCCGAGGACTTTCATTTATCTTCCGCTGCAACAGTTCTATACGCCCAGCGTGACCCTGCACCTGCGGCTTTCGGGCGATCCCCTGGCCGCGGCAGCAGCAACTACCGAGCGCATCCACGAGCTCAACGCCGGCCTGCCAGTGTTTGACGTGTCCACACTGGAATCGCGGATCTCCGCGGTGACCTTTGGACTGCGCATGGCCGGATTGGTTTCCAGCGCATTCGGACTTCTGACCCTGGCCTTGGCCAGCGTGGGAATCTATGGGGTGGTGGCCTGCAACACACGGCAGCGCACCCGAGAGTTGGGACTGCGGATGGCTCTGGGCGCGCAGACGGGGGACGTCATGCGCCTGATCCTTCGTCAGGGGGCCAGGATGCTGCTTGTTGGGACCGTGATCGGTCTCGCGGCCGCGCTGGCCGCCACTCGCCTGATGGGACGCATGCTGTTCAGCGTCACGTCCACCGACCCGCTCACCTACCTGGCGGTTCCAGCCATGCTGGCCGTAGTGACCCTGGGAGCGTGTTACCTCCCGGCGCGCCGCGCGGTGCGCGTGGATCCGCTGGTCGCGCTGCGGCACGAATAGGGCTCGCGCCCTGCGCAGAACGTTTGCGGCAGCCGCAGCGCTTCGCGGCGGCTCAGGTAGCTTCCTTCCAGGGGTAAGGTGCCCCCGGAGAATTTCTCACACTATATCGAAACGCGATGTAGTAGCATTACGTCTGATACAGTAGCTCGCCCCGCGTACTCCCGCGGAGCAGGTCAGGGGGCGCAGGCCGGCCCCCGAGGAGAGCATCATGGGCAAAAAGCCGAACAGCGCATCTTATCTACCTCTCACCTCCGCCGAGTTCCATTTCCTGCTGGCGCTGGCCGATGGCGATAAGCACGCCTACGCGATCATGAAAGATGTCGCGCGACTCACCGACGGCGCAGTGCGACTGAGCGCGGGAACTCTCTACGGGCTGGTGCGCCGGTTCGTCTCGGAAGGGATGATCGCGGAGAAACTCGAGCGCCCCGTGGCCGCTCTCGACGACGAGCGCCGGCGC
>Ga0187803_10000346_pt1 | contig 18837 bp, 15 predicted proteins | sample NC_wetland_sal_i_2_FD_132425 | JGI IMG/M metagenome (GOLD analysis project Ga0187803, IMG submission 132425) | Wetland sediment microbial communities from Neuse River Estuary, North Carolina, USA - Control_3 | ecosystem: Environmental > Aquatic > Freshwater > Wetlands > Sediment | place: USA...
ACGGAGACTCGCGGGTCATGCCCGTTCAGGTGTGGGCAACATGGTTCCCGGCCGGCGGGAGGCCGCAGAGCTTCATTCAGGGATTTCCGCTGCTGGAACTGGACATCAGCCGGAGAGGGCAGGTTCCGTTTCACTTTCGAATTGGCGAGAACGAGATCGAAGAGGAATCCTGCCGGGGCGCCTTGGAGGTTGACGGACATGCGATCACCTGGAATCTCCGCTACCGTTCGACGTTTCGTGTGACATTGAGCGACATGGGCTGGATCGGCTTCTCGCGGACACCGCATTCCGATGCGATCTTCTCAGGGCACATTACGCTCGACGGCCGCACCTTTGCAGGCGACATTCTTGGATTCGGAGTGCAGGGACACAATTGCGGGTATCGGCATCGCAACTTCTGGACTTGGACGCACGCGTATTTTCCTCGCGCTGGGCGTCCTGCAACCACCCTGGAAGCGTTGCTCTACGAGATGCCCTTGGGACTGGTCTTTCGCAAAGCGGTGCTCTGGCACGATAGACGGAAGTACGTCTTCCGCGATTTGCGCGAAACCGGCGGCAGCCATGAAAACATGCAGTGGAATTTCCGCTGTGTCGCACGAAACGGGTTCCAGGTGGAAGCTGCCGTCGACGGAAGCGGGGCGAGTCTACACCGCCTTTCGTATATGAGGACCGATGGCGCGGGTAGTTTCGAAGTGGCGAATAACAGTCTGGCATCCGCGTCTCTTATCGTCGGGAGAGCAGGCCAACCGGCTGAGAGATTAGAGACGGCCACAGGCGCCGTGTTGGAGGTAGTTGGCTGAGCTAGCGGTGCGAGTGAGTTTTCGCCAGGCGCTCGGCTACGACCCGGTATGCCGCCGGGTTAAATGCCATTCCGATGTGGGTGCCCGGGACTTCCACGTCCACTTCGGGGTTTTTGGTCCGGCAATAGCGCCAGTCCACGATGCCGTCATGGCGAGTGTAAATCGCAGTCTCGACCATCGAGTCGGAAACCTTGCGCCGCAGCGAATTTCGGAAATCGCAGGTGCAGCGCCCGGTATAGCAGCCGGGCAGCACTCCCTTTCCGTGCTCCGCGAGAATCTGGAGACGAACAGCTTCCGCGACGTGGACAACCGTTCGATGCGCAACCGTGCCGCGGATGGGCGCAGCTAGGGTGGTCACGGAAGCCACGTCTTTGGGGCGCTGCCCGGCCACCGAGCGGGCGATGACGCCTCCCAGGCTATGGCCGATCAGATGAATTTTGCGCCCGGTCTCAGCCAACGCTTTGTCGATCGTCCGGTTCAGACGACGCTGAATCAACAGGTTGGGACACTCCGCGTTGACGCCTATCCCGGAAAAATAAGGCCGGTACCCTATGCGGCGGAGCCAGTGGTGAAGCTCCATGAGGTAGAGATCGGTGCCGAGAAAACCGGGAATGATCACGACTGCAGAGCCGTTACCATGGGGCACGCCAAAGCCGTAGTAAACGGGCGTGGCATGAAGGATGAGGATCTCAGCTCCGCATAGCGCTTCGGTCCACAGGATGGTGTCGGCTTCCGGGTAGGGCCGCGGAGGAGCGGGCTTACGCCGTCTGGTCGTCGAAGAACTCGTTTTTGCCTTTTTCTGCTTGCGCCGCAAGTTCCTCCCGGGTCAGCCTCGTCTGAGATGCGCCCGAAGAGGGCGACGTTGTACCAGCGGATTATACCCCTTTCTTTTATACCGCTCTTTGTTCCAGGTCCAAAAGTCAATATCCGGACTCAAGGCTGCACTCCGACACCGGCCGCTGAAGGAACCGGCCGCTGAAGGATTAGATTAGCGTTTTGCCCGGCGACGAAATTTTCCGCGCGCGGACGGTTCCAGCCGCGCCTCAAGCTCCGCCACTCGCTTGCGCAAGGCTTCAACTTCCGATTCGGCGCCGGCGGGCGGAGACGATGACGCGCTCCCGCCCAGGAACCGTTTCATCATGTCTACCGGGGAGAGTATGGCAGACTGAACTTCGCTCAACCGGTTCTGCACCGCATCCTGCACCTTTTGGTAAGTGTCAAACGCGGATTTCAAATACCACATGAGGAACTCCTGCCGCACCTCGTCGGAGGCGATGATCAATTGCCGCAACAGTTCCAGAGGCAGTCCAGTCGGTTTGTCCTTCGCGTCCTCAGTAATGATCTGCGTCAGGGTGACGCGAGTCAGGTCCCGGCCCGTTTTCGCGTCCACGACGCGGACTTCCTTGCCTGCGCGGACCAGCGCCGCCAGATCGTCCAGGTTCACATAACGGCTGCCAGCGGTGTCGTACAAGCGGCGATTTCCGTATTTCTTGATAACGACCACGGAAGGCTTCATGGGTTCCCCAGCTAATGTTGCCGTGCACAAGCCAACAACAATATCTTGACACAACTCCCTTCGTCTCGTATAGTTTGGTGGATGCTGCAATGCAGCAAACAGGAGGTAATTATATGGCTGCAGCCACAAAGCATGAATCCACTCATCCCAGGGACTCGTCGATGGTTTCGGTTCTTTCGGGTTGGGTGCAGCAGGGAGCGCACACGTTCTTCGCCACGCAACGGATCCTCCTCGATCTGGCGATGCGGCAGAATGCCAGCGTAATGAGCGCCCTGCGGCAGCAAGTATCCGATCCCCATCACTCTCCCACCGCCATTCTGAGCGACATGGCCGGCGCGGGCATGACCAACTTTCTCGAAGGACAGAAGGTGCTTCTTGAGCTCGGCAAGCAACAGAACGAAATTCTGATGGCGGGTATACAGGAACGCGTCGGCGAGTGCCCACGGCGCATTGCCGCCACCAACCTGCTGCGGCGCAGCGTGGAGACATTCATCCACATGCAGGAGGAGTTTCTGAAGATCGCGGGCAAGCAGACTCACACCTGGATCGAGGCCGCCAAGGCCGGAAAGCCGTATCAGCCGGAGCGTCTGGTTAACCTGGCACGGGAGGGCATGGAGAACTTCGTCAAAGCGCAGAAGCGCTTCCTCGACGTTATTTCCGAGGAGACCTCCAACGCGATCAGTGGCAAACGCGCCGACGGCGCCAAGAAGATGAAAAAGACTGAGTTGGCCGAGATCGCGAGGAAGGCAACCGAGTCGTTCATCGAAGCCCAAAAGCGGCTGGTCGATGTAGCCGGACGGCAGATGGATGCCAATGTAAAAATCGCTGGCAAGACTCTGGACCTCATGCAACCGTTGCCGTTTCTCCGCCTGGGCGAACTGACACGGGAGGCCGTGAAGAGCTATGTTGATGCGCAAAGGGAGTTGATGGACGTGATCGTAAAGCCTGCGAATGGGCACCAGCCCACAGCCAAGGCACAGCGCCCTGCCAAGCGTGCAGTTCGGACCACCAGGAAGGCGCCTGCGGCAGCGGCCATCGCCTGACACAGGTGCAGGTTCGCGCTCCTGCCCATGCGTCTTCGTGCGAAACCGGCACTTTCGCCCGAAGACGCCATTTTTGTTCTATCTCGGATAAGCTCGCCAACTGGAAGCCTTGCCTGGATTAGCAGGTGAGCAGGGTCACAGCGCACTGTGACAAGCGTTGTAGACCACGCGCACCTGCAGAGTTCTACTTAAGAAGCGAGGCTGATGTATGGTGCCCGCCGGAGCTTTTAGACTGCCAACATCTCCGAAGTGTTCCTCGCCAGCCGGCGCAGACCCTAGGGAGTTTCGGTTTCCAGAGCCATCGAGAGTCCGGTGCAGCGGAACAAGGAGAAAGGTTCACTCTGGACACTCTCCTCCCCGATGCTTGATGTCCAAGCAGACACGCCCAAGCTAGCGACGGCTCCCCGCAAACCGTAAGGGAGGCAGCGATGATCGCCAGTAAGGCTACGCCGGAGCGGATTCAGATCCCGCTTATCGCAGAAAGCCTCAGTGCAGAACGAACTGCCTATCTCGAAGACCTAGTTACTCAGGCTAGAACCGCTGCCGCTGTTTTTACCCAATTTACTCAAGAGGACGTTGATCACATCGTCAAGCCGATGGTTCTGGCTGGATTGGAACACGCCCAGCATCTCGCGCGGCTCGCGGTTGAGGAGACCAGGCTCGGGGTAATGGAGGACAAGGTCATCAAGAATATGGTGGCCTGCGAGTTCGTTTACGACTATGTCAAAGACAAGCGAACCGTCGGCATCATTCGCGAGTTTCCCGAACGCAATCTGGCGGAGTTAGCCGAACCGATCGGGGTCCTGTTCTCACTGACACCGATTACCAACCCCACCTCCACAGTCTTATTCAAGTGCATCGTCGCCATTAAGACACGGAACGCGGTCATTTTCAGTCCTCATCCCAAGGCGTGGCGCTGTTGCGCCGAGGCCGTAAAGATCATGTATGAGACCGCAGTGAAGCATGGCGCGCCGGAAGGAGTTTTTACCTGTCTGGAATCGCCCACGCTACCGGATAACGCCTACCTGATGCGGCACAAAGACGTGGCCATGATTGATGCCACCGGCGGGCCCGGCGCGGTCAAAGCCGCCTACAGTTCGGGTAAGCCGGCTTTGGGTGTGGGGCCGGGCAACACGCCGGTCTATTTGGAGAAGACCGCGGATCTGAATACGGCGGTAGTGGACATCATCATCTCGAAGACGTTCGATAACGGAACCATTTGCGCCTCCGAGCAGACGGTGGTCATCGACGATGAGATTTATGACCAGGTCATGAAGAAGTTTGGGAACCTGGGCGCACACATTTGCAACGAGAAAGAGACCGAACTGCTGGGGCGGACGGTGATTGATCCGCAGACCGGATTTATGCAGCCCATGGCGGTCGGCCAGAAGGCCACCGATATCGCCCGTTTTATCGGTCTCGCCGTGAAGCCAACCACCAAACTTCTGATCGCGCCGATTCACGGTGTGGGCCCCGAACATCCTCTTTCGGTCGAAAAACTGTTTCCGGTGCTCGCGGTCTATCGGGCAAAATCCGTGGCCGAGGCGCTCAAGGTGTGCGTGGACGTAAACCATGCCGGAGGGCTTGGACATACGGCGGTCGTTTTCTCGCGCAACGACGAAGTCATCCGCAAGTTCGGCGAGATGATCAATGCCGGCCGGATCATTGTGAATTCGCCGGGATCAATCGGAGCGCTGGGCGCCGTGTACAACGATCTGGTGCCTACTTTCGCATTCGGATGCGGCACCGCCGGCGGCAATAGCACCACCGACAACGTCAATATCTACCACTATCTCAACCTCAAGCGCCTGGCTCGCAGGACACAGAATCATATGTGGTTCCGAATTCCCAATCCAATCTACTTCAACATGAATGCGGTGCAGAATCTGCGACAGTTCCCGTCGCTCTCGACAATCATCGTCACCAATCCGGCCTTGGAGACAATCGGCCACGTGGACATCGTGCGGCGAAATATTGCGCCCCACACTCACGTTCATGTCCTGGTCATTCCCGATGCCGAGCCTGAGGTCAAGGTCGTCACGCAGGGAGTGGAGACGCTCAATTTCTACAGGGCGGACCAGATTATTGCGCTCGGCGGCGGGTCGGTGATCGACGCCGCCAAGATCATGAAGCTCAAGTACGAATCGCCACAGGCTGACTTGGAAGAGCTGGCCGCGCCATTTCTCGATCTGCGCAAGCGCGTGGTCCAGTATCCGACTCAGAAAACCAACCGGGCGCGGCTGATTGCCATCTCCACTACCAGCGGAACGGGGAGCGAAGTCACTCCATTTGCCGTCCTGACTAATAAGGAGCGTGGACGCAAGGTTACACTCGCCGATTACTCGCTCAGTCCGGATGTAGCCATTGTTGATCCGCAGTTCGTCATGTCCATGCCGAAAGGCCTGACAGCAGATACTGGGATCGACTGTCTGACCCATGCCCTGGAAGCCGGCGTTTCGAATTATGCTTCACCTTATACCGACTCCAACGCCATGCAAGCGATTCGGTTGGTGTTTAAGTACCTGCCGATCGCATATGAGCATCCCCGCGATGAAGAAGCGCGCTCGATGATGCACAACGCCGCCTGCATTGCAGCCATGGCCTTCTCCAATGCGTCGGTGGGAGTGAATCACGCCCTGGCGCATGCCTTCGGTGCGCGTTTTGGCGTCGCCCACGGCCGCGCCAACGCGCTCATGTTGCCGCACGTCATCGCGTATAACGCCGCAGTTCCCGCTAAGTTCATGCCCTCGCCTTACACCCAAGGGTATGTGGCACACAAGAAGTACGCGATGATCGCGGACTTGCTGGGGCTGGGCGGTCATACAGTAGAAGAAAAAGTTAAGAGCCTGATCGAAGCGACAGAGCAGTTACTCGACCAGTTAGGATTTCCACGCTCGATCGCCGAGCTGGGAATTTCGAAGCAAGAGTTTGAGCAGGCTGTGCCGGAACTGGCCAAGATCGCCTTTGACGATCCTTCTTGGCGATCGAACCCTCGCATGCCGCTGATGAGCGAACTGGTCGAGTTGTTTTGGAAGGCTTATGAGGGAAGAGGTGTGGGCAAGCTAGTCGGGGTACCTGAGCAACAAACGGTGTCGTAGAGGACTGCGCATATGGCAATGGCTGCAATGTTGATGACCATTGATGAAAAACGAATGGCGGTGGCCTTGCGAGAGGCCAGAGAGAAACTCGACGTTGCCGAAGGCGAAGTGGTTCTGGATTTTTCGTCTGTGCGCCGGCTCGATGCGAGCGCGTTGCGAGCGTTGGAGGAGTTGGCTCAGATTGCCCAGGAGAAAGGCGTCAAGGTCGTTTTACGTGGCGTCAACGTTGACGTCTACAAAGTACTCAAGTTAGTGAAGCTGACGGCGCAGTTTTTTTTCGTGGGTTGAAAGGCGCGTTTGCCGGACGACTGGTTAGGAGAGCTGTCATGCGGAACCATCAACAGAGTGACCGCCTTTCCTGGGGCGACACAGTTTTCCTGCATCTCGAACGAGAAGGCATGCCGCTCAATGTGGCTTGTGTCTCTATTCTCGAAGGTGAGATTGCATTTGAAGACTGCGTCAAGTTCGTGGAGTCGAAGCTGCCGCTCCTTCCCCGCTATTTCAAACGCCTGGTGTCCGCGCCGTTTGGCGTTGGCCTTCCCAGCTGGGAATACGATCCGGACTTCGACCTACGCCGCCATGTGCGCCAAGTGCAGCTCAGCCACGGTACTGATACCGAGCTGAAGAATCTGGCCGGAAAGCTTTTTGGCTCGGTGATGGACCGGCAACACCCGTTGTGGGACATCACGGTGATACACGGATTGAAGGGCAGTCGCACCGGGCTTATTTTCCGGCTGCATCACTGCATGGCCGATGGCATTGCGGGTGTGGGCATCATGAACGTGCTGCTGGACGCAAATCCAGAAGCGCCGCGTCTGCCCAGGAAAAAGCTTAGATTCCGCGTTCCGCCGCCACCGGATCCACTAAGTTCGCTTACGACCGGGTTCGTAGATTCTTATTCCGATCTTGTCAAACGAATTCTGTCTGCACTCGCCGATTTGCTAAGTATGACGGAACGTGCCGCTGCCAACGGCGGCGGCCTGGCCCCCGAAGAGTTTGTGAGTTTGTTTCCCGAAATCACGGCATTTACCGAACGGCTGCGGTTCAACGTTCTTTACCAGGGACCGCAGAAATTCGCCTGGGCTGAGATTCCGCTGGCTGACGTCAAAGCCATCCGGCACAAATGCGGTACCAGCGTGAATGACGTTATTCTGGCCCTCGTAACCGGAACCATTCGGCGTTACTGTGAACTGCATGGCGACCGTGTGAAGGGCAAGCTGCTGCGAATCATGGTGCCGGTCAATCTCCGCGGCAACGCCAGTGCGTCTGAGTTGGGAAACCGCATCTCCCTGGTTCCAGTCACTATTCCGCTGGATATCCGGCCACCGCTAAAGTTGCTCGCCGCTGTTCATAAGCGATCAGAGTTTCTCAAACGCGTGCACGCCGCCGAACTGGTCAGTTTGGCCGGCGGATTGATTGGCATGTTCCCGACTACCGTTCAGGGGCTAGCGGGACCGATTATGAGCCGATTGCCCATTACCCCGTTCAACCTGGTATGCACGAATGTGCCCGGGCCGCAATTTCCACTCTACCTGCTCGGCCACAAGATGCTGCATTGCTATCCTTATGTTCCGGTCGGAGGCGAGATGGCGCTCAACTGCGCCATCCTGAGTTACAACGGAACTGTGTACTTCGGCTTCAGCGGCGATGTGCACGCAGCGCCCGATCTGCGGCGATTGGAGCAGTTGCTCCAGGAGAGCTTCACGGAGCTGCGCGACGCTGCTGGCATCAGACGGCCGCAAAAGAAGCGGGCGCACGCGAGACGGCAGGTCGTGCCGGCCGCCGCACCGCAAACAAAGACCGTACCAGCGCCGGTTCCAGCTGCGGTCGCGCCCCCAGAGAATTCAACTACGACGGGCGTTTCGCCGCTTGAATCGAAACGACGACCCGAACCCGCGTCAACAACTGAAAAGGAAAACGCCACAAAACAGCTCATTGTCGCGTAGAACGCAAGCATTGGGGTGTAGACCGTGACGGGTAACTATCCACCCTCGCAGAGCAGGGACCGGTTCGTCCCTGGTTCGAAGCCTCAGACCCTTAACGACATTTTCTCTGCCATCGTGGAACGCGGACACCAGCGAGTCATGCTGGCTCGGGAGGCAAACCAGTGGATTCCTATCAGTTCGCAGCAGTTCTATCGATATGTGGCCGGCATGGCGCGGGCGCTCAGCCAGTGGGGCCTGAACAAGGGAGATCGGCTCGCTATACTAAGTGAGAACCGGCCTGAATGGGCGGTCGCAGACTTTGCGTCTCTCCAGCTGGGCGTAGTGGTTGTGCCTATTTATTCGACCCTGACCGCCCCGCAAACGGCATACATCCTACGCGACTCCGGGGCGAAGGTTGTTGTCGTCTCCACAGATAAGCAATTGGAAAAGGTCCTCTCCATTAAAGATCAGACGGGCGTGGGACGTGTGGTGGCGATGGACCAAGCGGACACGGCTGACGTGGTGCGGATGCGCCGGCTGATGCTCGAAGGCCCAGCTGAACGCGATCCGGAACTGGACGCCCGTGCGCGCACCATCGCCGCCGATGATCTGGCATCCATCTATTACACCTCGGGGACCACAGGCACCTCAAAGGGCGTACCGCTAACTCACGGCAATTTGACCTCGAACATACTGTGCTCGCTTGAGGGTTTTGAGGTTCACCCTGGGCAAATCAGTGTTTCGTTTCTTCCCTTATCGCATACTACGGCGCGGCTTGCCGATTTTGCCTTGCTCTACCACGGCGTAACGCTGGCCCATTGCCCCTTCTTCGATCAGTTGCCTCAGGTTCTTCAAGAAGTGCGGCCCACCATTTTCGTCGGTGTGCCGCGTGTCTACGAGAAGATCTACCGCCAGGTGGAACTAAAAGCCAAGGGATTTCCGAAGCGAGCAATCTATCGCTGGGCACTGTCGGTCGGGCGCGCCCATACTCCCGACATTCTGGCAGGAGAGGTGCCAACCTCACTAAGTTGGAAACTGGCCAATAGGCTGGTTTATTCGCAGGTACGTGCGCGAATAGGTGGCAACGTTGCAGTATTCGTTTCGGGCGGAGCGCCGCTGGGTGTGGAGTTGGCGGAGTGGTACGCCAACATTGGCATTCGCATCCATGAAGGTTACGGCCTGACTGAGACCTCGCCGGTGATTGCGATCAACACGCCGCGCGCGCACAAAATAGGCGCGGTGGGCCGTCCTCTCTCCAACGTCGAGGTCCGGATCGCAGATGACTCGGAAATCCTGGTACGCGGTCCGTCGGTATTTCGCGGCTACTGGAACCGGCCCGAGGAGACTGCCAACGCATTTGTGGACGGCTGGTTCAAGACCGGAGATATCGGCGCGCTGGATGAGGATGGATTTCTATGGGTCACAGATCGGAAGAAGGACTTGCTTAAGACGTCGGCTGGAAAATTCATTGCGCCGCAGCCGATCGAAAATTCACTCAAGCTGAATGCCTTTATCGGAACGGCCATGGTGGTGGGAGACCGGAAGAAATTTGCCGCAGTGATTATTTCGCCGTGCTTTTCTCTGCTCGAGGACTGGGCGCGTGCCAACCATGTGCCCTTTTCATCCCGTGAAGAGCTGGTTGCCAATCCGAAAGTCAAAGTGCTCTATGAAGGCATCGTGGGCGAGGTGAATCGGGACCTGGCCCGCTACGAAACATTGAAAAAGGTGCTGCTGGTGCCGGATGAATTCACCGCAGACGATGGCACCTTCACTCCAACCTTAAAACTTCGCCGCAAAGCCGTTCAGGAGCGCTATCGCGGGCAGATTGACGACCTGTACGAGGAAGCAGAGGTTTCCACTGTGCCGTAGCCGCGGGCTTCTTGGGTCCCTCAGCTTTCAATTTGGCAACCCCAAAGATAGTCGCTGCCCAGGTAGTATGGGTGCGCACAGGAGAGTTCATGGCGAGTCAACAAACCGAAAAAGCCGGAGCGGTTGCAAACGGGAAGGCATGGGCAACGGCTGCGGCCTCGCTGGCGGTGGGCGTGGCGTTCTTCAGCTTGTGGTTCTGGCTCCTCCCGCGATGGCTCGGTTTCCAGGTGGCGATGGCGGGGGCCGCACAATGGCGATGGCTGGCGGCGGTTCCCTCAGTGCTGGGGTTTGCGGTTGCTTTGCGGTGCGTGTGGGATTTCGGCTGGACGGGACGCGGCACACCTGCCCCAATCGCTCCGCCGCAACGCCTCGTAGTGGTTGGTTTTTACCGTTACGTCCGAAACCCCATGTACGGGGGCTTTGTGACGGGCTGGATCGGCCTGTGGATTGTGTTCGGGCATGCTAGCTGGCCGGCGATCGCTGTTGCGGCAGCGGTTGCGGTCGGCGTTCATCTGTTTGTGGTCTTCTATGAAGAGCCGACGCTGCGTAAGAAGTTCGGGACCGACTACGAAGAGTATTGCCGGAATGTACGTCGCTGGTGGCCGCGTACGCGAGGATGGGACAAGCCCCAAACACACAAGTAGGTTCTTAGTCTCCACAAAATGCTAAGATTCCGGGCATGGTGTTTCGCGCCAAGGGGAGGAGCGGCGTGCCCGCTTCGGGTAAAGTCCTGCGCTCGCGCACGAGCGAACTTCGTGCCGGCAAACATGGCCCTGGCAAGCTTCGTCCTGGTAAACATCGCGACGGCTCGGAGCTGGTCGTCATTACCGGCATGAGCGGATCCGGAAAGGCCTCGGCACTGAAGGTCTTCGAAGATCTTGGCTACTATTGCGTGGACAATTTGCCGGTTGAACTCATCCCGCGCTTTGCCGAGTTGGCTCTGCATTCGGGCGAAATTCCAAGGACCGCGCTAGTCGTGGACGTGCGCGAGGGAATGCAGCTGGACAAGCTGCCGGCGATGCTGAAGGCGGTCAAGAGGATCATTCCCACGCGCGTCATCTTTCTCGAAGCGAGCGATCCCGTTCTCGTGCGGCGTTTCAGCGAGACGCGCCGGCCGCATCCGCTGGGAACGAGCACCACAGTGCGGGCATCGCTTCGCACCGAGCGACGGCACCTGCGCACGATCCGCGCGCTGGCGGACTTGGTGATCGACACTTCAAAGTTCAACGTTCATGAGCTGCGCGCGCACCTGACCGACCGCTTCAAGCCCGCCTCCGAAAGCCAGCAGTCCATTCTGGTTTCCTGCGTCAGCTTTGGATTTAAACATGGAGTGCCCGACGACGCCGACCTGGTGTTCGATGTGCGCTTCTTGCCCAATCCTCACTTCGTGCCCGAGTTTCGAGGACTGACCGGGCGCGATCCGCGGGTGGCGAAATACATCGGGTCGTTTCCGCAGACCAAGGAGTTCATCAGCCGCATCTCCGAACTGCTCGTCTACCTGCTGCCTCACTACATACGTGAGGGCAAAAGCTATCTGACGATAAGCTTCGGGTGCACCGGAGGGCAGCACCGCTCGGTAATGATTGCCGAAGATGTGGGCAAGCGGCTCCGCAACGCGGGCTACAAGGTGAAGGTCGTGCATCGGGAGAGTCCGAGGTAGGCTCTGGGCTTTGGGCTCTGGGCTTTGCTCGGGTCACAGCGGCATCACTGGAATCGAGGCCGGAGCTGAAACCCCCGAGTCCAGAGCGCAGTTAGAATTGAAGCACACGCATGGCAACGAACGTAGCCGCGAGTCCGACCGAGCTGGCGACCCGGGAGACCCCATCGCGACAACTGGCGCGGCTTCTCAGCTACCTCGTTTCCTACCTTTGGCAGTTCATTCCCTCCGTGCTGCTCATGGCTATGGTCGGGCTGCTGGATGCGTTCCGGCTCTTGCTGGTCGGCCCGATTTTGGACCGCGTCTTGAATCCCGGTTCGCAAAGCAAGACCATGCAACTGTTCAAGCTGCCGGGGACGCAGCACGTGCTGCTGCTGCAACAACTGGTACCCTCGCACTTCCGCAATCCCTGGACTGTAGTTGCCGTCGCCTTGGTCGGAGCCACGGTGCTGAAGGGGATTTTCGATTATGCCGGGACGTATCTGGTCAATTACGCGGGCTTTGGCATGGTCACGGACCTGCGCGACGATCTTTACAACACCATCCTGCGGCGCTCGGCCGCGTTTTTCTCCCGCCACACCACCGGTACCCTGATCTCCACCACCGTGAACGACATCGAACGGGTACAGATCGCGATGTCGGCTGTGATGGCGGAGTTCCTGCAGCAGTTTTTCACCTTTGTATTCACGGCGGTGGTGGTGGTTCTGCTCGGTGGCCGGCTGGCTTGGGTTCTGCTGCTGTTTGTGCCTGTCATTCTCTATTCCTCGCGAAAAATCGGGCGGGAAGTGCGCGTCACCACTCGGAAAGGTCAGGACAAACTGGCCGAGATCCAGAACATTTTGCACGAAACCATCACCGGGAACAGGATTGTCAAAGCCTTCGGGATGGAATCCTGGGAGATGGGCCGCTACCGCAAGGCGGCCCAGCGCTTCTTTCGCGCCAACCTGCGGTCGGTGGCAGCCGCGGCCGTCAGTTCGCCGCTCATGGATATTTTTGGAGCCATCGCGATCGCGTTGCTGCTCCTGCTGGGCCGGGACCAGATCAACAAGCAAGTGTTTACCCCGGGCACTTTCGTCGCCTTTATTATTGCCGTCTTCAAGCTCTACGATCCGGTGCGCAAATTCGCGCTGTTCAATAACAGCTTTCAGCAGGCCCTGGGAGCGTCGTCGCAAATCTTCTGCTTCATGGACCTCGAAGATGAGGTGCGGGAGAAGGCGGGCGCCAAGCGACTGCCGAAGTTTGCCCGTTCGATTCGCTTTACCGACGTGGCGTTTTCGTATCGCGCAGCCGAGGATGGGCGCGACGTGCTGCATGGCATCAATCTGGAAGTGAAGGTGGGCGAGGTGCTGGCGGTGGTCGGATCGAGCGGCGCGGGCAAGAGCACGCTCGTACATCTGATTCCACGCTTCTTCGACGTCACCGGCGGCTGTATTCTGATTGATGACCACGACGTCCGCGACGTGACGCTGGGGTCATTGCGCTCGCAGATCGGCATCGTCACGCAGGAAACCGTGCTCTTCAACGATACGCTGCGCAACAACATCGCCTACGGGCAACCCCATGTCTCGCTGAAGCATGTGGAAGAAGCGGCGCGGGCTGCGCACGCGCACGAATTTATTTGCGCCCTTCCTGAAGGCTACAACACCATGATTGGCGAGCGCGGGCTGCGCCTTTCCGGCGGCGAGCGGCAGCGCATCGCGATTGCGCGTGCGCTTCTGAAGAATGCCCCCATCCTGATTCTCGATGAAGCGACTTCGGCGCTCGACAGCGAATCGGAGGCACTGGTGCAGGCGGCACTGCAAAACCTAATGAGTGGGCGTACTGTATTTGTGATCGCGCACCGGCTTTCGACCGTCCGGCGCGCCGACCGCATTGCGGTGCTCGAAAACGGTACGATCAGCGAGATTGGCGCGCACGACGAACTCATTCAGAAGCTGGGCACGTACCGCCGGCTTTACGAATTGCAGTTTGCCGAAGCCGACGCGTCGCGCGCGGTGTCGCAGTAAAGGCGGCTTTCGGCTCTCGGCTCTGGGCTTTCGGTTCTGGGTTCGACGGCCCTGGGAAGCTGTAGGAGCCGAACCGGAGACCGGGACGAAAGCCGAAGGCCGAACACCGAGAACCTAAAACCGAGGGCCCGATTTTTCTATGGCGATTCGCTCCATGACGGGATTTGCGCAAGTCCGAGGGCAGGCTAACGCTCGCCTGGCGTTCGCGCTCTCTCTGAAGTCGGTGAACCATCGCTTCCTCGATCTGCATTTCCGTATGCCGTCCGATACCGACGCTCTGGAGATGAAGCTGCGCCGCCTGTTGAAGGAGAGGCTGGCGCGCGGGCACCTGGAAGTGACCCTCAACCTCGACGGCTCCGGTGTAGGCGGCTTCGCGCTCAATCGGCAGTTGATTGCGGGCTTTGTGCAGGCATTCCGCGCGGCGGCCGAAGAGTTTGGCATCAAAGGCGAGCCGGACCTGAACGTCGCGCTGCGCATGCCGGGCGCAATGGATTCCGGCGCAGAGAGTGCGGGAGAAGAGCTAGAGGCCGCAGTGATGGCGAGCGTCGAGGACGCGCTGGCCCGGCTCAATCAGATGCGTGAGGCCGAGGGCGCCGGCATCGAACGTGAGTTGCGCCAGCGCATGAAGCATCTGCGCGCGGCCGCAGCGGGCATCGAAGCCCATCGCAGCACCATTCTGCGCGCTTACGCCGAGCGCCTTGAGTCGCGTATGCGGGACATGTTGGGCGCGCAGGTAGACAAGGATCGCATCCTGCAGGAAGCCGCCGTGCTCGTGGACCGCAGCGACATCCAGGAAGAACTGGTCCGGCTCAACACCCACGTGGAACATTTCGTCGCCCTGCTCGACCAGGGCGGCGAGGTGGGCAAGAAAATGGATTTCCTGCTGCAGGAAATGAACCGCGAGGCCAATACCCTGCTCTCGAAAACCTCGGGCCTGGCCGGCGAGGCCTTGAAGATTACCGAGGCCGGCCTGCTCATGAAATCTGAAATCGAGAAATCGCGCGAGCAGGTGCAGAATCTGGAATGAGCATCGTCTACATCGTGTCGGCGCCGTCGGGGTCCGGGAAGTCCACCTTGGTCAATGAACTTTTCAAAATGGTGGGAGGGCTTGAGTTTTCCATCTCCTATACCACGCGCTCGCCCCGGGGCAGCGAGAAGAACGGCAAAGAGTATTTTTTTGTTTCTGAGCCGGAGTTCAAGGCCATGATAGCGGCCGATGAATTCCTCGAGTACGCCAACGTTTTCGGGAACTACTACGGCACGGCCTGGCGCTTTCTGCGCGAGGCCGAGAAGCGGGGCTACGACCTGCTCCTCGACATTGATGTGCAGGGGGCGGAGCAGATCAAGAAGAAGCTCCCGGAGGCGGTCAGCATCTTTATTCTTCCTCCTGATCGCGAAAAGTTGGAATGGCGCCTGCGTACCCGAGGGCTGGATCCCGAGGCCGTAATTCGTCGCCGGTTGGACACGGCCCGCCGTGAGATTGAGCAATACTCCCAGTACGACTATATACTAGTAAACAACGTGCTCGAGCAGTCCGCCGATGAGTTAAAGGCCGTGGTGCTGGCCGAGCGGATCAAAAAGAGCGGCACGGAGCCAAGCCGGAAAGAAAAACCGCTGGTTGAGATTGCCCAGGGTTTGCGGCTGGAACAGGCGCGCCAGCGAGTGCAACCGATTCTGGCTTCGTTCGGCACGCTGCCAATTCGTACCTAGGTCCTGAGGCAGTCGGAGACGGTTTAAGTTTCAAGGGGGAGTTATGAAGTTGATGGAGGGATTTGACAGCAACTACCGCTACATACTGGTAGCCGCGCGTCGCGCCCGGCAACTGCAAGGTGGTGCCCCGCCGGTGATCGAAACCGCCTCGCGCAAACCTTGCCGCATCGCTCAGGATGAAATCAAGGCGGGCAAGGTCAAATGGGTGATCCCGGAGTTGCCGAAGCTCCCGGTAGAAGCCGCAGCGGACACCTTAGCCAAGACTTTCCCGGAAGACGCGTAGAAGGCGGCCGCCGGCCATCGAGCCGGCGTTTTTGTGCCGCACATTCAGGGGCCAGAACCGCGCGCGTTCCTGCGGCATCTATTCGATTAGGCGTGGGCCGATTCAAAACCGTGGCCCGCGCGTCCGACCATGAAAATCGCGCTGGGTGTATCGGGCGGTATCGCGGCTTATAAGTCGGCGGAGATCCTCCGCTTGCTGCAAGATCGCGGCATCCGCGTGCAGGTCGTCATGACGCGCGCGGCGCAGGAATTTGTCCGCCCTCTAACCTTCGCCGCTCTCTCCGGAGAGAAGGTCGTCACCGACCTGTTTGGCTCCGATGCGTCGCAGGCCAACGTCGAATCGGCCATCGAGCACATTGCGATTGCGCAGGCGATTGATGCGCTGCTGGTTGCTCCCGCGACGGCCGACATTCTGGCCAAGTTCGCCCAGGGCATCGCCAACGATTTTCTGTCGACTCTTTATCTGGCCACGACTGCGCCGGTGGTTGTGGCGCCTTCGATGAACGTGAATATGTGGAACCACCCGGCGACGCAGGCGAATCTTGACATCCTGCGCCAGCGCGGGGTTCGTGTCGTGGAGCCCGGCAGTGGATATTTGGCGTGCGGTATGACCGGCGCCGGGCGGCTGGCCGAGAACGAAACCATAGTGGCCTCCGTGCTGGAAGCGCTCGGAGCAGCGCAAGATCTGGCAGGCGAGACGCTCCTCATCACCGCCGGGCCGACCCGCGAAAAGATTGATCCCGTGCGCTATCTGACGAATCGCTCCAGCGGGCGCATGGGGTACGCGATTGCCGAAGCGGCGTTGCGGCGCGGCGCGCGTGTGCTGTTGGTGAGTGGACCGACTTCAATCACGCCTCCGGGAGCAGCGGAGCTGACGCGCGTCGAAACTGCGGAGGAAATGCGCACGGCGGTCCTGAAACTGCTGCCCGAAAGCACGGTGGTAATCAAAACGGCCGCCGTGGCCGATTTCCGCCCCAAAGCCACGGCTGGCCAGAAGATTAAGCGCAAAGGTCCGATGACACTCTTGCTCGAACCGACAGCGGACATACTCGCGGAAGTCGCGCGGCACAAGAAATCGCAGGGCGCTGGTCCACAGGACTCAGGACCGCCGATCATCGTTGGATTCGCCGCCGAGACGGAAAACGTTCTCGAAAACGCCCGCAAGAAGCTGGCGTCGAAATCGCTCGATGCCATTGTGGTGAACGACGTTTCGCGCCAAGGCATTGGCTTTGACTCCGACCGCAATGCCGTCACCATCATCTCGCACGACGAAGTCATCGAGGTCCCCGAAGCCTCGAAGTGGGAAGTCGCGCAGCGCGTGCTCGACCAGGTGGTAAAGCTGCGCAAGAGCGGCGGCGTGTCGACCCGATAGCACTTTCCATTTATTCACCACAGAGCCACAGAGAAAGGCACGTCTTTCAGGCTTTGTTATTCCATTCTTACGTTTTGTCATCCCGAACGGAGTGAGGGATCTGCAGTTTTGACGTTAAGCGTAAGGACTGATTTCTTTGTCCGCATCCGAATGCTGCAAAATGAAGAAATTTCCTCTGTGTCTCTGTGTCTCTGCGGTGAACAAGATCTTCCACCATGCAGTTTGTTATGCTTATCCGCAAATGCCCCGCACGCTAGACCCTGATCTTCGCCGCGCGCTTGCCGCGCGCATTCACTACTACAACGAGATAGGGATCTATGATTTCTACCGGCGGCCCGTGTTCGCGCCCGAGGAGAATGCGTCGGCGGCGAGCGAGGACGCGTGCGCGGCGATCGGACAACCTACGGCTGCGGTAGCGGTCGCCGCAGTCCAGGCGGAATCGCCGGTCACCCAGCCAGAATCGAGTGAGGAGATGAGTTCACGCAAAGGCGCGACCGTGGCCGTGCCGGTTGCGGTCGAAGAAAACATGTTCGAGGCAATCGCCGCCAAGCCCGAGCAGGGCGTGAGCGATCCGGCTAAGGCGCTGAAAATCATCCGCGACGACCTGGGCGACTGCACGCGCTGTCCGCTGCACAAGCAGGGACGCAAGCAGATCGTGTTCGGCGTGGGCAATCCAAAGGCGGAACTGATGTTTGTCGGCGAGGGCCCGGGCGCCGATGAAGACGAGCAGGGAGAGCCGTTCGTGGGTCGCGCCGGACAATTGCTCAACAACATGATCAAAGCGATGGGGATCGCGCGCGAGCAAGTGTACATCGCGAACATCGTCAAGTGCCGCCCGCCCGGAAACCGCACGCCCGAGCGCGAGGAGTGCGATACCTGCTCGCCTTTCCTGATGCGCCAGATTGCGGTGATCAAACCAAAAGTCGTTGTGGCGTTGGGCGCAGTGGCGGCGAAAACGCTCTTGGCCATGAACGCTTCGATGGCGCAACTGCGCGGCCGCTTCTACGACTTCAGGCCCGCGGGGTTTCGTAATGACGTCAGCAGCAACGATCCTAACTGGCAGGGATGCAAGCTGGCGGTGACGTATCACCCAGCGTTTCTGCTGCGCGACCCGCGCCAGAAGGGCGAAGCGTGGAAGGATCTGCAGATGGTGATGAAGGAACTGGGAATGACGGCACCAAAGGCAAACACGTAGGGACGGACGCCTTCGTCCGTCCAGCCGGGCAAAGCCCGGCAGTCACGGCATTATGTAGGTCGCGATCTCCCAGATATCCAGCGATCAAGCAGGCACCCGACCGCATAATACCAGGCGCCGATCAACAATGGCATCAGAACCATGAAGCTCCAAATGTCGCTGGCTCCATGACGTCCAAAAACACGCACTAGCGGGATTCCAATTAGGAATACCGGAAAACCCGACAATATCAGTAGCCTCGTTAGCCATCCGGGATCCTCAATTGCGTGCGGCTCCCAGCTGACACAGTTTTCTTCCGTCTCCCTGCAAGCGGCGGCGCCCGGGCCTTGGTCGACGTGGTGAGTGTCAAGAGGAATCTGCGCCC
>Ga0187803_10000347_pt1 | contig 18827 bp, 16 predicted proteins | sample NC_wetland_sal_i_2_FD_132425 | JGI IMG/M metagenome (GOLD analysis project Ga0187803, IMG submission 132425) | Wetland sediment microbial communities from Neuse River Estuary, North Carolina, USA - Control_3 | ecosystem: Environmental > Aquatic > Freshwater > Wetlands > Sediment | place: USA...
AGGCCGAGGACACCCGCCTTCGCCGTTTCGTTGCTCTCAAATTCTTGCCCCACGAAGTTGCCCGCGACCCCCAGGCCCTCGCCCGTTTCCAGCGCGAAGCGCAAGCCGCTTCCGCACTGAATCACCCCAATATCTGCACGATTTACGACATTGGCGAGCAGGACGGCCAGGCCTTTATTGCCATGGAGTTTCTCGACGGTTCCACGCTGAAGCATCGTATCGCGGGCCGGCCCCTCGATTCGGATATCCTCCTCGGTCTCTCCATTGAGATTGCCGAAGCTCTCGACGCCGCTCACGCCAAGGGAATCGTTCACCGTGACATCAAGCCCGCCAACATTTTTGTTACTGAGCGCGGCCACGCCAAGATTCTCGACTTCGGTTTGGCGAAACTCTCGGGAACGGCGGCTCATGCTCCAGCAACTTCGGCTGCTGCGGGGGATATGACCGTAGGGGTGAGCGAAGAACATCTCACCAGTCCGGGCTCGACGCTCGGCACCGTCGCTTACATGTCCCCGGAGCAGGTCCGCGCCAAGGAACTGGACGCGCGCTCGGATCTGTTCTCCTTTGGAGTCGTTTTATACGAGATGGCCACCGGCTCTCTTCCATTCCGCGGAGAAAGCTCGGGAGTCATCTTCAAGGCCATTCTGGATGGCACTCCAATGCCGGTGGTGCGGCTGAATCCTGACCTGCCGCCGAAGCTGGATGACATCATCAATAAGTGTTTAGAGAAAGATCGCAATCTGCGCTACCAGCACGCCGCCGATCTCCGCGCCGATCTTCAGCGCTTGAAGCGTGACTCGGACACCGGCCGTTCCACCGCCGTTTCCGCGGCAGCCGCTCACACCGACTCCAGCGCCTCCGTGCCACTGCCTTCCGTCCCCGGAGCCTCCACGTCTGGCATCGCTGCGGCTTCCGATTCGCAAATCGCCGTTGGTCTACTGACGCGCCACAAGAAAAAATTCCTCACCGCCGCCGCTGTTACGCTTCTCGCGCTCGCCGCTCTCGGATTTGGCGCTTACCGCTGGCTGGTGCCTCACTCTGCTTCCTCCATTGACTCGTTGGCAGTACTGCCCTTCACCAACGTCACTGCGGATCCCAACACCGAATACCTCAGCGACGGTTTGACGGAAAGCCTTATCGGCAGCCTGGCGCAGCTTCCCAATCTCGCGGTGCGCCCGCGCAGCGCGGTATTCCGCTACAAATCGAAAGATGTAGATCCGCAGAAAGCCGCCGACGAACTGAAGGTCGCGGCCGTCGTCACCGGCCGGGTCACCCAGCGCGGCGATTCGCTCCTCGTCAGCGCCGAACTCACCGACGTTCGCAACAACCGCAGCCTCTGGAGCGAGCAATACGACCGCAAGCTCTCCGACGCCCTTACCGTCCAGCGAGAAATCGCCGGTGAAATTTCCGCGCGTCTCCGCGAGCGCCTCACCGGCGAGCAAAAAGCCAAGCTCGGCAACGGTGGCACTTCCGACTCCGAGGCCTACCAGCTCTACCTCAAGGGCCGCTACTACTGGGACAAGCGCACACCGGAAAGTCTCCAGAAATCCCACGACTTTTTTCAGCAAGCGATCGAAAAAGACCCCAACTACGCTTTAGCCTACGTCGGCCTCGCAGAGTATTACGCTGTCCTCCCGGAATACACATATACTCGGGCCAGCGAAGCCGTCCCACAATCAAAAGCGGCTGCCGCACATGCTCTCTCTATCGATGACACGCTGGCGGAGGCACATTCCTTGCTAGCGGGAGCCGACGACAGGGAATGGGACTGGGCTGCCGCCGAAAGGGAATTTCAACGCGCTCTCGAGCTGGATCCAAACAACGCTCGCACCCATGTGCTCTACGCCCTTCACTTGGAGTTTCTGGGGAAATTGGATGAAGTGTTCAAGCACTTGCGACGCGCCATCGCCCTTGATCCGCTGAACTTGAATGGCTTGGATAACCTGGCGGAGGCTTATATCGACACCGGGCAATACGCTGAATCCATCGAGCAAGGAAAAAAGATTGTGGAAATCGACCCTGCTTTTGCCAACGTTCATTTCCATCTGGCCCTGGCTTACTTTTTTTCCGGCAAATATGACCTTTGGCTCGAAGAAGCGGAGAAGCAAGCTAGGCTTGCTAAGGACTCCGAAGGCCTTGCGCTCGTTGACGCCGCCAAGCGTGAGTATCCTAAATCCGGATACCGGGGTGCCTTGAAACGCGTCGCCGCTCTCCAGGAAGAGCAGGCAAAGCGCATGTATGTTGACCCGGTAACAATCGCTACTACCTATGCCGATATAGGCGAGAAGGACAAGGCCTTTGCGTGGTTAGAGAAGGCCTACGCAGAAAAGAGTGCCACCATAGGCTACATAAAAGCATTGCCCGATTTCGTTTCTCTGCGTTCCGATCCCCGCTACGCCGACCTCCTCAAGCGCATGGGCCTTCCCCAATAGCCCCGCCCTCTTGGGTTTCCCTTCTTACGCCGATCTTCAAATGAGCTTGAGGGTGTCCCACCCTAGGTTTGTTAGGGTGGGCTCCTACGTCCTAACGCCAAAAACCTTCTTCTCTTTCCTCTTGGGTTTTCCCCTCCCGGGATCGCCGATCTCCCGATCGGCCTCTTGGGTTTCCCTCGTTACGCCGACCTCCAAATGAACTTGAGGGTGCCCCACCCTAGGTTTATTGGGGTGGGCTCCTACACTCTAACGTCACCATTCTCCGCTCTAGAGCCTCTCTCTTCCCTCCGTGCTCTCAATTAAATCCTTTCTCCCTCTTTTCCAAAGACGAAAACCAAATTTCCTTCTCACCCACTTACGCCCAACTGTGACAAAATAAACATGCCAAACGGAACGCGACGCATTCAGCTAGCAACTCAACCTAAACGCTATGCCGATCGAAATCGAAGTTCGCGATGACGCCGCTGGTGTTATCTACCATTGTCATGGTGCGATGACCGCGAAGGATTTCCTCGATACCAACGGCAAATTCCTGGCTACCCCGGAAGCGGTCCGGAAGTGGTGCTACTCCATCATTGATCTCACCTCCGTGGAGTCCATGAACTTGGGTTATGAAGATGTAACCCACATCGTCGAGCTCGACAAACGCCTGGCGGATCTTGCTCCGAAAGGCACCCTCGTGGCCGTGTGTTCTCCAAAGGACTTGGGTTTTGGCCTCGCCCGCATGTGGGAAGCCCTGGTCGAGCAACTGGGTTGGGAAACCCAAATCTTTCGTTCTCGGGACGAAGCCGACCGTTGGATCAAACAGCGCGCCAAACAAAAGTTCGGCCTCGATCCCTCCGTCGGCCCCTCTCCTCCCTGACCGCGCTCGCCCCCGCCCAACTTTTTGAATGGAATCCATCCATTTTTTGCGTAACCCGTCGCTCCCCGCCTCGGTGTACATTGCCCACATCCGGAGCAGCGAAAACACTCTTTCCGGATCAGTCAAGCGTTCCAAGGAGCCAATCATCTTGATGCGAACGAACAAAGCCTGGATCATCGCTTTCATCACCGTGTTGATTGTCGCCGGGACCCTTCTGGTAAATGCCGCCGCTCAAAAATCCGCCGTTCCGAAGCCGCAAGATAAGCTGGCGATCGGAGAGAACGAAGTCAAACAATTGCTCCTCCTGATGGACACCGACAAGAAGGGTATGGTCTCCAAGCAGGAGTTCATGAACTTCATGCAAGCCGAATTCGACCGGCTCGACAAGGACAAGACCGGCCAGCTCAACGTCAAGGCCCTTACGCAATCAAACATGTCCGCCAGCCGCTTTGTCGGCAAATAACCCTACCGCTCTCACAAACCTGTCATCCCGACCGGAGAAGCGGCACAATGTGCCGCTTCGGAGTGGAGGGATCGAGGCAAGCTTGTCTCATGTAGCGCTGGCCTGCCTGCCGCAGGCAGGCTTTCATGCCAGCCTCTTGGGTACGCTCTTGGGTTCGCGTTTGTAGCGCCGGCATCCTGCTGGTTCTTGTGTCCGCCCGTTGTAGCACTGGCTTTCATGCCAGCCTTCTGAGTCCTCTTTTCCCACCACCCACCGATTTGTCATCCTGAGCCCATCCGACGAGGATGGGCGAAGGATCTCAACCGCTGTTTCTTCTCCCAACCAGCGCTCTAACGCCAAAAACTCTCTTCTCTTGGGTTTCTCCCCTCCCGGGATCGCCGATCTCCCGATCGGCCTCTTGGGTTTCCCTTGTTACGTCGACCTTCACATGAACTTGAGAATGCCCCACCCTAGGTTTATTCGCGCCTTTTGCGTCCCGGTGTTTTTTGCCGGGAAGGGTGGGCTCTTACGCTCTAACGCCAAAAACTTTCTTCTCTCTTCTCTTGGGTTCTTCTTTCACTCTTTAACTCTTTTACTCTTTAACTTGCCCCTCTTCTCCGTGTCCTCCGTGCTCCTCCTCTGTGCCCTCTGCGTCAAATGTTTTCCCTCTCGCTCCGTCCGCTTCTCCTGCAACTTCCCGCATCCTCACGCGTCAAATCATCCATGCTATTCTTTCTCTGCAACCAACTCTCCCCCGCCATCATCCCTTCACCGGAGGCTCCATGCGTCGCAAAAGTTTCCTTCCATTCCTTCTAACCCTTTTCGCTTCCGCCACCCCCGCGCAACAATCCCCCTCCTTCGCCCCGTTTGAAAAATGGCGCGCCGCCGTCATTGCCGGCGACTCCGCCGCCCTCGCCGCGCTCTACAGCAAGTCTCCCGAACCGCAACTCATTGGTCCGGACAAAAAGCCCATCTCCCTCCGCGAAGAACTTGTTTTCTGGTCCGCCTGGAAATCCAAAGGCCTCACCCATCTCTCCGCACAACTCGTCCAACAAGACGATCCCCAGCCCGACCTCCACCGCCTCGCCCTCCAACTCACCCTAACCACCAAAGAGGGAACCTCCTCCAAAAAGCAATTCGTCGCCATGCTCCAGGGCTGGTCCCGTCAGGGCGATCACTGGCTCCTCGCCAGCTCCCAACACACCGCAGCCTCCCGCCTTCGCCAGCCTCTCATCAAAAAAGATCTCTATCCCGCCGACGTCGACGCCAATGCCGAAATCGCCGAAACGCTACATTCCGCCGCCGCCTCCCATAAACGCGTTCTCGTTGTCTTTGGCGGTAACTGGTGCTTCGATTGCCACGTTCTCGATGAAGCTTTCCACAGCCCCGAAATCGCTCCCACCCTCGATAAATCCTTCCTTGTCGTCCATGTCGACATCGGCCAGATGGACAAAAACCTCGACATCGCCCAAAAATACGAAGTCCCTCTCGACCGCGGCGTCCCCGCCATTGCCGTCCTCGATTCCGACGGCAAGCTCCTCTTCAGCCAAAAGCGCGGCGAATTCGAAGCCGCCCGCTCCATGGCCCCCGAAGACATCCTCGCCTTCCTCAACCAGTGGAAGCCCGCTCCTCCGGCCAAATAAATTCCACCTCGCTCCTCCGCCACGGTTGTGTAGCGGCCGCTCGCCGTTTTTTTGGCGTGCGGGTGCTTCTCTCTTGGGTTCGCTCTTGTAGCGCTGGCTTTTATGCCAGCGCCCTTGGATTATCCCCCTCCCGGGATCGCCGATCTCCCGATCGGCCTCTTGGATTGGTCTCTGGGTTTATAGTGGCCGACCTTCAGCTCGGTTCTTGGGTTTTCTTGCTCTTGTTTGGTCCGCTCTGGTAGGGCTGGCCTGCCTGCCCTGCCTACCGAAGGCAGGCGCAGGCAAGCTTTTTGCCGCCGTCTTGGTTCACCCCCCTTCTCCGCGTCCTCCGTGTTCTACCTCTGTGACCTCGGTGTTAAATCTTTTCTTCTCCCCCGCTTGTCAAACTCTTCGTCTCCTCTTAAAGTGAATCTTCTAATTCATTCCGCTATTCAGGACTCTTGATGCCTACCCGCAAATCCAAACGCAAACTCGCGAAACGCAAACCCCGCAAATTGCGCCGCGCTCCTTCTTCCTCTAGCTCCTCTACCTTCTCAACCTCCTCCGTCGGCCCCGCCTTCGACAAACTCGTTGCCGTCATGGCGCGCCTCCGTGCCCCCAACGGCTGCCCCTGGGACCGCGAGCAGACCCACGCCACGCTTCGCACCTATCTCATTGAAGAAGCCTACGAAGTCCTCGACGCCCTCGACGGCGCCGATGACGCCAAATTCGCCGAAGAACTCGGCGACCTCCTCCTCCAAGTCCTCTTCCACGCGCAAATCGCCAGCGAAGAAGGCCGCTTCTCCATGGCCGACGTCATCTCCGAAATTTACGAAAAGATGATTCGCCGCCACCCGCACGTCTTCGGTGAAAAACGCGCCAAAGACGCCGCCGAAGTCCTCCGCAACTGGGAAATCATCAAGCGCGAAGAGCGCGAAGCCAAACTTGCCTCCAAGCCGGGCAAGACCCGTGCAGCGGCCGGTCTTCAGACCGGCTATCTTGGGGTTGTAGTGGCCGACCTTCAGGTCGGTTCCGCGGGTGCGTCACGCGCGGTTTCGGAGGGTGGGTCTCGGGTTTCTACTCGGCCTGCGGCCTCTTCCGTCTCGGCCTCCGTCCCCGAATCCCTTCTCGACGGTGTCCCCCGCACTCTCCCCGCTCTCCTCGAAGCCTACCAACTCACTCGCAAAGCCGCGCGCATCGGCTTCGACTGGTACGACATCGACGGCATCTTCGCGAAACTCACCGAAGAAACTCTCGAACTTCAATCCGCTCTCGCCCACAACGCCTCCCCTTCCACAATCCGTCATCCCGAGCGGAGTGACCCGGCTCTTTCTTCTGCGCCGGGTTCTGGCGCGCCGGGTCGCGCAGTCGAGGGATCCCTCTTCGATCCCTCCGGTCGTGGAGCGCCTTCTGGTTCGAACGCGGGTGCCCCACCCTCGGTTTCCGAGGGTGGGTCTTGGGTTTCTCCTTCCTCTGCGTCTTCCTCCTCCATCGAATCCGAACTCGGCGACATCCTCTTCGTTGCCGTCAATCTCGCCCGTTTCCTCGACATCGATCCCGAAATCGCTCTCAAGAAAACCAGCGCCAAATTTTCCCGCCGTTTCCGTGAAATGGAGCGCCTCGCGCGGGAGCAGGGCACTACTCTCGCCCAAGTCCCTCGTCCTCAAATGGAATCCCTCTGGAACCAAGTCAAGCTCCGTGAACATTCCGCCTCACCCTCCGAGGTCTCCAAGTGAAAGCCTTCTCCGTTCCCTTTGCGGCCCGCTGCTCTCTGTGGTAAATCTGAGCTTTCCTCTGCGATTCCTCTGCGCACTCTGCGTCTCTGCGTTATCTTTATCTCTTCCGATTTTCCAATTTCGATCGCCCGGTCTTACTCCCCACGCTGAAACAAAAACTAAAAACTGTTAACTTATAACGGCAAACTTCCATGACCCCCGACATCACCATCCGCGCTCTCCACTCTCTCGACGAATTCCAGCGTTGCATCGAAATCTCCCGCGAAATCTGGGCCGAACCCGAACTCGACGTCGAGCCTTCCACCACCTTCGTCATCGCCCATCACACCGGCGGCCAGGTCCTCGGCGCCTTCGATGGAGACAAACTCGTCGGCTTCACCAAAGCTGTCGTCGGCCTCCACGGTCTCACTCCCTACCTCCACTCCCACATGACCGCCGTGCTCGCCTCCCATCGCAACCGCGGGGTCGGCCGTCTCCTCAAACTTTTTCAGCGCGAAGACGCCCTTCGCCGCGGCATCCGTCTCGTCGAATGGACCTTCGATCCCCTCGAAACCAAGAACGCGCATTTCAACCTGAACCGTCTCGGCGCGATCTGCCGCCGCTACATCCCCGATTTCTACGGCATCACCACCAGCCCGCTCCATCGCGCCATTCCCACCGATCGACTTCTCGCGGAATGGCAGCTCGACTCCCCTCGCGTCCTCGCGGCCATCAATAATCTCTCTCGCGAGCCCTTCGATCCCCCCGCCACCGTCCATCTTCCTTCCTCTTCTTCCTCCACTTCCTCTAACTCCTTCACATCTTCAACTTCCTCTCTCATTGATCTTCAATCCCGCATCCGCACCGAATTCACTCATTGGTTCTCCAAAGGCTACGCCGCCACCGCCGTCCGCTTCACTCCCTCCGGCGTCGACTACTGCCTCTCCCCCTACTCCGACTTCTAAATCTCTTACCACCATTTCCGTCATTCCGAACGGAGTCCGCGGAGTGAGGAATCCCTCTGCTCTTGGGTTTTCCCAATTTCCATTTTCGAATTTCGCCTTTCCTCCTCCACTGGTCGCTGGTCACTTTGTTTTTCACCAAAAACTGATAACTTATTACTGAATACTCCCATGCGCCTCCACTCCCTCACCCTCCGCGAAATCCACCTCCCGCTCATCTCCCCCTTTGAAACCAGCATGGACCGCGTCACCGAGCGCCATATCCTCCTCGCCGAAGCCAACGTCGACGGCGTCTCCGGCTGGGGTGAATGTACCGCCGGCGAAACGCCCTACTATTGCCCCGAAGACACCGACACCGCCTGGCACGTCCTCAAGAATTTTCTTTGGCCCATGCTAAAGGGCAGGGAATTGGCCTCCGCCGCCGATGCTTGGCCTCTCCTCGAACGCGTCCGCGGACACAATATGGCCAAAGCCGCCGTCGAAACCGCCATCTGGGATGCCGAAGCCAAACTCAAAAATATTCCTCTCTGGAAACTCATCGGGGGCGAGCGCCAGGAAATTCCTTGCGGCGTTTCCATCGGCATCAAAGATTCGCTCGACGAACTCGTCGAAAACGTCAAAAAAGAACTTGCCGCTGGCTACCAGCGCATCAAAATCAAAATCAAGCCTGGCAAAGACATCCAACCCGTCCAGCGCCTTCGCCAGGATTTCCCGCGCATCAAATTAATGGTTGACGCCAACTCCGCCTACCGCAAAGACGACTGGCCGCTCCTCAAGCAACTCGATGCCTTCTACCTCATGATGATCGAGCAGCCACTCGGCTGGGACGACCTCTTCGGCCACGTCGCGCTCCAGAAAAATCTGCAAACTCCCATCTGCCTCGATGAGTGCATCCACACCTACGAACAAGCCGAAGCCGCCATCTCGCTCGGCGCCTGCAAAATCATCAACATCAAGCTGGGCCGCGTTGGCGGCCTTCTCCAGGCCAAGCGCATCCACGATCTTTGCCAAAAAAATGGCATCCCCGTCTGGTGTGGAGGCATGCTCGAATCCGGCATTGGCCGCGCGCAAAACATCGCCATGTCCACGCTCCCCAATTTCTCTCTTCCCGGCGACGTCACCGCCAGCAAACGTTACTGGCACGAAGACGTCATCTCCCCCGAAGTCACCGTAACGCCCCATGGAACCATCCAAGTCCCCCAATCCCCCGGCATCGGCTTCTCCCCGCGCCTCGATCGCATCTCCTCCCTCACCACCCGCCTCGACCACCTCACCTGACCCGCCTTTGTAGCGCCGGCATCCTGCCGGCTCTTGGGTTTCTCCTCTCCTGGGAGCGCCGATCTCCCGATCGGCCTCTTGGGTTTCCCTTGTTACGTCGACCTTCGAATGAACTTGAGGGTGCCCCACCCTTGGGTTGTAAGGGTGGGCTCTTACGATCTAACACCACACACTCTCTTCTCTTCGCTTCCTGATCTCTGATATCTGATATCTGCTATCCCTCTCCGTCCCACTCCTCCGATCTCTCACGTATAATCCCTAAAATGCCTTCATCGATCTTCCGACTCCCGTGCGCATAGACCCCTCCCACGGCCGCGCTCCTTCCCGCACGGTAGTCTGGCTCTTTCTCCTTTTTCTTCTTGTCGTCTGGGCGCTGAACTTCGTCGTGGGAAAAGTCACGCTCCGCTACATTCCCGCCGTGACCCTCGCTTCCTTCCGCCTCGTCCTCGCAGGCGTCTTCATGCTCGCGCTCTATCCCTTTTGCCGTCGCCTCCCCGCCTTTCGTAAATCGACTCCTCACTCGCCACTCGCCACTAGCCACTCGCTTGCCCGCCAAAGCCTTGGCGGAGGCGGGTCACTTCTTCATGATCTCTGGACCTTCTTCTATCTCAGCTTCTTCGGCGTTGCCGTCAACCAAGTCTGCTTCACCATCGGCCTCCGTTACACCTCGGTCTCCCACTCCGCCATCATCGTCGGCCTGGGCCCGATCTACGCGCTGATCTTCGCCGTCCTCCTCCGCCTCGAACAGGCCACCGTCCGCAAAGTCGTCGGCATGGCCATCGCTCTCAGCGGCGTCGTCCTCATGGCCACCGGCACAGACCTCGGCCACCGCTCGCCCACTCTCCTCGGCGACCTCATCACTTTCGCCGGCTCTCTCGGTTTCGCACTCTACGCCGCGCTCGGCAAACGCGTCGCCGCGCGCTACGACGCCCTCACCATGACCACCTACAATTTTGTCTTTGGAGCCTTGCTGGTTCTGCCCGCGGCCATCTACTCCGCCCGCCGGATCGGTGCCTTTTCGAACTGGCTCGCCATTCCTTGGCAAGCCTGGGCGGGAATGTTCTACATGGCTCTGTTCAGTTCCGCCCTCGCCTATCTTTTCTATTTTTGGCTGCTTCGCTATCTCGAAGTCACCCAACTCGCCGCCTACAACTATCTTCTTCCGGTCACCGCCATGTTGCTCGGCATCCTCTTCCTGAACGAACGCGGCTCACGCATCGAACTCCTCGGCGCCGCCCTGGCCCTCGCCGGAGTCTACTGGATCGAATCTCCGCGCAACCGTTAGTCAAGCTCATGCTATGCGAATCGCACCGCACCGTCATTCCGAACGGAGTCCCCGGAGTGAGGATCTCTTCTCCATCCCGCGCATTTTGCGGGATGAATCTCTCTGTTCTTCGGTTTGCTGCCCACCAAACGTTCTTGAGGGTGCCCCACTCTTTCTGCGCTTTCTGCAGAAAGGGTGGGTCCTTTCTTTTACGCTTTCACTCTTTCACTCTTTAACTTTTGAACTTTTCAACTCTTGAACTCTCCTACTCTTTCACTCTCCGACTCTTAGATCTGCCGCCAGACACACACCCACCTCAACCCTCACGGGGCTTTTCCTTCCCGTCAATTTTCCGCTTACCGTGCTGCGGCTGCGCTGGCCGTGAACGGTTTATACCCGCTTTGGTTGGCCTTGCGCATCGCTTCGAGCGCCTCAGCCCGGGTCATCAGCGCGGCCGTCTGGAAGCTCCGCAACGCTCCGCCCGACGCGAACGCCAGCGCGATCGCCGCCGCGGACACGTTGTCCGGGAACTCCGTGATGAGAATTGCGTCGTACTCCCCGAACGCGAAGTACATTTCCTGAATCTTCCCGCCCAGCTTTTCGATTGGCCCGCGAATCACTTCCGTCCTGTCTTGCGGATTGGCAATCAGGCGCGAGAGCGCTTCCGGCGTATAACTGGCCTGGTGTAGGTAAAATGGCATGGGGACCTCCTCAACCATCAACTCGATTTTTGGGGCCCAGGTCGTTGACTATACACCCGTGCGCCCGCCCCGGCGCTTTTTTTTCTGTCTATCCGCTCGCCGCCTCTTTTCACATGTTATCCAACGCACCAACTTGTCATCCTGAGGCGATCCGACTAGGATCGTCGAAGGATCTCAAACACCGCGTCTTGCCTCTCAATCCTGCGGCGGGTGGCTTGGGTTTTCCTGGGGTTTGTGGATTTGGTTCTCTTGGTTTTGTAGTGGCCAGCATTCCGCGGGGTATGCATCCCGGTGTTCTTTACCGGGAAGGTGGTTCTTGGGTTTTCCTCGTTACGTCTCTGGCCGAATGTTCTTGAGGGTGCCCCACCCTAGGTTTGTTCGCGTTCTTCGCGTCCCGGTGTTCTTTACCGGGAAGGGTGGGTTCTTACGCTCTAACGCCGCAACTCTTCTTCTCCTCGCTCGACGCGATACCCTATTTTCTAGTTTCTAGTTTCCAATTTCTAATTCCGTCTACGGCTTTCCCTCCGCCACTTTCTCAACCTTCTCCGCCTTCAGCTTCTCCAGCTGCCCCCGCATCTTAGCAAGCTCCGCCGTTTCGTACAGCAATTCGTCCTGCTCGTATTTCCGCCGTTCCTGCGCCGTCGTTTCCACCGTCGTGTCTCCCGGATCATTCAGGAACGGCCGCTCGTCCGTCGCAAACAACCGCATCAGCAGCGCAATCTTCTTTTGCTTGATCTGGATCTGTTTTTCCAGTTCCGCAATCTCGCCGCTCTTCGTCGTCGTGTCTACCGGTGTGCCGGTCTCCGCGTTTGCCGTCTCGTCTGCCGGAGCCTCCACAGCTTTCGGCGCTCGTCGCACGGTCAGCAGCGCGACCGGGTCGGTGGTAGTCACCCAACCCGTGTTCCGCGTCGGCTTTGCTGGTCCTGATTTCGTTTCCGTTTTTGGCGCTTCCGCAGGTTTCTCTTGGCTCTGTGCCCACGAAACTTCACACACGCACAGCATTCCGGCAACAACGGGGAAGAAGACACGAAGACATAAGGCGCGGAGAAAGGGGTTCATAGGGCTTCTCCTACGGATCCGTGAAAGGGATTGCCTTTGCGCTCATGCTACACCCTTTCCCCACCATGTCGAGCCCCAAAATTTTCAAACCGCAGTACTAGCCTTCTCAGTTATTTTTGTCCGCCCGTCCCATTACGTAGTCCTCTCCCGACTCGTGTGGCATCTTCTCTACTGTTGGGCCCTTCTTGTATCTTCTCTGTTCCAATTCCAGCCCTTTGTAGCGCCGGCATCTTGCCGGCTCTTGAGATTTTCCTCTCCCGGGATCGCCGATCTCCTGATCGGCTTCTTGGGTTACTCAGGTTACGTCGACGCTCAATTGAACTTGAGGGTGCCCCACCCTTGGTTTGTAAGGGTGGGTTCTGACGCGGTTAGCTCGCACTCTCTGCCACATCTCTTGGTTGTCTCTTCTAGGGACCGCCTTCTGCCCGCCCGCCGTAGGAGGGAGGCGGTCCGCCAACTCAACCACATCTCAACCGATCCTCTCGCCCCCTTTTCCCCATCTCCGCACGTTTGTCATCCCGACCGAAGAGCCAGCGCCGTCTGCTGGCTCGCAGTGGAGGGATCGTGGCTTGTTCTCACCCCGGCAGCAATCATTCCGTGCACTCGCCCCTTCTTTTCGCGTGTCACCCCGTGCTCCAACTTGTCATCCTGAGGCGATCCGATTAGGTTCGGTGTCAGGACTCCGGTGGAGTCCACCGGACTCCCAAAACCGGAGATCGCCGAAGGATCTCAACCACCGCGTCTTGCCTCCCAATCGTGTGCCCCCTTCTTCCCTGGCTACTGATCGCTCTCTCCTCAACTTAAATCTCAAATCTGGTTCCGGCCGCGATGTTACAATTCCTTCCTATATCGCGCCTCGGAGAACCCTGTATGAAGAACCTGTTTGAACGAGAAACACTCGACGAAATCATCTCCCGCATTGACAAGTTGCAACCCACCTCCCCGCGCCAGTGGGGCAAAATGGACGTCGCCCAAATGATGGCCCATTGTTCCGCGGCGATGGACATGGCCTCGGGCCGCCTCAATATGCCGCGCGTTCTTATCGGCCGCCTGCTCGGTCCTTTCGTCAAACCCATCTACACCAATGAAAAGCCATTTTCCAAGAATAGCCCCACGGCCAAGGAACTGGTCTTCTCCGACGCGCGGGATTTTGCGCGCGAACAGGAACAACTCCGCGCGAAAGTCCGGCAGTTTCATGAGGGCGGGGAAGCGCAGTGTACCCGGCATCCGCATCCATTCTTTGGCGCGCTCACTCCGCAACAGTGGAGCCGCGGATCGTACAAACATCTCGATCACCACCTCCGCCAGTTCGGCGCCTAGTGTCAGCAACCCATTTCGGCCCAGCACCCACGCCGCTCTTGGGTTTCTCCTCGTAGGGGCACGATACATCGTGCCCGCGGCTCTTGGTTTTGCTTTCCCTTGTTTGTGTAGGGACCGCCTTCTGCCCGCCCGTCGTAGGAGGGAGGCGGTCCGCCAACTAACACACACTTCGATTCAACCGTTCGCAACATCGAATGCCGCGTTTAACCCCGCCGCTCTTCGCTCTTGGTATCCGATATCTGATAACTGATATCTGCTGTCTGATATCCGTCTTCCCACCCTTGACACCAGCCTCCCCGGAGCGTAAACCCAACAATAGAACTGCGCCGCGCCTCAGCTGTTCCCGGAGGTTCCCATGCCTCGTTACGAGTATTACTGCGAAGAGTGCAACAAGCCCTTTGAAATCATCCTCACCTTGGAAGAACACGAGAAGGGCAAGATCAAGTGTCCCAAGTGTGGCACCAAGCGCGTCCACCAGGAGGCCGCCGCCTTCTTTGCCGTCACCTCAAAAAAGAGCTGAACAACCTGGAGGCTAACCGTGCTGAAACGTATTCTCAACATGGCCAGAGCGTTGCTCCTCAAGGTCACAACTGGCAAGCCACCCGCGAATGGCCCCGTCTACCGCGTGCGTTACACCAGCGTTCCCGTGTGGAAGCCCTGGCGCGATCTCTAACAATTGATCGGCCCACGCCTCTCGCGCGCAATTAACGCCCCCCAGCTTTTCCTGTGTAGCAGCGGCTTTACGCCGCTGGCTTTTTCTTGTTTAGCCGCAGCTTTGCCCTGCCCTCTCGGGTTCCTCCTGTTCCGCCGCTCAAGTAATGAACTTGAGGGTGCCCCACCCTAGGTTTATCAGGGTGGGCTCTTACATTCTCACGCCACCCCTTTCTTCTCTTCGCTTTTCTCCTGTCTATGTGGCTCTGGCACCGCCGGCTACTCGCATCTTCCTCTACCACCTGCCACGCGTCGGAAGGTACATGGCACCGAAAGTGGGAATCGCTGCGAGCCCTGAGACTAGCTTATGAACGGCCAGCAGATCGCCGTTTCTTGGTCCGGCGAGGCTTAGCAAACTGCCAGAAATGATCATGAGCAGAAAAAGCGATCCGGCAATGACAACCACCGTTAATTCGATGCCGCTGAATTCTATGCCCCAATGCAGTCTGCGAATGGTCATCGCAGCGGTAATCACCGTCGCAAGCGCGAAGAGTTTATGGACAGCCGATATCCCGCTCGCGATCGGCTTCCCAGATGCTCTCAGGTCGTTGAGTCTGAGATTTCGACTCTGCACCAGGCCAGAAAGGAGTGCGAGAAGAAATAGGAATCCAGATACGGCGATGATGGACGCGTGGGGTCTCATTTTAACGCGGCTCCCTGCCTCCCGGGGCCACCTAACGCCTACGCTCAGAACTTTCCTCTCGATTTCCCGGCCAACCGGCCCGGATCACGCCGAGTGTGCGAGGCGGGCGTATTCCATGCCGCCCTGATCGGAGAGCAAAACCCAAAGCGTGTAGATGCCAAGCGCAGTGCCGAATGGGGGATGAAGCAGCGAGACGATGCCGAGCACTATAGCCGCCATTCGCGCCCACGGTTGATACTTCATCAATCCCCAGCCGACAAGCAGGCCACCCGCGGCGATCAGGAAAAACGACCCGCCGATGATCGACAACACCAGCGGCGCTACGAAACGTGGAACAGTTTCCGTGGCGGGAATGCCCAAGCGAACAACGTTGCTCATGAGCATCAGGATGAAGCCCGGGATCAGGAACAGCCCGCCGGCAATCACCCAAAGGATGCCGACAGTACGCAAGTGCCGATCAAGACGCCCGGGCAGGGGTGGGGCTACAACAGACGCAATCGGGCGCTGGCAATTCGGGCAAACGTTAAAATTGGGTTGAATCGGGGCTCCGCAGGCGCTGCAGAACATAGACACCTCCTGGGAATCGAGCGCACAAATCAAATTACGCTCTTGCTAAGAGCTGCCGCAAGGTCACGCATCACCCGCCGCACAAGCGCCGGAGGTGCGGCATAAGCTAGCCCAGGGCGCAAGCCCTGGGTCAATAGAGAACAGTAATGTCCAGCGCCGTAGGTGCGGCACTCTTGGAATTTCAATGTGTTTGCAGGGTTTTCAATAAGCTTGGGTTTGCCATTGTAGGGACGGCCTTCTGCCCGCCCGCCGCAGGAGGGAGGCGGTCCGCCAGCACCACCCCCTCTCCCATCAAGTATCCGGGCACCACATGCTCGGCGCTTTTGTTGGCAAGTAGTCGGGACTTGTGTTATCTGGAAGAATTGGTGGCGGTAATTCATCTAGACTCTGGCTTCTTCCCACGACTCGATTTCAGCTAATAAAAAGCCCTCCGTTCGGGGACAGCCATTGCCCGGTGAAATAAGAACTGTCATCGCAGGTCAGGAATAAAGCCGTCGTCGCGACTTCCCGCGGTTGCGCTGCGCGCCCCATGGGAATCTGGGCGAGCAGCGACCGCTTTATAGCCGGGGAAAATCCTTGATCCGTCATAGGTGTTTCGATCCAACCCGGGCAGATGGCGTTGACGCGGATGTTGCGTGACGCAACCTCCTGCGCCAGTGCCCGTGTAAAACCAAGGATGGCGCCCTTCGCTGCGCTGTAGCTGGGCGCGAACGCCAAGCCACCTAATCCTGCCACGCTCGACATGTTGATGATCACGCCCCGGTTCTTTGAGGCCATCATCTTAAGCGCTTCGCGAGTACAAAAGAATGTCCCGTTGAGGTGCACACCGATCATCCGGTTCCACTCTCCGTCCGACATTTCCACAGTAATATCCCATTGCGTGCGAATTCCACCGCCGCTCATCAATTCCGCAATGCGGGCATCCGCTCTCCGGCTGACTTCCTCCCTGCGTACGGGGTCTGTTTCTGCGATCCCGGCGTTGTTCACAAGGATGTCGAGCGTTCTGTACCGTGCCGCGATCTGCTCGAACATCGATTTGACTTCCGTACTGGAGGACACATCAGCCTTCAGGGCCAGTGAACGCGCGGCAGCTGGTCCCATTTCTTCAACCGTTTTCTGAGCGGCCTCAAGCACTATGTCGTTGACAATGACGCTCGCGCCCTCTTCCGCGAACAGCTTTGCGATGGCACGCCCGATCCCTGACCCACCTCCTGTCACCAAGGCAACTTGGCCTTCAAGTTTCACGTTGCACCTCCTAGCCCACATTCCATGCTATCGAGAAATACGTCCTCAGACCCTATCGGCGTCGAAGAAAGGCCGGTATGACGAGGGTCACACCCGTGTGTGACTTACACGCCGAAAGTTTGTCGAGACTACTGTCGTCGGAAACACATCGATCAGTCCGAGCCTCTTCTGAGAACTTCGTACAAATAAGCGAAATCGGACTGACCCTTGCCGGCATTGATGGCCTTTTCCATGAGTAAAAGTTGAGGGTCGGCGAAGCTGTGATCCACCCCATGCTTTCTGCACCACTTAATCAACTCTCTCGGGCATGCTGCATAGACTTCGAGCGAAGCCTGAGTGTTGTCGTAATCTTTTGCTCGAATCGTTCCGAAAAGACCGGAGAGGATCATCTCCAGAGCTGGCAGCAAGCTCTTGATAAACTGCATGTATCCTTCGACGGGCAGGTTCTCCTTTTCACAGACAATGAATCCCTGAAGAAAGCCGAACTGCGCACCCAGGGCAAAGGCAAGGGCAGCCATGTCGAGCGCCGAAGCGTGGCCGATTTCCTTTCCAACGAACATGGCGTTGTCGCCGAAGGCGAGCAGGACTGGCTTCACGCAGTTGAATAGTTCTTCGGAGCCTGAATACAAAACCGTGCCTTGCGGTTTTCCGATGTCGATCGGATAGCCCAGGATGGCGCCGTCGAGGTAGGAAATGCCGCATTGTCGAGCCCAGGATTCCATCTCCCGCGCCTCATCGGGGGTTCCGGTGGTCAATTGAACGAGGATCTTGCCGCGGAGCGCCGACTCAATTTCGGGACGCTGGAACAATTGCATAGTCGAGTCGTAGTTGGTGATGTTGACAATGATTACGTCGGCTAGGCCCACGGCTTCCCGAATCGTGGGCGCAACGCGCAGACCGAGCCTAGCCAGCGGTTCAGTCTTTGACGCAGTGCGATTCCACACCGCAGTGGCAAATCCTTTCTTGAACAGCGCAGCCGCCAGGGCCGATCCCATGCGCCCCGCTCCAATGACTGTGATTCTCTCGTTCATAACAGCCCCCTTCGTTTGTGTGTGAATTTCCGGCTGTCCATTCGGGCCTTCGCCTCAGCGGTGTTGCATCCCGTGTGGGGAAGTGCTGCTCTTCGGAGAGGCAAGATGTCGGGCCTCATTCTGTGACGTTCGTTTATATCTTCAAGGATAGGCATCACATCATGATGGAAATCATGACCCAGAACCTTCCCAGCCGCAGCGGTAGGCAGGTCGTTCGAGAATATTTCGACGATGCGTAGTAAACCGGAAATTCGCCATTTCTGAGGTCATGGCGCTGAACAGCATTAAACGCAGGCGGTGAATGTGACGGTGGTCACCGCTTTGCTCCCTCTACCTGACGTATAAGAGCGTCACTTGCCTCCCCGAAGAGCCACCCTGACGACCGGACGCAGCACCCGCTCAGGCGAGTATAGTTCGGCTGAATTTCCATTCCGAGACACAAAAGAGAGGGTTAAGGATGCGCAGACTACTGTTCGTTGCATGCTCCCTGCTGGTGTTCGGCTCCGCAACAATGGCTCAAGGAAAGATTGATACAAAGTGGCACTGCCCGAAAGAATCGGTAAGCCACAAACTCGACGTAGGTGACATTCCGGATCACAGCTACGCGATCCTCCAAGGCACCTGCACCGCGACCGCAAGCGACAGCGGCTTTGCGGAAAAATCCGATGTTTGGACGGAATTCCAAGAGATATGGAAAGCATCCATGAACTTCCATGGCCGCGTCAACGTGACCATGGACAATGGCGACAAGGTTTTCTACACCTTTGAAGGCTCCGCCTCAACCGACATCTCGAAACCAGTCTCCATGAAATTCAAGATTCTGAGCGGTACCGGAAAATACAAAGGCATCAAGGGTTCCGGGACTTGCTCGGGAAAATTCAACGCAGACGGCTCTCTTGACCACGAATGCACCGGCACGTATTCGATAGGCAAGTAAGCCCGAGGTGTCCAAGCAATCGGCAGTTGGCCGCAA
>Ga0187803_10000348_pt1 | contig 18824 bp, 18 predicted proteins | sample NC_wetland_sal_i_2_FD_132425 | JGI IMG/M metagenome (GOLD analysis project Ga0187803, IMG submission 132425) | Wetland sediment microbial communities from Neuse River Estuary, North Carolina, USA - Control_3 | ecosystem: Environmental > Aquatic > Freshwater > Wetlands > Sediment | place: USA...
CGGTCTTCTTCCGGCGCCAGGTTGCCGCGCGTCTTCTCCCGCAGCGCGTCCAGCATGTCGATCACCTCGCGCGCCCCTTCGATGTCCACCATCGTCTGCCCCGTTGCCGGGTCCTGAATCCCGGTCAGCAGCATGGCCGCCTGATTCGCCAGGCTCCTCACCAGAAGATCGAAATACGGCGACCGCGCCGGCGCCGGTTTCTCCGCCGCGGGTGCCGGAGCAGGCTCAGGCGTTTTGCCCGCAGCCGGAGCGCCAGCCGCGCTTCCGGCAGCCGGCTGCCCGCCCGCCGCCGTCGGCGCTTCCTTCTCCCGCTGCGCCTGTTCCTGTGCCTCGGGACGCAGATCTCCCGCTTCGGTAAACATCCGCCGGTCAATCACACGAAAGCTTGCGTCGTCTTTGTCTTTCGCCACAGGAGGTCCTCAGTTGTTCCGTCGGAGTTACTAAGAATGCTTCAGTCTATCACCGGCCTCGGTGAGCAACAAGGCTGCCGGTTAGGTGGGAAACTCGCTCGTCCGCCCCTGGTTGTTTCTCTGCGCGACTCTGCGGACCCTGCGTCTCGGCGTTAGCTTCTTTCTATTACTCGTATTCCGGCTCGCCTACCTCCCCAATACCTCTTCAAAAAACTCCAGCGCGCGCGGGTCATTCGTCTGGCCGAGCCAGAAGAACGCCTGTTTCCGAACATCCCGGTTCTTATTCGTCTTCGCTACCTGGATCAGCAGCGGGACTCCCTCCTCGCGCGGCATGTTGTAGAGCGCGAACACCGCCGATTTCTTCGTCGCCGTGTCCGGATCGTTTTCAATCGCGCTGGCAATCGTTTCCGCCGCCCGCCGTCCCGCCTTCTGCGCCAGCCAGAACATGGCCTGCCCGCGAACATGCCCGCTTCCGTCCTCTTTCGCCATGCGGATCAAATCGTCCGCCGCGCGCGGCTCCTGGCTCACCGAGTACGCAAACGCGACCTGCTCCCGCACGTGGTCGCTCGGATCCCCCTTGGCCATCCCTTCGAGCACCTTCAAGCCCGCCGCTCCTCGCTCGCTCCCCAGCCAGAACGCCGCCTGCGACCGCAGCTTCTCCGGCCGGCTGGCGGCTACAAACGACTCCATCGCGCGGTCCGCCGACGGGTCTGCTGTCATTGCGATCGCCGCCAGCGCTCCCTCCGCGGCGCGCCGCTCTTCGTGTTCATCCAAATTGCCCCCATCCACAATTCGCCTCAGAACCGCCACGCTTTCCGCCGCCGTCACTCCCGTCAGCCACACCACGCGAAGCCCGCCCGCGTCCACCTCGCAATTCTCGCTGAACGTGCGCACCTCCCCGATCCGGTGGTCAGCCGCGCGGAGCAGCGCAATCATCCCCGCCGAACCCTCCAGATGCTCCGTCCCGTTGCCCGATGTATCCGTGAACGCTCCCTGAATCTTCGACCCGTGCTCCGATTCCAGTGCGCACCTCCCGCACAGATTTCGGCTCAACGCCGACACGTTCTCCCAGCAGCACGACTCGTGCCCGTTGTCGATCGCGGGAAACGCATACCCCATCCATCCCGGTTCCCCCTGCGCCGCCAGGAACGTCCGCATCTCCGCCTCGAGCCCTCCGGTTGCAGCATGCGTCTCGAGCCGCGCATTCACAATTCTCGATTGCCCCGGCGCCACCGCTGCGCCGGTCATCATCAGGCCCATCAGCACGAAACCAGCAACTGTCATTCCGAAGCCCGGTGCTTTCGGCCAGGCTGAGGGAGCTGCTTTGTGCTTGCTCATCTCCGCTCCTATTTATTCAAAATCTCCATCAGGTAGTCCGTCGCCTCTTTCGATTGCATCAGCGCAAGCTGCTGCACGATGGCCTTCTTCATTTCCGGGTCCTTTTCCTTCCGTGCCAGCGTCACCAGCGCTTTTGCATTCCCGCTCAGAAACAGTCCCTGAATCACCGCGCGCTTCACGTCCCGGTCGGAATCCGCCGCGTACATAGCCAGCAAGGTGTCTCCCGTCTTCTCGCCCATCAGTCCCAGGTCGTGGATCGCTGCCATGCGCAGGTCGTGGTCCTTTTCCGTTTTGGCGAGCTGCACCACATGGTCCATGTCTCCCGAGATCCACATGGCCTGCAGCACCTTCTTTTTCACTTCCACCGAGGTTTCCTTCTCATACAGCAGCCAGATGTCCTCTCGTGCTCCCATCACACCGAGCTGCTGGATCGCTTCCGCGCGCAGCACCGGGTCCGCCTCCCCCTTTGCCGCTGCGAGCAGGTGCTCGCGGTCACCCGACACCATGAACGCCTGCATCACCCGCTTCTTCGTCTCCGTATCTTTGGCGCCGGCAAAGATCTCGCTCAATTGCTGCCTTCCCCATTCGCCCGCAAACAGCCCCAGGTCCTGGATCGCCTTCTTCTGCAGGTCCGGGTCCTCGTTGTTACGCGCCGCTTTCGCGATGATGTCGCGCGCCTGTAGCGAGTTCGACTGGGCCAGCACAAACAGCGCCTGACCGCGCAGTTTTGGACACGCGCTCCCATGCAGCATTTTCTCCAGCATCGGCACGGCCTTCTCCGGGTCCATCTGCTGCAGCCCGTTGATGGCCAGCAGCTTCAATTCGCAATCGCTCTGCGCGTCCACGGAAACCGGCTGTTTCAATTCCTGCCGGATCTCGATCTCCAGAGCCTTCGCGTCGTTCACCCAGCGGCTCTGCGGCGCCGTGCGCTTCAATTCTTCGAGCGTGGTCAGCGCCGCGGCGCGCTGCCCCAGCTTGTTCTGCGCCCAGCCCTTCCAGTAGAGGGCCGCGTCCGCCTTCTTCCCGTGCAGCTTCGCGACCTGGTCGAATTTATTTTCCGCCTCCTGCCAGTGCTCCTCGTCGATCGCGTCGGTCCCACTTTCGTAGAGCTCCTCTTCGCGCTGCTCGCGTTCGTCGTCGATTCCTTCCGCCCCCGTCCCCGCCGCGTCTACCGTGGCGCTCCCGAAAATTTCGAGGATGGTCAGCCGTGGCGCAATCGCCGCAGCGCGCCCCGAATGCAGTGCCGCCGCCGGCATCCCCAGCACCAGCGCGAAGATTGCCGCCCCGGCCCGAATCGCGAATTCCTGTATCGTCCTCATTCCCTGTTCCTCTCTCCGTCGTTCTGCACTCCCTGTCACATGTCATCCCGAACCCCGTTCTTCGGGGTGAGGGATCTGCTTTTCGCCTTCACTCACCGCTCATCCGTCGTCACCGTGTCGCTACAGACTGTTGTTCCCCTTCGAACGCTTTCGTTCCCGTTCGTGCACATTCGAACTCACCACCCGCACCTTCAGCAGCAACCCTCGCGCCTCAATCCTCTTCCGCAACGCCTCGAGCTCGCTCGCCGGCACCTCCGAGGGGCTGTTCGCCAGCTCCACGAGCAGCGGCTCGAGTTCCCCCAGCACATTCGCTACCGTCGCGTCTCCCGTCCTCAGCGCCGTCTGCCGGTACAGCCGGTTCGCGCCTAGCAGTTCCTCCGCCCGCTTCTGCTCCCGCGAAATGTCCACCGTCTTCTCAGCCGCGCCCGCCGTCGGCTCCGCATTTGAAATCTCCAGCAGAATCGACTGCGCCCGATCCAAATGGTCCCCCACCGCCACCAGTAGAATCCGTTCCCGCACTTGGGGCGTCACCGTTGCCGTCGCTGGGGCCATCTCCGGCCGCGGCCAGTAGCGTCCCAATAGAAACGCCGCCAACACCAGCCCCGCAATCGCTCCAGCGGGCATCAAGCGCCGCGCCGTAAACCATTCCCGCCATCCGATGCGTATGCCCCGCGGCTCGATTTCCGCCGCCACGCGTCGCCACATGCGCGACTCAAATCCGGCGCCCGGCTCCGGCACCTCCATCGCGCTTGCCGCCGCCAGCACGCGCCGCAGCGCCGCGACGCTCTCCCGGCACGCGGCGCACTCGCTCAGGTGCTGTTCCACGTCGCGCATGCCGGCGGCATCGCCACCCGCATATTCAATCAGCCTCTGCTCGTCCGGATGATTCATCGCGTCGCGCTCACCAGCGGCTCCAATTGCCGCCGCAATTTCTGCACCGCCCGAAAAACACTGTTTTTTGTTGCCCCGATGTTCAGTCCCAGGCTTTTCGCAATCTCTTCGATCGAATGCCCATCCACGTGCCGCAACACAAACGCAGCGCGCTCCGTCGCGCTCAGTTGCTCCATCGCCGCCCGCACCCCCGCTCCCAGTTCCCCTGACATCACCAGCCGGTCCGGGCTCGGCGCATTGCTCGCCGCCAGTTCCAGCGGCCCCACGCCCGCGTCTTCCTCTTCGCGCGCCGGTTCGCGATGAGCGTCCTCGGTGCGCTGTTTCCGCATCCGGTCCAGCGCGCAGTTCGCGCAGATCCGGTAGAGCCAGGTCCCAAAATTCGCCCGCGACTCGAACCGGTCCAGCTTCCGGTAGGCCCTCACAAACGCGTCCTGCACGATCTCCTCCGCGTCCTGCTCGTTCCCCGTCATGCGATACGCCAGCCGGAACAGTCGGCGGCTGTGGCGTTCCACCAGCACGCGAAACGCGTCCCGGTCGCCGCCCAGCACCTGGGCCACCTGCGCCGCATCGCTATCAACCATCCCAGTCATTAGACCGTACCCGCTCGCCGGCGGTTAGGTGCCTCCCCCGTCCGGTTTGTCTCTTGTACTTTCCTGCTCGCTGTCCTAGATTGACTAAAATGGCTTCGAAACTGGTACAAACGCGTGTCGCGTAAATTCGACGATCTCGTCGCTCTTCAGCAGCGCCTGCTCGCTCCCGGCGGCTGTCCCTGGGATCGCCAGCAGACCCACCAGACTCTTCGCACCTATCTCATCGAAGAAACCTACGAAGTCCTTGACGCCCTCGACGCAAACGATCCAAAGAAGCTGGCCGAAGAGCTCGGCGATCTCCTCCTCCAAATCCTTTTCCACGCCGAACTCGGCCGTCTCGCCGGCACCTTTGACCTCGGCGACGTCATCGAAAGCATCTACCTGAAAATGGTTCGCCGCCATCCCCACGTCTTCGGCGACGTGGAGGCCCGCGACGCCGCGGCTGTCCTCAAGAACTGGGAACAAATCAAAGCCGAAGAGCGCCGCACGGGTAGCCACGGTCAGAGCAGTCCTGACCGTGGGTCATCCGTTCCCGCGTCCCTATTGGACGGCGTCCCGCGCGCCATGCCTGCCCTCATGCGCGCCCATCAGCTCACCCGCCGCGCCGCCAACGTCGGCTTCGATTGGGACAAGCCCGACGCGGTCCTCGACAAAGTGTCGGAAGAGGTCCGCGAGCTCCGTGCCGCTCCTCCCGCCGACGGCGACCATCTCGAAGAGGAAGCGGGCGATCTCCTCTTCGCCGCTATGAACGTCGCTCGTTTCCTCAAACTCGATCCCGAGCTCGCGCTGCGCCGCGCGAACGACAAATTCGAAGCCCGTTTCCGCGCCATGGAGCAGGAAGCCGCCCGCTCCGGCCGCAAGATGGAGAGCGCCTCGCCCGCCGAGCTCGACACGCTCTGGGAGCGCGTCAAATCCGCGGGCCGCGAGACCACGCCATGAGCGCTTCCGCCGCTTCCGCCATCGAGATCCGCATCTGCCACTCGCTGGAAGATTGCGAAGCCTGCGTGGTGATGGAAAAACGAATTTGGCAGACCGATGACGTGGAACTCGTCCCCGCCGCGCTCATTCGCGTCATCGCCGAAACCGGCGGCCAGGTGCTCGGCGCCTTCGAGGGCCAGCGCATGATCGGCTTCACCGTCGCGCTGGTCGGCTGCCACCCTACCGCCGGACGCCCCGAGGCCTTCCTCCACTCCCACATGACCGCAGTCCTGCCTGAATACGAAAACCACGGCATCGGCCGCCGCCTAAAATTCTTTCAGCGGCAAGACGCGCTCGCGCGCGGCATCCACCTCGTCCAATGGACGTTCGATCCCTTCGGGCTAAAAAACGCCTGGTTTAACGTCATGCGTCTCGGCGCCGTCATCCGCAGCTACTATCCCAATTTCTACGGCATCACCACCAGCCCGCTCCATTCCGGCATTCCCACTGACCGCCTCCTGGCCGAATGGCATCTTGAATCCCAGCGCGTCCGCGACGCCGCAGAAGGCCGCCTGCCTCCTCCCCCCGGTGCGGAAGCGGTGCGCATTACCCTCCCGAACGATATCGGCAAAATAACCAAAAGCGATCCCGTAGCCGCCGTCCGCATCCAGGACGCCATGCGCGCCCAATTCCAGCGCCATTTCGCCGCCGGCTACGCCGTCACTGCCATCGAGCCCGCCGGCCCCGAAACCCATTACGTCCTCGAACCAATGGTGGGACAGGCATTCCTGCCTGTCCCTTGAGGCGGACATGAAACTCGACCAACTCACTCTCCGCGAAATCCGCCTCCGTCTCGTCAAGCCCTTCGAAACCAGTTTCGACCGCACCGAAGAACGCCGCATCCTCCTCGTCGAAGCGCATTCCTCCGGCATCTCCGGCTGGGCCGAGGCCACCGTGGACGCCGATCCCTTCTACAGCTACGAAACCATCGAGACCGCCTGGCACATCATTCGACATTTTCTCTGGCCCATGGTGAAGGGAAGGGAACTCGCCGCCGCCGATATCTTGGACTCGCTCTCACGCGTCCGCGGCCACAACATGGCCAAAGGCGGCCTCGAAGCCGCTGCCTGGGACGCCGAAGCCCGCCAAAAGGACGTTCCGCTCTGGCGCCACCTCGGCGGTACCCGCCAGGAAATCCCCTGTGGCGTCTCCATCGGCATCAAACCTTCGACCGCTGAGCTGATCGACACGGTTTCCGAAGAGCTGCGCGCCGGCTACCAGCGCATCAAAGTCAAAATCAAACGCGGCCACGACGTGGTGCCCCTCGCCGCCCTTCGCGAGAGTTTTTCCCGCATCCGCCTGATGGGCGATGCCAACTGCGACTACGGACGCGAAGACATCCCGCATCTCAAATCCTTCGAGCGTTTTTTCCTCATGATGCTCGAGCAGCCCCTCGCTTACGACGATCTCTACGCCCACCGCGAGCTCCAGCAGGCCACTTCCACGCCCATCTGCCTCGACGAATGCATCCATTCGCTCGCGCACGCACGCGCCGCCATCGAAATCGGCGCCTGCAAGATCATCAACATCAAACTCGGCCGTGTCGGCGGCCACACCGCTGCGCGCCGCATCCACGACCTGTGCCGCGACCGCGGCATTCCCGTCTGGTGCGGGGGCATGCTGGAGAGCGGAATCGGCCGCGCCCACAACATCGCCATGTCCACGCTCGAAAATTTCACCCTCCCCGGCGACGTGTCCGCCAGCAAGCGCTACTGGCACGAAGACATCATCGACCCCCCCGTCGAAGTCACCCCGCAGGGGACCATCCTGGTTCCCGATCGTCCCGGCTCCGGCTACGAACCCAAACTCGAGATGATCGAACGCCTCACCGTCCGCCGCGAGGTCCTCCGTTGACCGTGGCCGGCGCCGTCCCATCGCGCGCTACGGAATCGCCGGCCTCTGCGGCGCCCTGGCGCCCGCACACGAATCCCCTCCTCCTCTACGGCCTCATCATGTTCGCCATGCTGGTGTGGGCCTTCAACTATCCGGTGGCTAAGTTCGCATTTCGAGAGCTCGACGGCCTTACCCTCGGCGTTCTGCGCGTTGTTGTCGCTGCCGTCTGCATGATTCCCCTTCACATTTTCTTTCGCCGCCGCCGTCCTCTCCGCCATCCCCTCACTGCCCGCGACTACGGCATCCTCGCCGCGCTCGGCTTGTTCGTTGGCTTCAACCAGGGCCTGTTCATCTACGGCCTCTCCTACACCACCGTGGCACATTCCGCGCTCATCATCGCCATCGGGCCCGTCAACATCCTGTGGCTGGCCGTTCTCGTCGGCCTCGAGCGTTTCACTCTCAACAAAATTCTCGGCGTCCTTCTCGCCTTTACGGGAGTCGCTCTGCTCGCCGCCGGCCACGGCTTCGGCTCGCGCGACCCCACCCTGCGCGGCGACCTGCTTACGCTCTTCGGCTCGCTGGCCTTTGCCGGCTACGCCATCATCGGCAAACGCATCACCGGCCGTTTCGATACCATGACGCTCACTGCCTGGCCCTTCTATTTTGGCGCGCTGATCATTTCTCCCGTCGCTCTTTGGCAAATCGCACGCACCGACTGGTCCCGCGTCGGCTGGATCGGTTACGGCGCCTTGCTCTATATCGGTGTGGGCGCCTCACTCGTCGGCTACCTCATCTGGATGTGGGCCATGCACCACCTCGCTGCATCGCGCATGGGCGTCTTCACCTACGTGCAGCCCGTCCTAGGCACGCTCATCGGCGTCTATTTCCTCCACGAGGCCTACACTGGCCAGCTTGCCCTTTCCGGGGCATTGGTCTTGATCGGCGTCTCCCTTACCGAATGGCACACCCGCGGCACCGAAGCCGAAGATGAAACGGCCGAAGAATCCATCTAGGGTACTGCGCAAGAGTCGGCCACCACGATGCTATAGTCACAACTTGGGGTTGCGAGATCTTCCGTGCACTTTAGGCATTTCATCACTTTGCGTACAGACCTTGACGCTGATGACTGCATCCGGCGCCTGTCTGATTCAATAGACGGAGCGATTAACAATCTTTTCGCTCTCCGGCTACAGCGGGTCCAAACCGGTGATTGGGCGAATTGATGGCAACGCGTTTTATCTACACAAGCGGAGAAACTGGCGGAACGACTTCGCGCCGCAGTTCCACGGGAACCTGTGGGCACAAGATCGGGGCACAATCATCGAAGGATTCTTGGACGCCCCGCGATGGACGAGGATCTTTATGCGAGTTTGGCTGGGCGCGGCCGTTCTATTAGCGGGGCCCCTTTTCCTCTTTAGCCTTTGGGATCTCTTCACAGGTGGCGATCTCGTGAAAGGAAATCTGCGCTTGGGATTGCTTGTGCCTCCCTGTTTCGTTCTCTTTGGCATTACTCTTCCAAGGTTTGGCTTGTGGCTGGGGCGTTACGAAGAGCAGTTTATTTTGGAATTTTTGGAAAGGACCCTAGTTGCAGGCATATCGACGAAAGGATAAGACAGCTTTCTAAGCTCCCGCACATTGCCCGCTCCGCCCACGCATGCTACCTTCGCCCTCCGCCATGTCCTCCGCTCCCAAGCGCATCGCCGTCATCCCCGGCGACGGCATCGGCCCGGAAGTCACCGCCGAAGCCCTCAAAGCTCTCCGTGCCGCCTTCGCCGCCGGCAATCGCCGCGCCGAATTCACCGAATTCGATTGGGGCGCTGACCGCTATCTCCACGACGGCACCAGTTTTCCCGCGGGCGCGCTGGAGATGCTCCGCTCTCAATTCGACGCCATTCTGTTCGGCGCCGTCGGCGATCCCCGCATCCCCTCGAACCAGCACGCTCTCGACATCCTGTTCGGCATGCGCTTCGGCCTCGATCTCTACGTCAACATCCGTCCCTGCGTCCTCTTCGACCGCCGCTTCACCCCGCTCCGCGACCGCAGCGAAGCCGACGTCAACTTTGTCGTCCTCCGCGAAAACACCGAAGGCCTCTACGCCAACATCGGCGGCCAGTTCAAACGCAACACGCCTGACGAAGTCGCCCTTCAGGAAGAAGTGAACACCCGAAAAGGCGTCGAACGCATCCTGCGGTACGCCTTCGAGGACGCTCGCTCCCGCCCGCGAAAGCGCCTGTGCATGAGCGACAAATCCAATGCCCTCACGCACGGCCACGATCTCTGGCAGCGCGTCTTCCACGAGCTCCGTCAGGCATACTCCGACGTTGATTCCCGCCACCTCTACATCGACACCCTGGTGATGGAGATGGTTCGCGACCCCTCGCAGTTCGACGTCATCGTGACCAACAATCTTTTCGGAGATATCGTGAGCGACCTCGGCGCCCAGCTCGCGGGCGGCCTCGGCCTCTCCCCCTCCGCGAATATCCATCCCGGCCAGGTGTCCATGTTCGAGCCTGTCCACGGCTCTGCCCCGAATATTGCCGGAAAAAATCTCGCCAACCCCTTCGGCGCCATCCTCACCTCCGCCATGCTGTGCGACTTCATCGGCTGGCCCCAGCAGGGTGACGCGCTCCGCAACGCCGTCCGCGCCGCCCTCCGGGAAGGGAAGTGCACCGCCGACCTCGGCGGCAAGCTCGGCACCCGCGAAGCCGGCGACCACATCGCTTCCCTCCTTTCTTCGCGGCCGTAGTGGTGGACACGTGCCTGCCCGCCGGGGCGGGTGTACGCCCGCTCTCGCCTCCTCTCCGTGTACTCCGTTCCTCTGTGAACTCCATGTTTAATCCGTCTTTCCCGATCCGCAATCTCCGCACTTCCGCACCCATCCGCCCGTGCTACAATCCTCGCGCTCGCATCACCCCAGGATGGGAGGACGTTTCATGAAGATCACCCCCGGCAAGATTAAAGGCCTCGAAGCCGTTTCCGACAAGCGCGGCATCATCGCCGCTGCCGCCATGGACCAGCGCGGCTCCCTCCGCAGCGCCATCGCCAAGGGCAAGGGCGTGGACAAAAAAGAAATCTCGAACGACATGATGAGCGAGTTCAAGGAAGCCGTCGTCCGCATCCTCACTCCGCACGCCAGCGCCATCCTGCTCGACCCCGAGTTCGGCCTCAAAGCCGCCCAGGCCCGCGCCAAGAATGCCGGCCTGCTGCTTGCCTACGAAAAAAGCGGTTACGACAACACCAAGCCCGGCCGACTTCCCGACCTGCTCGACAATTATTCCGCCCGCCGCTTGATGGAAGCCGGCGCCGACTGCGTCAAAATCCTTCTCTACTACGCGCCCTCCGACCCGCCGCACATCAACGACATCAAGCACGCCTGGGTCGAGCGCATCGGCGATGAATGCCGCGCCTGCGACGTTCCCTATTTCCTCGAATTCGTCACTTATGAGGAAGGCGTGGACGAAAAGAGCATCGCATTCGCCCGCAAGAAGCCCGAATTCGTCATCAAGAGCATGGAAGAATTTTCCCGCGACCGTTACGGCATCGACGTCCTCAAAGTCGAGGTCCCCATCAACATGGCCTATGTTGCCGGCACCAGAGCCTGCAAGGGCGAATCCGCCTACACCCGGGACCAGGCCAAGGACTATTTCCGCCGTGCCGCTTCCGTCGCCAAGAAGCCCTTCATTTATCTTTCCGCCGGCGTTTCCAACGAAGTCTTCCAGGAAACGCTCCAGCTCGCCTCCGAGACCGGCGTCAATTTCTCCGGCGTTCTCTGCGGCCGCGCCACCTGGGCCGATGCCGTGCCGATTTACGGCAAAAGCGGCATCCGCGCGCTCGAAGATTGGCTGAACGACCAGGGCGTCAAAAACATCCAGAACGTCAATAACGCCCTCGCCGCCGCCAAACCCTGGTTCGGCTTTTACGGCGCCACTTCCGCCGCCGCACTGGCGTAGTCAGATGTGTTGAGCGGGCGGTGAAGCGCTCGCAAGAGGAAAAAGCCCATGGCAGCCGGCGCACAACCAGCGAAAGGCTCGGGCCGGGCCCAAAGCGTGGTGCTGGAATTGTGCACCGTCCGGCGCACCCACCTTCTGGATATCACCGCCCTGGTCAACCGGGCAGTCGCCGACTCGTGCGTGTTCGAAGGTGTCTGTCATATGTTCGTGCCCCACACCACAGCGGGGATCGTCATCAACGAAAGCGCCGATCCCGATGTGGCCCGCGACATCGAGAGCACACTCGAACGGCTCGTGCCCCACGATGCAAATTACAAGCATGCGGAAGGAAACTCCGATGCCCACGTCAAGTCGGCGCTGGTGGGCGTGTCGCTGAGTGTGCCTATCGAAGACGGCGTCGTGGCCCTGGGCCGCTGGCAGGGGATTTTCTTCTGCGAGTTCGATGGCCCGCGCCCCCGCAAAGTCCGCCTCCGCATCGTCCCCGATCCCGCCTGATCCGATTCGCCGCTCTCCTCTCCGACCGGATTTCGAGTGTCGTCCGCCCCGGCGGACGATTTTCGCCTTTGCCCACCCGGCCTGCCTCAGCAACGCGCATTTCCCTCCACCTGCGCTAAACTCTCCTGGTGGCTCCCGGCATCTACATACAAGTTCCTTTCTGCCAGTCGAAATGCACCTATTGCCATTTCGCCACCGGCGTTTTTCCCCGCGAACTCATCTCCGCTTACATCGACGCCGTCACCCAGGAGATTCGCACCTACGCTCAATCGTTCTCCGTCTCCAGCCTCGCAATCCCGGCCGGCCCGCCCGACACCATTTATCTCGGCGGCGGCACACCCAGCCTCCTCGAGTCGCAGGAGTTGTCCCGTATTCTTGCCGCCGTCCGCGACACTTTTCCTTCCTCCACCTGGCGCGAAGTCACCCTCGAAGCCGACCCCGAGACCGTGACCGAGGAAAAATCCGCTGCCTGGCGCGCCGCAGGCATCACCCGCGCCTCGCTCGGCGCTCAATCTTTTTCCGATTCCGAACTCCGTTCTGCCGGCCGCCGCCATGGCGCCGCAGATATCCCCCGCGCGGTGGAATTCCTTCGTGCCGCGGGCATGGCTTCCCTAAATCTCGATCTCATTCTCGGCCTCGCCGGCCAAACACACGAGAGCTGGCGCTGTTCGCTTGAATCTCTCCTCGCCCTTCGCCCCGAGCACATCTCCATCTACATGCTCGACGTTGACGAGGACAGTCACCTCGGCAGCGAACTCCTCTCCGGCGGCCGCCGCTACAGTGCGGGGCGCGTGCCCGACGAAGACTTGCAATCCCAATGGTTCGACGAAGCCTGCGCCCTTCTTTCCTCCGCCGGCTACGAGCACTACGAAATCTCCAACTGGGCGCTCGAAAATCACCGCGCTATCCACAACTCGAAGTACTGGACCCGCGCTCCGTATTTCGGCTTCGGCTCTGGCGCTCACTGCTTCAACGGCTACGAGCGCTGGGCCAATTCCCACGACCCGGCCGCCTACATCGACTCCATCCGCTTGGGCCGGCCTCACATCGAGCAGCGACAGATCGTCACTTCGCAAATGGCCCTAGAAGAAGAAGTCTTCCTCGGCCTTCGCCTGCTCGACGGCATCAATCTCTCTCGCATCGAGCGCGCTTACGGCGTCAACCTCCACACCCGTCTTCCTCATCTCCTCGAAGCCGGGGCCGTAGCCCTGGAAGGCGACGTCCTCCGTCTCCATCCCGCCCGCCTCTCCGTCTCCAACGACGTTTTCGCGGAGTTGCTCCTGTAATGTGTCGGGCTGTCATTCCGATCCCGCTCCTGCGGGAGAGGAATCTGCTTTTCGCTGGACTGTTGGGAAATCGCAAATGATCACCCCCATCGATCTCCGCTCCGACACCGTCACCCGCCCCACGCCGGCCATGCGCCGCGCTATGGCTGAAGCCGAAGTCGGCGACGACGTTTACGGTGAAGACCCCACCATCAATCGCCTGGAATCCCGCGCCGCCGAGCTTTTCGTGCGCGAAGCCGCTCTCTTCGTTCCCTCCGGCTCCATGGGCAATCTCCTCGCCATCTAGTGCTGGACCGAGCGCGGCCAGGAAGTTATCTGCGACGCCCGCTCGCACACCTACGTCCACGAGATGGGCGCCATGTCCGCCATCGCCGGAGTCATGCCGCACATCGTCCCCTCCCCCGACGGCATCCTCACCTGGGACCGCATCGCCGCGCACGTCCACGATGGCGGCGGCTACCACTCCCCCACCGGCCTCATCGAGCTCGAATCCACGCACAACCTCGCCGGCGGCACCATCTATCCTCCCGAAGTCATTGCCGACGTCGCCGCCCACACGCACGCCGCCGGCTTCAAGGTTCATCTCGATGGCGCGCGCATCTTCAACGCCGCCGTTGCCCTCGGCAAATCCGTTGCCGAAATCACGCGCCCCGTTGATTCCGTAATGTTTTGCCTGTCGAAAGGTCTCGGCGCCCCGGTCGGCTCCATGCTTGTCGGCCCGCGCGACTTCATCGCCAAGGCCCGCATCCGCCGCAAAATCCTCGGCGGCGGCATGCGCCAGGCCGGCGTGCTCGCTGCCGCCGGACTGGTCGCCCTCGAGGAATCTCCCAAAGGTCTCCCCCGCGATCACGAGAACGCCCGTTTTCTTGCGGAAGGCCTCGCTCAACTTCCCGGCATCCTTCTCGACGCCGCAAAAGTCGTCACCAACATCGTCATGTTCGACGTGGACCGCCGCACCACTGCCACCGCTCTCTGCGACGCCCTCCGCGCCCGTGGCGTCCTCTGTTCCGCGTTCGGTCCCCAAACCGTCCGCATGGTCACTCACTACGACGTCGACCGCTCCGCCATCCAGCGCGCCCTCGAAATCCTCCGCTCGATTTTGTAGCGCCGCTACGGTGGCGGGGACACTCCTGTCCGCGTGCTTTTCTCCGCGTCCCTCCGCGCCTCTGCGTTATCTTTTCTTTTTCCCCTCCTCCTCCCGCTATACTCTCCCCCGTTCCTACTCCGACTGAGGTGACCCCATGCGCCGACCGCGTCTCGCAGCCGCCATTCTGCTCTCCCTGGCCATTGCCCTCGCCGGCACCGCGTTCGCGGCGCGCCCGGCGCTTACCGCGGACGACGCCCGCAAGTTCCTCGACAACGCCCAGACCAAACTCAAAGACCTCGCCATCATCGCCAGCCGCGCCAGTTGGATCCAGCAGACCTACATCACGGACGACACCGAACGCATCGCCGCCGACGCGAACCGCGACGCCACCGCTGCCGGTGTCGAATTCGCTCTCAAGGCAAAACAGTTTGTCGGGCTATCTCTCCCCGCCGACACCGCGCGCCAGCTCGAACTCCTCCGTCTCGGTATCGATTTCCCTGCTCCCAACGATCCCAAACTGAATCAGGAGCTCGCCGACATCGCCGCCTCGCTCCAAAGCGACTACGGCAAAGGAAGCTGGTGCCCGCACGGTGCCCCCGATCCAAAGGATCCAAAGACGAAGTGCCTGCAGCTCCCCGAGATCGAGCGCATCCTGGAGAACAGCCGCGATCCCGACGAACTCCGCAACGCCTGGGCCGGTTGGCACGCCGTCGGCGCGCCCATGCGCAAGCGGTTCGCCCGCCAGGTGGAAATCGCCAATCAGGGTGCTCGCGATCTCGGCTATCGCGACCTGGGTGCGTACTGGCGCGCGAAGTACGACATGCCTCCCGACGATTTCGCCCGCGAGCTGGACCGCCTTTGGACGCAGGTGCGTCCGCTCTACGAATCGCTGCACGCCTACGTGCGCGCGCGCCTGGTTCAAAAATACGGGCCAAACGTCGTCCCTGCGCACGGCCCCATCCCCGCCGACATGCTCGGCAACATGTGGGCACAGGAGTGGGGCAACATTTATCCGCTCGTCGCCCCGGAGTCCTCCGACCCCGGCTTCGACCTCACCAAGATCCTTCGCGACCGCAATACCGACGCACGCGGCATGGTCCGTTACGGCGAGCATTTCTTCGAGTCGCTCGGTTTCGCGCCGCTTCCCGCTACCTTCTGGGAGCGTTCGCTCTTCACCAAGCCCGCCGACCGCGACGTCGTCTGCCACGCCAGCGCTTGGAGCATCGACTTCCGGGAAGACTTGCGCATCAAGATGTGCATCGAGATCACCGGCGATGCGTTCCGCACCATCCATCACGAGCTCGGCCACAACTTCTACCAGCGCGCCTATAACCAGCAGCCCTTCCTGTACCAGGACAGCGCCAACGACGGCTTTCACGAAGCCATCGGCGACACCATCGCGCTCTCCGTCACTCCCGAATACCTGAAAAAAATCGGCCTGCTCGCTGACGTTCCACCCGAATCCGCCGACATCGGCCTGCTCCTCCGCGACGCGCTCGACAAAGTTGCTTTCCTCCCCTTCGGACTGCTCGTGGACCAGTGGCGCTGGAAGGTTTTCTCCGGCGAGGTCACTCCCGCGAACTACAACGCCGCCTGGTGGGAACTCCGCCGCAAATATCAAGGCGTGGACGCGCCGCTTCCGCGCGGCGAAGCCGATTTCGATCCCGGCGCCAAGTATCACGTCGCGGCCGACGTGCCCTACGCGCGCTACTTCCTCGCCAGAATCCTCCAATTCCAGTTCCATCGCGCGCTCTGCCGTGAAGCCGGCTATCACGGCCCCCTGAACCGCTGCTCCATCTACGACAGCAAGTCCGCCGGCGCGCGCCTCGCCAAAATGCTGGCTATGGGCAAGAGCCGCCCCTGGCAGGAAGCTCTTGCCACGCTCACCGGCGAAAACCAGATGGACGCCACCGCCATCCTCGATTATTTCGCCCCGCTCAAAAAATGGCTGGATGAGCAAAACCACAAACTCGGCGCTACCCCCGGCTGGTAGCGCCAAGGTGCTGAGCGCATTTTGTAGCTCAGGTCCCGCCCCCGGCGTTTTCAGCCGTGCCAGACCTAAGGCTGTGTTCGCAGAGCGGTCCCGTCTTTCCCGCAGCCCCAGCTCGAAGCGGTGAGCCCCTGGCCTTTCCTCCTACGCACCCTGAGACGCGAAATCGCCGCTCATTTCGGCTATTCTGTTCTCAGGGATTAGCCCCTATGAGCCCTGCAATCGCCGAGCACCGCACGGAACTCGAAGCCCTCTGCCGCCGTTACTGCGTTCGCCGACTTGAGCTCTTCGGCTCGGCCGCCGTTGGGAAGGAACGTGCCGGCGAGAGCGATTTCGACTTCCTCGTTGAGTTTGGTCCCTTTGCCTCTGGCGACTACGCCAACGCGTATTTCGGCCTTCTTGAGTCTTTACAAGCTCTCCTCGGCCGCCCCGTGGATCTGGTTGTCGCCTCCGCTATCCGAAATCCCTACTTCCGCCAAGCCATCGAGCAGACCAGGACTCTGGTCTATGCGGCTTGAAGCCAAGAAGTACCTTCACGATATCCGGCAAGCGGCCCGGCGCATTTCTGAGTTCACTGCCGGCAAAACGCTTCAGGACTATCAGCGGGATGCGATGGTTCGCGCTGCAGTGGAGCGACAATTTGAGATCATCGGCGAAGCCCTCTCGCTGCTCGCGCGCCTGGATGCAAACGTCGTTTCCGGTATCAGCGAGCACCGTCGCATCGTGGCCTTCCGCAACCTTTTGATCCACGGTTACGCCGATGTGGACGACCGGCTCGTCTGGGATGTGGTTGAATCCAAACTTCCAGTCCTGCTTCGCGAAGTAGAAGCTCTGATCGGAGATGTAACGCGGGGCGGCTGAGCCCCGCGCCTTTCTCCGCGCTCCTCTGCCGCGCTGCGTTATTTCCTCTTTCCTTCGCTCTTCCTTCCTCTGCACCGCCGCTCTCTTCGCCCCTCACCGTGGTATAAAAGATTGTTTGCCCCGGGCGTTCACGCGCCCCGCACAGGAGCCTCGTGGATTTCTCCTTCACCGACGAACAAAATCAGCTCCGCCGCACCGTCCGAGAATTCGCCGCCGCTGAAATCGCCCCGCACGTCATGGAGTGGGACGAGGCCGCGTACTGGCCCTCCGAACTCGTTCCCAAGATGGGCGAGCTCGGCCTGCTAGGCGTGATTTTTCCCGAATCCTACGGTGGCGCCGGGCTCGGCTACACCGAATACGTCATCGTCATTGAAGAGCTGGCCGCCGTGGACGCCTCCATCGCCCTCTCCGTCGCGGCCCACAATTCCCTCTGCTCCAATCACATCTACAAATTCGGCACCGAGGCACAGAAGCAGAAATATCTCTCCCGCCTCACCACCGGCAAGATGCTCGGCGCATGGTCGCTCACCGAGCCCGGCGCCGGCTCCGACGCCGGCGGCACGCGCACCATGGCCGAGCGCCGCGACGGCGCCTGGGTCTTGAACGGCGCAAAAACCTTCACCACCAACGGCCATTCCGCGGGCGTCTGCGTCGCCATGGCCGTCACCCAGCGCGACAAGGGCTCCCACGGCATCTCCGCCTTTCTCGTCGAGCAGGGCACCAAAGGCTTCCGCCCCGGCAAGAAGGAAAACAAGCTCGGCATGCGCGCCAGCGAAACCTCGGAAGTCCTGTTCTCCGACTGCGTCCTCCCCGCGGAAAATCTTCTCGGCAAGGATGGGGACGGATTCGTCAACAGCCTCCAGATTCTCGATGGCGGCCGTATCTCCATCGCCGCGCTCGGCGTCGGCATCGCCCAGGGCGCTCTCTCCGCCGCCACAAAGTACGCCCGCGAGCGCAAACAGTTCGGCAAAACCATCAGCGAATTTCAGGGCATCCAGTTCAAACTCGCCGACATGGCTACTGAGGTCGAAGCCGCCCGCGTGCTCACCTATCGCGCTGCCTGGCTCGCCGACCGCGGCGACGCCCGCCACACCAAGGAATCCGCCATGGCCAAACTGTTTGCCGGAGAAGTGGCCGTGCACGTCTCGAGCGAGGCCGTCCAGGTATTCGGCGGCTACGGCTTCATCAAGGACTATCCGGCCGAAAAGTTTTATCGCGACTCGAAGCTCTGCACCATCGGCGAAGGCACCAGCGAAATCCAGAAACTCGTCATCGCCCGCCAGCTATTGGGAACAAAGTAGTGGCGCGGACACTCCTGTCCGCGCGCTTTTCGTAGTGAGCGACTCGGAAGTGCCGGGTCTCGCGCTTTTCGTTCCCGGCGCTTTCTTTGGGCTATCCCCCGAACCCAATTCTTTGCTTTTGCATTTCAGGTTATCCTCTCTCTTCATGTCTGACGACATCACCACCTGGTCCTCCCGCCTCCGCTCCGGCGACGTTCGCGCCCTCTCCCGCGCTATCTCCGCCGTGGAAAACGGCACTCCTGAATCCGAGCCCCTTCTTCGCGCCCTGTTCCCTCATACCGGCGCTGCCCATCTCATCGGCGTCACCGGCGCTCCCGGCACCGGCAAAAGCACTCTCGTCGACCGTCTCGCCGCCCATTTTCGCCGCGCCGGAGATCCCGTCGGCATCATCGCCGTCGATCCTTCCAGTCCCTACACCGGCGGCGCCATTCTCGGCGACCGTATCCGCATGCAGGGCCACGCCACCGACGACGGCATTTTCATCCGTTCCATGGC
>Ga0187803_10000349_pt1 | contig 18785 bp, 13 predicted proteins | sample NC_wetland_sal_i_2_FD_132425 | JGI IMG/M metagenome (GOLD analysis project Ga0187803, IMG submission 132425) | Wetland sediment microbial communities from Neuse River Estuary, North Carolina, USA - Control_3 | ecosystem: Environmental > Aquatic > Freshwater > Wetlands > Sediment | place: USA...
AGAAACCAACGTGTTTCCGTACTAGGCGCTCCGTTTGGCCCTGACGACGAACGGAATCCACGGGTCGTGGTAGATGCGCCGGGCCAGGAGCGCATCGTTGTTCCTAGCGACGGGGACTACAACAACAATGCTGCTTGTGTAGGTGGAGGAACGGTTTCCTATGGAGCCATGGCTTGGCGCTTCATGGAACAGGATTTTCGAATGCGTTCCACCTACGGCGCCGTCGAAGGCAGCACGCTCGACGACTGGCCCATTAGTTACCAAGATCTTGAACCTTATTACGAGAGAGCGGAATGGGAAATCGGAGTCTCTGGAGATGATTCAAACAACATCTTTCACGCGCCGAGAAAGCGCTCACTTCCCATGCCTCCTCTTCCGCCGAATCGCGAATACACCATCCTGAAGCCCGCAGCACAACGTCTGGGTTTGCATCCGTTTGACATCCCGATGTTGCGGAATTCCGTCCCCTACGGAGGAAGGGCTCCCTGCATGCGCTGCCGTTGGTGCGTGGGGTTCGCGTGCGAAGTAAATGCCAAGAACGGGACGCACAATACCGTTATCCCAAAGGCGCTGGCGACGGGCAACTGCGAACTCAAGACGGATTGCATGACCAAGGAGATTTTGACCGATTCCACCGGCCGCGTAACAGGAGTCACCTACTTTGACGAACACGATCATCTCAACGAACAGGCCGCGGATATCGTCGTGGTGTCATGTGGGGCGAATGAGTCTGCGCGCCTCCTGCTGAATTCAATGAGCCGCCTGTTTCCTAATGGTTTGGGGAATCGCTATGACTGGGTGGGGAGGAACTTGCAAGGCCATGCATACACCGGTGCCTTTGGTTTGTTTGATTTTGAGGTTTACGACGACGTCGGACCGGGCGCCTCCATCGCCATTTGTGATTTCAACCATGGCAACCCGGGCTTGATCGGTGGCGGGTTGCTTGCCAACGAGTTCATCCGGCTCCCGATCGAATTCGTCGGCCATAACCCCCCGGATGCAAAGGATTGGGGGCGGGGGCACAAGGATTTCATGCGCCAATGGTTCAAGCAGAGCATCGTCGTCATGGGACCAGTTCAAGAAATGCCTGTGTTCGACGCACGGCTACAATTGGACCCACGTGTGAGGGACCATTGGGGAATTCCGGTTTGCCGCTTCTCCGGAGGGAGGCACCCCAACGACATTCATGTCGCTGAATTCCTGTCCAGCAAAGCGGAAGAGTGGCTCAGGGAAGCTGGCGCGATCAAGAGCTGGCGTCAGTTGCCCGGCATGGGTTTGAGCGGCGGTCAACACCAAGCCGGGACTTGCCGCATGGGAAACGATCCAAAGATCTCTGTAGTGAATAAAGACTGCCAGGTTCATGACGTAGACAACTTATTCGTGATTGACGCCAGTGTCCATGTCACCAACGGCGGATTCAACCCTGTTCTGACCATCATGGCAAACGCATACCGCGCCTCCGACATTCTGGTCAGGAACTGGAAAGGAACAAAGTTCCGATAGCGACACTGCCGTGCCTGGCTTCAGGTCACGGCAGAACTGCCATGAAAATTGCCTCCTTGCGTTCGGCTCATGTGTACTTAGGGCTCGCTATCGGCGCGCTGGTCATTCTTTGTGTGCCTGGAGCGAGCCTGTACTACGAAACATCCGGCGGCAAGGCCTGCGCCCGGTGCCACGAAATCTGGCAGCCTTACACGGATTGGCATACGTCCGCACACCGCAATATCCAATGTACGGAATGCCACGGCGGCGTCTTCACCTTGGAAGTCGGATTCCACTTGAACAATATGCGACGCGTTTTCGCACACCTGCGAGGGGACGCCCCAGAACAGGTTCGCATCAGGGAACGGGACATTCCCAAGATCATGCCCAATTGTCAGAGATGTCACCAGGAGGAATATTCCGATTGGCAAGCCGGACCGCATAGCGTTTCGTATCGGGACATTTTTCTTGATGAGACGTTCAACAAGAAAAACCTTTTGATGGACGACTGCTTGCGATGCCACGGAATGCATTTTGGAGGATCGATTCGCGAGCTGGTGCAGCCCATCGCTACCACAGGCCCATGGTCGTTAAAGGATAGCTCGCTCGCCGATCACCCCGTAATTCCCTGCCTCACCTGCCACCAAACTCACAAGGAAGGAGTACCGCTCCAAAAGTCCAAGCTGGGTGTGCGAACGCCCGGGCCAGCGCAGGACGTTATGCTCCCCTCCCTGGCTCTATTCGATCGCCGGGAAATGGAATCAGTTCCTGTCAGCCACTTGAGCCTGCCCGACATGAATGATGGCAATCGCTTGGTGAAGGTCAGCTCTGACCCGCGACAGGCGCTTTGCTATCAGTGCCACGCCCCGCGCGCAACCCAGCAAGTTGCATCGGGTGACGATCGCACTCCAATGGGGGTGCACGAGGGCCTGAGCTGTTTTGCCTGCCACCTGAATCACGACCAGTTGACTCGCGCCTCCTGTGCCACGTGTCATCCCCGCCTCTCCAATTGCGGTTTGGACGTTGAAAAAATGGATACCACCTTCAAGTCACAAAAGAGCCCGCACAACATTCACTTTGTGAAGTGCGAAGACTGCCACACCAAAGGGGTGCCGAAGAAAACCCACAGGGAAGTTCACTTCTCAACCTCGGCAATCGCTCCAATGCAGTCCTCGCCCTAAGCACCGGGCACATTCCTCCGAAGAGCAACTCTGTCGGTGCGGTCTTCTCAGTTAGTACCAGTCAGTATGTGCACTCTGAATTTAGCCGTGGAGCACCACGAGTGTGGTACTTCGGTCACAACCGTGGCGCGCTTATTCCCATGGTTGAGTCGACCTGGACTACAATGAAAACTCGTGTGTGAGGCCCCTTGCTTCCCTCAGGCAAGTTTTCCAAACTCGCGCTCGTCGTTGCCGGGCTGCTGGCCGCGTCGCTCCTCTTCGCCGTTGGAGGAATCCTCCCGCCGGCTCGCACTCTCCTGGTTTCCGATCTCTTGCAAGCCGCGGTGGCTTTGTGGGCTGCCTATTGCTGCTTTCACGTAGCACGTCATTCCAGTGGATATTTGCGACAACTGTGGATGCTCCTCACCATCACTCTTTCTCTCGCTGCTATTGCACAGGGGCTGGAGATCCACTCTCGGTACATCGCTCACCTACCGGCTGCGACGCCCTGGCCGTCCGACATTCTATTCATTTTCTCGGTCACCCCGGCGTTCATGATGCTGCTCCCCCGGCCGGCGGAAGATTCCGCTGGGATCGATTGGCAACAGGTCTTGGATTTTGCCCAAGTGGGAGTCATCGCCCTCAGTGCCTATCTCTATTTTTTCTATGCGCCATCGCGCTGGCAAATTGAAGGACCGTATATGGTTCCTAAGATTATGCGGCTGCAATTGTTCCGCGATATTGCGCTCTCCGCTGGTTTTCTGATTCGGGCGGTTACGGCGTCTGGCCACCCCATCCGATCATTATTTGGTAGGATGTCGGGTCTCTTCCTCCTGTCCATCGTTGCGGATGCTGTGTACTTCGTCGGTCCACAACCACTTCCTGGTCATGCGAGTTGGTACGACAGCGCTTGGGCGGCGCCGTACGTGTTCGCGACCGTCTTTGCAGCGACCTGGAAGCACACCGAAGAGCCCCTCACCCAGGAGGCAGACTCCCGTTCCCGCAGGTTATGGACCTCACGGATTTTGCCGGTCTGCCTTCCTTTATTGGTGCTCTTCATGAGCCGGAGTATCGCCGTAGAACAGCTCTCGATCGCCTGGGCGGCAATCACGGGCTCGTTCGGCCTTTCCGCCGCGCGCCTCCTCCTGACCAACGAAAAGCAACGCCGGATTGCGGAAGACCTCCGACAGACCGAAGATGCACTTCGGCAAACTGCGGAAATGTTCTCGACGGCATTTCGTTCTAGCCCCGATGCCATGAGCATTCGCTTGCTGCCCGAAGGGCGATTCATCGCCGTCAACGAAACTTTCTCGCGCTTGACTGGTTACACGCAGGATGAAATCGTGGGCGGTTCACCACCCACCGATTCAAATCTGTGGGTTGATTTGAGTCATCGGTCGGCAATCCTCGCAAGGCTTCAGGCGGGAGAGGAGATTCGGGAAGAAGAGTTCCTCTACCGGACCAAAAATGGGGAAATTCGTACGGGTCAGCTTTCCGCCGCTCGCATTCACTTGGGTCGCAAATTCGGGATTCTCGGGATGGTCCGGGACGTCACCACTCGCAAGCAGGCGGAAGAGGCTTTGCGGGCCAGCGAGGCGCGCTTCCGCAATCTGATTCAAGACCTGCATGTGGGCATCATCCTGATTGACGCCGACACGGAAGCTCGCTTCATCAACCGGGCGGCTTTGCAAACGTTTGGCTTGAGCGAAGAGCAGGGCCTGGGGAAGAAGCTATCAGACATCGGATCGACCCCCGTTCGCGAAGATGGGACGGAACTCCCACTCTCGATGCTTCCTGGACCGCGGGCAATTCAATCCGCAAAGGCAATCCACAACGAGGTGGTCGGGTGGCGCCGTTTGGGCTCAAATGAAGTTGTTTGGACGTTGATGGACGCGATACCACAGATATCTGACCAGGGACAAGTCGCGAGCGTCCTTTTATCCGTTACAAACATAACCGAGCGCAAGCGGGCGGAGGAAGCGCTGCAGGCTAGCGAGGAGCGTTTCCGCAATCTGATTCAAGACCTGCATGTGGGTGTCGTCTTGTTAGGACCTGCGGCCGAAATACGGTTCGCCAACCAGGCGGCCCTCGCCTCTTTTGGACTGACCGAAGATCAGACAGTCGGAAAGAACAGTGGGCAACTTGGTCTTGTCGGTATTCGAGAAGATGGAACCGAGATACCATTTTCGATGCGCCCTGGGCCACGTGCCATTGAAACCAAGCAGCCAGTTCGAAATGAAGTGATGGGGTGGCGACTGGCCAAGTCAAACGAGGTTCTTTGGACGTTGGCAGACGCGGTGCCTCACCTCACAGAGGCAGGGGAGGTAACAAGTGTCATCGTGGCCATGTCGGACATTACCGAGCGGAAGCGAGTCGAGGAGGCGCTGCACCATCTCTCGACGCGCCTCTTGCAACTGCAGGATGAAGAGCGGCGGCGTCTTGCCCGGGAGCTCCACGATAGCCTGGCGCAGAGCGTAATGGCAGTAAATCTCGATTTGGCGCAGGTGGCGCGCACTTCGGGCCCGCTCGGCGAACAGGCAAAGCATGCGCTTTCCGAAGCTCGCGATGTTTTGCAGCAAATGTCGCGAGAGATCCGAACGCTGTCTTATTTGCTTCATCCTCCGGCGCTGGACGAACTGGGTCTGGTGTCAGCTCTTCGAGAATATGCGAAAGGGTTCAGCGAGCGGAGCGAGGTTCAATTGGAAGTGGACTTTCAACCCGACTTTGGGAGGCTGAGTCAGGAGGCGGAGACGGCGCTTTACCGCATTGTGCAGGAGAGCCTTACGAACATTCAGCGCCATTCTGGCAGCCAGACAGCCAGGATTCGTTTGCGCGCGGATTCCACTTCCGTGCAATTGGAGGTCAGTGACCGCGGTTGTGGGATGGACCTGGCGACACTTAGGCCCGGCAATACCGCGGGAACCAGTCTGGGAGTCGGCATCCTTGGCATGAGGGAACGAATGTTGCAACTCGGTGGAAAATTGGAAGTGGAATCCAGTTCATCCGGAACTACGGTGCGGGCTACTATTCCGCGAAAGGTTTAAGCCCGTTATGGCCCTTCGTATCCTAGTGGCGGATGACCATCACGTCGTGCGGGCTGGGCTTCGCAGATTACTGGAGTCTAAAACCGGATGGCAAGTGTGTGCCGAGGCCAACAATGGGCGCGAAGCCGCACGGAAGGCCGGCGAATTGAAGCCGGATGTGGCGGTACTCGACATTGGAATGCCGTTGCTAAACGGTGTGGAGGCCACACGGCAAATCCGCAAGCTTTCTCCGAAAACGGAAGTGCTGATTTTGACCATGCATGATTCGGAAGAGCTGATCCAGGAGGTTCTGGCGGCTGGCGCTCGCGGCTATATATTAAAGGACGACGCGGATCGTAATCTGCTCGCCGCGGTGGATGCGCTTAGGCGTCACAAGCCGTACCTCTCTTCTCGGGTGTCCGGGATTTTTTCCAAGACCGCCCTGTCATCCTCCGACGAAGACGAATCGGCCCGCAGGCGCTTGACTCCGCGCGAACGCGAAATCGTGCAACTTCTTGCCGAAGGAAAAAGCAACAAAGAAATCGCCAATGTTCTAAACATTAGCGTAAAAACCGCAGCCACACATCGCGCCAACATCATGCTCAAACTCAATTTTCATTCCATCACCGAGCTTGTGTCGTACGCAGTTCGCAATCACATTATCCAGGGCTAATACCCACCTGCCCGGTTCTACTGGTAATTCCCTAGGGCATCACCCCAATTTCATTTGTGATTTCGATCACACACACTGGATCACACAGCCTGAGCATGCTTTATCCGACAGGAGAGTGGGATGAAGTCCGGTAGTCGAAAGATTCGTGTCCTGGTTGCTGATGACTCACCAACCGCGCTCCGGTCGGTTTGCCGGTACCTCGAATTCGACGGCCAGTTTGACATCGTCGGTACTGCCGTGGATGGATTGCAAGTCATTCAACAGGTCGAGCGCCTTCGCCCGGAGTTGGTGTTGACCGACCTAAGCATGCCGCGAATGACGGGTCTTGAAACGGCGAAGGAGTTGCGCAAGTCCTTTCCGGAACTGCGCATCCTTATTTTTACCCAATTGCGCGGTCTATCGCTTCGGGAAGAGTGCCTTCGATGTGGCGCTGATGGTTTTGTGGAAAAAAGCCAAATGCCGGAAAAACTTATGGAAGAGATCCGCAGGCTCTTTCCTACGGATGCGCGAACGGATTGAAGGACGCTTGGCACACGACGCTCTCCGGCGGAGGGTGCGGCGGGCGTGTGACGCGCCGTATGGGGGATTTAAAAGGCGCTGTGCGAAGGGCGGATGGAACGAAACGACTTTAGTCTTGGCTACGCCGCTTAAACGGTGTGACCGAAGACAAAGACCTGTAAGAGGTTAGGTTTAGGAAGGTCAAAGGGAGAGAACGGAATGTCGACCAAGAAGATTCTTCTCGTGGATGATTCCTGCACCGCGCGCCTGGTGAACAGGATGATCTTCAGCCAAAAAACGAATTACGTGCTCATCAGCGCTGTCGACGGCAAAGAAGCGGTCGAGAGAGCGCAACGGGAAAAGCCTGACCTGATCCTCATGGATATCGTGATGCCGCGCATGACCGGACTCGAAGCATGCCGCGCCCTCAAGAAGGATAAGGAAACGGAAAAGATCCCCGTCATCCTGCTGACTACCCGCGGGGAAGAACAGTTTGTACAGGAAGGCTACGCCAGCGGGTGCAGCGACTATCTCACCAAACCAGTCAATGACGTTGAGTTGCTCGATCTGCTGAAAGCATACCTGGGCGAGTAATACAAACGAGCAAATCAGATGTCGAATTTACTGAAAGGCAGCGAGAGCTCAAGATGATAGGCACTGGAAATGGAAACCGACCGCCCGTTAAGACGCCCCGCCGGATCGAACCGGCGCAGGGCATCTCCATTGTTCCCGCTGGAACCGAAGACCTTCGTCTGCGCGTGCAGCAACTTTCCCTTCGCGAACAGCTTGAACGGAATCATTTTCTCCTGGAACGGCTCAACGCCTCGAGCGCGCGTCTAATTCAGACCTTTGAAAATGGCGGCGTATTCGAAGCCATCGCGGAAATCATCGCCAATCTGATTGGCTCGGAAGAAGTGGCCATCTTTGACTATTGCCCCGCCGACGAATCCTTTTCTTTGGCCTGGTCCTGGGGTGTTGAAGCCGGCGACCTGCAGCCGTTTGAATCCGGTGCGGGCATGTTTGGCCGCGCGGTGCACCAGGGTCTGAGTCAATTCCGTGAGCGGCAGCCCGATGCAGCTCTCCTCCCTTTCGAGAAAAACTTGACGGCATGCATAGTTTTGAAGTCCAGCCGCGAGGTGGTCGGAGTCATTGCCATCTTTGGTCTTCTCCCCCAGAAGAACGGCCTCGAATGGGCTGATTATGAACTGCTGAAATTTCTCGAAACCTATGCGGCAGTCGCCATCCAGTTTCAGAGATTGCAGGAAAAACAGGTCGCGCCATGAAAACGCAACCGCCGCTGAAAAATGCATCGGTCGTTCTCGCGGATGCCCCGTCCGCCGAAACCAACAACGCATCTTCTTCCAATTCTCAGTTTCTCCACGCCGGACAGGTTTTTGTTTCGGCAGATGCGCAGCCTATTTCCCTCATTCTTGGTTCCTGCGTGGCAGTCTGCATCTGGGACTCAGCGAACGCCATCGGCGGTGCCACCCATTACATGTTGCCCAGTTGGGATGGAAAAGGAGTTGCTTCCCCCCGTTACGGCAATGTCGCTATTTCCATATTGTTGCAAAAGCTCCTCGAGGCCGGAGCAGATCGCGGACAGCTTCAAGCTAAGGTGTTCGGTGGGGGCTGCTTGTTCGATTCCATGCGCGAAACAAATGCCAGCGTACTGCAGGACCTCGGGAGGCGGAACGTCGAGGTCGCACTGGAAATGCTCGCGAAGGCGCGTATCCCCGTCGTTTCCACCGACGTTGGCCTGGACCGGGGAAAACGGATTCTGTTTCACACTGACTCAGGAAAAACAGTAGTTAATCTTTTATAGAGAGATTATGGAAATCAATCGAGAAATGTTGCTGCAGTCGTTCCGGGAAGAAACCGAGGAATGTCTCGCGCAAATGGAGCAATTGCTCCTGGCCCTCGAAACGCATCCCGAGGATCGCGAAATGATCTCTTCTCTGTTCCGGGCGGCGCACACCATCAAGGGCAACGCTTCACTGCTGGAGTTCAATTCCCTCGCGCGATTCCTCCACAGTGTTGAGGATCTGCTGGATCTTTGCCGCAACCAGACCGTGGTTTTGTCTCAGGAATTGATCAGTTTCCTCTTGCAGGTCGTCGATGCCTTGCGGCAATTGGCTAAACGAGCGGTCGAGGGGCAAGAAATTGTTCTACCAGAGCACGAGTCATTGAGCGCGCGCCTTGTCGAGCTGACCTCTGAATTCAAGACCGCCGAGGCACCTGCAGCACAAGACAGTTCAGCATCACCCCTTTCGGCTTCCCCTGAAAGCATCACAGTTTCTAAAACCGCCGTACAGAATTTGCGTGTCGATGTCGGCAAGCTCGATCGCATGTTGAACCTTACCGTGGAATTCGCGATTGCCCAGGGCCGCCAACGCCGCATGCTGGAAGAAAAATTTGGCCAAGCCGCCAGCGGGCGTGAAGTGCTTGAGTCACACCATGGATTGGAAGGGTTGTTTCTCGAGTTGCAAGAACTGGTGATGAAGATTCGCATGGTCCCGGTTGGGCCGACGTTTCACCGCTTCGCCCGGAGCGTCCGCGACACCGCTCGGAAGAGCGGAAAGATAGCGCGCATGCTCGTCGTGGGCGAAGACGTCGAAGTCGACACCACCATCCTCGAGCATATTCACGATCCGCTCATGCACATGATCCGGAACTCGGTGGATCATGGCTTGGAAACGCCGGAAGTCCGCCGCGCACTGGGAAAGGACCCTGGCGGAAAGATCGTCCTGAAAGCTTTCCACGATTCCGGCAACATCGTTGTGCAGTTCTCTGACGACGGGGCAGGCCTCGATCAGGAGCGCATCCTCCAAAACGCGCGAGCTAAGGGAATGATTCCCGAAGGAGCCCGCCTCACCGAGGCTGAGATTTACAACCTCATCTTTCAACCGGGATTTTCGACCGCGGACAAAGTTTCCGAACTCTCCGGCCGGGGCGTAGGCCTGGACGTCGTGCGTCGAAATGTGAATGCCCTGAGCGGCGCAATTCTGGTCGAAAGCCGCAAAGGCCAGGGAACCACGTTCACCATTCGCCTTCCGCTCACGCTGGCCATCATCGATGGCTTTGCCGTGAGGGTGGGCACGGAAACCTATGTGATCCCCCTCAGTTCCGTGCAGGAGTGCCTCGAACTGCCAAGGGAAAGGCACAGTTCCGACGAAGGTGGCGTCATCAATCTTAGGGGCGAAGCCTTGCCGTACGTGCGGCTCCGCGATCTGTTCGATTGTGGAGGCAACGCACCGGCTCGAGAAAAGATCATCGTGGTCGAGTACCACGGCGGCCGCGCTGGTCTCGCCGCCGACGAATTATTGGGCGAGCAACAGGCTGTGATCAAGCCGCTGGGGCATCTGTTTCAGGGAATTCGTGGTGTTTCCGGATCCACGATACTTGGCAATGGGCGGGTTGCGTTGATTCTCGACGTGCCGGCACTTTGTGAAGAAGCGGTTCACCGGAGCGCCAATCTAGTTTCGCAGTAGGGCCATTTGTAGGAAGTGCGGGGCGGCGAGGGGCCGCACTCGGAATAATGTTCGAAGGAGAGCTTCATGTTGAAGAATATGTCGATAGGAAAGCGGTTAGCGATCGGGTTCGGCTTGATCGTATTACTCCTCATCTCCATGGGCCTAAGCGGCTATTGGGGACTGGATGCCATAACGCGTGAAACCTTGAAGGTGCTCAATGGGGACGCCAAAGTTGTCACTCTTGCTGCACGGGTCAAAGCCACTACGCTCGAATTGCGCCGGTATGAAAAGGACACCGAACTCAATCTGGAGGATGTGCAAGTCAGAAACGACTACGCTTCCAAATGGAGAGAGCAGCAGCAAAAGATGCAGGACGTACTGGCGGAGCTCGACAAGTTTCAGCTTTCGTCGGAGGACAAACAGGCAGTGCGCTCCATGGGCGATGACCTCGTGACTTATGAGGGTGGTTTCTCCAAGGTGCTCGGATTGATTGAACAAGGCAAGATGCATTCGCCTCAGGAGTGCAACCAGGTGATCACCCAATACAAGGATCCTATTCATCGCCTGGAGGCGGCTGCCTCCGACCTTACGAATCGCCACGCGGAAGTTTTGGTGCCCATGGTGGAACAGATCGCCAAGACCACCACTACCACGCTGGTTATTTTCTCGCTGCTGTCTATCTGCGTGAGCATTGTCGTCACTCTTGTGATCTCACGCGGGATCACCAAGCCCATCCAGGATGTGCTCGATGTTGTCGAGAACATCAGTGCCGGAGATCTGACCAAGACCATCAACACTGATCGCGGGGATGAGCTCGGCCGCCTGCTTGCCGCCATGGCCAAGATGACTGGCAAACTCAACGAAATGATCGGCGAGGTACGTTTGGGCGCTGGATCGGTGAGCACCGCGGCCACACAGGTCGCTTCCTCCGCCAGCGTTGTCTCTCAGGGCACCAGTGAACAGGCAGCCGCCGTCGAACAGGTGACCAGCAGCATGGAAGAAATGAGCGCTTCCATCACCCAGAACGCCGAAAACAGCCGCAAGATGGAGCAGATGGCTCGCAAGGGCGCACAAGACGCCGGCCAGAGCGGGCAGGCCGTCCAGGAAGCGGTATCTGCGATGAAACTGATCGCGGAAAAAATCGCCGTCATCGAAGAGATTGCCTATCAGACCAACATGCTGGCATTGAACGCCGCCATCGAGGCGGCCCGTGCCGGCGAACATGGCCGAGGATTCGCCGTGGTCGCGGGCGAAGTGCGCAACTTAGCGGAACGTTGCCGTACAGCCGCCCAGGAAATTGGCGGGCTAGCCACTGCCAACGTGCAGGTCGCGGAACGTTCGGGCGGATTGTTAGCCGAGTTGGTCCCGTCAATTCAGAAGACCGCAGACTTGGTCCAGGAAGTCGCCGCCACGTCCAGAGAGCAAGCCGCCGGCGTGAACCAGATCAACGGGGCAGTCGGCCAGGTCGGTTTGGTCACCCAGCGAAATGCCGCCGGCGCGGAGGAACTCTCCAGTACCGCCGAGGAGCTCGCGTCCCAGGCCGAAGCTTTGCAAGATATGATCAGCTTCTTCCGTGTCAGCTCGCTTGGCGATCACCACGCGGGCAAGAAACGGAAGGCCGCCAAGCCTCATTTCCAGGACACTACGGACCACGAGAGCCATGGTTCCTCGACGCCGGCCGGAAAAACAAACGGCGACTACGCCGAGTCGTTCGCCCGGATCTAGCCGCGGAGAAAACTCATGGAAATCAAAGAACAAGAAGTTGTGGTTCAACAACAATACCTGACCTTCTTCCTCGCGGATGAGGAGTACGCGATCAGTATTCAGCGCGTAAAGGAAATCATGGAGTACACCACCGTCACGAAGGTGCCTAAGGTGCCGAAGTGGATCCGTGGCGTCATCAACCTGCGCGGCAACGTCGTTCCAGTGGTCGATCTAACCGTGCGCTTCGGACTCGAGGAAAGCCCGGTAACCAGGACCACCTGTATCGTCATCGTCGAGATCGAGCAGGACTCTGAGCGGACGGTGATGGGCGTGATCGCGGATGCCGTCAACCAGGTCATCGATCTCGCTCCCAAAGACATCGAAGAGCCTCCCGCATTCGGAACGCGCGTGCGCTTGGACTATCTCATCGGAATGGGCAAGCTCGGCAAAAAGTTTGCCCTCATCTTGAACATCGACAGTGTCTTGAGCAACGCCGAACTGTTGACTGTTTCTACTCTTCAGGCTGCGGCGGTGGATGCGCCAAGCGACGTCGTCGAGAACTCTGGGGAACAATTGGAAGCGTAATGGCCTCCGGAGAAATCCCAGCGCAGTCGCAGCTGGTGTTGCCCAAACCCATTCCAGAACTCGCGGAGGAGGAGTTTCATCTTTTCCAGGTCCTCGTCCTCCGCGAATCTGGAATCCACCTGGGCGCAAAGAACCGGGCCATGGTGGTCAGCCGTTTGTGGAAGAGGCTGCGCGCATTGGAATTGCACACCTTTGCTTCCTACTACCGGCGAGTGAAGGCCGATCCCGCGGAAATGGTGCACATGCTCGATTGCATTTGCACCAATGAAACTCATTTCTTCCGTGAACCGGCGGCTTTCGATTGTCTGCGCGACCGCATCTTCCCCGAGTGGCTGGCGGACGTCGATGCCGGCAAACGCGGCAAGACCCTTCGGGTCTGGAGCGCGGCGTGTTCTACCGGTGAGGAATGTTATTCGCTGGCCATGTTGATGCTGACACATTTTCCGCCATCTGCCGGTTGGAACATTGAAGTTCACGGAACGGACCTCTCGACCAAGGTTTTGGCCCACGCTTCTCAGGCAATCTGGCCCGCGGAGAAAATCTCCGGCGTGCCGGTTCACTACCAGCGTAGATTCCTGCTCAAAGGCTTTGGCCCGGAAAAAGGCAAAATCAAAGCCGTTGACGAGCTCCGCAGAATCGTCCGATTCCAACGGCTCAATCTCACTCAGGAACCCTATGCGGTTAGTGGCCCGTTTGACCTCATTTTCTGCCGCAACGTGCTCATTTATTTTCAATGGGAAACAAAAATCAAAGTCGTTGACGCCCTTGGAAAATACTTGACCCCCAAGGGCTACCTGTTTCTCGGCCATGCGGAAGGTCTGCACGGTGTGGCGGATAAGCTGCAAACCGTCGCTCCAAAAGTTTTCCGGTCGCCAAAGGCTCCCACGGGTCGCCGCAGCGCTCTCAGCATTCTCCAGCGCCGCGACCAGGGCGGTGGCGACTGAAAGAGTTGTTCGGAGTCCCCGTTCCACAGACCGCTGGAGCCGGGGTCTCCTGAATAGGAAATGACGTGAGTTCCGATAGGCACCAGGACATTCCAGAGACGCTCGTTGCCCCTGCGCCGGGCGACTCCCGACCATTGCGCGTTCTGGTGGTGGATGATTCGGCGATCGTACGCCAGGTCCTTACGGCAGTACTTTCGGAAAAGCGCGGATTCCGCGTCACTGTGGCGGCTGACCCGCTCATCGCCATGGACAAGATGAAGAAATTCCCGCCGGATGTGATTCTGCTGGATCTGGAAATGCCGCGGATGGATGGCCTGACTTTTTTGGAAAAGCTCATGGCCCAGCACCCGGTGCCCGTCGTGGTGTGTTCTGGACTAACCGGCCCCAGAACCGAATCAGCCATCCGTGCCTTGGAAATCGGCGCGGTCGACATCATCACCAAACCAAAGATTGGCATCCGCGGTTTCCTGGAAGAGTCCGCCGTTCTACTCGAAGATACCGTGCGGGCGGCAGCGACTGCCCGGGTCAGCAAATTCCGCAAGCTCCGTAATCAATCCTCGAGCTATCACACCGCCGATGTCGTGATTCCCCGCGTGGCTCTCCCTGCGGTCGACCAGCAAAGGGATCGCATTGTTGCCATCGGGGCGTCCACGGGAGGCACGGAAGCTTTGCTTCAGGTCTTCGAGGAGATGCCCGAAAATTGTCCCGGGATCGTCGCCGTCCAGCACATGCCCGAGGGTTTCACGGCGGCCTTTGCGACGCGGTTGAATAGTATTTGCCGGATCGAGGTCAAGGAAGCCGCCGACGGCGATAAGGTCGTTCACGGCCGCGCCTATGTTGCTCCCGGAAACCGGCATACGCTCGTCCGCCGCCTCGGTTCCGGCTATTTTCTCGAGGTGCGTGACGGTTCGCTTGTGTCACGTCATCGCCCCAGCGTCAATGTTCTGTTTCGTTCCGTCGCGCAGGCTGCCGGTGCCAGCGCCGTGGGCGTTTTGATGACCGGTATGGGTGACGACGGCGCAGAAGGCCTCCTCGAGATGAAACAAGCCGAAGCATTCACGATTGCCCAGGATGAAGCGAGTTGCGTGGTGTTCGGCATGCCGCGCGAAGCCATCCTTCGCGGCGCTGCAAACGAAGTACTCTCCTTGTCCCGCATTCCCTCCGCAATCCTGAAATACAGCGCAGTTTCCAAATCCTGACAAAAAACTGCCTCTTAAATGGTTGTTGGGCTGGCTCGAATTTCAGAGGGAAAAGAATTTTGGCTGGGAGGCCTGGATACGCAGCGTTTAGCCAAAAACCCAAGTAAAACCCCGTAAGTGCCTTTGTTTCCGTTAAACCAACACGGTCCTACAAGGCTCTGTGCAACCCGCTAGGGCGTGTTTAGTTATCGGCGAGTGGCGTGGTGGCTGCAGCGAAAGAAAGGACTGCCCGTGAATCGCAAGCGGGTGTTACGGGTGATGCGAGAACGTGGGCTGCTGGTGCGCTCGCGTCGTCTGCGAGCACGAAGGAAAAAAGAGTGGGGCCGCGTGGAAGCAGCCGAGCCGAATCAGATCTGGCAGTCGGACATGACGAAGATCTGGGCGGGGCCGGCCGTGGGTTGGGCGTACCTGGTGTGCGTGATCGACTGCTGCACGCGGGAGATCGTGGGATGGAATCTCTCGCATCGCTGTCGGACCGAAGACGCGCTGGCAGCGGTGGAACAGGCCGTGCTCGAACGGCTGCCCGAGGGCAGCCGCGAGGAAAACCTGACGCTGACCACCGACAACGGGACGCAGTTCACTTCTTCGCGCTTCTTGGAGACGCTGGGACGGCTCGGCATCACCCATCGACGGACGGCGTATCATCACCCGGAAGGCAACAGCTACATCGAACGGTTCCATCGCAGCTTGAAAGAGGAGGAAGTCTGGACAGTGGAGTATCGAAGCTTGGAAGAAGCGCGAGTATCGATCGCTCGTTGGATCGAGGAGTACAATCACGACCGGCCTCACCGCGGGGTCCAAAATCGCACTCCGAACGAGGCCTTCTTGGCTTTCGCAGCTGTACTAAAAAACGGGGCCCTGACTGTCTAAATTAGCAGGGAGCACTACACTCCTGAAGGGGTGAGCTAAAAACCCCACGCGAAATCTGCCAGCGAACACCTCTATATAAGGTACTTAGCGGCGGCAGTTTTGGCGGGCGGAAATCTGTAGTTTTGCGCTCATGTTAGAACGGCTGGATAGCTCGGGTGCCCACCTGGTTAGCTGGCATGACTTACCAGGCATTTGAAAGAAATTTGATGCTGGATTTAGGGGAAGGGGCCAGGAATGCAAGTTCCTAGAACCAAAACATGCAGGGTCCCATACCAGGCCCAAGACCAAATGATTTACTGCCACATCTCACGCCTATCGCTCTGATTTGTGTTAGTGTTCGAGGAGTACCCTTGCCGGGTTTACACCGAATGCGCAACCGCAACTTGGCTTTTCTTGTTGCAATTCTCTTCCTTGGTCTCTCTCGAATCAATGGGGCTCAGGCTACTAAGCCGCCTTCTGTCTCTCAGGCTGGCCCTTCAAATGGCTCCTCAGACGCTCTCTATTCCAAGGAGCCCTATGTTCTTGAATTGAGGGAAGACCGTGTTCGCTTTGAAGCCGATGGCAGGGGTCAGCGCGATCACATCGTGAGAGCCCGCATCCAGTCGGATTCGGGTGTCCATGAATTCGGTCTCCTGGTCTATCCTTATGCTTCGAGTTTTGAAACTCTTGATGTTATCTACGTTCGCGTGCGCAAGCCAGACGGCACGGTCCTGGAAACACCCTCTTCAGACATTCAAGATCTTGATAGCGCCGTTAGCCGCGAAGCACCGATGTATACCGACCAACGAGAGAAGCACATTGCGGCTAAGTCTCTTGCCGTCGGCGATATCCTGGAAGCTCATCTACGCTGGACCATCCATGATCCGATGGCGCCGGGCTATTTCTGGTTTGACCATTCCTATTTCCGTTCGGGTATCTGTCTCGAGGAGATTCTTCAGATTGATGTTCCTGCAAGCGTCGCGGTAAAGCTCCGCAATGCCGAACCGGCACCCGCCATCAGTCAGGAAAATGGCCGCGTCCTGTACAACTTCAAGTCTTCAAATCTCAAAAAGTACGAAGAATCCAAGATCCCGCTGTGGGAGAGAAACTTTCATGGCGCCCCGCTGCCGGACGTCCAAATGACGTCGTTTGCGTCTTGGGAGGAAGTCGGCAAGTGGTTCGGATCGCTGGAGCGACCCAAAGTCACTGTGACTCCAGAAATCAAGGCAAAGGCCGATGAACTGACAAAGGGTAAGAACTCCGACGACGAAAAACTACACGCCCTCTACGATTTCGTCTCGACCCGCTTTCGCTATATTGGGATTGACTTGGGCATTGGCCGTTATACTCCCCACGCCGCCTCGGAGGTGCTCCTGAACCGTTACGGTGATTGCAAGGACAAACACACTCTTTTCGCTGCCCTCCTTCAAGCCGTTGGTATCACTTCATATCCAGCTCTTATCAGCTCCAAGTATCGCCTTGATCCTTCGTTTCCAAGCGTGAGTCTTTTCGACCATGTCATCACCGCAATTCCTCGTGGTGGATCCTTTCAATTCCTCGACACCACTCCCGAAGTAGCTCCCTTTGGCCTGCTCTCTCAAAACATCCGCGATCGCAAATCACTCGTCATTCCGGCCAACTCTCCCGCTCATCTCGTCACCACTCCCGTCGACCCGCCGTTTCCCTCCATTGAGCGTGTCCGTGTAGACTGTTCAATCGATGCAAACGGCACGCTCGACGCCAAGATGGATATTGAGGATCGTGGGGACGGCGAGTTAGTGTTCCGGGTGGCCTACCACTCCACTCCTCAAAATCGCTGGAATGAACTCACTCAGGGGATTGTCACGAGCCTGGGCTTCGCTGGAACCGTCAGCGACGTGACTATTAGCCAGCCAGAAGATACTAGCAAGCCCTTTTCGGTGGGCTTCTCCTACCATCGCACGGACTACCCGGATTGGAAGGACCATCGGGTTATTTTTCCTGCTCCACCCATCCTCCTCCCAAATCTAAATGAGGAGCAGAAACTCTCCAAAGACCCACTGCCGTTGGGTGCGCTTCAGGATATCACCTACGACGTCACCATGAAATTCCCGGAAGGTTATGTCGTCGTTCTCCCCGAAAAGGTCGAGCGGAGAACCGATTTCGCCGAGTTCAACGCGACTTACTCTCTTGAGAACGGCGTTCTCCGCGGGATTCTCCACCTCAGGACGCTCCTACGTGAAGTTCCAGGGTCTGAACGTTCTCTATTTAGCGAGTTCACGCATAAGACTGCCGAAACTCCGCGTCGTTACGTCTTTGTGAGTCAGGGTCTCCCCTACAGCGGTGCATCCGTGACTGCAACTGCCACCAGCCCGCAGAAGATTGTTGGGGAAAAGACAGAAGCGCCCGTGCCAAGTCCGCCTGTGGCAAGCTCGCCTTCCCCGGCCGCCAAGCCAACGGAGCCACCGGTCAGTCCTGCCAAACCACTCTACGAGGCGGCGAAGAGAGCCGAAAAGGATGGTAAGTACGCGACCAGCGCCCAATTGTATGAACAAGTGGTCGCAATCGATCCAAACTACATGGAGGCGTGGAACGCCTTGGGATATGACTATGGCAAGCTCGGGCAACAGCAGAAGGAGGAGGCAGCGCTCCGGAAGGCCCTTGCTCTAGATCCGGCAGCTAGATGGGCCCACTATAATCTGGGAAATGTCCTTATGGCCCAGAAGAAATATGACGAGGCCATTTCCGAATATCAGAAGGAAATCGAGACCAGATCCAATAACAGTCTAGTGCATTTGAACCTGGGCCGTGTGTATGTGTTGAGCGGCCAACCCGAAAGGGCAATCCCGGAGTTGCAGACCGCGGCTAATCTCATGCCGACCAGCGCCGCGGTGCAGTTCAACCTGGGGCTTGCTTATGCGAAGACTGGCCGGCCGGAAAAGGCAGTACAGGCTTTCAATCGATCGGTAGAGCTTGAGCCAACAGTGGAACGGAAGAATTCGGTGGCCTACGAGATGGCCCTGAACGGACTACAGTTGGACCAAGCCGAGAAATATGTCGACTCCGCGATTGAACACGCCGTGGGTCAATCGAGAACTGTTTCGCTCGACCACCTTTCTAATGAGGATATAGGCATAACCGCCTCCCTGGGTGCTTATTGGGACACACTCGGCTGGGTGAAGTTTCAACAAGGGAACATCCCCGATGCAGAAAAATATG
>Ga0187803_10000350_pt1 | contig 18783 bp, 14 predicted proteins | sample NC_wetland_sal_i_2_FD_132425 | JGI IMG/M metagenome (GOLD analysis project Ga0187803, IMG submission 132425) | Wetland sediment microbial communities from Neuse River Estuary, North Carolina, USA - Control_3 | ecosystem: Environmental > Aquatic > Freshwater > Wetlands > Sediment | place: USA...
CGGGCGCAGGGCCTCAGGTCCCTAGCCGTTGTAGCTTCGGCGGGCACGGTGAACACCGGCGCCGTCGACCCCTTGCGCGAAATCGCGGAGATTGCCCGGGCCCATGACCTGTGGCTGCACGTGGATGGCGCTTATGGCGCGCTGGCGGCAATGGCCGCGCCTGAAAAGTTCGATGGTCTGGCGCTCGCCGATTCGCTTTCGCTCGATCCACACAAGTGGCTGTATCAGCCGCTCGATTGCGGATGCCTGCTCTATCGCGACCCCTCCATCGCCCGCCGCACCTTCGCTTACACCGGAGACTACGCGAAACAGCTCAGCTCCGATCCCATCGAGGGCTTCGCGTTTTTCGAGGAGTCCATCGAACTTTCGCGCCGCTTCCGGGCGCTGAAACTCTGGCTCTCGCTGCGTTATCACGGATTGGGAGCGTTCCGCGCCGCCATTCGGCGCGACCTCGAACACGCGCAGCGCTTAAGAACGGCGATCGGAAACTCTCCCGCGCTGGAGTTGCTGGCTCCGGTGGAGTTGAGCGCAGTCTGCTTCCGGCATCTGGTGCAGCGGGACGCGTCACTCGAAGACCGCAACCGCTTTAACACGGCCTTGCTGAAGCGGATCATAACGCGTGGCCGCATTTATCTCTCGAATGCCGTTCTCAACCGCCAGTTCTGCCTGCGAGCCTGCGTGGTAAATCATCGGACCACCGATGCGGACATAGATGGCGTGGTTCCCGAAGTTCTCGAGGCAGCGCGCGAGGTCGGATCAGAAGCGAAAGAGTGAATTGGCTACGGCATGCATCCCCAATTCTAGGAGTCTAATCTGCCCTAATTCTTCGTTGCTTGCCCGGACTTTTTCTCCGACTGTTTTATCAGTTCGGCCGTCTCCTGCTGCAGTTGATCCTGCATCCCCTCAACATACTTGCGCATGATCGGCATCATAGACTGCATTGCCTCGCCCATGATGGCTGGCATTTCCCGCAACAGCTTCTGTCCCGTCGGCGAGGAATAGAACGCCAGCAGGGAATCAATATCTCCCTTGGTAAAGTGCTTCTGGTAGGCAGGAATCATTGCCTGCATCATTTCTTCCCAAGGCATATTCCGGAGCATATCGTCCATTCGCTTATTCATGCGTTCTTCGTAGTCTTCTGGGAGCTTATCTTTGTTCTTGAGATACTCTTCATGCATGAGCTGATGGTGAGGTTTCAGCATCGCTTCTATCATCTTGTTTACCATGTCACGGGAGCGCGTCACCTCGAAGTATCTCTGAACATCTTCTTTGGTGGCCGGCGTATCGTCGGTTTGTTGTGCGAAAGAGCAGAAGCTAAAAGCGAAACACAGAATTGCGGAAAGCAGGAGACGTTTCACGGCAGTCCTCCGGTAACGTGACCTAGCGTAGCCTATCTGTTTCCGTTGATCAACCAATTTTCTAGGCATTAACAAGCTCGGCGTATAACTCTCGGGGTGTAACTTAGGAAGTTAACTCTTCATCGCCTTCCCCATTCCCCACTCAACCAGCCCGGGAAATAATTGATAGAGCTTGATCGCCAGAATCATGGTCCAGGGAACGATTACCTCACGCTTCTTCTTGCAATAACCGCGAAAGACGGCCCGCGCGACGCGCTCGGCCGTGATCCCGCGGACCGACTTTGGGCGGATATTTCCCTGCCGAGCCGCGAGCATGCGGGAGCCAAACTCGGTGCGCACATAACCCGGGCAAATCGTCAGCACGTGGATGTTGTCGCGCTGCAACTCCACGCGCGCGCCTTTACCCAGCGCGTTCAGGGCGAACTTGCTGGCCGAATAGGGAGCGCCGAAGGCCAGGGGAATGTGTCCGGCCACGCTCGAAATGTTGATAATCGTTCCGCCGCCCGCCTCGCGCATGGTGGGAACAACCGCCTGCATGCACGTTACCGCGCCGAAGAAATTCGTTTCAAACAATTCGCGGCAGGCCGACATCTCCATATCGGCGACCGAATCGCGAATCCCCACGCCGGCATTATTGACCCACACATCCACGCGTCCGAAGTGCAGCAAGGTAAGTGCCAGCGTTCGATCAATCTCCTCCCGGTTCCGCACATCGCAGGCCAGGGGCAGCGTCCGCTCCAAGTGCCCGATCCGATGCCGCGCCTCGTCGGCCCGGGCGACATCACGAGAAAGGAGGACCACGTTAGCTCCGTGGTCCGCAAAAATCCTGGCAATTTCTTCGCCGATACCCATCGAAGCGCCCGTCACCACGACCACTTTACCGTCCATTTCCATGCCGACCCTTGTATCGCCTGCCGGGGCGGCAAGTCAAACGGCATTGAGTTCTCAGTTCTCGGTTCCCAGTTCTCAGTGGGAGCCGAATGGTTTTGGGTTCTTCTGGGAGCTGAGAACTGAGAACTGAGAACTGGCAACTTCGCATAGCGTAAAATTGTCTGCACCGGAGATGCTGTGAGTTCGCTGTTGCCTCTATTCCCGCTCGATCTCGTGCTCCTCCCCGGAGCTCCGCTCCCTCTCCACATCTTCGAGCCGCGCTACAAGGAAATGATCGGCGAATGCCTGGAGCAGAAAAAGCCGTTTGGCATTGTCCGCGCCTCTGAAGAGGGTGTCGCCGATGTCGGCTGCACTGCCGAAATCCTGGAGGTCACCAAGCGCTACGACGATGGCCGCATGGATATCCTGACCCGCGGCGTCGAGCGTTTTGAAGTGCTGGGCGTGAACGAGGAGCGCTCCTTCCTCCAGGCCGAGGTCGCCCTGATCGAAGACGAACCGGGCAAGCCGCCTCCCCAGATGGTGCAGCAGGCGGTGCGTTTGCACGCAGAAATTGTGAAGCTGTCAGGGGCCGAAGCCGCCGGCCCGGAGGAGAGCGCCGACCGGCTGTCCTTCCTGCTGGCGGGTTCCTTGCCCCTCGACCTCGCTTTCAAACAGAAGCTGCTTTCCAACTTGTCGGAAGCCAAACGTCTGGAAGCCGTCGTCGAGTACTTACGGGCGGTTCTTCCCGGTCTGCGCCGCGCCGCCAAAGCCCGCTGGAATTGAACTAAGCTGTCAGCTCTCAGCTATCAGCTTTCAGTTCGATTCTCCTACGAGAATTTCGGGCCTTTTCTGCGAACTGAGAGTTGATAGCTGAGAGCCGGCGGCTTCCCACGGCGTATAATCCGCCTAAGGCTGCTTCCTTTTGGGGGGTTCCCACCATGAGTAGTGCCCGCACATTGGGCGAATTGCGCACCAGTGCCTTCACACAAAGCCGGCTCGTCTCGCGGCGCGTTAAAGACGAGCTTCGCGAGAACCTGATGGCGCGCCTGTGCCAACATCCGGATGATTCGATCTTCCCCGGCATCGTCGGCTACGACGACACCGTCGTGCCGCAGATCGTCAACGCCATTCTCTCCCGCCACAACTTCATTTTGCTCGGCCTGCGCGGCCAGGCCAAGAGCCGCATTCTGCGCGCCTTGACCACGCTCCTCGATCCACAGATGCCCTACATCGCCGGATGCGAGATTCACGACAATCCCTACGCTCCCATCTGCCGCCGCTGCCGCGAACTTGTCGCCAAGGAGAAAGACGCGACCCCGATCGGCTGGCTCACCCCTGACCATCGCTACGTGGAAAAGCTGGCTACGCCCGACGTAACCATCGCCGACCTGATCGGCGACATTGACCCGATCAAGGCCGCGCGCGGCGGGCACGAACTGTCGAGCGAGTTCACGGTGCACTACGGCCTGTTGCCGCGCGCCAATCGCGGAATTTTCGCCATCAACGAGCTGCCCGACCTCGCCGGGAAAATCCAGGTCGGCTTGTTCAACATCATGCAGGAAGGCGACGTGCAGATTAAGGGTTACCCGATTCGCCTGCCGCTCGACCTGGCCATCGTTTTCAGCGCCAACCCTGAGGATTACACCGCGCGCGGCAAGATCATCACGCCGCTCAAGGACCGCATCGGGTCGGAGATCCGCACGCACTATCCAGCGACCGTCGAAGAAGGCATTGCTATCACCGCACAGGAAGCCTGGATCCATCGTTATGGAGGCCGCGGAAATGACCGCAACGGCTCGCGACTCTATATCCCGAAGTATGTCCATGAAGTCATCGAGCGCATCGCGTTCGTCGCCCGCGAAGACAAAAAAGTTGATAAGCGCTCCGGCGTAAGCCAGCGCCTGCCGATTTCGGCGATGGAGAACGTAGTTTCTAACGCCGAGCGGCGCGCGCTCACACATCAGGAAAACGTAGTGGTTCCGCGCATCAGCGATATTTACGCGGCGCTGCCCGCGATCACCGGCAAGCTGGAGCTGGAATACGAAGGCGAGATGAAAGGCGCGGACCATGTGAGCCGCGAACTGATCCGGACGGCGATTGCCAAGACCTATGACACGCATCTGCACGGCGTGAACACGAGCCAGATCGTGCAGTGGTTCGATCTGGGAGGTGAGATTCAGCTCAGCGATAATGCCGGCGCGCGAGAAGTGCTGGCAGGTCTGAACCAGATCCAGGGACTGATGGACAAGACCGCCAAGCTGAACGTGAGTGCGAAGGACGCCCCGGAGATGCAGGTATCCGCGGCCGAGTTCATCCTGGAGGGCCTGCACGCGCACAAGAAGATTGGACGCAACGAGGAGCGGGTGTTTAAGGCGGAAGAAAAGCCCTCCAAAGTAATGGAGAAACCGGTGTTTGACCAGGATGATCCTCCAGGATTTGGGAGGAAGAGAAGTTTTAATTAGTCGTTGGTCGTTCGTCGTCAGTCGTTCGGGCTGCATAGGGAGTGTCGGCGGTGGTGGTTCGGCGTCGTTTTCGCCTTAGAGCTCCAGCTTCGTTGGTGAAATGCGGCGGAGGCGACTAGGGAACCGCGAACGACTGACGACTAACGACCAACGACGGGTTTTATGAAACGCATCCGCTACTCGAAATACATCCCCGATCCTGCCAGCGAAATGAGCATGGAAGACCTGCTCAGCGCGCTCTCGAACTACCTTCTGCAGAGCGGATTCAACGACAATTTCTGGTACGAGATTCCCCAGGGCGAGCAGACCCTCGACGAACTGCGGCGCGCAATCGAGCAAGCGCTGCTGAACGGGGAGATGTTCGACCGTTTGAACGATAACGACATGCGCGAACGGCTGTTGCAAATGCAGATGAACGGCCAGCTCGAAGAGCTGATCGAGAAGCTGATCGAGCGCATGCAGCAGGAAGACTACATTTCAATTGATCGTCCATTCGAAGCCCAGCCGCATGATCCCGCGCGGCAATCGAGCGTAGGCGGGCAGGTCGGCGACGCGCAGCAGCAGGCCCGGTTCGAAATCACCGACAAGAGCCTTGACTTCCTCGGCTTCAAAGCCCTGCGCGATCTGCTCGGGTCGCTCGGCAAGTCAAGTTTCGGGCGCCACGACACGCGCGATATGGCGACAGGCATCGAAGCCAGCGGCGCACCGCGGCAATACGAGTTCGGCGACACGCTCAACCTGGACATCACCGCCACGCTGTCGAGCGCGATTCAGCGCGAGGGCCTCGGCCTGCCGCTGAATCTCGAATACCGAGACCTGCAGGTCCACCAGTGCGAGTACCAGTCGTCGTGCGCAACCGTCCTGATGCTCGACTGCTCGCACTCGATGATCCTCTACGGCGAAGATCGCTTCACGCCCGCGAAAAAAGTTGCGATGGCGCTCTCGCACCTGATTCGCACGCAATATCCCGGAGACTCGCTCTCGCTAGTGCTCTTTCACGATTCGGCCGAGGAGGTTCCGCTCTCGCAGCTCGCGCGCGTCAAGGTCGGTCCTTATTACACGAATACGCGCGAAGGCCTGCGCATGGCGCAACGCATCCTGCAACGCCAGCGCAAGGACATGAAGCAGATCGTCATGATCACCGACGGCAAGCCCTCGGCGTTGACGCTTGAAGATGGGCGCATATACAAGAACGCCTTCGGCCTGGATCCGCTGGTTGTCAGCCAGACGCTGGAGGAAGTCTCAAAGTGCAAGCGCGGCGGCGTGCTGATCAACACCTTCATGCTGGCTTCGGATTATGGGCTGGTGCAGTTTGTGCAGAAAGTGACCCAGATGTGCCGCGGCAAAGCCTACTTCACGACGCCGTACACGCTGGGGCAGTACTTGCTGATGGACTATATGTCGCGCAAGACAAAAACGATCCACTGATAATTGCAGAAGTCAGACGTCAGATTGAGAAGGGAACCCTTTCCACGTCAAGCGCATTGCAATCCTATGCAGCGTCGTCGCCCCCAGCCGCGGAGTGCGCCGCCTCCCCCTTAGAATGTTCTTGACTACATATGTAGTCCAGGACATAATGGGCTGGTGACTTGGCAAGTCCTCTTTCATGAGGAGTTCGAGGCCGAATTCGACGCGCTGCCGGAAGACGTGCAGGACGAGTTGCTTGCCCATGCGAGGTTGCTCCAGCAGTTCGGGCCCCAACTGGGCCGTCCCCGGGCTGATACCCTCAGCGGCTCCCGTCACGCGAATATGAAGGAACTGCGGTTTGAAGCGGCAGACGGCGTGTGGACAGTAGCCTTCGCCTTTGACCCCAACCGGAAAGCCATTCTCTTGGTTTGCGGAGACAAGTCAGGCGGCAGCGAAAAGCGCTTTTACCGCCAACTCATCGAGAAAGCCGATGCTCGCTTCAGTGCGCATCTGGCCCGCATTAAGAAGGAGAAAGAGAAACGGAAGTAAGCGGAAGGGAAGTAAAACCATGAAGAGCTTGGATCAGAAGATTAGGGAATTGCGCCCGGCGCGACGCAAGAAGATCGAGGACCGTACGGCTCAGCTTGTCGGCGAAGAAATGTCGCTTCGCGAACTGCGCCGCGCGCACAGGCTCACGCAAGAGCGCATCGCCGAAACCCTTGGGATTGGCCAGGACCAGGTTTCGCGTTTGGAACAGCGCAGCGACCTGTTAATTTCCACGCTCCGCAGCTATGTGGAAGCTATGGGCGGCCGGCTCACGATCGTCGCGAAATTTCCCGGTCACAGCCCGGTCGCGCTATCGGGAATAGCCGCGCTCGACGCCGATCCCTCGCCGGCACCTCGGAGCGACCGGCACGCGGAAGCCTCAGCGGACTGACAGTGCGGGACGGGCCTCATGAAACTCACCTTTTCCACCATGGTCATCGCATGCGGAATGTCGTTCATGTTTTCCGCCGCTTTCGCTCAACCGTCTCGCGTCTCCGGAAGCGTTGTGGTCCCGAGTTCCAGCATCGAAAGACCCCAGGACATCGGTTACCGGTCGCATACGAACATTCTGCTCTACGAGTTGCGAGAGCCGCTGATGCCGCCGCGCCCTTTGTCGGGTACAGGCACCGGCCAACGCAGCGAAAGTTCCCGGTCGGGCGGGGACGCCCGCCCATCCACTAGCGGCCCGAGCACGCGAGTTCGCTCCGTCATGGAAAGCGGCGTTGCTCCAGCGGGCGGCCCGGGCAGCGCCAGCTTTTTTGAGACGCCGGCTTCGCTGGCCTGCGTGTATGGACTCACCACGCCGGTCGCTGGTTGCTCGCCTGCCGTAGCCACTGTGCTGCCGATGGGTGGAAGCCGCGCCATCGCCATCGTGGACGCTTATGACGATCCCAACGCCGCGGTGGATCTGGCTGTGTTCGACGCGCAATTCGGAATCGCCTCCGCCAACTTTCAGGTCGTTTATGCGAGCGGCACGAGGCCTCCGGTTGATCCGACGGGCGGCTGGGAAATAGAAGAAGCGCTCGACATCGAGTGGGCCCACGTCATGGCTCCCAACGCCGCATTGTTCCTGGTGGAAGCTGCTTCCAACAAGAATCCCGATCTTCTGACAGCTGTTTCGGTCGCCGCTACGTTAGTGGCGCAGGCCGGCGGCGGCGAAGTTTCGATGAGTTGGGGCAGCAGCGAGTTCAAGAAAGAAGTTGGGGACGAGTCGTATTCAAGACGCCGACTGTCGTCTATCTCGCCTCGTCGGGCGACGGACCTGGACCACTGTGGCCGAGCGTTTCGCCAAACGTTGTTTCGGCGGGCGGGACCACGGTCAGCCGCAATCCTTCGACCGGCGCCTTTCAGCACGAAGTTGCCTGGGCCGACACCGGCAGCGGCCCCAGCGCCGTCTTTGCCATCCCCAGCTATCAGGCTCCGTTGGCCGGCATCATTGGCAAGAACCGCGGCACGCCGGATCTCGCCTTCGACGCCGACCCGCATACCGGTGTATGGGTCTATGACAGCTATCCGGCAAGAGGGAAATCTGGCTGGCGGGTAGTTGGCGGCACCAGCGTCGCCGCGCCCTCGTTGGCCGGCGTTATCAATTCTGCCGGAAACTTCTACGCCTCGAGTGCCGCTGAACTCACGGCGATCTATGCTGACCTGGGGCCAGGCGTGGGGTTCAGCGACATCGTATCCGGCACGTGCTATCACTACGCCGGCTATTTGGCCGCCCCAGGCTGGGACTACTGCTCGGGCGTGGGCAGCGTCAGCGGCTATCAGGGAAAGTAAGCCTGCAGGATCGGGTGATCGGGTCATCGGGCGATCGGGCCATCTGGCGATCACGCCATCGCCTGATGACCGATCATTTGCCGATCATGCATGCAAAAAGGCCCTCCGTCCGTTGGCGGCGAAAGCGGCAACCGCCTCGCCAAGAAACTGAACGCGCAAATCGTTTGTTTCCGCAGTACTGACGGTCTGAACGGTCGTCCTCAGAGACTGTGACTTTGTTAGGGAGTCATCCTGAGCGAAGGATCTATGTATTCCGATGGGTTACCGGTGACGCCAACAAAACTACATAGATCCTTCGCTTCGCTCAGGATGACTCCACGGAAAAGTCACGGGCTCAGGATGGCTGGTAGTGTCCTAAAGTCTGGGACACTACCGGATGACTCGACACGAAAACAGTCACAACCTCTCAGTGTAGAATCGTAGTATAACCCCGTTCGCGGAGACGATATGAGGAGATTTGCTTTTCTGGCATTGCTCGCCTTGCTCAGTCTTGCGTGGTCGGTCCCAGCCTCGGCTCAACGTATGAGCCCCGAAGAAAATGCACGCCAGTCGCGCAAGGCGGCTAAGAAACAGCAAAAGATGCTGAAGAAGTCCAACAAGAAACAGCGCAAAGCCGCGAAAAAATACGAGAAGGCGCAGCGGAAGGCCAACAGGAAGGCCAACAAAGATCTGCAGAAGCGCCGCGGAAGATAGGCTTTGGCAGCATCCCTTATCAGCGCAAAACTTCCCAATCGTCTTTACCACTGGCGGGAGAAACGATGTGGCCGGTGATCTTTCCGGTGGACGCAAGCGAGCCCACCCATCGCTTGGCCTTCTTGCGAGCGGGAGCGAGCCAGACCTCAACCATAGGTTCCCCAAAGCGCGTCACCAGGATCGGCTGGCCCGATTTTCGCACGCGCTCAATCACTGCGAAACAAGTTGCCTTGAATTTCGAGATGGCGATTTTTTCCATACCCGATATAGTTCCATCGTCAACCACGATCGTGAACTTCACCTGATAGCCACACCGTGACCTTTGACTTCAGCCGCAGACCGCCCTACCATACGGCCACTTGAAGTTTGCGCATCCTCCATGATTGGCCAGACCATCTCGCATTACCGCATCGTCGAGAAGCTCGGTGGCGGTGGTATGGGAGTGGTGTACAAAGCGGAGGACATCAACCTGGGGCGCTGGGTCGCCCTCAAGTTTCTGCCCGAGGATGTTGCCCGGGATCCGCTCAGCCTGGAGCGTTTCCGTTTGGAAGCTCGGGCGGCGTCCGCGCTCAACCATCCCAACATCTGCACCATTCACGACTTCGGCGATCACGAAGGCCGCGCCTTCATTGTGATGGAGTTGGTGGAAGGAGTGCCCCTTGACCGATACATTGCCGGCAGGCCCCTGGAACTGAACACGGTGCTGGACCTGGCCATGGAAATCGCGGACGCGCTGGAGGCGGCGCACGCCAAGGGAATCATTCACCGCGACATCAAGCCCGGCAACATCTTCGTGACCAAGCGCGGGCAGGCGAAGGTGCTGGATTTCGGCCTGGCCAAGTTGGTGCTGGAGCCCAGGGCGGCGGCTGCGGTTACGGCGGTCGCGACGGCGGCAGATGTGTTGCTGACCAGTCCCGGCACCGCTTTGGGCACGGTGAGCTATATGTCGCCGGAGCAGGCGCGCGGGAAGCCATTGGACGCGCGCACCGACGTCTTCAGCCTGGGTGCGGTGCTCTATCAGATGGTCACCGGCAGAGTTCCCTTTGAGGGCGACACGTCGGCGGTGATTTTCGATGCCATCTTGAATCACGACCCCATATCACCCACACAGTTCAATCCCGACCTGCCATCCAAACTGGAAGAGATCATCCGCACCGCGCTGGAAAAGGACCGTGACTTACGCTACCAGAGCGCCGCTGAGCTGCGGGCCGATCTGAAGCGCTTTAAGCGCGATACCAGTTCCGGGCGCGCGCCTGTTGCCAGCGGGCCGGTAGCGGCTGCCGGCAGCACGCACACCCGCGCGGCGGCTTCGTCAGGGTCCGTGGCGCTGGAAGTGGCTCCGGCGAAACGGAGCTGGCCCAGAGCGGGTCTGGTGGCTGGAGCGGCGGCGCTGCTCGTTCTTTTGGTGTGGGGAGCGTATCGGCTGGTCGCGCCTGGGCGCGGCTTCAATCTGCAGAACATGCAGATCACCCAGCTCACCGAGAATGGCAAGGCGGCGGGTGTGGCCATCTCACCGGACGGCCGCTATGTGGTTTACGTGTTGCGGGAGGCGGAAAAGCAGAGCCTGCGGGTGCTGAACGTGGCGACGCGCAGCGACGTGGAAGTGCTGGCGCCCGATGTGGTCGAACTGGCCGGAGTGACCTTCTCGCCCGACGGCAACCACATCTATTTTGTGCGTTCGGACAAAAGCACGTCCCAGTTCCGCTACCTTTACGAGATGCCAGTGCTGGGTGGATCACCGCGGCAGCTGATTCGCGATCTCGACACGCCCATTGACTTTTCGCCTGACGGCAACCAGTTCGTCTTCCAGCGCGGAATTCCAGCGCAGGACGTTGTCGAAATCCACATCGCGCAGTCCGACGGCTCCGGCGAGAAGATTCTGGCGACTTTTCCGGCGAACACAACGTTTCAGTACGGACCGGCCTGGTCCCCGAACGGCAAGACCATTGCGGTCCCGACGCTGGGCACCGGGAAAGATATCAATTGGGCGGTGAATGTCATCAATGTGGCCGATGGGAGAGTGCGGCAATTGATCTCAACCGGCGCAAGATACATCGGGCGTCCCGTTTGGACGGCCAGTGGAGATGCTTTGGTCGCGACCGTCAGCGAGACACCCCTGGGCAGGGGACAGCTGCAGATCATTGATTATCCCAGTGGCGCGATGCACCGTTTCACGAATGACCTGTCGGACTACACTGTGGCTCTGGACATTACCCGTGACCGAAAGACGCTGGCCGCCATCCAGCGCAATCGTATTTCCGATGTCTGGACGGCGCCCGCGGCCGACGCGACCCAGGCACGCCAGGTCACGTCGGGTGGAACGGTCTATGGGTTGGTCGTGCCGGGGCCTTCGGGAAAGCTGCTTGCTACTGGTAATAACGGCGATCTGTGGTTGATGAATCCGGATGGCGGCGCACGATCTCTCCTCGTTCCCCAGACGCACAACTTGTTTTCGGTTACCTCCTGCGGCGACCGCTATCTGGTATTCGATTCATACCGTGGCGGGAAAGTTGAGTTATGGCGGAGCGAGGTTGACGGCTCCAACGCCACAAAGATGCTGGATGACGTGAGATATCCCGACTGCTCTCCCGATGGAAAATGGATTTATTACCTGATCAGGGACAAACTTTATCGCATGCCGCCCGAAGGGGGCGCGTCGGCTGAGGTTGTCGCCGTTCCAGGAGGCTCCGCCGCGTGGCTTCTCAGGGTTTCCCCCAACGGCGATCAGGTCGGGTTTGTATATCAGGAAGGCAGCCCGGTTCCCATGATTAAAGTCGCAAGTGTGCCGGTAACCGGGGGACCCCTGCAGTTTACAAGTCCCCTTCCTTTCGGCTTTGCCGGATTGCGGTGGGCGCCTTCTGGCAAGGCGCTGGATTACCTGCTCACGCGAAACGGCGCGACCAATGTTTGGGAACAGCCTTTGACAGCGGGCGCGCCACGACAGATCACCACCTTCACCTCGGGCCGGATATTCGATTTCGCCTGGTCCCGCGATGGCAAACTCTTGCTCACGAAGGGCAATCTAAGCAGCGATGTCATCCTGATCAGCAGCTTCCAATGATTTCAAGTTCCTGATCGCTCGGTGGTCTCCCGGTTCGTCACAATTCTCAGGTGACTCAGCGCACATCCTTATTGCGTTGGAACGCGTTACGCTGACCCCAATCCCAGGACTCCCGATCCGTTCCCTCCAGAAACGAGAAGTCGCATGAGTCTGTCACGACGAGTGTTTTCCGCCGTCGCTGTTATCGCCGCGATCTGCCTGTCGAGCCTGGCCGCTGCCGAAGATCCCGATCAGCTTGCCACGAACTCGGATCGGGCCGCGGCGGAGAGGGTTCTCGGGCCACAGTGGAAAGAGCTCTTGCGGCGCGCGGGAATGATTTTTTCGGGCACGGTGCTGAGCACGACTGCGGCGGAACTCCGCACGGATCGCGCAGTCCCGGCGGTCGAGCTGAGCTTCCGGGTGGAGCGTGCAATTGCCGGAGTCAACCCCGGCCAGGTTCTCACCATTCGTGAGTGGGCGGGAGCGTGGTCCGGCCTCCGCCCGATGCGACCCGGCGACCGCTTCCTCCTCTTCTTGTATCCACCGAGCCGGCTGGGCTTGACCAGCCCGGTCGGAGGATCGCAGGGTCAGATTCGCCTGGATGCAACCGGCCAGAACGTTGTGGATCGGAAACCAGAGGTGCCGCTCGGCATGGCTGACCGGCCGCTCCCAAGTCTGGCTGCTTCCGCCCACGAGGCCCGCCAAGTCACCCTCGCGCAATTGGAGCGGGCAATCCGCGGCGCACGAGGAGAATGACCATGCCCTCGCGAATTTTGTCAGTGGCCCTGCTTGTCATTCTTATTCCGACTGCCCTCCGCGCCGGAGGCCCGGCTTTCGTCGCCGGCGCAGGCTACAACCCTGGGGTTGAAGGTCAACCCCTGCTGTGGGCCAATGCCTCGGTTCAATACTTCACCGATCAAGGCGACCTCAGCCCCATCCTCACCAACGCCCAGGCAGATGCGTTCGTCGCCAGCGCGATCAGTCCCTGGACAAGTGCCCCCGGTGTCGGCCTCACCGTGACCCAGGCAGGACATCTGGCCGAGGACGTGAACGGCAGCAACATCCAGGCCACCGGCGGCGTGATCACCGCGCCTGCCGATGTTACGCCCCAGGCAACGGGCACGCCGCTGGGAATTATTTACGACTATGACGGCACCGTTACCGACGCGCTGCTTGGTCAGGGCGCGGGCGGTCTGGCCGATTGCTTTACGAATGCGGTTTATGGCGGCCCCGACAATTTCCCCGCAAGCGGCAACATCGTGCACGCCATCATGGTGATCAACGGCGTGTGCGCCTCGACGAACGCACAGTTGCCGGACGTGCAATACCGCCTGGTGCGCGTGCTGGCGCGCTGCTTTGGGTTGGGCTGGTCGCAGGCGAACGTCAACGTTGTCACCCACAAGCCATACCCAACCCAAGCCGACTTTCAAGGCTTCCCGGTGATGCACTTTGCGGATCCGATCAGCTGCGTGCCCATAAGCCTGTGCTATCCCAACGCCGCTACGCCCAAAATGGACGACGTGACCGCGATGGCGCGCCTGTATCCGGTGCCCGGCGGAAATCCGCAGCCCACGGGCCGAGTCTGGGGCGACCTGTATTTTACCGACGCCTCCGGCAAAGCCACGCAGCCGATGCAAGGTGTGAACGTAGTGGCGCGATGGATTGACAACACAGGCCAGCCGTCGCGGCAGTATGTGGTGACCTCGGTCTCTGGATTTGAGTTCGTCGGCAACGCCGGCAACATTGTTACCGGATACCTGGACGCCAACGGCCTGCCCTTCAACCGCTTCGGCTCAAGCGACCCGTCGCTCGAAGGCTTCTTTGACCTGGGCCAGCTCATGATTCCGACCGGGCAGAGCTATGCCGAATACCAGCTCAGCGTCGAGGCACTCGACCCGTTCTGGTCGCAGGGCGTTGAATCCTATGGCCCGACCCAGGTCGCTCCTTCCGGGACGTTTGCGCCGGTCGTGGTCACGGTCGCCAACGGGTCGAATTCGGAGCGGGACATCCTCATGTTGGGGAGCGAAACTGCGCAGACGCATCCGGGCAGCGGCTCGACCTACCAGAATCCAGCGCCGCTGCCCGGCGGAGGCGGATGGGCGTCGTGGATGTCGGGCTATGGTTCAACCGATTTCTTTCAGTTCAACGTGCAGGCGAACCGGACGGCGTCGGTCGCGGTCACGGCGCTGGACGAAACGGGAGCGCCGACGGAATCGAAGCTGCTGCCCGTCATTGGCATTTGGGAAGCGAGCGACGAAACCGGCAACCCGGCGCCGGCGGCCACGCCATCGCCGTTCAACTCGACGACGTTCGGCATGAGCCGGCTGGATGCGGCGTTTTCGGCCTCGGAAGCCTTCAAGGTAGGGATAGCCGACTACCGCGGCGATGGGCGTCCCGATTACGCTTATCAAGCCAGCCTGCTCTACTCCGATACGGTGAGCCCTGCGCGGCTCAGCGTCGCCGGCGGCGTGACTGTGCTTGAGGGCATCGGCTTCAGACCCGGTCTGCATGTCAGTGCCAGCGGAAACAACGGGAGTGTTCTTTCGCAGTCGGCAACTCAGATGCAGGTCTCTTTGTCGGCAGCCGCGCAGGATGGCACAACCACAATTCAGGTCACCGATCCGGTGAGCGGCTCATTCTCGCAGATGATCGGCGCGCTCACTTATGGAGCCGCTGCCACCGATCTGCTGCTCCTGCTGCAGGGTGGCGGGCAAACGTCGCCGGTGGGTGCGCAGGCGCCAAGCCTGATTCGCATGCGCGCCACCGCCGCTGACGGAGTCACGCCGGTCAACGGCGCTACCATCGCCTGGAGTTCGACCAACGGCATCCAGTTTTCAGCGTGCGGCGGAGGCGCTTCCTGCTCCGTGCTGAGCGATGAAGCGGGCGAGGCTGCGACCTGGGTCACTCCAACGGCACAAGGGACGGGCACGATTACCGCTGCTCTGGCGCCGCTGTCGTATTCGCCCCCGCAGACGCAACAAGCCACGCTGGTCGGAACTTCCACCACCCTCGACCTCGCCGCCATCGCGCCGACGCGTTGGGTCGCGCAAGGAGCGAGCCTGGGCGTTCCGCTCACGGTAGAAGCCCTGGACATGGGAGTGCCGCAAGCCAACGTGACCATCAAGTTCACGGTCACCAACGGCACGGCTTCGCTTTCTTCAAGTACGGCCACGACCAACAGCTCGGGAATGGCCGGCGTCACCGCGCAGCTCACAAACCTGAATGCGACGGTGCAGGTGAGCGCCTGCGTTACGCCCGGGAATAATCCCTGCCAGACTTTTACGCTGCTTGCCGTTCCGGCTTCGGCGTGGACGCTCGAGACAGTTAGCGGAACGTCTCAGGTAGTGCCCAACGGGCAGGCTTTTCTTCCGCTCGTGATGCGCGTGACCGACGGCTCGTCCGCCGATAACCCTGTGCTGGGCGTGAACGTCACCTTTGTGACAACGCTCGAACGCAACCCGCAAGGGCCAGGAGGCCCGCCAACTGGCGACAACTTCCAAGGGCAGGATGGAATGCCAATCATCCTCGGAACGTCGCAGGTACAGGTCGTGACCGGACAGGATGGCCTCGCTTCGATCACGCCGAATGTGGGAAGCCTGGGACCATGCGACGCTTTTGTTACGGTGACTGCCGGCAGCGCAACCGCGCAGTTCGAGCTGGAGAGTCTGGATCCAATTTCCAGCGCGCAACAGCAGCCCGTCCGGCGGAAGCAGCCGCCGCGGACGCATAGTTTCCCGACCGTTGGCTCCGCGTCGGCTGCGGCGCAGGAGGCGACGAGCGCGTTATTCGCCGTGCCGCAGGAAATGCCGGGCGCGGAGCCGTCGTCGAGCCCGTGTTCGAACACGAGTGGCGGCGTCTGGTCCGATCCTGGCGCTAGCACCGTGGTTTCAGGCTCTGGCCTGAATGCCGCCGAACCGCCCTCCGTCGCAACGGCTCAGCCATGCGATTCCTCCGGACTGCCCAACACCCAAACCTCTCTACCGTCGGCAGAGCCGCGCGTAGATTCGGCAGCCGAGGCGCCAAAGGTCGAAGGGCCGAAGGCAGAAGAGCCAAAGCGGGAAGTGCCAGAAGGAAATGCGATTAGCAATCCCTCCAGTGCCGCCGCCCCATCGGCGAAGGTCGCAGCGCAGGGACGGGACGAGCCGCATCTCTAGCAGAAGACCAGAGCCGAGAGCGGAGAGCTAAGAGCCAAGAGCTGGAAACTGAGAACTGAGGACTGAGAACTGAGAACTAAAAGCTGCCCCTCAGAACTCCGCCAGTTCCTTCATGGCCCGGAACAGGTCGCTCGACTGGGGCAGAATGGCGTCCTCCAGGATCGGCTGATAGGCGACAAATGTGTCGGTCGCAGCTATGCGCTTGACCGGTGCATCCAGATGATGGAATAGCTGGTCGGAGACGCGCGCGGCGATTTCGGCGCCGTATCCCCAGCTCAGGGAGTCTTCGTAGGCGATCAGCACGCGGTTGGTTTTCTTGACCGAGTCGGAAATCGTATCCCAATCGAACGGGTTCAGCGTGCGCAGGTCAATCAGTTCGACGCTGACGTGAAGCTCACGCTCGATTTTTTGCGCCGCTTGCAGAGCGCGCGGAACGACTGCACCGTACGTGACCACAGTCAGGTTGGTTCCGGGGTGGACGATCTTCGCCTTGCCAAACGGAATCATGTAGTCGGGACCGGGGTAGTTCGCTCGGCCGTAGGTTTCGCGGTAGAGACGTTTGTGCTCCAGGAACATTACCGGGTCGTCGCAGCGGATGGCGGTGCGAAGCAGGCCCGCGGCATCGAGCGCGCTGGAAGGAAATACGACGCGCAATCCGGGGATGTGCGTGAAGATGCTTTCGCTGCACTGCGAGTGGTAAATGGCGCCACCGGTGAGATAGCCGCCAATGGCTACGCGGACGACAAGCGGCGAGGAAAAGGCATTGTTCGAGCGCCAGCGCATGAGAGGCAGTTCGTTTCGCAGTTGCATCATGGCCGGCCAGATGTAGTCGAAGAACTGAATTTCGACGACCGGCTTGAGGCCGCGTGTAGCCATGCCGATGGCGCGGCCCACGATGTTGGCTTCGGCGAGCGGGGAATTGAAGACGCGGTCGGAGCCGAATTCCATCTGCAATCCGGCGGTCAGTTTGAAGACTCCACCCTTGCCTTTGACCAGCTTCTGCTTGACGTACTCTTCGCGGCTGGCGTCGGCAACGTCTTCGCCGAAGACGACGATGCGCTCATCGCGGCGCATCTCGTCGCGCAGCGTGGCGTTGATGAGGTCGGCCATGGTCTTGGGTTGAGAGGCGGCGGGGCGCTTGCCCTCGGCGGCGCCTTCGGGCGCGGCGTACGCCGGATGCGTATCGAACGCGGCCGTAGTGGGATCGAGGTCGGGCGAATAGACGAAGTGGTGGATGGATTCGGGCTGGGGAAGGGGCGCATCCAGGGCGCGATCGGCATCGGCCTGAATCTGTTCTTCGATCTCCTTTTCGATCTTGTTGATGCCTTTTTCGTCGAGGATGCCCTCGCGCAGGAGGAACATCTGCAGGCGCGAGACGGGATCGCGCGCGGCATCGCGCTGGCGTTCGGTGTCGGGGCGGTAGAGGCGCTCGTCGTCGGAAAGCGAGTGCGAGTAGGGGCGAATCACGTGGGCGTGAACGAAGGCGGGACCGTTATCGGAGCGGCAATGCTGGGCGGCGCGCCGGAAGGCGGCATAAGCGACGACGGGATCGGTGCCGTCAATTTCTTCGAAGTGGAAATTCGGGAAGCCGGATACCAGGCGCGAGATATTGCCGCCTGCGGTTTGCACTTCGACCGGGACGGAAATGGCGTACTCGTTGTCTTGGACGCAGAAAAGCACGGGCAGGCGGCAGTTGGAAGCCGTGTTGAGCGCTTCCCAGAACTCGCCTTCGCTGGTGGTGCCGTCGCCGAGCGAGACGTAGGTGACTTCGTCGCCGTGGAACTCAACATTCCGGAACTGGCGATAATCGCCTTCGGCCTTCCGCGACGCTTCCGGATGGCGTGCGAAGTAGCGCCCGGCCTCGGCGCATCCGACGGCGTGCAGAACCTGCGTGCCGGTGCACGAAGACTGCGTAACCACGTTGAGGCGCTTATGCGCCCAGTGCGACGGCATCTGGCGCCCGCCGGAGTTGGGATCGTCGGCCGCGCCTACCGCGCCCAGCATCATCTCATACGGAGTCGCGCCCAGCGTCAAGAGGAGGGCGCGGTCGCGATAATAGGGAAAGAACCAGTCGTAACCAGCCTTGAGCGCATATCCGGCCGCCACCCCGACCGCTTCGTGCCCGGCGCCGGAAATCTGGAAGAAAACCTTCTGCTGGCGCTTGAGCAGGATCTCGCGGTCGTCAATGCGCCGCGAAGTGAAGACGATGCGGTAGGCATCAACGAGCTGCTGGCCGGTCAGACCCTGATAGGTCTGATTTTTTTTCTGGACTTCGTTTTCGCTTAGCTTGGGATCGACTTTAGTCGTAGCCATGCGTCCGCTCACCCCTGGGCAGCGGTGTGCCGGAGTTATTGTAAACGAGCTTCGAGCTACGAGCGAGGTCAGAGGTTAGAGGTCAGATTGCAGAGGTGAACCATCGAGTCTCGACGGCACTGCGGGAGCGACGGTTTTACCTCTGCAATCTGACCTCTGACCTC
>Ga0187803_10000351_pt1 | contig 18748 bp, 20 predicted proteins | sample NC_wetland_sal_i_2_FD_132425 | JGI IMG/M metagenome (GOLD analysis project Ga0187803, IMG submission 132425) | Wetland sediment microbial communities from Neuse River Estuary, North Carolina, USA - Control_3 | ecosystem: Environmental > Aquatic > Freshwater > Wetlands > Sediment | place: USA...
ACCACCGCCACTCCGGGAGGTGGATGGGAAGCCGCACTCTTGAAGAAGCAGGAAACTCCGCCGGGAATTGTCCAACAGCAGAAACCTGCCGAGCCTGCTCCCACCCAGCAACAAAAAGGAGGAATTCAAGCTGAACCTCAGGACCAGGCAAAACTCAATGCCCCCCAGGGACCGAGTCTGGAGGATCTGAGTTCCGCGGACAAACAGGGCAAGAGCAATTTGAAATTCCCAACGGGTGAGTATTCGGGAAGGAGCCTGGAAGATGCCATGCGCGAAGCCGCTAAAAACCGCGGGGGTGGTGGCATGGGTTCGGGCTCGGGGCTAAAGGGGCCCGAGAGCGGGCAACGCGGGGATTTGGGCATCGATGAGCCGATCATTCTTTCCGACACCTATGGCGTCGATCTCGATCCTTATATGCGCCGTATTTATTTCATCGTACGCGCTAACTGGTACTCCCTGATTCCGGAACTGATTTACACGGGGCGCAAAGGAAGGGTCACGATCGTTTTTGACATTCAAAAGAACGGAAAGATTCTCAATATGAACGTCGTGGCGCGATCGGGAACCGTGCCTTATGACAATGCGGCCGTAGGCTCTCTCAACTTGTCGACGCCCCTGCCGGCTCTCCCCAATTATTTTCCGGGTGATCACATCACGCTTCAGTACACCTATCTCTATAATCTAGCTCCGCGAACTTGACCGGATTGGTATTTCAAACCAAGCGCCTCATTCGGGCGGTTCTCTGAGGTCAAGCGATTGCGGGAAGTGTGTGGAACGGTTGAATGAAGAGACTTCGTTATGCCCTCATACTGGGATTGGGCCAGATCGCTTTGCTGACCGTTTCTTGCAAGTCGCGGCCCGTCTCACCCCCTGTGCAGCATCCTCCTTCAGTTGCCACCACGCCGACACCGCAACCTCCCCCGACTCAGCCTGCGCCTCCTGCGGGGCCACCCAAGACTGAAACGCCCCCACCGCGGATTGAGACTCAAGCTGTCGCGGGCATTCCTCGATGGATCCGCATCGGCCTCGCCACGGATGTTCGTATGGTGCGGATTTCATCCTTGGGCGAGGTCGAAATCGAAAACCTTCTGGATAGGAACCAGCCGCCAAGTGACGCCGAGGGAAGTGTCACCTTCACCTTGCGTTCTGCCCCGGGAGAAAGCAAACCTCTAGTCGAGAGTCTCCCCCGCCAGGAGCCCAAGGATGGCCCGATCTTTCGAATTCAGATCGCTTCCTTACGAGACTCAACCCACGCGGAATCTCTGAAGCAAGAGATCGAATCGCGGGTTAAGGTCCCTGTCATAGTCTCTTACAACGAACCGGCTGGAACTTATCGCGTCCGCGTTGGAGAGTGCTATTCCCGGGTAGAGGCGGAAGAGTTGGGAGAGCGCTTGCAGGACGCCGGTTACGCCGAGGGCTGGATTGTCAGCGAAGAGGGTATCCCGCGCGCTTCGAAGCCATCAGCCCCCCGTGCTCCGGAGCGATCATTCATTGTTCCGACCCTGGAGGTTCAGAACAAGAAAGAAGAAGAGTTAGCCGAATGGTCCCTTCCGGATGGAAGGCGTGGGCCGCTGAGCCTCGTACGAATCTCCTCGCGTGATCCCCGGAATTATCTGTCCTTCGATAAGCTCTCCTATCGAGGATCCATCGAGCTGGTTGAAAACACCCGCGGAAAACTGAATGTCGTCAACGTCGTTGAACTCGAAGATTATTTGAACGGTGTGGTCCCGAATGAAATGCCCCCGTCGAAATTTGATGCAATTGAAGCGCTCAAAGCCCAGGCCGTGGCAGCGCGAACTTACGCCCTTAAGAACGAAGGGAGGTTTGTCAGCGAGGGATACCAACTCTGCGCGACGATCGCGTGCCAGGTTTACCGAGGGGTCGATTCGGAACGACCGCTCAGCACGCAAGCCGTCGAGGCTACCCGGGGGATCGTGATAAAATACCACGGAGAACTGATTGATTCGCTTTACACCTCAACCTGCGGAGGCCATACGGAGGACGCCAAGAACATCTTTCAATCCATGGACACCCCGTACTTGCGGAGCGCCACGTGTCCCCCGGAAATCGCCTCCGAGATTGACCCCCGACTGGTAGAAGTGTCAGGCTACCATTTGAAATGGACCGTCCATGTCACCCGAGCAGAGCTTGAAAAGATCTTGCGAAAGACTTTGCCGCTTGATGAACTGGTCGATCTGGAACCTCTGAAATATGGAATCTCAAACCGGGTAATCGAATTGAAGGTCAAAGGCCGAAAGCGGGATTTCATTCTCAGGGGGTTGGAAGTAAAATCCGCACTCGGATTGAAAGATAGCTTGTTCATCCTGGACCGCGAATTCGACCGTCGAGGCCGAGTTGAGTCGTTTGACTTCATCGGCCACGGGTGGGGACACGGTGTCGGTTTGTGCCAAACCGGTGCATATGGCCTCGCCCGGGAGGGAAAACCTTTTGAATCGATTCTGAAAACTTACTATTATGATGTCGACGTGGTTCAGGAAAACTTCCGTGAAAATTGAACACGTGCAAATTCGGGGGCTCTTGCTGCTGGCGGCGGCGATGTTGCTTTATCTTCTTTACAAGGTTTGGTCGCTGAGACTGTGGAATCAAATGACAGGTCCCCATTGACCATGGAGTGCCTCATCCAATGCGACTTTTAGATACTTTCTTGCGTCCGGTTGCGTGGGCGAAGGAACTGCCTGCGTTGGCTATGCTCCTTTGTCTGGCAGTCCCAGCATTCGCAGCTCAAGACCCGCGTATCAAAGCCATTGACGACTTTCTATGGACGCGAACTCAGGCAAATGACGTGATTGAATACACTTACATGACTGATCGGTTGAAGGACTCCTTTCGCGGGAAAAGAAAAGTCAAGATCCGGCACGAGTCCAGCATCTTACTCACTTTCCGTTACGATCCGGGCAAGCTCGAGATCAAGGATGGGGGGAAAGGCTTCGAAGTGGACATCGTGGGCGTCTGGAAGAATCTCAACGAACATCTCATTGGTGAGATCGACGAACGGGACACTTTCATCCAAACACCGCGTGGCTGGAGGGCTGACCGGATTAAATTCGGCGAGGAGCGGCCGACCGCCAAGGCCATCGTTGATGGGTTCGATGCGCCTAAGGAATATCGCGATTCCATTCGGGTACTGAAGGTGGTGATGCGTGCCTGGGCGGAGGGTGACGGGGACACTGCCATGCGTTATACGAGCGTCGACCTTGGGCAACAGTTCAGGTCCCCGGACGAGCTCAAACAGATCCTTGCGGGCCCAGCCGATCCCCATCATGCAGCTTATGCCATCCGGCGTATTACCAATGCGGGTCGAGATAAGGTGGATTTTGATGTGGACTGCTATGCGATGAACAAGGGAGACCCACGACCGATTTCGAGCAAGGTCAAGGTGGGTGTCAAACGATTTGACTCGACCTGGCTCGTGGACAGCTGGACCCCTGAGAATAGCAATATCCCCACCCCATGAAGCTTTCTTGCGAAACACCCTCCCATCCGCTCCTTGCTTTGGTGGGCCCCACGGCGAGCGGAAAAACTGCTCTGGCGATGGTCTTGGCAAAAAAGCTGGATGGGGAGATCGTGAATTACGATTCGATTCAGGTCTTCCGGTATTTCGACCTGGGTAGCGCCAAGCCGTCGAAAGAGGAGCGCGACCGCATCCCCCACCATTTGATTGACGTCCTGGAGCCAAACGAGACTTTCACGGCCGGCGATTTCGCCCGTCGCGCCCGAGAGGTCCTCGAAGAAATCCGCCAGCGTAGGCGCCTTCCCATTTTGGTTGGGGGCACCGGGCTGTATCTGCGAGCTTTGCTGGACGGCCTGTTCGAAGGCCCCCGGCGGGATGAACAGATTCGAGAGCGTCTGCGGGCACTCGCACGACGGAAGGGAGTTCCGCATTTGCATCGGCTGCTGAACCGGTGGGACCCCGCGTCCGCTTCCCGGATTGAACCGCAGGATGGTCATCGATTAATCCGTGCCCTCGAGATTTTCCTCTCGAGCCGAAAACCTCAGTCTGAGTATTTTCTGAGGCCGCGTCAGTCTCTCCAGGGATTCTCGATCATGAAAATCGGCTTGAATCCTCCTCGAAAAGAGTTATATACTCGCATCAACGAACGCGTCGGGGAGATGTTCGACCGGGGATTACTGGCGGAGGCAAAGGCAATTCTGGATCGGGGGGTTGATCTCTCTGCCAAACCATTTCATTCTTTAGGTTACAAGCAAGTCGCAAAGGTATTGCTCGGGGAGCTGAGTCAGACAGCGGCCGTGGCGGAAGCGCAACTGGCAACGCGTCGTTATGCCAAGCGTCAATTGACCTGGTTCCGTAAAGAGAGTGGCGTGGCCTGGTTTGTTGGATTCGGTGGTGATCGGGCTGTTCAACAGGAGGTTTTGAATTATTTGGAGTTCACCAAGTGCTGGCGGGGACTCCGTTGAGGAGGATACCGTGGACAACAAGGTGGCGCAGAACATCCAGGATGCTTTCTTGAACAACGCTCGGAAAGAAAAGCAAACGGTCACAATCTATTTATTGAGCGGTGTGAAGCTCACAGGCCGTATCAAGAGTTTTGATAAATACTCAGTCATTCTTGAAGCCAGCAACCAGGACCAGTTGATTTTCAAGCACGCCATTTCGACCGTCGTGGTGGCCCGGTCGGTATCGTCTCAGGTTTCCCCTCCCGTCGCAGCACCGACGACCGCCAATATCAGTTAGGTTGGACGAAGGATTGATTCTTTAATTGCAGTGAAACAACGGGCTTTACTGGTTTCAGTTCGCTCAGAGACAACCTCACGGCGACGCAAGTCGGGCGCGGGGCAGGATGAGGATGATTCGCTCAGCGAACTTCAAGATTTAGCGAATACGGCTGGAGCAGAGGTTGCGGGCCAAATGATTCAGACGAGACCCGCTCTTGATCCGGCCTTTTTTATTGGGCGGGGAAAGGCCCTGCAACTCCACGATCGGATCAAAACCGAGAAAGTCGACTTGCTCATCTTTGATGACGAGCTGACTCCAACACAGCAGCGCAATCTGGAGCATCTGACGGAAAGCCGTGTTATCGATCGAACGCAGTTGATTCTTGCCATCTTTGCGCAGAGGGCGAGGACGCGCGAAGGGAAGCTCCAAGTCGAGCTGGCCCAGCTGGACTACCTGCGGCCGCGTCTGACAGGACACGGGGTAGAACTTTCCCGGCTGGGGGGCGGCATTGGTACGCGTGGTCCCGGCGAAACAAGGCTGGAAATGGACCGCCGACGCATTCTCCATCGTATCACCCGCATTCGCAGAGAAATGGAACGGGTTCGCGCCCAGCGCGAGCTGCACCGCCAACACCGCCGGAACACTTCCATCACCACCATCTCCCTGGTCGGTTATACCAACGCCGGAAAATCGACACTTTTCAATGCCTTGACGGCATCCCGGGTGAAGGTTTCAGACCAGCTTTTTTCTACACTCGACCCAACACTCCGGAAGATAGAGCTTCCTTCAAAACGATTGGCCCTTCTCTCCGATACGGTTGGCTTTATCAGGAAGTTGCCGCATACGCTGGTGATGGCTTTCCGTGCCACTCTTGAGGAAGTGGTAGAAGCCGATTTGATCTTGCATGTCATTGATCGGGCCGCTCCTCAGTTCGAGGAACACGAACTGGCCGTCCTCAGCGTCCTTCAGGATCTTCAGGTGAAGCATACCCCGATCCTTAAGGTGTATAACAAAACCGATCTGTTGAAATCACCGGGCGTCCGCCAGGATCGCACGTTGGGCGTTTTGGTTTCAGCGTTGACGGGCGAGGGTCTGGATGAACTGGTGCGCCAGGTCGATTCGATGCTGCTTCGAGATCCTTTGGTCGACTGCCATCTTGTCTTTCCCCACTCCGAAGCCCGGGTTTTGAGGTTGATACATCAAAGAGGGCGCCTACTCGAAGAAGAGGTCACCCCCGACCTCATCCGCGTCCATGCCCAGATCCCCCAATCTGTGGCACGTCAGTTAAATCCATTTGTGCAATAATAGACTTCATGAGACGGCATCGGGCGAACAAATCTCTTGGGTGGGTGGCGTTGCTCGCTGTCGGTTTCCTGATCTTATCGCTCCACAACGTGTCCGGTTTCGGCGACGCCGGAGGTCCCACCAGTCCCTACCCGTGGGTCTTCCCCCAGCCTTCGACGGCTGACGGATTTTCGACCAAGGAGTCCAAACGATTCGAAAACGCCTGGAAAAGTTTTACGGAGGGCGGAACAAAAAAGGCACAGCAGGAATGGAATTCCCTTCTCCGGAAGCACCCAAAGTCACCGTGTCTGTTGACCGCCTTGAGCTATGTGGATTTCGCTCAACAAAAACCAGCCGCGGCTGTGCCGAAACTCGAAGCGGCGCTGGGGGCTGATCCGAAATACATTCCAGCCGTGCGGACACTGGCTCGCTATTTTATCAACCAGAAAGACTATGAAAAAGCTTACCGATATACCGCCACTCTGTCGGAACTCCAACCGGACAACTCGCGGGCCCACCTTGATCTCGAGGAATTGCGTCTGTTGGTCACTGACAAATGGTTTGCCGAAGCCCATGCGGCGAGGGCAAACGCAAAGTGGCAGGAGGCGGAGTTTGCTTATCTGCAAGCCATGAGTGTTGCACCGGAGCTGGAGACTCTACCGCGAGAACTGGGTGACATTTACGCTTACGAAGGGAAATGGAGTGACGCCGAAACGCACTACCTGAAAGCTGTTGACTTGGATCCCTCCGACATTGAAGCGAAAAAGAAGCTGGCCGATGCTTACATGCACACAAGCCAGCGCGAAAAGGCAGAAAAACTACTCAAGGAGCTCGCCGACCAGAATTCACAGGACGAGGAAATCAAATCCATGCTGGACAGAATTCTCGCTCGCATGGACCCGGAGGAGGAAGCACTCAGCAAAATTCGCCAGCGTTCACAGATCAACCGGGGAGACTTTGGCGCCTTGATGGCCATTACCTTCCCTTTCCTCAAAGAGTTTCTCAACGGACTCCCTGTGATCCTGACAGATCTCGAGTCCCACTGGGGAAGAAATTACCTTCCTCTCATCGCGGGTCTCGACTTAATCCCTGCTTACCCCAATCATCATTTTCGACCATCCTTGATGATGCGGCGCTATGAAATTGCCGCGGCCATTGATCGCCTTTTGGTGCTCATGAACCGTCGCCCGAATATCGACCTTTCGCAGGTCAGAATCACCGACGTCCCGGGTACGAATGCGCATCGTAATGCGATCGCCCGCGCGGTATCCCTCCAATTTATGCAACTTGACTCCGATAACCGCTTCTATCCGCAAGCGGGGGTTTCCGGCGCAGAATCGTTGAGGATCCTCGATGCCGTGAAAAATTATTTGCGTTAACACTTCATAGAAAAAATCCCTCCCGCAGCTTCATTGCTTCATGGGCATGAATCGAAGCCAGTCAGTTTGATGCAATCCACTTGCGCTGGCCCCTGGTCGGGGCGCGGGTTCATCCCGTGAGGTTTGGCCCGTTTTTTGATTTCCACAATTTTGTGGAAATCTTTGTGGAAAAGGAGATTTCTATCTCTGCAAACTAGGAGATTTCTAGAAGTTAGAGCAGTTTGCACTCTTTTTGGTCAATTTCGTAAACCAATGAAACGGAAGGGTCTAGCTTTGAATCCCACGAATAGTCCGGTGTAGTCCGACGATCTGTATTGAAATGTAACTATTCCGTTCAGTTTTCAACAAGGTAATTTATTCCGCCCCAGTAATCCTTAAGTGGAATGCCCGCTTTCCACTTAGTCTTTGCGGTGTTTTCAGGCTTTGAAAATGGGAGAACAGTCGAACGCTCACCCTGACGCGAGACAACGACTCCTCCGATCCCGGAGAAGTGGTTTGGTCTTCCGACTTGAAACGAAAATAAATTCGAACAGCTAATGAAGTGGCGGATGAGACGGCGTATTTCGGACGCTGGGAGTCCTGGGGTTGAGGTCTAAAGCGATTGCTGCTCCAAAAACGTTTCCGTCTTTGCCGGATCCACGACCAGACTCTTCCGCGTATAAACAACAAGACCCTGCCGGCGAAACTGATTCATGATCGTCGTAATGATTTCCCGGGATGTCCCGACAAGCTGAGACAGTTCTTCATGCGTGAGGTATTGCCGTACACGAGTACCATTGGCCACCTTCTCGCCGTCTTCCCGGCTCATTTTCAAAAGTTCCTTGGCCAGTCGGCGGGGGATATTGTCAAACGCCAGAGTCCCGATCTGGGCCTGCGCTTGAGACAATCTCTGGCAATAGAGCATCAGTAATTCCAGCGCGGCCTCGGGCTTCTTCGAAATCACTTCAAGCAGTTTATTAATCTTGAATGAAAGCACCCCGACTTCATCCAGGGCAACCGCTTGATCAGTTCTTCGACTGTTCTCGCAGAGGCAGAGCTCACCAAAAAAATCACCCGTCTCATAGATATCGATTATTTTCTCTTTCCCTGAAAGGGAAACGCGAGTGATCTTCACGCGCCCGCTTTTTATCAGGTAAATTTCGTCCGCCATCTCATCCATGAAGTAAATGACCTCATTCCTCGAGAAGTGCTTCTCTGCCGTCAGACTATGCAGGGCCTCAAGGTGTTCCTGAATGAACCCGGAAAGGGTCATACACCGCTGATGGCTCATCCTCAACTCTCCTTATCGTCCGACCGAGCATGCTGCGATGATGCCGAACGGAGTCAGTGTTCACGAATCATAAAATCATACCCGCCCGTGATTGAAATGCCAAGCCTTCACTGAGTGGAGTGGACCCTGTCGTCCGGTCCTTCCCGTTTGCCGGGGCAAAACCCGGATTCTCATTGCGACCGGACAGGGCGATCAATCGAGTCTCCGGAGGACATTGCGTTTCCAAGATGGAAGGTGAAGAGATGGGGATGGTTGGGGTTCCAGCCATTACCGGTGGGCTGGCTTCAATACCGAACGCATCTTCATGAAAACTCGTCTCAGAGACTTGGTTTTCTGGAAGAGCGAAATGGCCGCAATGCCGGCTGCTCCTGCCTCCAAACACTCCTGATAGTTACTCAGTGTGATCCCCCCGATTGCCAGGACGGGAACTGAGAGGGCGGAAGCAACTGCTCGGAGCTTTTGAATCCCTTGAGGAAGACCATACTGCAATTTTGAGGGAGTGGTAAAAATCGGCCCAAAAATGACGTAATCGGCTCCGTCTCGCTCCGCCTCCAAGGCTTCATTCAAATGATGAACAGAAGCCCCCACGATAAATCCTGAAGGCACCATTTTTCGCACGTTACCGACGGGAAATGATGTCCCACCAAGGTGAATACCATCGAATCCACACGCCAGGGCAACATCCAAACGGTCGTTCAAAATCACCTTCTGGCGGGCACCTCGCTGGATGGAGAGTACCTTCCCTGCAACCTGGACCAATTCTCGAGTCGGAGTGGCCTTTTCACGCAGCTGGATCCAATCCACTCCTGCCTGAATGGCCTGTCGCAGCCGGTTCACGAATTGTTCCGGACCGAGAGCCGGTCGGTCAGTCACAAAGCAAAGTATCGGATATGGATTAGGATGGCTGATTGGACGAGGGGTGCGAAGGAAGGAGCTATTTTTCAATTTCAGAGAGTGATTTTCCGATGCTCAGGATCTCGGAAAGGCTGAACCAGAGGTTAATGATTCCTAACCCGGATATGGCGCCGCGAAAGAAATAATTCAGGAGCAGTGGTGCCAGGGCAGGCGACAGCCGAATAAAGAAATTCCTTTCCCAAGTCTCGATCCAGGGAAAGACAATCAACAACAATCCCATTTCTGCGAATAAGACGCTTAACAGAACGCTGGGGAACTTCTTCTTCATGGCTCCCGGAGCCGCCGCCGTAAGGATCATGCCTCAGTTCGAGAGTTTCGCGCGGTGCAGCGACTGCAACCGCTTCTCGACGTCGCGGAACTTTGGATTTTCATTCTCGATCTTCTGAAAAATTTCAGTGGCGCGATCAGAGTTCCCCGCCAACTGATACGCGTTTGCCAAGTCGTATTCCAGACTGAGGTACTCTTCATTCTTGTCAGCATCACCGAGGGCCATCAGGCCGCGGACCATCCACTCGATCGCTTCAGGATAGTTTTTGCTTTCTACCAGGCAAAGTCCCAGCAGGCTGCATACACTGAGATAATCCTGCTTCTGCTCGCGGGGGTTCAAAATCGAAATGGCTTTTTGAACCTCCGCAATTGCCTCCTCAAGCAGTCCCATCTCTCGGAACGCGATCCCGAGATTGTAGTGGGTGTTGAAGTCCGCGCTGGCATCGACAGGGCTTTCGACGATATTGAATTCCGCGAATAAGTCTCCCAAACCTTGAGTGGGAGAAGTTTCAGCCGGCCCGGGCGCAGGGGGATGCGATTCAAAAGGTGGTTTACCCCCCAAGGGTGCTTGTGGCCCAATCCCCAGCTCTACTTGAGTTTCAGGCGAAATAGCAGTGGGTGCGGGCGGGGTTGTTCCCGCTTCATGGAGTTTCTCTGAAATCTCCTCCATGCCCTCGCCTTCCTCGCCGGCCTCCTTGGGTGCACTCTCGCAGCGATCCAAGCGGTCACGAAGCTCGGCAGACTCAGGAAAACTCTGTATCTTCTTCTCAATGAGCGCCCGAGCTTCAGCCCAGAAACCTTGCTCAATGTAGAAGTCAATCTCCTCAATGGCTTCCTGGAGTTCTTCTTGTTCTTTCTTGAGCGCAGGCTCAGCAACTTCAGCAACAGGTTCGACCTCTGGCTCTCTTTGAACGGGGGCCGGCTGTGATATCTCTTCGAGCTCGCCTGAAAGGTCGTAGACGCTCCCAGTAGCAGCCTCCGCCGCAACTTCTCCAACCGGCGGGGTCACTGTTCCCATCGGAGGTGCAGGGGGACCAGCTTCGGCCTCCATCGGCTTCGCTCGCAGAGCATTGCTGAATTCGGCGCCCTTTTCTGCCCATAGATGAGCCTCTTTCGGCTGGCCAGCTCTTATCGCCACCTCGGAGAGCTTCGTGCAACAAATGGCGGCGTTGCCCAATTGTCCTAATGAAGAATAGATCTCCACCAGTTGTCTTAATGCCACCGTATGGTCCGGAGAAATTCGCAACAACTCCTCGAACAATTGGGCAGCCCGTTTCAACAGGCCGTATCCCATCAACAATTCACCCTCGAGGATCAGACCATTGACTAACTCATTTGTTTCCGGAGAAACCTGAGAAGGTACTGAAGTGGTCTGCGGCACAGGGCCTGATACTTCTGAGACCTCTTCCTCCTTGAATGACTCCACAAACTCTTCTTCAGCTTTTTCCCCGGCGATTGGCTGAGCTTGTTCGGTTAACTCAAACTCTCGAGCGGTGGGTTCTTCTTCCTTTTTTTCCTCTTCTTGCTTAGCAACGGGTTCCTCGAGCGCCTCAAGGGGGGGTGCCATGAATTCCTCGCGCTCTGTTTCTTCGGCTTCCTCCACAGGTGGGGGGGACCCAGTCCCTTGACGGTACTCCATCTGTCGCTGGAGTCGAGCGATGCCTTGTCGGACAATCGAGTTCGTGGGGTCGATTCCCAACAATTCCTCATATGCGGTCAACGCCGCCGTAAAATTCTCCTGTTTCAGGTGATAGCTTGCAAGATGCTCCAGAGAGAGCGACAGCAGATGAGATTGGCCAAGCTTTCGATTCACCTTCACCGCGCGCTCGATTGCCGGAAGGTGATCCGGTTCCTCGGAAAGGATCTTTTGAAGTATCTCCGAAATCCGCCCCCCGAAGGTGTCAATCATTGGCGATTCGATAAGTGGGTCGAGGGTAGCAATCAGCCGCTCGAAATTCTGAGCAGCCAGGTAGCGATCACTGAGTGAGAAAAGAAGCGGATACTGCGTGGAATCTTTTCCAAAGAGGTGCAGGGCAACTTGCCCCGCCTCCTCCAGCTGGTTGGCTTCATAGAGGCACTCCCAAAGGGAAAGCTGGATCTCAGTCGAACTCCGTCCGGGATCCATCTGACGTAGCTTCGCAATCGCTTCATCATGCTGCCCCTCGGCGAACAACACCCTTGCCAGCACAATCCTGACGGACGAGGCTTCTGCATCAATTTCTTGGGCCTTGGCCAGCAATTCCTTCGCTTCTGCCAATTCCCCGCGCTTCCGTAACCGCTCCGCGGCACCCAGAAGCAATCTGAGGCCCTCATCTTTGTTCCCGCGATGGATCTCTATACCAACCAATCGGGCAAGGATCGTCGCATTATTGGGGTCGCCACTGAGAAGTTTGTGAAGAGCTTCCGCAGCCAGATCGGACCGCGAATCCGCCAAATAGGATTCAGCCAATTGCAGGTACTGAGCGCGTGCATCGCTCATCAAACCCTGCATCGCATAGAGTTCAGCCAGGTGTCTTCTCGGTTCGATGGCCTCGGGATCCAACTTTGTGATCTTCTTATAGATCGCGATCGCTTTGACCTTGAATCCACCCTCGACGTAAGCGGTCGCCAGTTGATTGAAATACTTGAGACCCTCTGAAGTGTTCCCGAGGCGAACGTAGAGGTCGCCAATGGTGTTGAGGATCGGCAAGTCGTTGCGATCTTCTTCAACTATCTTCTTGTATTCGGAGATCGCCGAATGCAGTCTGCCCTGCATGACATGTTTTTCGGCGCTTCTGAGTGTTTTTGCCTTGTTCAAGACAGTTTAGACTCCCTGACATAACACCGGAGTTTCATGCTCCTCATTCGCGGCTCGCCCCTCCCAACAACATGGCTTTCCGAGCCATGTCCCCTAGTTGCACAGACTATATCCGAAAGGAGGCGGGGTCGCAATTTCTTTGTGCATCCTGGCTTCACAGTCTCCGTTGAGGGCACTTCGTCTACGGAAAGACTAATTTCAGGTCCAACTGATAAACCGGCCGGAAGGTCCTCCGGTGGATCGGGGACGGGCCAAACCTTCGCAATGACTCGAGGTGTTTCCGGGTGCCGTACCCCTTGTTTTGTCCAAAGCAATATTGAGGATAGATCCGGTCAAATTCCATCATGATGCGGTCACGCGTGACCTTGGCAACAATCGAGGCAGCGGCAATTGAAACGGACACGGTGTCTCCCTTGATGATGGCTTTCTGGGGAAGTTCTACAGAATGCAGTGGCACCGCATCAATAAGCAGGAAATCAGCACAGGGAGAGAGTTGGCGGACCGCCTCAGTCATTGCCCGCCGGGTGGCCTTGAGGATATCTTCCTGATCGATGAGTTCAGAACCAACCTGTCCAATCCCCCATGCCACGGCCGTGTGGAGGATAACTTCATATAAATTCTCGCGCTTCTTGACTGAGAGTTTCTTGGAATCGTCAATCCCGTCGGGGATGCGGGCCGGGTCCAGAATCACAGCCGCGGCGATGACCGGGCCGGATAATGCTCCTCGACCTACCTCATCAATCCCCGCAACGCGTATATACCCCTTCCTGTAAATCTCCTTTTCAAAACGACAGCTGCAGGTTGAGCGAGTAGGGTGCTTTCGACGCTGCATGCGTTTCTCTTAGAAGTCTGGAGCAAATTAAAAAATGGGGACGACGGCTTTTTTCAAAGGAAAAGAGAACCCACACCCGGTTGCGGTCTACGACGGAATCAAGAGGTGATGGCGCCGGAATGATGGTTTGAAGAAGAAAGGTGGTGCGAGGTCAAGCTCGTCTGCAGCGGAAACATGCGGAAGAAGCTCGCCTCCCCTCTCCACCCGCTCCCCCGTCCGGATCGAGGGGCTTACGAAATCGAAACCAGGGCCCCCACCCGGTCTCACTGAAGCCTCCCCGTACGGCAAGATTCCAGGGGTCAGTTGGCTGTCACAATGGATTCGGGTTCGACGTAGCGTTCTTCCTTTAGACGCGCCGCCTTACCCTTCAGTCGTCGCAAATAATAGAGTTTGGCGCGACGCACTTGGGTGCTCTTCATCACCTCAATCTTGTCAATCACCGGGGAGTGCAATGGAAAGATACGTTCCACTCCAGTTCCAAAAGACATTTTCCGGACGGTGAAGGTGGACTGGTTGAGGCGGTTGTTTTCAGCGATCACGGTGCCCTCAAATACCTGGATACGCTCCTTGTCACCCTCTTTGATCTTGACATGCACCCGGACGGTATCCCCGGGTTTGAATGAAGGATGATCCGTGCGGACTTGGTCCTTCCTCAATTTATCCAAAATCGCTTGAGACCCCATGGCAATCTCTCCTTGATATCCTTTATCATGACTCTCGTTTGTTCCCTGCCCCATGTATTCGTTCCCAGGGGCGACAGAATCCGTTCAAATGATCTTTCCAGCCGTCGGCGATGTCACCGCAGCCAGCAAATCCGGACGCATCCGGGCTGTTTTCTCGTTCGCCTGCTGACAACGCCACTTTTCAATTTCCCGATGGTTCCCCGAAAGAAGAACCTCAGGAACCTTCCAACCACGAAAGTCCTCGGGTCGCGTGTACTGCGGCCAACTCAGGGTGCCCACCGTATCCGCGAGATTCGCCAATACCCCTTGAGGGTTTGCCGAAAACGAAAAAGAATCGAGTTGACGTGACATTTCGTTACCCAGCGCCCCGGGCACTACCCTTGTGACCGCATCGACCACGACCGCTGCCGCCAACTCTCCTCCCGAAAGAACATAGTCTCCAATCGAAAGTTCTTCGGTGGCCAGATGTTGCGCAACGCGCTCATCCACCCCCTCATAGCGGCCGCAGATCAGGATGATCCGATCCATCGTCGCCAGCCGGAACGCATCGGCCTGTGAAAACCGCTTCCCTTGAGGGGAGAGTAGAATCACTGCACGGGCCCCGTATCCGGAATCGTCCTCCCGACCGATCAGCTGTTCCACTGCCTTAAAGATCGGCTCGGCTTTCAGCACCATCCCGTCCCCTCCGCCAAACGGACGGTCATCCACGGTGCGATGTTTGTCCTCGGCGAATTGCCGCAAGTCGTGCACTTCGATGTTTACCAAAGCCGTGTCGCACGCACGCCGTATGATTCCGTACGAAAACGGACCCTCGAAAAACCTCGGAAATATGCTGATAACATCGAACTGAATCATGCCTTCTCAAGTCCAAAAAAAATCCGCAAGGAACACCTCGCGGAGTTCTCTTCCAAAATCCTTCTCACCGGGCCCAGGTTCACTCCTCCTGGAGGCACCCGCTCAGCAATTTAGCTCTCGCAGTCCCTCGGGCAGGCGGACCCGAATCTCCCGCCGGTGAGTGTCAATCGAGCAACAGATCTCTTCGGCAAACGGGATGAGCAGTTCACCCTGGCTTGTTTCAGCCGCCAGCACGTTGTTTCCCGAAGCTTCGATAATCTCTTTGACACACCCGATGTGCTGGCCACTCCGATCATCGACCAGCTGGCACCCGACGAGCTCGAAGATGTAGTGATAATTCCCCGGGAGCTGGACCGCTTCACTTCTCGGGAGCCGAACCTCGGATCCCACCAGTGTCTCGGCCTCTGTGATCGTCTCAATTCCGGAGAATTTCAAAATCACGAATTGCTTGTGGAACCAAACGTTCTCAATCGTCCGCCAAGTTCCAAGCTCTCCGCTCTTCACCAGCCGGACGCGCTCTGTCTTCTCAAGCCGCTCCGGAAAATTGGTCAAAACTTCCGCTGCGACCTCGCCCCGGCGACCCTGCGTCTTCCGCACCCGGGCCACCGTGATCTCTCCTTTTTCCAACCGTTGCAGGGACGAAGTTGTCTCGCTATTCAAGGATCTCCAATGTAAAACGTTTCTTCAACTTCATTCCAGCAGCGCCCAAAATCGTTCGAATGGAACGAGCGGTGCGTCCTTGTTTTCCAATCACCTTACCCAGATCACTGGGAGCAACCTTCAACTCAAGGACTGTCGTTTGCTCTCCTTCGATGGGGCGAACAACCACTTGATCAGGATTATCCACGAGCGCCTTAGCGATTTGTTCTAAGAGCTCCTTCATAACAACTTCTCCTTACCGCCACACAAGAGCTTGCTCCGAGTTTCACGGAGAGAGAGTGTCCACCTGAAGTAATAACTGGAGTTGGCCTTCCACGTTTCATGACCCAGGTCATAAACCTCAGCAGAAAAGATCTCCATCGCCTCTGCGTCCCATTGCAGTCAGTTCGCAGTTTGGCGATTGAGAAAGCTCTTTACGGTCTCCGATGCCTGTGCTCCCTGTTTCAGCCAATAATCATAACGATCACGATTCAACTTAATCTCCACAGGCTTCCCCAACGGGTTATAGGTCCCCAGGACTTCCAGGTACCTCCCATCACGCGCCTGATCCTTTTCAATAACTACGATGCGGTAGTGCGGACGCTTTTTCGCGCCGACCCGGCTTAATCGAATGGTTAACAAATCCCTGTCCTCCACCTGGAGTGAATTTACACGGTGAACCATCACCTTCTTAGGGTGAGACTCGTGAGATTCAATTTTAACGGAAACAGAATCTTCCTGCAACCCTTTTGCGGTTCACCTGGGGTCTGCCCCTGGGCCGGCTGGCCTATTGCGCAGGCGTTCCCACGCAATCCCAATTTGAAACATTCCGGGGAGGGTCACTGGCGAGGGAGAAATCGCTCCATGTGCCGGGGGAGACGACCGGCGCCGATTCCGCCCGACATCGATTTCATCATCTTCCTCATTTGTGCATATTGCTTCAGCACCTGGTTCACCTGGTTCACCGTGGTTCCGCTTCCGCGCGCGATTCTCTTTCGCCTTTGACCGTTGATGATCTGGTGACTCCGGCGCTCCCGGGGGGTCATGGAGTTGATAATCGCCTCGGTGTGAATGAGTTGTTTCTCGTCGATGTGCGCTTTTTGAAGGTCCTTCATGGGGCCGATCTGAGGAAGCATCCCGAGGATCTTGTCCAGCGGCCCCAGTTTTCGCATCTGGCGAAGTTGGTCGCGAAAATCCTCCAGAGTGAACTCATCCTTTCGGATCTTTTCCTCGAGCTTCTGGGCCTGCTTCAAATCAAAAGCCTCTTGAGCCTTCTCGATGAGGGAAAGCATGTCCCCCATCCCAAGCAAGCGCGACACCATGCGGTCTGGATAAAACAGCTCCAGTGCATCCGGTTTTTCTCCGACCCCGACGAACTTGATCGGTTGGCCGGTGACGGCCCGGATGGAGAGGGCGGCCCCTCCGCGAGCATCGCCGTCCAGCTTCGTGAGGATTACTCCGCTGATCCCGAGCCGCTGATGGAATTCGTGGGCGCTTTTCACAGCGTCCTGACCGGTCATGGCGTCCGCAACAAACAGGATTTCGCTGGGCTTGAGCTCCTGCTTGAGCGTGGCCAGTTCCTGCATCAGCTCGTCGTCGATGTGCAGCCGGCCGGCTGTATCGATCAGGACGACGTCGTACCCTGAGAGTGTGGCCTCCCGCAATGCCGCCTTGGCGAGAGCCAGCGGCTGGTCCATTCCGTCGCCGGGAAATATCTTTGCAGCCACTTCGCGCGCTATGACACTGAGTTGTTCCCGTGCTGCCGGACGGTAAACATCCACCGATAACAGTAACGGCCGATGACCGTTCTTCATCATCCACTTGGCGATTTTCCCGGCGGAGGTGGTCTTGCCGGATCCCTGAAGGCCAATAATTAGAAAAACGGAGGGCGGGTTCTTTGAAAAGAGGAGTCGGGTCTCGCCTTCGCCCAGTGTGACCATGAGTTCATCCCGGACAATCGCAACCACTTGCTGCGCCGGAGAGAGCGCGATCATCACTTCGGTACCCAGACACTTGCTCCGAACCCGGTCGATAAAGTCCTTGACGACATTGAAGTTGACATCTGCCTCGAGCAGGGCCATGCGGATCTCGTGCATGGCAAAGTCGATGTTGTTCTCAGTCAGCTTCGCCTCGCCCTTGAGGGCCTTGAACGTTCTTTGAAGTTTTTCGGTCAGAATGTCGAACATCGATTTTTCTTTCTCCCCACAAACACGGGATCACCCTGTGCGTATGACACGACAGATCTCAAATTGCTGTTAAATCCCGAGTCCAGCTGAGTATACAACGTCCTCCCGTTGCCGCCAACTGCGGCCGGTCTGACTTATGAAAATCGACCGCCTCCCTGATGACGCGACAACCCCTGAAGGTGCAGTCCGCCGCTCCTTGGGAGTATTGAACTACCGGACAGCTGTCGGGCTCAACCGAGTCTACTCCGGCAAATCCTGTTTCAAACCTCGCCGGTGCGCCAAAACGCCCGCCACCTGAGCAAGCATTCCTCCAACGCTGTCGATGGCGACATCCACGGGAGAAGCCGTTCGGGTCGGTATGAAGGATTGGTGAAACTCGTCGCTCGCGGCATAGAATATGACTACAACAATCGAGAAAATGACCCACTGCCAGGTTCGCCGTCCGGCGGAACCTCCTCGGAAGGCGCGGAACAGCAGCACCCCGAGGACGAAATACTCGGCCACATGCCCGCCCTTCCGGATTACTCCGTGAATAAGCCCCACCGCTTGCGCCGAGATACCCCGAAACAGGAAGCGGAGCAGAGGCTCAAAAATCAGCGCCGTATTTTCCGCCGAGAATGTGGCCGTGGACATCCAGAATATGAACGCCATCATCAATACAACTGGAAGCCAATATTTAAGAAATCGGGTGAGCCCCATCTTGCCCCTCTCTGCCGGCGACGCCCCGTCGTGCTGACGGCGAAAACAAAGCGCCAATATACACCCATCGAAGGACCTTTCGCAGTTGAATCCCAGCCGGAATGCGCCGTTTCCCCATTTAACAGTCGAATGAGCTGCCCGGTGCGCGTTGACCCTTAAGAGAAATTCTGTTATTTTATCTGCTCTTTTTTGGCCGATTCTTCGACGTGAGACAAGTCCGATCGGGACTGATCACCTCGAGAGAAT
>Ga0187803_10000352_pt1 | contig 18733 bp, 21 predicted proteins | sample NC_wetland_sal_i_2_FD_132425 | JGI IMG/M metagenome (GOLD analysis project Ga0187803, IMG submission 132425) | Wetland sediment microbial communities from Neuse River Estuary, North Carolina, USA - Control_3 | ecosystem: Environmental > Aquatic > Freshwater > Wetlands > Sediment | place: USA...
CCAGATTGCCGTGGACCCCGCCGACCACCACGCGTTGTTTGCCGTTTGGCTCGAAAACCACAAGCGCGAAGTGATGCTCGCCCGCTCGTCGGACTCCGGCGCCACTTGGTCGTTCACGATCGCCGCCCGCAGCGATGTGCAACTGGATAAACCGGCGCTAGCCATCCGAGGCCAGAGCGTCTACGTCGCTTTCAATCACGAAGAAGAAGTCTGGGTCGCGTCCTCGCAGGATGGAGGCCGCAGCTTTACGCCCGCGCGTGTCAACGCCGACAGCCGTCCCGGATGGTCGCTGCTGGGTTCGGCCACGGTCGATCCCGCAGGCAACGCCTATCTGGCCTGGACCTCGTATTCCAAAACCAGCGGCGCCCGCGGCTCGGTCAATCTCTACGTCTCCAAGTCAGCCGATGCAGGCAAGACCTGGAGTTCCAAGGTGCTCGACACCTCGGCCGCGTCTCCCGATTGCAAAGATGAAGATTGCGGCGAGGCCTACCTCGGCTCGCAGATCGCTCTAGCCTCCGATAGCGGCGGAACTCTCTACGCCCTGTGGAGCGCGGGCCGCGTGCCAATGGGTCCGCAGCGCATCTATTTCTCGTCGTCCACCAACGGCGGAGAAAACTGGCTTCCCCGCGCCAACGTGTCGTCCGCCGAACCCGGCGTGGAACACGCCTTTCCCGCGATTGTTGCCGGCAGCAACGGCGACGTAAGAATCGCCTGGATGGATACCCGCAACACGACGGACGCCCGCAAGACGACCTACTGGAACACCTACTACCGCAGCTCCTCGAACGGCGGAGCGACCTGGGCCGACGAGCTTCGCGTCTCCGGCTATGTGCCTGGTTACAAGTACATTAGGAAGGAAGGCTTTCGCTTTCCATTCGGCGACTATTTCGGCATGGCCATTGATAGCCATGGAGATAGCCACATCGTCTGGGGCGAAGGCCTGAATTACCAGTCGCCGGGATCCATCTGGCACGCCAGCGGACGATAGCCTTCCTTTAGCGATCCGGCGGTGACGGCATTTTCGCTATAGTTTCGCCCATGACGAACGTTGGGGACACCAAACATTGATATGTGAAATACGTCATTGACATTCGCTTTTTGTTTTATTCATGCCGCGTTGAAGCGTAGCCGGGTCTCTGGCTCACAAATGACCTGCGGTCACTGAGGTGATCCCACCCTCGACCCAGCGTGGGGCAGCCTCGGTCCTTAAGACGTGAAGAGGGCCAACCGCGCCGAGCCTGGCCTGTCAGCTGCGAATATAAACGCTGGAGCTAATCCCACCCTTGCCGCAGAAAACGCGGCAAGGGTGGGGCAGCCCGCCAAGGCATCGGCGGCGGGATCGCCACCGCAATGGGCCGCCCATCGCACCGGGATCGGAGCGCGAATCGGAAGCGAAAAGGGCGGCGAATCGAATCGGGATTAGGTTGTGAATCGGCCTGCGATTCGGGGCCGCTTCGGGCACGGATCGGATAGCGTTCGGACAACGATGGAAGAAGTCAAAACCCCCGCCCAAGCAGAGCTTGGACGGGGGTTTTCCTCGGTAATCCTCACAAACTCGATGTCCACCGATCACCGACGTCACCGTAGATTCCGTGTAGCGTGCACCCATGCCCTGGGGATTGAAGCGCTTCCACCAGTCCCGCCAACTTCACTTTCTTACGTTCAGTTGTTATCGCCGCCGGCCTAACTTCGCCGGTCCACGCGAGCGCACCGTTTTTGAAGCGGCATTAGAGCGGGTCCGACAGAAGTACGGCCTCTGTGTCTATGGATACGTAGTCATGCCCGAGCACGTGCACATGCTCGTCAACGAACCGGATCGGGAAACGCTGGCGCGCACCCTGCAGTCGCTGAAACAGTCGGTGGCGAGAAGACTCGCTCTGCGAGCGGAAGACCCCTTCTGGCAGGCGCGGTACTACGATTTCAACGTGTGGGGCGAACGCAAATTCGTGGAGAAGCTCCGCTATATCCACCGCAACCCAGTCCTCCGTGAACTAGTCACGAAGCCCGAAGACTGGGCCTGGAGCAGTTATCGTCACTACCTGAGCGGCGTCGCCGGTACGGTGGAAATCGAATCGCAGTGGACAGCACGAAAAAAGGAACAGGCCGGCATTTTCCCGACCGTGCGCGTGCGGGCCAGCTGACGAAAACCCCCGCCCAAGCAGAGCTTGGACGGGGCACCCTCATGAGTAGTCTTGGACGCGCTAGGCCGGGCCACCCGCCTGCGGTAGCGGAGGAAGAATCAGCAAATCCAGATAACAGAAACTTTACCGAATCGACACAAGGCCACCCCAGGGTCTGGGGCGGCCTTTTCTTTATCACACCTAGCGCAACCGTGCCGCCTCCTGCGTAGTTGGCGTTAAATCTCTAAAGCACTCACGACCCCAGAAGCGACACTCTTTTGTGGGAAGAGAATCAATCCGTCAGCAGCCCACCGGTCAAATCGCTCAGGCGCTCGATTCGATGCTCGCGGCAATATTCGGTTAGGCCGTCCACCAGCTTCTCGGTTGCTACCGGATCGAAGTAACTTGCTGTTCCTACTTCGACTGCGCTTGCGCCTGCCAGCATGAATTCGACTATGTCCACCGGAGTGGTGATCCCGCCCATCCCGATCACCGGAATTTTCACCGCATGGGCCGCGTCGTAAACCATGCGGAGCGCGATCGGCTTGATCGCCGGGCCGGAAAGACCCGCAGTTACGTTGGCAATCCGCGGACGCCGCGTTTCCGCGTCAATGGCCATCGCCAGAAATGTATTCACTAACGAGATGGCATCGGCACCGGCTTCTTCGGCTACTCGGGCCATCTGGGCGATCGAGGTTACGTTGGGCGAGAGCTTGACGATCAGCGGACGCGCCGCTACGCGCTTCGCCGTGCGCACCACTTCATCGAGCAGATGCGGATCGCTGCCGAACTGAATGCCGCCGTGAGCCGTGTTCGGGCACGACACGTTCAGTTCGTAGGCGGCAATGCCCTCGCCTTGGTTGAGAATTTCGATGGTGCGCTCGTAGTCCGCTCGCGTGTAGCCAAAAACATTGGCGAACACGACCACGTTTTTCTTCTCGCGCAGAGCAGGGAGTTTTTCGTCCAGGAAGGCCTGCGCGCCGATGTTCTGCAGCCCGATGGCATTCAGCATTCCAGCCGCAGTCTCATAGAGCCGAGGCGGCGGATTCCCGGTCATCGGCTCGAAGGAGAGGCCCTTGACCACGAGTCCGCCCAAACGGTCGAGATGGACGATGTCCTCGAACTCAATGCCATAGGCGAATGTGCCGGAAGCCGCAATGATCGGGTTCTTGAGGTCAATGCCAGCTATGCTGACGCGCAGGTCCGGACCGCTGGCCGTCTTGCCGAGTGAGGCTGGGCTCATGGCGCACCTCGTAGTGGAGGATCCATCGAGAAAGCGTCGAGGGTTTGGGCGCTCATCCCACAAAGGGCGCAAGGGTGGGGCAGCCCCGGCGAAGGGAAAGCTCTTTCCTGCGCTGGAGCTTTCCCACTCAAGCCAAAAGAAGGCTTGAGTGGGGCACCCTCCCGATCAGTTGCGCCCGGGCGGTCAGGCGTGGCCGTCCGATGTGGCGGCGCGAGCGCTTCGGTCAGCACTCTTCCCGTGGCTTGCGCGGGAGCGTTGATCCCCAACAACGACGCCAGCGTTACGGCGAGATCGGTCGGTTCGGCGTGCGTCCGGTAAACTCCGGGCTGAAACGCGAGACCATAGAAGGCGAGCGGCACGTGGGTATCGTATGCAAACGGCGTGGCGTGATCGGTGCCCTTCGTGCCTCCAACCTGAAAAGGTTTGGGCACACCCATCACGTACCAGCCGCCCTCGGGAGAATAACTGTGAGCGTAGCGGCGGCCGATTTCGTCGTTGGGAATGGAGGAGGCGTGGGCGAGCTGCCACTTGGTGAAGTATCCCGCCAGCCCGGCCTGCTTCATAGTTTCGCCCGCATCGGCTTCCGCGTCAGCTTCCTTCCGGCCCGCGCTCGCGAAGGACTCTTCGTTTAGCCATGCCAACGGGTAATCGAGTTCGAGCACGTAATCGGCTTTCTTGTTGTACTTTTTCGAGAGCAGGGAATTGATCTGCTCGCGCATTGCCTTGGCGTCAAGGTTAGCGGCCGGCAAACGTAGAGTCTTGGCAAAATCCGGCAGCGGCGCGATGCCATGGTCCGCCGAGAGCGCCAGCCAAACATTGGCCAGCCCGATCTGATGTCCCAGGAATGCGATGAATTCCGCGATTTGCCGGTCGAGTTCGAGTGCCATGCTGCGCATCTGGGGCGAGTCTGGGCCGACCTTGTGTCCAAGAATGTCGTTGGCCGAGAGGCTGATGGCGAGCAGGTCCGTCACCTGCCCCGTGCCTAGTTTTTCATAAAGCACCAGCTCCTTGGCAAACTCAAACTCGTACTCGTTGGCAAACGGCGTTGCTCCGACCACCTCATAGAATCCCGCTGGCTTTCCATCTTTTCCGTTGCGTGGAGCGGTTGAGCCGAGGATATTTCCGTCCGCGTCCTTCCATTCGCGATTCCAGAATTTTTCCGCGCGATGGCTGCCGTTCAAATTGCGCACCCATTCCGGCAGATCGGCGCGGTAATACGTCGAAGTGATCCACGCGCCGCTTTTCGGCTCGATCCAGTAAGCGCCGTCGCCGGAAAATCCGGCCGGCAGCACGGCGGCGCGATCCTTCAGCGAAATCGCGAACACGCGGCTCTTTCCTCCGGTCGCGAGTTTCAGCTCGTCGCCGAGCGTATCGCTCAGCAAGTTATGCGGAGACGCGCCCGGTCCAGCCTGTTCAATACCCACGAGTTTCACAGCATCGTCTTCGACGGAAGTCACGCGTTTCTTCTTCTGCGGATCCCACCATTCGTTCGCGACAATCCCGTGCCCGCTCGTGTAGCTTCCTGTGAAAAGCGTGGCATGGCCTGGAGCGGTTCGCGTATTAGCGTAGTCGTAATTGCAATCGGTGAAGTAGGCACCGCGTTCGAGAAAAGCGCGAAAGCCTCCGTCGGTGAATTGATCGTGGTAGCGCTCCAGGTAATCGCCGCGAAACTGGTCGATCACGATGATGACGACGAGCTTGGGATGGGCGTTGTAGGCGGAGGCAACGGCGCCCGGAGTCGAAACAAAGAAGACCCAGGCGAGGAAGATCCAAACAGGGAAGATCCGTGCCAGCAGCGCGGTTGCCGCATAACGCAAACGGGGGAGTTTCATTGCGAGCTAGTTTACATGTCTGCTGGGAGAGCGGGAAGCGCCGAGCCTAGAGCTACGGGCAGGCCAACTCGGTTTGCTCGCAGCTCGTGGCTCGTGGCCCCACTCGTGTAAAATCGCTTGTGGCGAGTACAGTGCAAGGAGTTTTCCGATAACTGTTGTTGTGGAGGCGGGGCTACGCCCCGCCTGGACGGGGCATAGCCCCGTCCCCACACAAAACTCCCCAATTACCAGGTAGAACCCCGGCTCCTGGGCTGGCGGCACATTCCTGTCAGGAGAAGCTGAATGGCGAAGATTGCAAAAACGGCCGACCGCAAGAAGGTCATGGATACTTCAAAATCACACGCCTGCCCGAAGTGCGGCAAGGAAACCCGCATCGTCAAACGGGTCAAAGACCGCGAACGCGGCGTGCCGGGAGGAATCTACATTTCCTGCCCGAGTTGCGAGTTTTTTGAGAAGCTCTAATTTTGCATCCAGTGAGGAGGGATCATTGAGTTGTTGAGATCAATGATTCATGATCCCCGCTTGTCTGGGGCGAGGTGATTCGTATGGTTCAGGGCGCAAGGGAAGCCGTGATGTCCTACATCAAAGCGATGGACGATAGGGACTATGCTGCCGCTCGAAATTATCTGGGCGACAATGTGCGCGTGAAGGGGCCTGCGGGCGAAGCCTTTCGCAGCCCAGATGAGTTTCTGAAAATGATGGAGCAGCAGCGTGGAAAATATGACATCAAGAAGGTCTTTGTGGATGGGAGCGACGTTTGCTTGCTCTACGACTTTGTCACGCCCAAGGTGACTACGTTTTTCTGCTCCTGGTATCAGGTCAAGGACGGGAAGATACGCTCGATCCAGACCGTCTTCGATCCCCGCGCATTCGCAGCGGCGCAGTAGCCAGAGTGTCTTCTCCCTGCTACGCGGCCAACTGTCCTAGGATCGCCCGCGCCTCTGCAGCGGGATCGTCCGCTTCGGTAATGGGACGCCCAACCACGATGTGGGTCGCTCCGGCCGCAATCGCTTCGGCAGGTGTGACTACCCGCGCCTGATCATCGGGTCCGCTGCCTGCGGGACGAACGCCTGGGGTAACGATCGTAAAATCATGCCCAAACTCCTCGCGGAGCGCGGCGCACTCACGCGCCGAGGCTACCAGCCCCTTGCAGCCGTTTGAAAGCGCAAGCGCCGCCAGCCGCAACACTTGATCGAGCACTCCTCCCCGCAGCCCGAGGGTGCCCATGTCAGGATCGTCGAGGCTGGTCAGAACCGTCACGGCGAGCACGAGCAGATCGGGATTGACGGTCCGCGCCGCTTCCAATGCCGCGCGCAGCATCTTGCCGCCGCCGCTCGCATGCACGGTCAGCATGCTGACGCCGAGCTTGGCCGCTTCGCTCACGGCGGAGCCTACTGTGTTTGGAATGTCGTGATATTTGAGGTCGAGAAAGACCCGCCGCCCCGAGCCGACCAGATCGCGCACGATCTCCGGTCCCTCGGCCGTGTAAAGCTGCATTCCGACCTTGTAGGCCAAGGCCGAGTCGCCGACGGCCGCCACGATCTTCCGGGCGGCCTCAGCTGTAGAAACATCCAGAGCAACAATCAGACGCTGGCGCGGGTCCATCTCCCGCCGAGTGTATCGGTTTTAGGGCAAGTTGGCTACGGGTTCCAGCCGCGCCACGGTGGCAGGCTGGTAAATGTCCAGACGAACCCTCTGCAATCCACGCTCTTTGAAGCCAAGAGCGCGCGCGGCATTGAAGGAAACGTCTATGATCCGGCCATCCACCACTGGACCACGATCATTGACCCGTACCACCACCGCCCTGCCGTTCCTCAGATTTGTAACCTTCACGTAGGTTCCCAGAGGAAGCGAGGGATGGGCAGCCGTAAGGGCGAGCATGTCGTAAGGCTCACCGCTGGCTGTCTCTTTGCCTTGGAAGTACTCTCCGTACCAGGATGCTGTGCCAACTTGGTACGGCTGGGACTTCTTGATTCTCTTGGTTGTATGGCCGTCGGCCGGGGTGGCCAGCGGTATTGTGACCTTGGCGGCTTCCAGGCTGCTCGGCCCGGATGCGGCTCCGGCCCCCAGACTGGCGATTGATAAAACCAACGCCAGGCTTTCGGCGAAACGTCGTCGCATTCAGTTACCTCCCAATCTTGGAAAGTCGATTTATGGTCGCATGCTCCTTTGTTCAGGCGATTCAAGAATGCTACGGGGAAGGAGTGCCAGTGTCAATCAGAAAGATTTGGGATATAATATTACCATTTAGTAATCAGTACAATAGTCTATTACTTTTAGAACTCTAGCATTAGCACCGTATGTGATTGAAATCAGTTGTGCGGTTATATTTACTATATAGTAAAGCGATGAGGATTCTAACGGGTGCTGGTTTCCTAACCAGTCAAGAATGTTAGACTTATGTGAATATTGAAGCTAACGGTCGTATAATCAATAGATTACGTGGAAGAGCTTTAATGGGCTGGTAACCAGGGTAACCTATTTTCTCCAGTTGGCGCTGCACGGTGTCAAAGCTCAGCCTCGGTGAGGGGGTTAAGAGGCTGGGGAAAAAGTCCACTGCCATGGCCAAAACGACCACCGGGGCTAAAGCCCACTGATTCAACGCGGCTTACGCGGCCCTAAAGGGCCGCTCTTCCACGGCGCTGCAGGCGTTGAGAACTCTTTCCGCAGTCTCTTAACACGTGATTGGGCGTTCGGTAGTGCCTGAAATCAGGCAGCGCCGGGCCTTCCTCGGAGTTTCCCTCTTGACGCCTTTCGTTTAGAGTGAAGCACATGCCCGCAGCTCCGCCGGTCGTGCTGACCATCGCCGGTTTTGACCCTTCTTCTGGCGCCGGCATCACTGCGGACATCAAGGTAATCGCCGCCCACGAGTGTTATGGCATCGCTTGCCTTAGCGCCATCACGGTACAGTCCACTCAGGGGGTCCGACGGGTCGAACCGGTGGACCCCAAGACCATAGCCGACACCCTCACCGAACTTGCCGCGGACTTCGCCATCGCAGCTGTCCACATTGGCATGCTGGCGAATGAGCCGACGGTCGGGGCAGTCGCCGATTTCCTCGACCACGCCCACCTCCCTCACGTGGTGCTGGACCCTATCCTCAAATCGAGTTCCGGAGCCGACCTGCTCGATGCCGAGGGAACCCGGCTGATGATTAGGCGCCTCTTTCCACTTGCCGAGCTGGTTACGCCGAACCTGGACGAGGCCGCCGCCCTGACTGGCGTAACCCCAGATGCCCATGCCCAGCCGGCTCCAGAATCCAGCGCCGCGTCTTTGGAAAGGATGCGCCAAGCCGCCGGTCAGCTACATGCTCTGGGCGCCGCCAACGTGGTTGTCACGGGTGGCCACCTCGATAAAGCCATAGACCTGCTCAGTTTTACGGCCAGCAGTGGCATCGAACAGGAAGTTTTCAAAGCCGAACGCCAGCGCTCGACTTCGACACACGGCACGGGTTGCGCTTTTTCGACGGCGCTCGCCTGCCACCTCGCCCAGGGCCGCGGAATTCCGGAAGCCGTCCTGCTCTCGAAAGCCTACGTTTCGTTCGCCATTGCGAATGCCCAGCCCCTTGGCCACGGCGCAGGACCGTTGCACCACCTCTACCGCATGAACCAGCAGCGCCGTCCGAGCGCGGGCGTTTCCGAAGCCGACGACGACCGTTCCCGCAATTGACGAGGAGGACTTCGATAACGCAGGTATAGACGCAGCTTGGTTCTTCAAAGGAATTTTGGAGATTACGGAAGCGTCAGGGAAACTCTGATTAAGTGTCAGCAAAAAGCGCAAACCACAGAGGACACGGAGGTACACGGAGGACCCAAGGATTTAGTCAGAACTTGCTTAGGAGGTTTTTTTCAGGAGCAGGCCAGCGGCAAAGCCGGCGATGGCCGCCAGCAGCCACTCGATTCGCCAAAACTGGATGGCCTGCCAATCCAGCGTCGTCCGCGCTGTAAACACGATACCGACACTCAGCGCTCCCAACACGCAGACCATGCCGAACAGAAAAGCGACCAGAGCCGGTGCGGTTAGCCCGAACCGTTTGCCGAGAGCAACGGCTTCGGTGGGGCCGGGGATCTCGACCGTGCGCGTCGCGAGCGGTTCAGCGCGGCTGGCACCGCAGCAATGGCAGAAACGCGAGCCGACAATGAACTCTGTCCCGCATTCAGTGCAGGTGGTGCTGCGCTCATGCCCGGCCGTTGCTTCGGGCACCGGCGGTCGCCAGAATTCCTGGCGGGCCTGTTGTACCGCTCCTGCCATAGGCAGCTTCCTCTTTCCCCGCTGCGGAGTCGCAAGCGGATCACCAAAGCAAGTGATTACAAAGACAAGAGTTACAGAGCAGCCAAGGGGGGAGGGCGGCCGCCAGTAAGGCAAGAATTACGCGATCAAGGCCGAAATTCCATTCTATTTTGCAGGGTTTCTCGTCCCCGCACAATGCCAAGTCTGGTTCCCGGCTGCTGGCGACCTCTTCCCTTGGCGTGATTACTTCCTCGGCTCGAGACCCTGCTCGCCGCACATCAGGTAAACTAAATCTGCTTGCTTTGCTTCGCTTCCCGTCTCCGCCTCGCCTTATCTGCTGTCATTTTGCCGGCTGTCGCCTTGACCGTCCTGGTTATGCCGGGTCGCGCGAAGGCCAGTTCTGCTGGCGACTCCGCCCCTGGCGTTGCCCTCCGCCCCGCCGATCCGCTCAACTCCTCAGCGGTCGAGCACTATTACAACCTCGAACATGATGCCGCGGTTCAGGACTTCGAGAAGATCGCCGCCCGCCACCCCAACGACCCGTTCGCGCTCAACCATCTGCTTTCGTCGATCCTGATTCGCGAGCTTTACCGGATGGGAGCAATCAACAGCGGAGAATACGCGAACGACAGCTTCATCGGCTCCGCTCACCGCCCCGCCGATCCCGCGCAAAAGGAGCGCATCAAGCAGCTTGTCCGCCAGGCCGAAAAGATCGAGGAAGCCGAACTGGCCCGCAACGCCGACAACGTGGATATGCTCTATGCGCGCGGCGTTACCCGGGGACAATTTGCGCTCTATACAGCGCTCATAGAACGCGCCTGGTTCTCGTCTCTGCGCAATGCCGTTGGGGCGCGTCGCGATCACGAACGGGTCCTCGCCCTCGACCCGCATTACACCGATGCCAAGCTGATTGTCGGAAGTCACAACTACGTCATGGGCAGCCTTTCGTTCGCCGTCAAAGTGGCCGTAGCCCTGGTCGGACTCAGCGGCGACAAGAAAAAGGGCATTCAATATCTCTACGACGCCTATCACTCAAACGGGGAGACCAGCGTGGATGCCGGAGTGATCCTCCTCGTTTTCTTGCGCCGCGAGCATCGCTATGCCGATGCCCTGGACATCGCCACCGCCCTGGCTCCCCGCTTTCCCCGCAATTACCTGTTGCCCATCGAGCAGGGCAACCTGCTGCGCGTGTCGGGCAAACTCGACTTGGCCGAGCAGCAGTACCGGCGCGTCTGGCAAAACGGACGGGAAGGGAAATACGGCAGTCTCCACTACGAACTGGCCGCCGTCGCGCTCGGCGACCTGCTGCGTGGCGAGAAGAAGTATGCGGCCGCCGCGGCGGCTTATGAGCAGGTCGGAGAAGTCACTGGCGCCGATCCGGAATTGCTCCAGAAAGCCAATCTCGGAGCCGGCGAAATGTACGACCAACTCCAGAACCGCGACCTTGCCGTCAAGAAATACCAGGCCGCGGTAGCCGTGAACTCGGGCAATGCCGAGGCCGACAAAGCCCGCCAGCGGATGAAGGAAGCCTATAGGGAGTAGGCAGCCAGCCGCCAGGAGCGCCTATGCTAGTATTCGGTCGTCGGCTGTTTTGGGCAGGAACTAGTCGCATGAAGCGATGGTTGTTTCTCGCGGTTGGCACCGTTGCCTGCATGGCGATCCTTACGGTCTTCCACTTTTCAGACCTTTCCTTCCTTATCGTTTTCTTAGTCATCATCATCTCCGCTGCGCTATGGCATGGAGACTAGAAAATTCAGAGCCTGCCCAGGATCTCGAAAGGAGTTCCTCATGCCGTTCATCGATACGAACGAACTTGGCGTAATCGAGCGCTTGCCCGGCTGGAAGGGGCGTTATTTCCATTCGGCGAGCATGACCTTCGCGCACTACGAGTTCGTGCGGGGCGCGTCGATTCACGAGCACTTCCATCCCCAAGAAGAGGTATATGAGGTGATCGAGGGTGAACTCGAACTCACCATCGAAGGCGTTACCCAGATCGCCCGACCGGGGTTGGTGGCGATCGTACCGAGCAATACTCGCCACTCGATTCGGGCCCTCACCGATGGTCGAGCCATCATCGTGGATTACCCGCTGCGGCGAGAGTTCGGGTAATCGTCCTTCCGGAACTTTTCACTTCCTCCTTCGTATAACTAAATTGGGAGGCGACCATGTACTGCAACATATGCGGGCAAGCTATTGCTGAGCAAGCGCGTTTCTGCTCCCACTGCGGGCATGCCGTCGGTCATCTTCACGCGGGGGGCAGGTTGATGCGCCCGCGGTTCGACCGCAAGATCGGCGGCGTGTGCGCCGCCTTCGCGGAGCATCTCGATCTCGACCCATCCCTGGTTCGCATCCTCTGGGTCTTTCTGACTTTCGCCGCCGGATTCTTTCCCGGCCTCATCGCGTATGTGCTCGCCTGGATAATCATCCCGGAGGTTCCGGCTTTGCCGCCCGCTGCCGCAGTGCAGTATCAGCAGCCAGTTGTCGGGTGAGGTGTCAGGTCTCGGGTGTCGGGCCTCGCTGAGTGGTTCCCTGGCACCTAAGATCGCAGGATCTGAAACCTGAGACGTAAGACCTACGATCTGGGACCTGGCACCTAGGCAAACTCTGATTAAATGTCGGCAAAAAGCGTAAACCACAGAAGACACAGAGGACCCCGAGGACTTAATCAGAACTTCCCTAAGACCTGAAATCCAAGCCTCGCCTCTGATACCCTGAGTTGCGATGCACAGCCTGCGCAGCGACGACGCCGATATCTTCTACGCTATCCAGGGCAACGGACCGACCGTCGTCCTACTCCATCCGTTTCCCGCGGACAACGAGTTCTGGCTGCCCGTTATCCCGGCGCTGGAGTCGCGCTACCGGCTCATCCTCCCCGATCTTCGCGGACACGGCGAATCTGGAATCGGGCAGGGCCCTGCTCTTATGGCAAAACACGCCGCCGATGTCGCGCGCATCATGGACGCCGCCGGAGTCGGCAAAGCCGCCTTCATCGTCTGCTCGATCGGCGGCTACATCGTGTTCGAATTCCTGCGCCGCTTTCGTTCGCGCGTCTCGGCGCTAGCCCTCTGCGATACCCGTCCGCAAGCCGATTCCGCCGAAGCCCGCGCCAATCGCTTCAAAGCGGCCGACGACGTCCTGGAGCAGGGAACCGAACCGTTCCTCCAGACCATGATTTTCAAGCTCCTGGGCGCAACCACCATCTCCTCTCGCCCCGACCTGGTTGAGGGCGCGCTGCGCATGATGCGCAAAATGTCCCCAGAAGACATCAGCCTCGTACAGCGCGGCATGGCCGAGCGCGCCGATTCCGTCCCCGACCTCAAGCACATCAACGTCCCGACGCTCATTGTCAGCGGCGAAGAAGACACACTCACGACCGCCGCCGACGGCGAACTCATGCGCCAGAACATCCCCGGCAGCCAATTGAAAATCATCCCCAAAGCCGGCCACTACGCCCCCTGGGAGCGGCCCGAAGCGGTAGCCCCGCTCCTGCGCCAGTTTCTGGATTTTGTCCCGCTGACCTAGCCCGAAGTCCCGGGAGCTTGCAACACCAGTCCTGGGCTGACCACCGGCCCCTGCCCACTAATTGATATCCTGTTTCGCTTCCAGCTTTTTCACCAACCCGTCCACGTAGGTCTTCTGATTCTCCGGAGCGCTGTTCAGGGCCACCTTCATCTCCTTGGCTGCGTCGTCGAACTTACCCTGCGAGCAGTAAATCCGCGCCAGACCGGAGTGCACAAACCACATGTCCGGATGCTTTTGCGCGTTCTCGCGGAAGATGGCGAAGGCCTCGTCGTTGCGTTTCTCGCCCTGCAAGCCGCGGGCGTACATGTGAATTTGCAGCGGGCTGGCCAGATCCAGCGCTTTCTTCTGAGCTGCGGTAGCTTCCTCTTTGCGGTTCAAAGCCAGCAGCACCTTCGACTTTGTCGTCTCGTTGTCGTAGCGGTCCTCATTGTCGATGGACTTATTCGCGTAAATAAGCGCGTCGTCGAGCGCGACTTTTTCTGCGAGCAGGTAATTCGCGGCGTCATCCCAGCCTTCCCACGTGTACTGCCCCAAACCGCGCAGTTGTTTCTTCAGGCTGGCTTCGACGACGCCGTGCACATCCACGCCGATTTTGAAGGGCACCGCAACTTTCTCCCACTCCAGGGTCGCCACCGCTGAATCGGGCTTTACCTGATCGAAGTCATAGGTCAGCGCCTCGTGCATTTCCGCCGTCTGCGGCTTCACCGTGACGCGCAGCGCGTCTTCTGCCTGGTCGTAGGTGAAGGAACCCCAGGAAGCCGAGTTCTTGGAGAAGATAATCGTCCACTCGTCGGCGTTGGGAATCATGTGCAACCCATAAGTCCCCCGATCGAGAGCCTTGCCCTCAATCGTGACCGGATCGCTGAACGTGATCGTGGTGTTTTCGTTGGCGCCAGCACGCCACACTTGGCCGTACGGCACCAGTCCGCCCCAGACTTTGCGGTTGTTCACCAGCGGGCGGTGATAGGAGATTGTTATGTCAGTGATCCCGATCCGCTGAGTAATCTCAGCGCGCTGGCTCTGGCGCGGCAGATCGAGAACGAACGATTGGGCCATACTCAAACCCGAGCAGACCAATACAAGCAGGCAAAGCAGAGTTCCTTCGAGAGTTCTTCGCTGCATGGTGAAACACCTCCTTCGATTTAGGATTCCTGGGAACTGGCTGAAAATGGGCACGGCTCACCCGAGTCAGCGGCTTAGACGTTCTTCTGCTCGCCGGGTGAGCGGACGGGGCTGACTGGGGTGGAAGATTCTTCAGCTACAAGACTCGGTTGACGGAAATCAAATTGGCGAGTCTAAGCAAACGATATTGTGTGCTTTTTGGGGAACCCCGCCCGTCGGACCCCCGTATAACAATACAGTGAGAGGCGCCTAGTCCTCCCCCGACCCGCTGCCCGGGTCTTGTTATGCGAATGCTCCTCGACATCATTCGCCAGTCGCTCGCCACGCTGTGGGCGCACAAGCTTCGCTCGTTCCTTACCATGTTCGGTATCGCTTGGGGCGTCGGGTCGCTGCTGCTCCTCGTAGGTCTCGGCGAAGGATTCCGCAGCGGCCAGGACAAACAGCTCAAGAACCTCGGCCAGGACATTATGTTTACCTTCCCCGGACGCATTCCCGCTGTCGAAGGCAGCACGCAATCTGGCCGCACCTACCACTTCACCTACGCGGATTACCTCGCCATTCGCGGCGAGGCTCGCTCCCTGAAAAATCTTTCCCCGGTCCTGAATCGCGAAGACATTCGTGCCGTCAGCGATTACGGGTCCACCAACGGCCAGGTCTTCGGAGTCGCGCCCGAATATAACCAGATCCGTACCATTCCCGTCGGTCCCGGCCGCTGGTTCAACGACGAGGACAATACCGAAACCCGCCGCGTCGCCGTGGTGGGCTGGGAACTGCTGAAGAATATGTTTCCGGGCAGGCCCGCCGTCGGCTCAACCATCCTGCTCAATGACATCCGCTTCGAGGTGATCGGCGTGCTTAGCAAAGTAGGCCAGGATGGCAACAATGGCACCAACGCGCGCATTTTCATTCCCATCGAAACCATGCGCAACCTATTCCGTCTGAAAGACCAGAACAGCAAAGATGCCATCTCGTTCCTGAACTATCGTCCGGTGACGCCTGCGCAGGACTTGTAGGCGAAGCAAGAAGTCCATGAAGTCTTGGCCCGCCGCCACGGATTCGACCCAAAGCTAACCGACGCATTCGAAGATTGGGACACCATTGACGACAACAAGCGCGTTGGCCAAATCTTCAACGCCATGGACTGGTTCCTCGGCGTAGTCGGAGTGGTCACGCTGGCGCTCGGCGCCATCGGCATCATTAACATCATGCTGGTCTCAGTCACCGAGCGCACCCGCGAAATCGGGCTGCGCAAGGCTCTGGGCGCGACGCACCGCGCCGTCCTAACCCAATTCTTCGTCGAAGGCGCTTTCCTGACCGCCTTGAGCGGCGGCATTGGTCTGGCGGTCACGACCGCGCTCGTCGCCGTTCTTGCCGCCTTGCCCGCGCCCGAAGGATTCGATACGCCGCGCATCGTTCCCGCGTCAGCCGTGATCGCTATTCTCTCGCTCGCGGTTGCCGGAATCGCTGCGGGCCTTTATCCCGCGCGCCAAGCAGCGCTCATGCCGCCCGTCGAGGCGCTGCGCCAGGAGTAAGGAGGATTGAGTAATTGTGTAATTTTGTAATTGTGTAATTTTGAAACATGAGGGATCAGGTGCACTAACTTGGTAGCGCGAAAATGGACGTGATTTAGGGTTTGAAATTACCCAATTACCAAATTACCCAATTACCAAATCGTATTTATGCTTGTCGAACTCGCACGCCAGGCTTACAACGCGCTGAAGCACAATCGCCGCCGCAGCATCCTTACTATGCTCGGCATGGCCTGGGGCATCGCCACGGTTGTGCTCCTGCTCGCCTACGGCACGGGTTTCGAGAGCGCCCTCTGGATCGCCTTCCGCTCCTGGGGCACTAACCTCGTCTTCATTTTTCCAGGACGCACCTCTCTGCAGGCGGGCGGCACCAAAGCCGGCAGCGAAATCAAGCTCACCGTCAATGATCTCGACTACGTGCAAAGCGAAGTGCCGTTGCTCAAGCGCATCTCTCCGCAAGCCAACAAGCAATGCACGGCGGCTTGGGGAACGCGCGCTGGCAGCTATCCGGTGGACGGAGTCTATCCCTACTACTCTCACATGCGCCGCATGGAGGTAGAAGACGGCGCCTTTTTCACCGAACTAGACGAAAACACTCATAGCCGCGTCGCCGTTCTGGGCGCGGACGTCAAGAAAAAACTGTTCTCCGGACAGAGCGCCCTGGGCGAGAAGGTGCGTCTCGATGGCATTTCCTACGAGGTCGTGGGCGTGCTCAAACGCGTGATCCAGAACGGCGACGAAAACATGAACGGCCGGGTTTACATCCCGTTCGCCGCCATGAGCGATCTCAAGAACACCTACTATATCGACGGGATCGCCATGGAGTACGAAGGCGACCACCAGAAAGTCGCCGACGCCATCCGCCGCTCCATGGCCTTTCACCACGGCTTCGACCCCAAGGACAAGCGCGCCGTCTATGTCTTCGACGTCTTCGCCGACCTGCTCGACCTGCGCGTCATCACCACCGGCATCAAGATTCTTCTCGGCTTCATCGGCCTGCTCACGCTCGGCATCGGAGGCGTCGGCCTCATGAACATCATGCTGGTCTCCGTCACCCAGCGCACGCGTGAGATCGGCGTAGAAAAAGCCCTGGGCGCGCGGGGTTGGCATATCCTCGTGCAATTTCTGGCGGAAGCCCTGGTCATCACTCTGCTGGGAGGCTTAGCCGGTGTCGTCCTCGCCTACATCGTCTCCTGGTCCGTAGGTTCGCTCACCCTCTGGAGCGCCTTCGTAGAAAACGCCACTGAGGGCGACATTCGCCTCATCATCGATTCCACCACGCTGCTCGTTTCCACCGCCATTCTAGGTTTCGTGGGGATCGTCAGCGGCATGCTCCCCGCCATCAAGGCGTCGCGCTTGGACCCGATCGAAGCTCTGCGCTACGAATAACGAAGGTCGCAGGTGTCAGGTCGCAGGTCCCAGGAAAGACCCTCGCTGCTCACAGTTGCGATTTTCCTGAGACCTAAGGCCTGACACCTGACACCTGACACCTGACACCTGAAACCTGACTTCCTGTGCTATATTTCTGTGCGGTTCAGGAGGTTCTATGCGTCCCCTCCTCGTCACAGTGCTCGGTTTTTATCAGATTTTGCGCGGGGTAATGTACTTCCTGGTTGGATTGTCGGTCTTTGGGTTCTCGGGATTGGCCGCCAAACTCGCCGTTTTTGCGGCCGAGGGCAATGCCATGCGTCTGTTTCTAAGCGGCTTTGGATACTTGGCAGGCCTTATCATCGTGGTCGTCGCGATCTTTCACTTTGCAGCCGGCTACGGCCTTCTGCAGATGCAGAATTGGGGTCGCCTGCTGACCCTTCTGTTTTCCGCGGTCGGGTTGGTGCTCCTACTCCCGTTTCTGGCCGGATTTCCTTTGCCGACGGTTTTCGCCGCAATTGACGCTGCGACGATCTTTTATCTTTCCGTGCCTTCGATCAAGCGAGCCTTCCACGATCAGGACAAGCCCGTGCGCATGGCGGCTTAAGAGACGGGCCGCTGGACGCCGTTTTCACGAGTAAGAGAATGGGTGCCCACTCTAGCGCCGCGCTTTTTGCGGGGTTAGGGTGGGATTCCGTGGGTAGAATGAATGGCGTGTCGGACTCTCCGCAGCTCACCAAAGTCCTCGATCACCTGCGCCTCTACGAGCATCCGCTCCTCGCGTTTTCCGCGCGTGAAACCAACGGCGTCCTAGAAGTTCTCATCAATTTAAAGAACTCGGTCGCACCGGTGCATACCTACGTGTTTCCGATCCATCCTCGCGATCTCGACCACCCGCAGTTCGCCTGGCATCTGCAGCGTCAGCTGTACGATGCCCTCCACGACTATTTCATCGAAATGTTTATCCGCACACCGCAGGATCGAGACGCACCGCCCACGTCTAAGCGCGCCGGTGAGGACTAGCTCTTGTCTCTCCGCGAACAGATCGAAGGCGAAATCCGCGAGCGCGGCCCCATGCCATTTTCACGCTACATGGAGCTTTGCCTCTATCATCCTTCCCAGGGCTACTACTCGCGGACCGCCGAGCAATTCGGCAAAGCCGGAGACTTCTACACCTCAAGCGACGTGCACGCCGTCTTCGGACGCCTTCTCGCCCGTCAATTCGAGGAAATGTGGCAGGCGCTTGACCGCCCGCGCAGCCTCGAAATCCTCGAACTCGGCCCCGGCCGCGGGCTCTTCGCCCACGATGTTCTCGACTGGTCGCGGAAAAAATTCCCTGGATTTTTTGCTGTTCTGACTTATACGCTGCAGGAATCGTCGCCGGCCCTGGGCTCGAAGTTGGCTGAGAACTTGCGCGATCACCTCGCCACCGGCAAAGCCGTGCTCTCCGCGCTCCAGCAAGATGCATCTGTAGAGACGCGGCTCGCCGCGTCTCCCGCGGCTAAAGGAGACGACCAAGTCCCGGAGAAACGATCCACGCTTCACCGCTCCTGCCCGCGCGAAACCCCTCTCATCGTCTTCGCCAACGAGTTCTTCGACGCTCTCCCCGTCGAAATCCTCAGCCCACCAAGCAAACTCTACCTCGCTTTCGAAAGCAACCGCCTCACCGAAATCTGGCAATCGCCCACCGCCGAAGAACTGGAATTCCTTGACCGCTACAGCGTCCACCCCGAAACCGGCGAGCGCGTCGAAGTCCCTCTCGCCGGG
>Ga0187803_10000353_pt1 | contig 18717 bp, 14 predicted proteins | sample NC_wetland_sal_i_2_FD_132425 | JGI IMG/M metagenome (GOLD analysis project Ga0187803, IMG submission 132425) | Wetland sediment microbial communities from Neuse River Estuary, North Carolina, USA - Control_3 | ecosystem: Environmental > Aquatic > Freshwater > Wetlands > Sediment | place: USA...
CAGCAATGTTGCTCCCATCTCTTTGGCTTTATTCGCCGCCGCATCCACATCGTCCACCTGGAAATATGCTAGCCAGTGCGGAGGCACCCCGGGCTGGCAACACGCGGCGGGCTGTACGCCTCCGATGAAGTGCTCGCCGTTCTTGATGTGCAGATAGCCCGACGTATCCTTCTCGCCCACCGTGAACTGCCATCCCAACAGGCCGGAATAGAAAGCCTTTGCCCGATCGGGATCGGGCGTGCTCAGGTCGGCCCAGCAGAGCGTGCCGTGCACATTCGCAATACTGTTGGCCACGCTCTGTTTGGCCTGCCACAGGCAGAAATACGCGCCCGTAGGATCCTGGATCACGGCCATGCGGCCAACATCCATGACGTCGAACCCCGGGACGATGGCCGTGCCCCCCAGTTGCGCCACCTTGGCGGCTGTAGCGTCAACGTTTTCGACAAGGATGTAAAGCATCCAGTGTGGGGGAACTTTCATCTCCCGCTGCTCGGGCCGTAGCGTGTAACCGCCACCGGCATCCCGCCCGTCAATCTTGAAAATTGTGTAGTACGCACCCGGCCCCATCGGCATGTCGTTCGGGGTCCATCCAAACAGGGCTCCGTAGAAATTCTTGGCAGCGGTCTGATCCGACGTGGCGAGTTCGATCCAGCAAAAAGAACCGGCAGGATGGCGGTCAATGTTTGTCATGGCGAGAGAGTTTACACCAAGTGTGAAACGTGGATGTCAATGAAAGATGAAAACCTATTTAGTAGCGGTGCTATCGGATGCGAGACACTCCGTATCGTGGTCCGGCGCGGACAGGAGTGTCCGCGCCACACCTACAGGTTCTTGGCGACCCAGGCTTCGATCCAACTCAGGGCCTTGTTCAGGTTTTCCAGCGAGTTGGCCACGCTGAAGCGGAGGTAGCCTTCACCAAACGCCCCAAAGGCTGTGCCTGACAGGCAGGCGACGCCAGCTTCTTCGAGCAGCGCTTCAGACAGCTTCTTGGAGGGCCAGCCCGTCTTGGTGATATTCGGGAAGGTGTAGAACGCGCCTTTGGGCATGCGGCAAGAAAAGCCCTTAATCTTGTTCAGGCCCGCGACAAACATATCCCGGCGGGCCCTGAACTTGTTGCTCATCTTATCCACGGATGACTGGTCGCCGCGCAGCGCCTCAATTCCAGCTACTTGCGTGAAGCTGGCCGTACAGGAATTTGAGTTCGTCATCAGGCGCGTAATGTACCAAGCCAGGTCGGGCCGCATCACTCCGTAGCCCATCCGCCACCCGGTCATGGCGTAAGTCTTCGAGAAGCCGTCGAGCAGGATGGTGCGCTCCTTGAAGCCGGGCACGCTCATGATCGAGAATTCCTCGCCCTCGTAAATCAGGCGGCTGTAAATCTCGTCGGAAAGGACCATGATGTTGCGGTCGCCGATCGCGTCCGCTACATCGAGGATCTCGCTTTTCGTCAGCACGCCGCCCGTCGGGTTGTGCGGCGAGTTGATGATGATCAGCTTGGTGCGGTCGGTGATGAGCGACGCCAGTTCGTTGACGTCAAGCGAGAAGTCGCGCTCTTCGCGTAACTGGATGGGAACTGCCCGCCCCCCGATGTAGTTGATCATGGACTCGTAAATGGGGAAGCCAGGATTGGGATAGATGACCTCATCCCCTTCATCAATCATTGCCAGAATCGTGAAGAAAATAATCGGCTTGCCTCCAGGTACAACCACCACCTCATCGCTCGACACCGGAACATTGCGGGTGCGGCTGACGTATTCGGCGATGGTCTGGCGCAGGTCGGGCAGGCCGGCCGAGGGGCCGTAATGGGTCCAGCCTTTGTGGAGGGCGTCCACGGCGGCTTCAACGATGTTCGAGGGCGTATCGAAGTCGGGTTCGCCGATCTCGAGGTGAATGATCTCCCGGCCCTGCTTCTCCAGCGCGCGGGCGCGGTTCAGCACTTCGAAGGCTGTTTCCGTGCCAAGCCGCGACATCCGGCCGGCAAGACGTAATTCAAGCTGTGTGGTGGGCATAGTGGCGGTTGGCATTATAGCGCCTCAGAGGCTGGCTTGGCCTGTAAGCGATTGTCCCGCCAAAGACGGCGATGGGTCAATTGCAGAGGTCACGGGCACTTGTGATGCAGCGGATCAGGTTAGAGGTTAGAGGTCAGATTGCAGAGGTTAGAATCTGCAGGTTTCGACATCTGCGAAAATATCGGCCTTCACCTCTGCAATCTGACCTCTGACCTCTGACTTCTGCAATCACTCTGGGATCGTGCTCTCTTCGCTTTGCGCGCGCAGGAGCCGTTCCACGGAATAGGGGGCGCGCTGAGCCGGTTCATGGTAGTGGCGAACCTGCATCTCGCCCAGCAGCCCGATCGCCAGCAAATTGAATCCTGCCAGCAACAACACGGCTGCAAACAGCATCAGCGGGCCGTGCTTCACCATCACATCGGTCTGATGCAGAAGTTTCTGCACGCCAAGCCAACCTGCCACTGCGACGCCGCCCAGAATGCTGAACATTCCGAGTGTGCCGAAAAAGTGCAGCGGACGCGAAAGATATTTGAGCAGGAAGCGGATGGTGATCAGGTCGAAGAAGACGCGGAAGGTGCGCGAAATGCCGTAGTGCGAAACGCCGCGCTCGCGGTTCACATTCTTGATAGGAACTTCGATGATGGACGCGCCATGCCACGAGGCGAGCGCGGGAATGAAGCGATGAAGCTCGCCGTAGAGCGGAACCTGCTCAAGGATTTCGCGACGGTAGGCTTTGAAAGTCGTGCCGAAGTCGTGGATCTCAACTCCGCTCAGCTTGGCCATCAGCCAGTTCGCGCAGCGCGACGGGATGCGCCGCAGCCAGAAGTTGTCCACGCGATTCTTGCGCCAGCCGCTTACGATGTCGAAGCCCTCGGCAATCTTCTCCAGGAACAGCGGGATGTCGGCGGGGTCGTGCTGCAGGTCTCCATCCATGGCGATGATGTATTCCCCGCGGGCGTGGTCGAAACCGGCGGCGAGGCCGGCCGTCTGGCCAAAGTTGCGGCGCAGTTTGACGACGGTCACGCGGCTGTCAACCGCGGCGATCTCCCGCAAAAGGCCGAAAGTCCCATCCACCGAGCCATCGTCAACGAACACCATTTCAAAAGGCTCGCCGCTGGCTTCCATGACAGCCTTCAGGCGAGCGTAGAGATCTGTGATGTTCTCTTGTTCGTTGTGGAGAGGGACTACGATTGAGTACTTGAGCACAGTGCCCCAATTATACGGCAGCGGGGCGCCACGTCCGAAGTGCCTTTCGGTATAACGACGCGTACCCGAAATCTTGCTTGGCCGCGCTGAACGCCCGCCGATCTAGCGGAAGTAAATCCAGAGCCCGACCACGGTCACGATCAATCCAAGGCTGAAAACGATAAGAAAAACAAGCCGATGATAATCAGGTCAATCAAAGCGAGGTTGCGGTGAGTGACGGTGACGAGGTGATTCATTCTTTCTACCCCAGCCTTGGCCCGCGATCGCGCGAGTGAAACGTCCCCTTATAGATGCGCAGGTTAGACATCGCGTTCGCGTCATTCCCGCTCAAAGCGGGGTAGCTTCCTTCCAGCCGCGCGCCATTGGCGGGGCGAAGCGCGAGGACATTCGTATGCAGACTGAGCCCAGAGTCCGGATAGTTCGATCCACTCGACCCGTTATGCGTCCGGTAGCTCGCGGGCACCGGAGGCCGCCGATCCTTGTGTGCTAAAGCCCGCATTGGACGTTTCGTTCGCTGCAACGGGGTGTGCTCCCGGAGGGTGCGCGGACAGAAATCCCGCGCTCCCAATCTTGCTTGAATCGTGTCGGCTGAGTATTGTAACGAAGTGAAATTCCCCCGATGCAGTGGAATCCTTCTGCATATCACCTCGTTGCCGGGCCGTTTTGGCATCGGCGATCTAGGCGACCGCGCCTTTGAATTCGCGGATTTCCTGGCCGCAGCCGGGCAAAAATTGTGGCAGGTTCTGCCGCTGCATCCGACCGGCTACGGCGACTCTCCTTATCAATGCTTCTCCGCGTTTGCAGGGAATCCACTCTTGCTCAATCTGGAGCGCTTGCACGACGCTGGCTTGCTTGAGGCGTCGGAGCTGGCACGGGCTCCTGCGTTCCCCGAAAGCTCAGTTGGCTACGGGCCTGTCATCGAATTCAAGTTCCGAGTTTTGCGCCACGCCGCGCAGGTCTTCTTTGCTGATGCGTCGCGAGCCGACCGTGCGGCCTTCGAACGCTTCTCGGAAAGCGCCAGTTCGTGGTTGGACGATTACGCGCTTTTCATGGCGCTGAAAGACGAACATCGCGGAGCGATGTGGACTTTGTGGGACCCGCCACTTCGTGGCCGAGACCCTGGGGCCTTGCTCGAGTGGTCTCGCAAACTGAGTCCGCAATTGAAAGCCTACAAACTCTGGCAGTTCGAATTCTTCCGGCAGTGGAAACAGCTCAAAGACTATTGCCAGGAGCGCGGCATCCGATTTATGGGGGACGTTCCCATCTACGTGGCCCACGACAGCGCCGATGTGTGGGCGCATCCGGAATTGTTTTACCTCGATGACCAGGGTGCACCCGCGGTTGTTTCCGGCGTGCCGCCCGATTATTTCAGCGCCAGCGGCCAGCTTTGGGGCAATCCGATTTATCGCTGGGACGTGCTGGCCAAGAGCGGCTACAAGTGGTGGATCGAGCGCTTCCGTGGCACGCTCAACCTGTTCGACATGGTGCGGCTCGACCACTTCCGGGGGTTTGAGGCCTACTGGGAAGTTCCCGCCGGCGCGACCACCGCCATCCACGGGCGCTGGGTGAAGGGTCCGGGAGAGGACTTTCTTTCCGCACTGCAGGATGCATTTGGCGGGCTTCCCATCGTTGCCGAGAACCTGGGCGTGATCACGCCTCCGGTGGAGAAACTAAGACAGCAATTTGGCCTGCCGGGCATGAGCTTGCTACAGTTCGCTTTCGGCAACGATCCGCAAGGGCCCTCGTTTCGGCCGCACAATTATGCCCGCGACCTGGTGGCCTATACCGGCGGCCACGACAATGACACCACGGTGGGATGGTGGTCGAGTTCGGGCGCCGGCGACAGCACTCGCACTCCCGAAGATGTACGCAAGGAGCACGATTTTGCCCGCGCCTATCTTGGCTTCCAAAATGATACCGACGCCGACATCCACTGGATTCTGATTCGGGCAGTGCTTGCCTCGGTTGCCGATGTCGCCATCATTCCTCTTCAGGACGTGCTCGGGTTGGGCACGGAGGCCCGCATGAATCTTCCGGGCAGGGTCAGCGGAAACTGGAGATGGCGCTTTCGCCCGGGAATGCTGACCGATGAGTTGAGCGCCAAGCTTCGCTCCCTGACCAAAATCTACGACCGCTAGGACGTTGTCTGACGGTGTTCAGCAAACCAGCTTTCAGCGAACCAGCTTCCAGCAAACAAGCTCTCAGCGCACCAAGGTTGTCGCCAGGCGCTTGGGCCCGGCCTCCAGGATGTGCTCTGGACACTCGGTCATCATCAACTTGAAGTTCTCGATAAACCGGGCCGCCAGCGCGTCGTATTTGCTGAAGTACTGCTCGCGGTTGTCCCAGGTATTCGCCGGATCGAGGATTTGCGACGGCACGCCATCGCACTCGACCGGGACCTCGAAGCCAAACACCGGATCCTTCCTGTACTTCACTTGCAGGAGCGAACCGCTGAGAGCCGCGTTCAGCAAGGCGCGCGTGTGATGGATGCTGATGCGTTTGCCCACGCCAAACGGCCCGCCAGTCCAGCCGGTGTTCACCAGCCATACGTTTGCGCCGTGCTTCTGGATTTTCCTCTTGAGTAGTTCGGCGTAAGCCAGCGGATGATGCACCATGAACGGCCCGCCAAAACAGGTACTGAACGTCAATTCTGGTTCAACGCCCAGGCCGATTTCGGTACCGGCAATCTTGCTGGTGTAACCGGAGATGAAGTGGTAGATGGCCTGGTCCGGATTGAGCTTGGAAATGGGCGGCATCACGCCCGAGGCATCGCAGGTAAGAAAAATCACATTCTTGGGATGGCCGGCGCGCTTCTCGGGCATGTAGTTGTCGATATAGGAAAGAGGATAGGCGGCCCGCGTGTTCTCGGTCACGGAGTAGTCGTCCAGATCGAGGCGCCGTGAGACGGGATCGTGGGTGACGTTTTCGAGCACCGTGCCGAACCTGCGCGTGCAAGCGTAAATCTGCGGCTCGGCTTCGGGTGAAAGTCGAATCACCTTGGCATAGCAGCCATCCTCGAAGTTGAAGACGCCGTTCTCGCTCCAGCCGTGCTCGTCGTCGCCGATGAGGCGGCGGGAGGGGTCGGCGGAAAGCGTGGTCTTGCCGGTTCCCGAGAGTCCAAAGAAAATGGCAACATCGCCGTCGGCGCCGACGTTGGCCGAGCAGTGCATGGAGAGTACGCCCTCGAGCGGCAAAAGAAAATTCAAGACCGTGAAAATAGTCTTCTTGATCTCGCCGGCATAACTGGTGCCTCCAATAATGGCCAGGCGCTCGCGGAAGTTGATAATGATGAAGGTTTCGGTGCGCGTGCCGTCGACCATGGGTGAAGCCTTGAACGACGGCACCGCGATCACGGTGAATTCCGGGATGTGGCGCTGCAGGGCATCCTGACTGCGGATCTTCAGGAACATGGTGCGGGCAAAAAGGCTGTGCCACGCCTTTTGCGTGATGATGCGGACCGGGAGGCTGTGCTCCGGATCGGAGCCCGCAAAGCAGTCCTGCACGAAAACGTCGCGGCCCTGCAAGTAGCCCTGCAGGCGCGTCAGCAAGGCGCTGAAGGCTTCACCGGTAAACGGCCGATTGTACTGGCCCCACCAGATCCTCTCTTCGGTGGACTGTTCGCGCACGACGAACTTATCGGCCGCGGCGCGCGCGGTGTGTTTGCCGGTATCGACCACCAGCGGCCCCATGTGGGAGAGCCTTCCTTCCGACCGGAAAATGCTCTCTTCGTATAACGCCGGCGTGGGCAGGTTCCAGTAAACGCGCCGGAGATTCACCAGCCCGTGGTTTTCGAGGCCAAAGCTCGAGGCCAGCTTGCCGGCCTCTTGCACTGCGGGAGATTGGACATCCAGATAGATGTTCATACCCATTCCCTCACCAGTTTGCGGTCGCCAAGGTAAAGTTCGTTCGCGGAATTCGGATCGAGAGCCCACTTGATACGATCCAAACCCTCCGTAATATCCTTGATCGCGCCGCAATAGCTGAGCCGCAGGTGTCCTTCAAACCCAAATTCCTTACCCGGCACCGTGACCACGCGCACTTTATCGAGCAGCAAGTTGGACAGCTTTTGCGAATCTTTCATGTAAGCGCTGAAGTCGGGAAAACAGTAGAAGGTGCCATCGGGCACGTGCACATTCACGCCGTCGAATGCCTTGAGGCGGTCCACCATCACGTTGCGGTTGTTCTGCAGCATGACGCGCAGGCTTTCCACCGACGACTGCACGCCGTTGAGCGCGCCCACCGCCGCCCATTGTGACGGCGAAGAAGGCCCGGAGGTCTGCTGCGACTGGATCGTAGCCATGGCCTCGATCAGGGGCTCATTGGCGATGGCCCAGCCGATGCGAAAACCCGTCATCGCATACATCTTCGAGACGCCGTTGATGACAACCAGCTTCGACTGCTCGAGCGGAAACTTCGCGAATTCGTAACAGTTCGCAGCGGTCTTGCCGTCGAACACCAGCCGGTTGTAGATGTCGTCCATGACCAGGTAGATGCTCTTCTTTTCGCAGAACTCGACCATCTCCTGGACAAAGTCTTTCGCGTACATGGCTCCCGAGGGATTATTGGGGCTATTGAGAATGATGGCCTTGGTATAGGAGCTGACCACATCCGCGATCTCTCTGACGGTCGGGCAAAAGGTTCCATCCTCCGCCGTCACCGGCACCGGAACCCCGCCCGCGAGTTTCACCATTTCCGGATAGCTCACCCAGTACGGTGCCGGAAAAATCACTTCTTCCTTGGGATCGAGGATGGCGTGCAGAAGCACCATCAGCGCCTGCTTGGCGCCCCCAGAGGCGAGCACGTTGTGTGCGGAAACGAGCTTCTTGTAGTGCTCCTCGGTGTAGCGGATGATGGCTTTCTTCAGCGCAGGGATTCCGTCCGGCGCTGTGTACCGGATCTCTCCCGTGTTCAGCACCGCGACGCAGTTGATCACGGCATCAATGGGTGCCTTGCTCTTTGGCTCGCCGCCTCCCAAATGAATGATCGGCTCTCCTTTATCGCGGAGCAGCGCAGCGGTTTCATTCAGCTTGAGAGTCGCCGACTCCCGGATGGTCCGGGCAAGCTGACTAAGACTCATAACGGTTACCTTCCCTCCATACGCATAATCGAATCCTAATGGCTGGACAATGGCGGTGGCCACAAGTTTTTCTCTTGTGGCTAGCCTTCTCGGTCAGAAGAGAATCTCAGCTTCGCCAACGGTTAGCAAGAGATTCTGCCGTTCGACGACTCACCGGTCAGTGATGCCGATCACAACTCGCCATAATCTGGTGCTGGTGCGCCTCGACTCACGGATCTTGGGCGGATCCTGAACTGGCTCGGCCAGGGCTCTCGCGCAGCGCCCGTCTCCGCAAATTGACGTGAGATAATCGGGGTAGGCGCAGCGGCCCCGTAGCTCAGATGGATAGAGCAGCGGTTTCCTAAACCGTTGGTCGGCAGTTCGACTCTGCCCGGGGCCCCCATTCCGCGCCTATGGCTCGCGGTCTGAGACTACGCCAACGCCGATCCGCCTCCGACAAAGTGCACCATCTCCAGCCGGTCCCCTTCTTTCAATCGAGTCTCGGTCCAGCGATCGCGCGGCACGATATCGCGGTTGAGTTCGATGGCAACGCGTTCCGGTCTCATCCCAAGCTGCTCGACCAGCGCGCTCAGGGTCTCGGCGGAAACGGCGCGCGTCTCGCCATTGATGATGAGGTTCATCGTATGAATCCCTTAGCCTTGATCGGTTTCGCAGTAGAGTCTCGCTACCGTCCCTACGCGGGCGAGGGCCACCTTCGGCAAGCTCAGGGCAGGCTCTTCGACTTCGCTCAGGCAGGTCCGCCACACAATAATTCGCCCGTCGCACCTGAAATTTGCGGGTGGCAGTGCGGCCGCCGAAACTTGCCTGCACCAGCACCGATGAATCGGCAAGTGATTTTTCGTCCACCTGTACGCTCATCTCGGCGCTGCCCCCGGCGTCGGTGAGAACCTGGGCGTAGTAGGGCGTCGCGTCGGGTCGGGTGAAGCGGAACGTCAAGCGAGCGCCTTGAACCGGAACGCCGCCCTCGCTCACTCTCAGATTCATCATCAGCGTGCCGCTCGAATGCACCGAGCCGGCGTTGGTCCACTCCAGATCGAGCGGCTTGATCCCGGCCAGAGCTTCAGGCGCTTCGCGTTTATCGAGAACGGAGTCCAGCTTGCCTTCCCGGATCGCATCGAGCACTTCGCGGTGCAAATCGCGCAGCATTCTTTCTCGCTGCTGATCCTGGTTTCCTTTGGCCTCGCCGGGACCATAAGAGACGGCCCGCTTGCCGATGCACCGGCCCTGGACAAAAATCTGCGTCTGCAGCAACTGCTCGCCCTCGCGTGCCTCGCTCTGCACGTGGTAGACGGTGTCGTCGTGCCGAATATCCGTGTTGAAACCGAAGATCATGCGGTGCAGCCTTTCCTCGGACCTGCGATGCTGCCAGTTCTGAATTAAACCCACTGGTAAAGCTCGCACTTAGCTTGACACTTCAGCCAGCCAAAACTAATCTAGTTCTTTTACAAGTTGTGCTTGGCGCGAATTATATATAGCTCGTCCTATGCCCGACAATCATTTTGCCGCCTACCTGCCTCTTCTGTTGCATTTCGCCATCGCATTGGGCCTTGCCGGCGCCATCGTCATCCTGTCGTACTTCATCGGACAACATAAACCGAACCGCGCCAAGGTCTCTCCCTACGAGTGCGGGGTACAGCCCGTCGGGGACGCCCGCAGCCGCTTTTCCGTCAAGTTCTACCTGGTGGCCATGCTCTTCATTCTGTTCGACGTGGAAGCGGTCTTCCTTTATCCCTGGGCCGTCATCTTGCGCGAGCTGAAGATGTTTGGTTTCTGGGAAATGATCGTGTATATCGCCGTCATCCTCGTCGGCCTCTTCTATGTATGGAAAAAGGGCGTGCTGGATTGGGGTCTGACTCACCCGAAGCGGGGGGACATCTAGTGCGGCTCGCTCCCCCGGTTACCGACCTCGAAACGCTGAAATCGCATCCGGCGCTGGCCCGCCTGCTGGACTGGAATGCCTCCGCCGTCCAAGCCGCCAAGTTCGATCGCGACGAACTGACGATCTGGGTTGACAAGGCACTCATCCGCGAAGTCTGCGCGATCTTGCGCGACCACACCCAGTGCCCATTCAACTATCTCGCTGACTTGACCTGCGTGGACTGGCATCCACTGGAACCACGCTTTGAGGTCGTTTATCATCTGCTTTCGATTCCGGCCAAGGAGCGCGTGCGCCTGAAGGCGCGCCTCGACGGGTCGAGTCCGGCGCTCGAGTCGGTCACATCCGTCTGGCCGTCGGCCAATTTCTACGAACGCGAGGTGTTCGATCTGTTCGGAGTGCGCTTTACCGGACACCCCAACTTGAAACGCATCATGATGCCCGACGACTGGGAAGGCCATCCCCTGCGGAAGGACTACCCGGTGGAAGGTTACCGGTAAGCATGCCGCAAGTCCCCGCAACCTTAGCCGAGCCCAGCCAAGACCGTACTCTTGTCCTGAACATGGGGCCGCAACATCCCTCCACACACGGGGTGCTGCGGCTGGTGCTCGAAATTGACGGCGAAACCATCGTCCGGCTCCGGCCGGAAATCGGCTACCTGCATACTGGAATCGAAAAGACCTGCGAGGCCAAGTTCTATCAGCAGGTGGTGCCGCTCACCGACCGCATTGACTACCTCTGTCCCCTGACCAACAACCTGACCTACTGCCTGGCGGTAGAGAAGTTGCTGGGCCTGGAGATTCCCCCGAAGGCCCAGTGGATGCGGGTGCTGATGAACGAGTTGACCCGCATCAATTCGCACTTGGTCTGGCTAGGCAGCCACGCCATGGACCTCGGCGCCATGACGGTCTTCTTATACTGCTTCCGCGAGCGCGAAGACATCCTGCGCTTTTTCGAAATGATCAGCGGCCAGCGCATGATGACCTCGTACTTCCGCATCGGCGGCCTGGCCCTGGAACCGCCGCTGGGATTCTTCGAGAAGGTGAAGAACTTCGCCGACCGTTTCCCCGGCAACGTAGACGAATACGAAGGCCTGCTCACCGGCAACCCGATCTTCATGATGCGGACCAAAGGCGTGGGCCGCATCAGCGCCGAAGATGCCATCGCCCTGGGCGCCTGCGGTCCGACGCTGCGCGGTAGCGGCGTGGATATCGACCTGCGCCGCGATGCTCCCTACACGGGCTACGAGAACTTCAAGTTTAAGGTGCCGCTGGGCGCGGAAGGTGATGTGTTCGCTCGATATATTTGCCGTGTGCAGGAGTTGCGCGAGTCCATCGGCATGGTGCAGCAGGCGCTCGCCGGAATGCCCGAGGGCCCGATAAAAGCCGACGCGCCCAAGGTCGTCCTCCCGGATCGCGAAAAGATGAAGACCCAGATGGAAGCCCTCATCTATCACTTTAAGATCATCACCGAGGGCTTCACGGTGCCGGCCGGCGAAGTTTACCAGGCCGTGGAATCGCCGCGCGGCGAGATGGGCTACTACGTGGTCAGCGACGGCACCGCCAAGCCGTATCGAGTGCACATGCGCGGTCCGTCGTACGCGAATCTGCAGGCGCTATCGAAAATGTGCGAAGGCTCCTTGATTGCCGACGTGGTCGCGGCCGTCGGCAGCATTGACGTAGTGCTGGGAGACGTTGACCGGTAGGAATTTGCAATTGGCAATTTGTAATTTGTAATTGAAAAGCTCATGACGCCGGACGAGTTGCGTGCCCGGACGAAATCGTTTGCGCTGCGAGTGGTGAAGCTTTATCGCTCGTTGCCGCGGACTGCTGACGCACAGGTCACGGGAAAACAGCTTCTGCGCTGTGGGACTTCGGCGGCAGCGAACTATCGGGCATCCTGCCGCGCTAGATCGCGGGCCGAGTTTGCGGCACGGATTGGTGTCGTAACGGAAGAAGCGGACGAGAGCGGGTTTTGGTTGGAAATGTTGGCAGACGCAGAAATTGTGCGGCTGCCATTATTGAAGGAGTTGCTTCAAGAATCGAAGGCGCTGACCGCGATCTTCACCGCGACGCAGCAATCGGTCCGGAAGCGAAGTTGAGACGTTAAGATTACAAATTACAAATTGCCAATTACAAATTCATGAAGTTCTCTGACGAATTCGAAACGCGCTTCGCCGAGATGGTCACGCACTACCCGACCAAACGTTCTGCGCTCGTGCCGACGCTGCTCTACGCGCAGGACGAGGTGGGGCATCTGAGCGACGAAGTGATCGCCGAGCTGGCGCAACGTCTGGGGCTGACCGAACTCGAGGTGCGCAATGTGATCAGCTACTACTCGATGCTGACCACGAAGCCACGCGGCAAGTACAACGTGCAGGTCTGCACGAATATCGCCTGCATGCTGCGCGGCGGCGAGGAACTGCTCGGCCACTGCAAAAAGAAACTAGGCATCGGCCATAAAGGCACCACGCAGGACGGCCTGTTTTCGCTCGAAGAAGTCGAATGCATCGGCGCCTGCAGCTGGGCTCCGGCAGTACAGGTGAACTACGACTATCACGAGAACCTGACCGTCGAGAAATTGGATAAGGTCCTGGATGAGTACAAGAAGAAGGGAACGCAGTAGATTGGGTAATTTTGTAATTTTGTAATTGAGTAATTTAGAACCGCTCAGCTTGGGGTTTCCAAATTGCATAATTACTCAATTACACAATTACCAAATGGTTTTATGGCTTTTCTCGTTTCCCATCCCGACGAAGTGCGCGTGACCTCGAAGCGCTTTGGCCTGGGCGCAACGAATATCGAGCGCTACCTCGAACTGGACGGCTACAAAGCCGTTCAAAAAGCGCTCGGTATGCAGCCGGACGCGATCATCAACGAGGTCAAGAACTCCGGCCTGCGCGGGCTCGGCGGCGCCGGATTTTCGGCCGGGATGAAATGGTCGTTCGTCCCCAAGCAGTCGGCCAAACCGAAGTACGTTTTGTGCAACGGCGACGAGAGCGAACCCGGCACCTGCAAGGACCGCCTGATCTTCGAGCACGACCCGCACGCGGTAATCGAAGGCGTGATGATCGCGGCCATCGCCGTGGGCGCGCATACCGGCTACGTTTATATCCGCGGCGAGTATCGCTATCTGTCCGTCATCATGCAGAAGGCGATCAAGGACGCCTATGCCAAGGGCTTCCTCGGCAAAAACATTTTCGGCAGCGGATACGATCTCGACATTCACTGGCACGGCGGCGCCGGAGCCTACGAAGTCGGCGAAGAATCGGCCTTGATGGAATCGCTAGAAGGCAAGCGCGGAGTGCCACGCATCCGGCCACCCTTCCCTGCCGTGGTCGGGCTCTGGGGCGGGCCGACAGTCATTAATAATGCGGAGACCCTTGCCAGCGTGCCCCACATCATTCTGGGCGGCGGGGACTGGTATGCCAAACTCGGTACGCCAAGAAACGGCGGCACGCGCCTGTTCTGCTTGAGCGGCCACCTCAATAAGCCCGGCGTTTACGAACTGCCCATGGGCTACAACCTCAAGAAGATAATCTACGACGTCGGCGGGGGGATTCCCAATGGCCGCGCTTTGAAGGCCGTGGTTCCCGGCGGATCGTCGGTTCCGGTGCTGCTTCCCGATGAGATTGATGTAGCGATGGATTTCGATTCGGTAGCGAAAGCGGGCTCGATGCTTGGCTCCGGCGGCGTAGTCGTGCTCGACGATACAACCTGCATCGTAAAGTTCGCTTTGCGGACGATCAAGTTTTATCAGCATGAAAGCTGCGGCTGGTGCATCCCCTGCCGCGAAGGCACCGACTGGTTAAAGAAGACGCTGACGCGCTTCCATAACGGAGCGGGCGTGAAGAAAGACATAGACAACATTTATTACCTGGCTGAAAACATGCTAGGAAGAACATTCTGCCCTCTGGGCGACGCGGCGGCGATGCCGACCATGGCGTTTGTAAAAAAGTTTAGAAAGGAATTTGAGGATCATTTGGAAGGAAAGCCGTGCCCGTTTGAAAAGGCGGCGGAACCGGTGCTGGCGTAGAACGATTTTGTAATTTGGTAATCGGGTAATTTTGTAATTTGTGAACCTGATGCCATCGCAACAAGAAGAACTTCGCGATCGCACCAAGGCGTTTGCGGTACGAATTGTGCGTCTATATCGAGCGCTGCCGTATCGGACAGACGCAGATGTACTTGGGAAGCAACTCTTGCGTTGTGGAACAGCGGTGGCGGCAAACTACCGAGCGGCCTGTAGGGCGCGTTCCAAGGCCGAGTGGATCGCGAAGATTGGAATTGTCGTCGAAGAGGCGGATGAGACAGTGTTCTGGCTGGAAATGCTGTGTGATTGCGAGATCGTTTCCTTAAAGAAACTTGAACCGTTGCTCGCCGAAGCACATGAGTTGAGCGCACTGTTCACGGCATCGCAGCGAACAAGCCGAGGAGCAAGGTAGAAATTTGAATTACCAAATTACCCGATTACAAAATTACCAAATCCAGAATGGCTGACGTAACCCTCACTGTCGACGGAAAGAAGCTAACGGCCCCGGCGGGCTCGCTGCTGATCGAAGCCTGCAAGAGCGTGGGCATCGAAGTGCCCTCGCTCTGTTACTACCCCGGCCTCTCTCTCCAGGGTGCGTGCCGCATGTGCGTCGTCAAGATCGAGAAAATGCCCAAGCTGCAAACCGCGTGCACGACCGTTGTGACCGAGGGTATGAATGTCACCACCGACAGTGACGAGGTGCGGCAGGCTCGCAAGGCCATGCTTGAGCTAGTGCTCGCCAATCATCCGCTCGACTGCCCCGTCTGCGATGCCGGCGGCGAGTGCGAACTGCAGGACATGACTTTCGCCTACGGCGCCGCCGAATCGAAGTTCATGGAAGCCAAGAACCACCGCGAAGAGCAGCAGTGGTCTCCGGTGGTGTATTTCGACCGCCCGCGCTGCATTCTTTGTTATCGCTGCGTTCGCGTTTGCGGCGAGGGAATGGATGTTTGGGCGCTGGGCGTGCAGAATCGCGGCGTCAGCTCGATCATCGCGCCCAATCAGAACGATCATCTCGAATGCGAAGAATGCGGCATGTGCATCGACATCTGTCCGGTCGGCGCGCTCACCTCCGGAGCCTACCGCTACAAAACGCGTCCCTGGGAGATGAACCACGTCGGCACCGTTTGCACGCACTGCGCCGACGGCTGCAAGACCACGCTCGGCGTGCGCCGCTCGGACACCGGCATGGAGATCGTGCGCGGCGACAATCGCGACAAGAGCGGCATCAACAACGACTTCCTCTGCATCAAGGGTCGCTACGCTTTCGATTTCGCCCACAGTGAAGAGCGGCTGACGCAACCGCTGATTCGCAGGGATGGCAAGCTGACCCCGGCGTCATGGGAAGAAGCGTTCGAGCTGATCGGCAGACGGTTCCGCGAGGTTCGCGATCAGGCGGGCGGCCAGGCCATCGGCGTCATCGGCTCAACTCGCACGACCAACGAGGAGAACTATCTGCTGTCGAAGTTCGCGCGCGTCGTGCTAAAGACGAACAACATTGATCATCACCGCACCGCCGACTTCCCTGCCCTGGCCGTGGCGCTCCACGGCAAGCCGGGAAAAACAGCGTCGATGCGCGATGTGCTGACGGCACCCGCCATTCTGCTGATTGGCAACGACCTGACCAATCAGCATCCACTGCTGGCCTGGCAGATTCGCACCAATGTCCGACTGCGCCGCGCCAAGCTTTACGTCATCAATTCCGCCCCAATCAAGCTGCGCCGCCAAGCTGCGGGATTTGGTCTTCTTCCCGCAGGCGTCGAAGCCAAGGCCGTGGCGTTCCTTGCGGGCGACGACTCGCAGCTCGACTCGCTGGTGACCGAGAGCACGAGCCGTGAGACATGGACCTCCCTGCGTGAAAAGGTTCGCAGCGAGCAGAATCTAGTGACCGTCTTCGGTGCCGAGTTGCGTGGCCCGGACGTCGAGAAGCTAGAAAATTTTGCCTCTTCGCTCGCAAGTGCAAAACTGATCTGTCTGGCCGATTACTCCAATTCGCGCGGCGCCAGCGACATGGGTCTCTATCCCGATCTTCTCCCCGGATACGAACCCGTCGCGAATGGCGGCAAATTCAACCAGGAATGGGGGCTGCTGCCGGCGGAAAAGGGTCTGAGCCTGCCCGAGATGGTTGAGGCCGCCAAGGCCGGTAAACTCAAAGCTCTGTACGTAGTCGGCTCGAACCCGGTCGGGCGACTCCACATTGACCCGTTTGTCTTCTCGAAGAGCTTTGTCGTGGTGCAGGATATGTTCCTGACCGAAACTGCCAACATCGCCGATGTGGTTCTGCCCGCGGCCAACGCCTACGAGAAAACCGGAACTTGCACAAACACGTGCGGCGATCTCCAACTCGTCAAGAAAGCGGGCGAAGTAAGCGGATGCAAGTCTGATTTCGAGATGATCGTCCGCATCGTCGACGCCATGGGCTTCGACGTCCACGGCCTGGTTCCTTTCGGTGGCGGCACGCACGCCGACATGGGGCAAACGCGCGGCGCGCAATCGGGTGAGGCTGACCGGCACGCAGTCTGGCTCGAAGCGCACAATCTGGAGCCGAAGATGACGCCTTTTGATCCGATGGCGATTCTCGACGAAATTCAGCGCGCGGTCGCTGGCTATGATGTTTCGCGCATCAGTTTGCTGGCGGGTAACGACCAGCACCTGGAAATCGCCTCCAGCGGCGCAAGCGCGATTCACAAGCCGGAACTCATCGCTCCGGCCAATGATGATCTGTTCAGTTCGGGGACGCTGGGGCGGTATTCGAAGACGCTGAACTCGGTGGTTGAGAATAAATCCGCTGAGTCGGAAGTTGCCGCGGACTAGGACTGTTCTCATAGCGGATTGGAAGTGGTGTCATAAAGGCTTTGGGTAGGGCACGGCTTTAGCCGTGCCGTCCACGGCCGACAAAAATGCGGGCTTTAGCCCCTGAGGGCCGACAGCCTGCTCGAAAGACATTGCTTTGAGCATAACGACATTCATCATCGTCTCGATCATCAAGTCGCTGGCCGTGATCGCTGTCTTGCTCACCGCGGTGGCCTACAGCGTCTGGCTGGAGCGCAAAGTTTCGGCTCACATCCAGAACCGCTGGGGTCCCACGCGCGTCGGTCCTTTCGGGCTGCTGCAGCCGCTGGCCGACGGCGCCAAGTTCATCTTCAAAGAAGATCTGACTCAGCCGCACGTCTATAGGCCGCTCTATATCGCCGCGCCGATCATCGCGATGGTTTTCGCCATCACCTCGATTTCGGTCGTTCCCTTCGGCAACTCGGCCTACATTCCGGAGATCAACGTTGGCCATTGGTTTACGATCCCGGAGATCGAGACCCCGTTCCAGATCACTGACCTGAACATTGGGCTGCTGGTGATTCTCGGCATCACTTCGATGGGTGTTTATGGGGTCGCGCTTGCCGGATGGTCATCGAACAGCAAGTACTCGCTGCTGGGCGGCCTGCGGGCCAGCGCGCAAATGATCAGTTACGAGGTTTCGCTCGGCCTCTCGCTCATCCCCGTCTTAATCAAGACCGGCAGCTTCAGTCTGCGCGCGATTGTCGAGGCGCAGCGCCATCTCCACTGGAACTTTTTTTACTTCCCGCTGGGAACGCTGGCCTTTTTCATTTACCTGATTTCCGCCTATGCGGAAACCAACCGCACTCCGTTTGATTTGCCCGAGGCGGAATCCGAGTTGGTGGCCGGCTATCACACCGAATACAGCGCCATGAAGTTTGCCATGTTCTTCATGGCCGAGTACGCGAACATGGTGACCGTGGCCTGTCTGGCGACACTGCTCTTCTTCGGCGGATGGCTGGGCCCGGTCTTCGGACCTCTGCTCCTGCAGATGATTCTGCCCATCGTGTGGTTCTGTCTGAAAGTTTTCTTTTTCATGTTTCTTTATGTGTGGGTGCGCTGGACCCTGCCCCGTTTTCGCTATGACCAGCTCATGGCATTCGGTTGGAAGGTCCTGTTGCCCTTAGCGGTAGCGAATATCGTGGTAACGTCGTTGATTGTTGCGTGGAGGGCGTAAGAGCAGTTCTCAGTTCCCGGTTCTCAGTTCCCAGTTGCGTCTTGGGGTTCACTGAGAACTGAGAACTGAGAACTGAGAACTAGCAAAATGCTGCACTTACTTCTATTTCTCTTTTTCGGCGTTATTTGCGTGGCGGGAGCGATCAACCTGCTGGCGCAAAGCCATCCCATCAACAGCGCGCTGTCGTTGATCGTGGTGATGGCGTCGCTCGCAGCCGAGTACCTGTTGTTGGGCGCCGAGTTTGTCGCGGCCGTACAGGTCATCGTCTATGCCGGCGCCATCATGGTGTTGTTCCTGTTCGTACTGACGCTGCTGTCTCCCGGCCGCGAGGAGCCCGGCGACGACGTCTTGTCGGCATACCGGATTCCGGCGGCTCTGCTGGCGATCGTGTTTGCCGTCGTACTTGGCTTGGTGCTGAGCCGCAATGCGTTGCACGGCGCGATAGGCGCGGCCGGCAACGTGGTTGATGGATCGTGCCCGGTGCCAAGGCCGGATCATACCGGCGGCG
>Ga0187803_10000355_pt1 | contig 18664 bp, 9 predicted proteins | sample NC_wetland_sal_i_2_FD_132425 | JGI IMG/M metagenome (GOLD analysis project Ga0187803, IMG submission 132425) | Wetland sediment microbial communities from Neuse River Estuary, North Carolina, USA - Control_3 | ecosystem: Environmental > Aquatic > Freshwater > Wetlands > Sediment | place: USA...
CGTGTTCACGGTAACACCCAGCTGGTCGGCGGCCGACTGGTAATGATGTCCGTCCACCAGAAACCGCAGCAGGCGCAACTCATGTGGCGTCAGACCGTAGCCCTGCTTGGTCGCATCCTGAGTCTGAAAGTGCTGGATCACGCGGCGGGCAATTTGCGGCGACATGGGTGCGCCGCCCGCTACCGCCTCGCGCAGGCTGTCCAGTAATTTTGCCGGCGGAGTCCCTTTTACCAGGTAACCACAAGCGCCGGCACAAAGCGCATCGAAAATTCGCTCCTGGTCTTCGAAAACCGTGAGCACCAAAGTGGCCAGCTTGGGATAACAGCGCTTCAGAATCTGAATGCCTTGTACCCCGGAGATCCCAGGCAGCCCAAGGTCCACCAAGACGACGTCAGGAAGGTGGCTCTCAATGCCCTCCAGGGCATCTTCCACGGAAGGATACGCACCCGTACAGACAAACCCCGGCGTGCCGCCGATCAACAGCGCCAGGCCGTTCAGGATCTTCTTCTCATCCTCAATGATCGCTACTTTGATGGGAGCGTGGGGAAGCATGGATATCGCGCGATACGTTGCGGCTGCAGTTATTCGCCTACGGCACGTTTATGCAATCTCATGGGGAAATGGCGCCAATCTCTCACGCCTTGATCGAGAGGCACCCGCAAGGCAAACACCGTCCCGCGACCAGGGGTGCTCTGGGTTTCGATGCTCGCCTGAAGGAGCCGTGCGCGATGCCTGATGTTGCGCAGGCCGTTTCCTTGCGCCACCTTCTTGAGATCGAACCCTCGGCCGTCATCCTCTACGATCAAGGCCAACTGGTTGTCGGCCACCCGCAATAAAATCCTGGCGTGACTCGCGCCGGAATGCCGCACGATGTTGTGTACGCATTCCTTGAAAATCAGAAAAATCTGCCGGCGCGTCTCCGCCTCGAGCCGAACCTCCGAGGATGGCTCCAGGGCGGTGAAGTCGAGGGCGACGCCGCGCCCAGACAAAGTCTCACCCGCGAACCAGCGCATGCGCTGGGTGAGGTCGCGGAGGTGATCATGGCTGGGATCAACCGCCCAGACTATCTCACTCATGGAGGCCAAAACGTCACGGGAAACGCCAGCAATTTCCTGCAGGGTTTGGCGTTCGGTGAGCGATTGACGGCTCAATACTTCACACATGATGGCTACCTGAGACAAACTGGAGCCAATGTCATCGTGAAGGTCGGTGGCAATTCGGCTGCGGACTTCCTGCAATCTAAATTCTTGTTGCTTCCGCCAGTCGTTCGCGAAGTAGATCGCGACCGTCGTGGTGGCAAATAGAAACGCAACCATCCACCAGCCGTTCCACAAAAACAGCGACTGAATGGACTGAATGAAGGAGATTTGCTCGATAGGCAAGGCGGTCGGCAAGCCTGCGCCCGTGCCCGCAGCAAGGAATTCACAGAACCCGCAGATGAGTGAAAACTGCATTTGACACACCCACAATCACTTTCGTCCGGACCAGCGTGCAAGGGGGAACCTTCGCGATGAGTACCGGCCCTTTTTGCCACCAAACCGAGTGCGACACCCTTCGACTGCGCGCCATCGCGAGGGTTTCAGGGAAGGTTTCTGATATCCCGCCTACCTGGTCCCGCTCGACCTGAAAAGAGCAGCACTCGCCATGCCGTTGTCCGCCGCCCTTCAAGATGGGGAACGCTCAGGTCGTCGGACGCTGACCCGTCAGTGAAAACGCTGAACCCAATCTTTCAGGGCATCAGGTTCGGGGTCCAATCGCAAGGGAATACCAGGGTTGCTCTCGATGTCTGTATTTGTCGGTCGGTTATCGGCTTCTAGCCCCAGGGTGCAAAGAAAGTACACGATCAACCAGCGATTGTCAACAGTCTAGCAAGTCCCGGGCAAGTCCTGCATCCGCGTGCATTTAGGCGCCTAACTACGCCTCGAAACCGAGCCAAAAGCGTATCGCCCAGTGCAAGAAAATCGCGTGTCTTAGCCCCTGCCGGAACACCCACTTTCCTTACCGACCGCTCCATAGTGCGAATAGAGAATTGGTCTTTATCCCGATTCTCCCCTTTGAAAGGTCGTGCCCAACTACACTGTACTCGTCTAACATCTCTCCTCGGTCGTTGGTGATTCTGATCCGCGAGTGGTCTACCTGGACGTGCACCGATAGCGATACGCTCTGCGTCGCCGACACAACATTAACTTTGCCGCTCTTCTGGTCCGTCGTTCTCCCGCCCAGTTCGAGTTTTCGCGACAGCTTTTGTTCTTCAAGTTCATATTGCACTTCGGCCTGACCATCGGAAGAGGCAACCGTCCACAGGATCTTGCTTTTTGCGAAGAAGCTTGACTTGGGCTTTGAGAAAACCAGGTCTACGTTCAAAGCACCGGGTTTGAGGTAAACGAACTTCCCCGGATCCTTGGCTTTGAACCAGTCACCGTCCTTAGTGACTTGTGCCGGATCGTCAATCGCAGGAATCGGAGCAGCGGCGCTCAGGTTAACGGGAGTCGGCTGTCCAGACTTCACCGTGACCTCCGTCCTGTAGGGAGCGAAACCGGGAGCATCCACCACGATCTCGTACTTGCCTGCCGGTACGAGCAGTTGTGCCGAGTTTGCACTCTGAAGGGGTTCGCCGGCACGGTGATACTTGACGGGAAGATCTTTCGCGGCGCCGCTGAAGGACAACGTCCCGAACTGCGTCAACTTCGCATCGTCCTTGGCTACTCGAAACGCAGCAGGCGGCTGCGGCGCGGGGAAGTTGATGGTGTGACTCTCATATCCTGACTTCTGCAGAATCAACATGTGGCGTCCAGAGGCAGCACCGAGAGCGAACTGCCCGTTCCCGGCGGAGTCCAGTTCGCCGACCTTCCTTCCGTCGAGCACAACCTCAGCGTCGGGAGTCCCATTCACAATGACCACAGGGCTGGTCGTGGGCTTTGCCACTACCGCGACAAGCGGTATGTCCTTGCGAAGCGTCTGATGAGGCTGCATGGTCATGGTCCAGGCTTGCTCCTTGTATCCATCCGCAGACAGAAGAAAGTGGTGCACGCCGGGAGGCCTGCTCACGCGCCAGCCATGCAACTGGCGCTTCACTACTTCCCCATCGACCGTGAGAGTCGCCGTTTCTACGTTGGAGGTGATGAGGAACTGTTCCACGGGGTTGATAGAGTGAATGACAAGAACTGGAGCGGAACTGACCCCCAGGCTGACAGTTCCTTCGTCGCTTCCCACACCATACTTCAGTTCGTGGATCTGGTCAGTCAGCGGCGGAAGTGCGACTCCGGAATTCTGCACGTCGGCAATCTTGCGATCGTCAAGCCGCACGTTCTTCAGCAGCTTTCCACCGTAAAGCGTGGCGTTCGCGCCCAGACTTGCGACCGCGAGAAAATCCTCGGCGCTCAGCGGACTCACGCGCGGAGCAGCCCCGGGAAGGGCCTGAAATGCCACCGTCAGGACGCTCCTGCCTCGGGCCAGCACGCTGAGTCTGTGCTCATGGCCATCGGGCGGCAATTCGTAGCTCTCCATCTCGCCGTTGGTAAGGTCTGCGATTTTATTGTCGTCCAGCTCGACCACCCCGTCCTTTTGCGGAGTCACGATCGAAAGGCGGAGCGGTTCTGGATCAAGTTTGATTTCTCGCCGCGGTTGGTCCGTGAGCTGCATCGCCTTCGTCTTGTATCCCGGCCGGGAGACTTCAATCGCGACCGTTCCTCCGGCAGGCACCAACAGCGTGTTAGCTGGGATCAGTTTGGAATCGACCGTGATGGTGGCGTCGGGCGGATCCGTCACGATTTGCACCTGGATCGGAGCCTTTTGCGGCTGGACCTGGATCTGCGCTTGCGGCTGATAACGGTGAACAACCAGGTATGCCAGGGCGGCAATCAACACCATCACGGCAGCTAAACCAGCCCACTTCAGGTAAACCAACCGCGGCGGAACCCACCGTGCCCCCGTACGCACAAACTCGCGGACTGCGTCCCGGGCTGCACGAAGACTCACAATTAAGGCGCTCTCTTTTGTTTTCTCCTCTTCGCCAAGTGGAAAAACCTTGGTAGCCTCAAACTGCCTTAGTTTGCTGGAGTCTTGCTTTGAGTCCGCACTTCGCGCACCGGGCTGGACTGCCGAGATGGTCCGCTCGGTTCCGGCATCGCTCGGAAGCTTGGCGGCAAAGCCCGGCGAGCCTTCGCGAGGAACTTTTGCTTCAGATTTTTCCGGAGGACGCGCTTCAACCCGGCCCGCGCCCTCGGGCGCCACTTTCTTTTCCGCTAACCCCCGCAGTTCCGGCGCCTCTCGCAGCAAATTTGCTTCGTATTGCTCAAGTCGCGGATCGTTGGGATAGTCGGCGCGCGCCGTTCTTACAATCTCGAACGCCGCCCTGGCATTGCCGGCTGCTGCGAGGACGCGAGCGTCCGTAAGGCATCGCGTGACGGCGGCCTGCCGCTTCGCCTCGTCGATGGTTGACCGCAAGGCCCGCACTGCGGGATGGCTGGGATCCAGTCCCTTCACCTCTTCATACAGAGGTTCCGCATTCCGCCAGTCGGTCTGCAGTTGGACGCGCGCCCACTCGGTCAGCACGTTTACCAGCGCATCTCGTAAGCCGGAAAATCGCGGATCCAGTTTCAGACCAGTCCGCAACAATTCTGCTGCCTGGGGCAGGTTTTTTTCTGCGAAGGCGCGCTGCCCGTCTTCGAGCAACCGCCGCGATTCCTTGATCCGCTCCAGGCCCTGCTCCGCTGACTTCTGTAACCTCACCAGATCTTCGTCGGCGGGAAACTCCTTGAGTGCCGCATGGGCGCAGTCGGCAGCCTTGGCAAACGATCGCGATTCCATGAGCCGTTCGATTTCCTGGATGGCGCGAGTTCTCTCCTCTTCCCGCACCTGGCGGTCGCGTTCTTTCTTGCATTGCTCCAGATCGAAGGCGAGCCCAGGATACTGGGGATGAATATTGCGCAGCATGTCCCACTGGCTGAGAGCGTCTGAATATTGTCCCCGCTCCTCGAATTGCCGGGCTTTCGCCACCACCGAGTTCACCAGATCCCGGCGTTCCTTCACGACCTTCAGTTGTTGCGCGAACTGGGTCTCATTGGGATAGCGCTCACACGCCTCCCGCAGAATGTTTGCCCGCCGGTCCAAATCGAATTCCGCCTCGACGCGGCGCGACACTTCTGCGATGTAGGCGGAAAGTTGCTGCCTCTCGGCGTCTTCAATCTGGATCTTCAGGGCAAGAAAGGCGCCATTGCCGGGATGCTTGGCCAGGCCGCCCTTGCAAATCCGAAGCGCTTCCGCGAAGTTCTTGCCGCTGAAATGATGCTGTGCCTCCTCCAGCGCACCCTGAACGCTATCCTGCTCGGAACGGACCTCTTTGTAGAAGCTCTGATACACGGCATCGCGTTCCGTAACGGCGGCGTCGGGATTGGACCGGCCCACGGCCAGAAGTCGCTCCAGCTTGCTGAGCGCGGTATCAATCTCGTCATTCTGATAAGCCTTGAGCGCGGAGTTGTAGAGCTGCTCTTTCTGGGAGCGAATGTGCCGCGCCTCTTCTTCGATAGACCCGATCTTCTCGCTCAGGTCGAGCGCTCGCGGCTCGCCCCGGCGGATGGCAAGAACTTCCTCGACCGCGTGCCGCGCGGCAGCGAAATCGTGGTTGCCCAGGTGCGTCTGCGCCAATTCCAGCCACTTGGCGATTTGCGACTCGTTCCTCTGCTTTTCGATCGTCTCCCGCATCGCGAGCGCGTCGGCATTGCCCGGATCGAGCTCCAGCACTTCGCGAACTTTTTCCAGCGCGAGCGGCAGTTCCTCCTGCTCCATGCGGGCCCGGGCCCCCTCCAGCAGGTGGCGAATTTTCTTTACCTTGGCTGCCAGGTCAATCTGGCTCCGCAATACCGTGATCTGCGGATCGAGGTGCCCCTCGGCTTCGATCTCCCCGAGAATCTCGGAGGCAAAGACGTCGTCGCCCGCCTTGAACGCACTCTTCGCTCTCTCGATGCGAGGCTGAATCTTCTGTGGATCAAAGATAGGTTCATTGCGGTAAGCCTTGTTCAGCGTCTCCGACAGTTCACTCGCACTGGCGAACCTGTGGATGGGCTGTTTGGCCAGGCATTTGTGCACCACCTTGCTGACCAGATCATTGACGGCGGGGTTGATCTCAGAAACCGGGGGCGGAATGAACTTGCAGATCGCTTGCACGGTTTCTTCGACCGTGGCCCGGGCAAACGGCTTACGCAGCGTTAACGTCTCATAGAGGACCACACCGAGCGAGAAGATGTCGGAGGCCGGCGTAATCTCCTTGAGTTGCGCCTGCTCGGGAGACATGTACTGCCAGGTTCCCTTCTGGCCGGTCGTGGATTTCGTCCCGGCCAGGTACACGACCCCAAAATCAATGATCTTGGCGGTGTAGTCGTCCATCACGAAAATGTTGCTCGGCTTCAGATCGCGATGAACCAACCCCCTCTGGTGCGCCGCCTGCAGTCCTTTGCAGACCTGGGTAATGATTTCGACCACGCGCCCGAGCGTGAGCCGCGCGCTGGCATGGGCGATCAACTCGGCCAGGGTGGAGCCCTGCAGCAAGGGCATCACAAAAAATGGTTTCTTGTGCTTGTTCTCCTCGATGATGTCGACGTCACGGACCTCGACGATATTGGGGTGGGACATCTCCGCCAAGGCTCTCCATTCCTTGGCAAACAGCTCGACCGCGTTGGGATCGGAAATATCGCGAATGACTTTGATCGCGACGGGGCTGCCGGTCTTGGTGTCCAAGGCTCGCCACACGACACCCATGCCGCCTTCACCAAGCTGCTCCTGTAGTTCGTAACGTCCAGCGATTTTCGTGAGCGCCATTGACAACGTCCAGGCTAGGGGAGTCGAGATTGTCCTCAGAAAGCGGTGCTGTGCCGGAGTTCAGTCTTGAACTGTCGTGGAAACCGCCGCCGGTTGCCCCCTGCCGGCCCCCCGAGGAACCTCGAAGAAAGCTGCGCAATTATAGACCCGATTCCGCTTTTTGGCCAGCGTCAAGCAAGAAAAAATCGTCCGTAAAATCAGGCCAGTGCTACACTCTAGAGCCACTAGCGGGTCGGTTGGGAATGCCGGATTCGAAAACCGGCGTCTCGAGGGCCCGCTAATCCGACGTCTGGGGACGCGTCTCAATTCAATACCGGACCCGCCCCTTTGCGCCCGAAGACGCCATGAATGTCCTGACCACACAGGTTTGTGCCGTGCCAACCATCAAGGTAAGCTTCACTACCCAGGGAACTTCACAAACCCTTTCCTTTGCCAAGCCATTTCGCATTGGGCGGCGGGACGATTGCGAGGTTTGCATCGAGAATGAGTACGTGGGCCGCGTCCATGCCGAGATGATCTTCGAGAATGGCAAGTGGTGGATGCGTGATCTTCAGAGCAGAAATGGCATTTACCTCGATGACAAGCGGGTTGAGCGTCTCCCGGTCGCTGGACCGGTAACCGTCAAACTGGGCAAGTTTGGGCCTGAAGTCACTTTGGAACCGGAACTACCCCTGGAAGATAACGCCGCCCCCCCGCCCGACAGCATCGCCCGCATTGTCAAACATTATTTTGACCAGGACGCCGGCACGCCCGCCGGCGAGCGCACGATGCACGTGCGCCGCGCCTTCGCGCAAGTCCAGAAGGTGCAGAGGCTGAAGCAGAGAAGAATCGTCGCCGGGCTGCTTCTCGCCATTCTTGCCGTGGGCAGCTATGCGTTTTATGAGAACCTGCAGGTGCGCAGGCAGAGGTTGATGGCGAAGGCTTTGTTCTATGCCATCAAGTCGCTGGACGTTGAAATCGCGAACCTCGAACGGGTGGCGTCGGCATCGAGCAGCCAGCAGAGCGACGAGGTGATTCGCCGCTATGAAAGTCGCCGCCAGGACCTGGAAAGCAATTATGACCGGTTCCTCGCCTCGCTGCACGTCTACGATCCGAAAATGACGGAACAGCAGCGAATCATGCTGCGGGTGGCTCGCATCTTCGGAGAGTGCGAACTCGACATGCCGCCGGGGTTCGAAGCGGAAATCAACCGATACATTGAGGACTGGCGCTCGTCTGGAAGATTGGCCAACGCTCTTCAAACCGCCAGAGCCAACGGCTATGCGGGTACGATTTCGAAAGAGCTCGTAAGTCAAGGTTTGCCGCCCCAATTCTTTTACTTGGCTCTCCAGGAAAGCAACTTCGATCCGCTGGCGAGCGGCCCGGTCACGAAATTTGGGATTGCCAAGGGGATGTGGCAAATCATGCCCAACACCGCCGTGGCTTACGGCCTGCGCCTCGGGCCGCTCGTGGAATTGCGGCAACCCGATCCCCACGATGAGCGCCAGCAGTACGCCAAGGCAACCAAGGCGGCCGCTCGTTACTTGAAGGACCTCTACAGTACTGATGCCCAGGCTTCCGGCTTCCTGGTGATGGCGTCCTATAACTGGGGCGAGAACCGCGTGATCCCTTTGATCCGCAGCATGCCGGCGAATCCCCGGGAGAGAAACTTCTGGCAGTTACTCTCTCTCCATCGCGCTCAAATCCCGCAGGAGACCTACGATTACGTTTTCCGCATCGTGAGTGCCGCAATCATCGGCGAGAATCCCCGCCTCTTTGGTTTTGACTTTGACAATCCTCTGGCGAGCGCGGCCAAGTGGGTGCCAGCCCCGGCGGCATCCGAGATTGCTGGGTGCTTATATGGTTCAAATGCGCCCGAGAACCAGCAGAACGACAACCACGAGAAGGACGACACCTACTCCGCCGGTTGGGTAGTAGCCCCAGGCTCGACTATGCGACCAGCGGGGCAGCGCACCAACCAACGCTAAGACCAAGATAACGATCAATATCGTTCCAAGCATGTTTTGCTCCTTACTCCCTGTAATCCGCGCAGAAGGGTTAATCATCCGGTGCAGCCTTTCCCGAGGCTGCACCGAGGCCACCGCTACATCGTGATGCTGATCGCGATTCCAACGTTGGGATACCTGTTATTGAACAGGTAATAGCCGTTATCCATATAGACGACATAGACGTCGTCGTTGTCGTACCAGTCATCCCCCCAGTACTCCGGCCATGGGTCAACCAGACTGAACCAATAGCCGCTGTATTGGAAGCGAGGATATCCCTCCACCACCATGAAGGGGAGGCCGTTGATGCGGAACCCGTGGTCCCGCCCAAAGTCCCCTCGGAAACGGTCGTCAGGAATGCGGTAGCCGTTGTAGCCACCACGTTGTTGCCAGTTGCGGTGGTCAGAGTCCCAGTGTTGTGAGCGGTGCTCCTGCCAGGCGCTCCGCTGGACACGCTGCTGTTCCTGACTGCGCTGGGGGTGTTCATTGCCTCGCTGTTGCTGGGCGTGCTGTTCTTGCTGCTTGTTCTGGTTTTGCTGCTCTTGCCGTTGTTGCTGGGCGTGCTGTTCTTGCTGCTTATTCTGCTCTTGCTGCTGTTGCTGGGCGTGCTGTTCTTGCTGCTTGTTCTGCTCTTGCTGCTGTTGCTGGGCGTGCTGTTCTTGCTGCTTGTTCTGCCCTTGCTGCTGTTGCTGGGCGTGCTGTTCTTGCTGCTTATTCTGCTCTTGCTGCCGTTGTTCGGCCTTCGGTGGTTGTTGCTTGTTCTCGGGTTGGGCTTGCTTTTCAGGCTCTCGCTGCTTCTCGCCTTGCTGATCCTGCTGCGCGTACGCAGGAGCGGCGATGCTGAGAAGCAACAACAGAACGGCTGCGCTGGTGATTCCAATTACTTTCATCGGTGCTTTCCTCCGTTACCGCTGGTTACGTACGTGTGCTCGATATCCCTGACTGGCTTCTTACCTTTTCCTTCATGTCCCAATGTGGATTCTGGAAAGCGAATGAAACAGCCCAAACACATTCATGATCCACAGAACCACGGCAATAACCACGACGCCATTCAAAATTGACTTGATGGTTCCCTGCATTGGAATGAAGCGATTCACCAACCACAGGAGAACCCCCACTACGACGAGAACTTCCAACAGTTGAATTAAAGGCATGATCTTTGACCTTCCTCGTTTCCGATCTAAGTTTCGCGGGCTAACCCCCTCATCCACCTGGAGGTGTTGTCCTGATTTCGATTTTCGAGAACCCTAGGGTCGAATCGTGTTCGCCGCGAGGTTTGGCGGCACATACGGATGAAGTATGCTGATTGGCTTCGACTCCAGCTTAAGAATGAGAGGCTGCGACTCAAAGGTCGCGGCTCGTATCCACAGTCAGTAGAAGAAGAATGACAGGTCCAGGCGTGTGCGTCTGAGCAAGATAGCTCACATGTGAAGAACCGAGGTTGCGATGCCAGGAACAGGATCGAAGCGCAGCAGCTTCAGCGTGCATGATGGAAATTCGTCCAAGCGAGCGTCCCGAGAAGCGTCGGCAGAATCCCGGCGATTCCCCGGGAAAGAAACTTCTGGCAGTTACTCTCTCTCCATCGCAATCAAATCCCGCAGGAAACCTACGATTACGTTTTCCGCATCGTGAGTGCCGCAATCATCGGCGAGAATCCCCGCCTCTTTGGTTTTGACTTTGACAATCCTCTGGCGGGCGCGGCCAAGTAGGCAGCCGCTTTGTGAAGTTCACTGTTCCAAGCTCCTGTGACTGGCGCCAAAGTATTGCGCGGCAAACACCCTTCACCGATTGGGAGTCGCCGTGAGCGACCGCGCATGTGATTGCGCATGTACTCAATCCAGAATACGCGGTCGCATGTCCCGGATTTAAAAAATGGTGAGCGCGGAAGGAATCGAACCTTCAACCTACTGATTAAGAGTCAGTTGCTCTGCCAATTGAGCTACGCGCCCTTGTGGGGATCGAACTGGAAGGACAAACTTGGATTATAGCATCCGTAGGTCTCAGCAGAGCGAGACGGCGGTGGGATGATGTAGCCCACTCCGTCTCCTCTTCTCTGTTTCTCATTTTCTTTTTCTCGTTCTCTTCCGCTAAGACTTGCTGAGTACCCGCCGCGAATCCTTGGCACACTTTGCGATTCCATTCTTCTTAGCGAAAGCTCACAAAATAGGGAAGGCAAGAAAACAGAGCAGCACTACGCCGGGTCGCCGATGCGCAGCGTCGTGAGTAGCGAAGGCAGAGCGCAGGCTCGTACTTTGAGTATCCGAGTCGGAGGTCCCGCGAAGTCTCCGTGCGCAGCGCCGCGTCCGTCGGAGCCTAGGAGCGCTGGCGAGCTTCTGCCGCCAAACCGCGCGCGGTCTCGCTGGCCACCGGACGCCGTGGCGGCAACGGATCGACTTCAAGCGGCGGGCGATGCTCCACTGTGCCAATCACAGGCACGTCATCCATGCCATCCGCATAGAGCATGGAAGCAAAACGCTGCTCGCCGCACATTCGGTCGATCAAACGCTGCTGCCGCTTGGAGAGCACGGCATGCGGAAGAATGGGAAAATTCCGGAACATCCAGAGCAAATAAACCCGCTGCAGAAAAGAAGGATTTAAATAACGCGGACCGATGGGAGTTTGAACTTGCACCACGCCGGCCGCCAATTTTTCGATCAGCATACTCGGCCCACCTGAGAACCTGAAACGACCAGAGCAATTCTGAGGCCGCCTATTATTGCACCACGAGCAGTGCAATGGGAAGCCTTTTTTTCACAGGTTTGTGGGAGATCTCCCTCGGCTGCGGTTTTTTCCCTTCCCCAGTTGGGAATTTTGGGGAAGTCCTGTCGGAAATCCATCCCCAAAAAGGGAACGGCGTGCGTGCTTCCAAGTGAACTCTCGGCCGGGGTCAGACCGTGACTTCGGGCAGGATGTCCATGCGCCGAATCTGCGCCGCCACCCCAAATTCGCTTCCCTGTTCCTCGACCCGCACAATCGTAGCCTGGCAACATACCCAGCACTTTTCGCCGGAGGTGAGTTCGGGAGGCAGGATCAGTACCAACTCGACGTCGGTCCCCCGTTCCATGCGGGACTGCGTGTACAGGAAAACGCCGTTGGCGCTGACGTCGCGGGTCTGGGCGGTGTGGTCGGCACCCTGGGCGGTGCGCACTCGCGTGGGAACACGAGTCGGAATCCTTCTCCCGCTGCGGCGCTCGCTGTTGGCTTTCATGGGCTCGGCATGGGGCCGGCGTGCCCACCTACTGTACACCAACGCCGCAAGCAGGACGAGGGGACAAGAACAGATTTCGGATCAGGGCGTCGGCCGCGACTACATGCTAGGCCGCTTCGCCCTCGCCGCCGGAACCACCAGCGCCTGCTCCATGGTGGGCACATTGGTGCCCCGGAGTCTGGCCTCGACCTCGTGCAGTTTTTCGGTGTCGAGCGTCTGGTAGTAGGCCTGCACCAACAGTTCCATGGTGAAGGGATTGTCCTGGTCTTCTTCCAGGTGCGCAATGGCGTCCTGGTACTTCTTCTGCTGCATCAAAAGTGCTCCAGCAGCGCCCTGGCAGGAGCTTTGAATCACGCGGTTGCGGCTGCGGTCGGCCATGGTCTCGAGTTGCTGCAGCGACTGGTCTGCCAGCGCCTGATTTCCCGCGCGGGCCGCGCGCACGGCGCGGTTGCGCAGGATGCGCGACAGTTCTTCATCGCGGTCGGACGGCGAAATCGTCGTCCGGTGATGTAGTGCGTCCTCGGCCAGCTTCAGATCTCTTAGGGCGGCGTTGTCGTCCGTCTGATATTCCGCGATGTGGCGGAAGGCCTGCGCTTCCTGCAGGTCCTGCCCCTTGGCATGGGCGGTTTCGGCGATTTCCTGATATTCCTTGTCGGCCTCGGCATAGTTGGCGTCGCGGACGAAGGTCATGGCCTTCTGCATGCCGTAAGACAGGCGGTCGGCCTCGTTGTGGGCGAAGCGGATGGCCTTGTCATATTCGGTGCGGGCCTGTTCCTGATTGCCCATGAGCGCGTAGGTGTCGCCCAGGCCGAGTTGTGAGGTGATGAAATCGGGATCAATCTTGAGCGCAGCGCGATAGTGCTGCAGCGAACCCTCGAAGTCCCCGGCCATGCGCTTGAGTTCGCCATAAGAGTCTTGCGGATTCGGCTCTTTGGGCAACAGGGCGACGTAACGATCCATGGCCGCAAAGGCCTTCGTAAACTGCCGGTTGCGGGCATCCACGTAAGCCAGATCGTTGAGCGCGGCGGGGAAGTTCTTATCAATGGCGAGCGCCTTCTCAAAGAAGCGCTCCGCCTGGTCGTTGCCGTTCTCTGCCATGAGCCAGTTGCCGGCAAGATAGAGCAAGTGCTTGTCGCGCGGATACATCTCCAGCATGTCGTTCATGGCTGTGATGCCGCCCAAGTAGTCGCCTTCCTGCACCTTGGCGATCCAAGCAATCATCAGCTGTTCGGCCGGCGTCAGCTGGGGGGCAAGCTCTTTGGCCTTGGCGCGAGCCGCGCTCACTTCCTGAGGATTGCTGCTGTTGAAGGCAATCCAGGCCCAGGCCACGGCCAGGTTGGGATCTTCTTTCACCGCCGCACGCCAGTCCTCGTTGCAGCGCTCCAGATAAAGATTTTCGTAGTCCGCCATGCCCTTTTCATACAGTCCACGAGCTTTGGCGGAGGAGGTCGTGATCGGCATCATGGTGGTTGCGCCCTTCTGGACATGGTGCGCGTAGAGCGGCACCGCCAAGCCAACGCTGAGGGCGAAAACGGCGCAGGCAACCAGAGTAAGAGTGCAGACAGCAGGGGCGACAGCGCAGGTCGAACGGCGCATCGGAGTCTCCAGGAACAGAGCTATGTGGGGGGAGGAAGCTGCCAGCAAAAGTAACATCAACGTAATCGGCGCACGAGGTCACGAAAGACGTAGGCCGGATGAGGAGATCGTCCCGACCGAGATCCCGCTAAGTGAATGATTCCACAGGCCGAAAGGGAGACTAACAGCCGTGGTCAAGTACGACATTAGGGCTCAGGCTGCGAAAAGGTCGGAATTGGGGTAGCGCAGCGCTTCAGCGCTGCGATAAAGGAACCTGTTCTCAGTAGCGGGCTTTAGCCGCCCAGGTACCTCTGGGGCTAAGAGCCCATTCCTTTTGCCCGCTTTGTCGCAGGCCTGGGAAGGCCTGCGCCACCCAAATCCGATGCCGCGTTGAGTTTCAACAGCCCGCTTCAGGCGCTGAACTTGCGATTCTGAGTTCCGCCACGTGCTTGCTAGGGGCCTGAGCGGGACGCGGGGTTGGGACCGCGCCTCGGGCAGAAAAAAGCCCCTGCCGCCAAGGGCAGGGGCATCAAGGTCAACTTACAGAACGCTAGAAGGTGATCTTGGCCGCCAGCTGGATGCCGCGCGGACCACCACCGCCCAGGAACGGGTTGCCTTCACCGACGTCGCCGGTAGCGGTGAGTATGTACTGTCCGTTGCCCACTTCACGGTTAACGCCACCAATGGTCGCGGAGTGGAAGCCGCATTGAGGTGGGAGAGCTGGGGGGACCGCGGTACCGCAGTTCGCGAGGTTGGTGGACGGGTCAGCAATGAATGCCGGCAACAGCGGGCTGGCAAAGTTCGGATGATTCAGAATGTTGAAGAACTCCGCGCGCAACTGCAGTTTCACACGCTCACTGATCGAAGTGTCCTTGTAGATGGCGAAATCCCACTGCTTGTAAGTCGGGCCAACCAGGGAGTTGCGGCCCAAGTAGCCGTAGTGGCGGGTACCGGGCTGACAGTCTGAGGAAAATCCAGTGAGGTTGCTGCCTGTGTAGGGCGCCGCGATAGTGCACGGCATGGCGAAAGAGCTGAGATCGAGAAAGTTGTTGGGATCACGCTTGTGGTAGACGATGGGCCCGACCACATCCGGTCGGTCGAAACCATCGCCGCCTCCGCTGTAGTCGTCCTCACCGTTGTAATTCAGCGTAAACGGCTGTCCGGCTTGCAGCGAAACTGTACTGTCGAAGCCCCATCCGTTCTTCAGCCGCTGCCAACCGCCGCCTCGGTTTGGCAACGCGTAGCTGAATGTCCAAGTGAATCGATGGGGAATGTGGAAGTTTGACGGTCCGTATTCACGCTGCGGATTATTGCTGTCCTGGGGTTGCGCAGCGTTTACCATGAAGTCCTCTTCATCGCTGGAGTTGTCCAGCGATTTTGAATAGACGTAGTTGAGGGCCGAGGTGATCCCATGCCAGCCATTGATCTTGTAGCTGACCTGCAGCGAGTGGTAGTTGGACGCTCCCGTCGACTTCTCCTGCAGGATGTAGACTGCACCCTGGGCCGACATATTTCCGGCGCCGTAGGGGGAACTGAAGGGTCGCGGTACCCAATAATCGTTGTTGAAGACGTTGTTAGCAGTGCAGCCCGGGGGCAGGTAGGGCACGCCGGTGTCGCAGGCGTTTATAACCGCCTGCGTCGGCTGGTTTAGGTCGAGGAAGTGGAATAGCCGGTGGCCCTGCGATCCCACGTATCCAATCTGCAGCGTCATCTTGCTACCTAACTGCTGCTGGATGTTCAGGTTGTAGTTTTCCATGTACGGCGTCTTAATGTGGCGGTCGATGGCGAAAATATCGCACTCGACGGCTGAGAAAATGGAGCCTCCTGCGCTTCCTGACTTGCAGCTGGACGGCTCATAGACCGGCACGCCTGGGGCGATCGTTGCCGAGCTCGAACTAAGTCCGGCCGCCGTTATTGGGAACGGTCCATAGTTGCCATAGGCGGGACCGGGGGCGTAGTAGGTTGGATAGGGTAGATGGCCGAGGAGTACGTCCTGCGGGAAGGCGTCATAGAATAGGCCTGCTCCAGCCCGGATCACGGTCTTGCCCTTTCCAGTCACGTCCCAGGCGATCGAGGCACGCGGAGAGAAATCCTTGAAGTCAGGTTCATACAAGCGGCTGAGCCCGTTAGTCCCCACCTGAGCGTACGTTCCTGTCCCTGTGTCGCTAACCGGATCGAAACTGGACACAAGGAAGTTGGCGAACAGGTTGTTCTTCTCTTTCACCACGCCGTAGTAGTCCCAGCGCAAGCCGTAGTTGACGGTGAGCCGTTGCATTGGACGGAAGCTGTCCTGCAGGTAGAGACCGTAGCCGTTTTCGAAGGTATGGCGTGCGGTATCATTCCCTGAATACTGGAGACTGCCAAACCCACCCCCTTTTGGTTCTCCTTCTAGAAAGTGGGTCAGGTCCACGAATTTCAGCCTGCCGCGAAAGTACTTCTGGAACTTCTGTTGATTGATGCTGGTGCGGCGAAACTCGAAACCAACCTTCAGGTCGTGTTTCCCAACCTTCCAGGAGAAATCTTCGACAAACTGGTTATTCGTGTCTATGCGCGCGCGCGGATCACCAGAAGTCGCGCCCGGCTGCGCGAAGAAGCTGCTGGCGCCGCTGAGCGTATATGAGACAAGGGTAATAGGCAGGCCGGAGTCGTGTGGCCCGCCTCCCGCGCAATCGGAAGGCGAACTAGCTGCACACAGCCCAATCGAACTGGGGTGGAAGCTGGCATCCTGGGGGTTGAATTCCTCGGCGAACCGGTTCCATCCGTAGCGCAATTCGTTCACTTTATTGGTGCCAAACGTGTGAACGTAGGACAAAGAAACCAACTGGACCCGAGTGGGTGTGATGGTGTTGAAGCCGGGAAGCTGGCCACCTGAGGCGGTCAAGGCCAAAGGAAAAGACTGGGTACTGTCGCCAAAGAAATAACGGCCGGTGACGATGTTGCTGGCGTTGAAATTGTGGTCGATCTTGCCGATCACGCTACTCAGGTTGTTGTACGAGGGAGTGATCAGCGAGGCGTTAGGGACCGTCACCCCGGTGCTGGCACAGCCCGTGTCGTTGGATTGAGGTGCACCGGGGATGTTTGGTGCGGGCCAAAACGGCAACATCTTTGTCGTTACTGAGCTCACCGTCCCGCCGCCGGCAACGATGGCCGTTTCGTCGGCTGCGATCGTTCGGGGATCCGGCACGCAGGCCAGGGTCACCGTGCCCACCGTCTCCCGCTGTCCTTCGTAGTCCAGGAAGAAGAAAGTCTTATTCTGGACGATGGGCCCGCCCAGGGCGCCTCCGAACTGATTGTTGTGGAAGGGCGCGCGGCGCTCGTTGGTGGTGTTGAAGTAATTCCGGGCATCGAGCGAATTATTCCGGAAATACTCGAACACCTCGCCGTGCAGCTTGTTGTTGCCGCTCTTGGTCACGATGTTGACTACCGCGCCGGCGTTGCGTCCGTATTCGGGCTGGAAGTTGGAGAGCACCTTCATTTCTTCCACGGCGCCAATGGGCAGAATCGCTGACGGAACCGCGAACACGCCGCCCTGATTGATGGCCGGATCGTTGCGGTAGCCGTCGTTCATGTCGGTGCCGTCGAGCAGGTAGTTATTGGAGCGGCCGCGGGCACCGTTCATGGAGAACTCGCCGAACGACCCGGGCGAGTCGGTGATCTGATCCGGGGAACCGGCGACGCCAGGATTGAGAAAGATCAGCTTGGTGTAGTCGCGACCGTTGATGGGCATATCCTCGACCGCATTGGAGGTGAGCACACCGCCCAGGTCGTCACTGGTGGTTTCGATCTGGGGCAACTCTCCGCCCGCGACTTCCACCGTCTGCGTGACTTGACCGATCTTCAACTCCACATCCACGCGGCGCTCCGTGGCCACATTCACTTCCACGTTGGTGGTTGCCGAAGTCTGAAATCCGCTCTGCGTGACGGTAACGGTATAGGTCCCGATGGGCAGTTCTGGGATGGAGTAGCCTCCGTCGGCGCCGGTGGTAGCAGTCCGCTCCAGTCCAGTGCCGGCATTTTTCACTTTCACGGTCGCCCCAGCCACCAGCTTTCCGGACGGGTCGGTGACGGTCCCTAGAATGGTTCCTCGAAAGGTCTGCGCCCACAAGCTCACTGCCGTAAGAAGAAAGAATACGAAGAAGAAGATGCGCACTTTCATAGGAGCTCCTTGCTGATCAAGCCAGGAGCGGCGCCTCTTTGCAGAAGGCGTCGTCGCCCTCAGCCCGGGAAGGACGGTGGGTTCGTGTACCGCAGGAATTCACTAGCCTAGTAAGAAGACACCGGCCCGCCCGCAATGATCAGGCTTGAACATTAGCGGAACCTGATCCTCACAGTCAACTATCGAGTTGCAAATAGGAGGAATCGGAAAAGCAGCAATTGGCAGTTGGCAATTAGCAATTGGCAGTTAGCAGTTGGCGACCGGCCGTCAGCGGTCAGACGAGCGCTTCCTTTATGCTGTCACCCAGGGAATTCTGCGGGAGATACGGCACAGGAGAGCTAACTGCTAACTGCCAACTGCTAATTGCTGCTTGCACTAGAACGTGAACGCGACGCCGCCGCGCACGGAGCGGGCGGACTGGACCAGGTAGACCGTCTGTCCGTCTTGCCCGACGACCGGAACATAGCCCTGCGCCAACAGGTTGCGCAGGTCAATAATGGCCTCCATGTGGCTGGGCAGGAATCCCAGAGTGGGTATGGGCTGGCGGATGAAGACATTCAGGAAGGGGTCGCTCTGTCCCGGGGAGGCGTTAAACATATCCACCGGAGTGATGGCGGTGCCGTTCACCCAGCGGTAGGAAGCAATCCAGCGGGTGTGGGTGCAGGGCAGCGTTCCTCTGAATTTCGCCGCAACGGCGTGACGGCGCTGCTGGGTAATCCAGGGTTGCGCCTGCTCCAGCAGCACGTCGGGCCGGGTGAGATCAAGAACGCCGCCGAAGGCGTAGTCCAGAGTAGCCGTCAGGTCGCCGGCGAACTTGCGCTCCAGAACCACGCGCAGACCTTGGGTGTCCAGCCTCTGGCCCGTATAGCTGAACGTTCCTGAAGAAACGTCGGGTAACAGGAACCCGCCCGACGCGGTCACTTC
>Ga0187803_10000356_pt1 | contig 18651 bp, 29 predicted proteins | sample NC_wetland_sal_i_2_FD_132425 | JGI IMG/M metagenome (GOLD analysis project Ga0187803, IMG submission 132425) | Wetland sediment microbial communities from Neuse River Estuary, North Carolina, USA - Control_3 | ecosystem: Environmental > Aquatic > Freshwater > Wetlands > Sediment | place: USA...
GGGCAGCCGCCGATGTCCCCGCATCCCACGTCTCACGATCTAACCCCCATGCGCAGGGTTTGTCGCGTGTACTCAACGGCAAGCAGTTTGTCGGGCGCATCAAGTCGCACGATCTAACCCCCGCGCGCAGGGTTTGCAGCGTTGTTGATGGCGTGGTTGCCACATCCTCATCAGCAGTCGCACGATCTAACCCCCATGCGCAGGGTTTGCGACGAGACATCGACTCGCTTCTCTGGGGTCGCACGGTCTAGCCCCCATGCGCAGGGTTTGCGCCCGCCAATCTTCGACAGGCGGAGCCGTTCCTCGATGGTCGCACGGTCTAGCCCCCATGCGCAGGGTTTGCGCCTTGCGACCGTGTTTGCCCGTGCGGCCGGATGACAGGTCGCACGGTCTAGCCCCCATGCGCAGGGTTTGCGCCCGCCATCGTCGCATGTTCTTGACCGGCACCGTCTTGCGTCGTTCTTTGCGAACGGGCCAGTTTCCGGCGTGCCCACCGGCCGCGACCGACGACGGCGCACGGCGCAACATCCTGGCCAGCCATCGCTTCCGGCACGCGAGCGGCACCACCGGCACTGTTGGCTGCATCTGACTCTCCGACAGCAGTTTGCGCCGATCCGTTTCCGCCGGACGAATCAGCCACCCGGCCTCTCGCCAGCAATACCCAGGCGGCGTTCTCGTCCTGGTCCATCGCCTCGCCGCAATTGGCGCAGGTGTGTACCAGTTCCAGGCGGTCGGGCCAGTCGTTGATGTGCCCGCACCGGCAGCATTCGCGGGTCGTGTTCTCGGTCCGGTTCGGCACCGCCCCGGCGGCGACTAGGCACTGGCGCAGCATCCCGACGGCGGCGATCCGCTGGTTGCGCCGCGCCGTCGCGTTGACGGCCTCGTTGGAACCAGCCTCCGGCAGGCGCGCCAACTTGCGCCAGTCGCAATCCTCGACCGTGATGGTCCGGTAGCGCTCGCGGACCTGGGCCGCAAACGTGCGATACAGATGCCGGCGCTGGGCCAGGGCCTTGATGAGGTTGTGCCGCTCGTACTGCCACAGGTGCGCATCGCGGGCCTGCCAGTGACTCAGGAGCGCATGCATCTGCTCGTCGCCGGGGAACCTCTGCCAGCGCGACAGCAGACTTGCCAACCGGCTCTTGGCTTTCCACTGCGCGATCCCGGTCGTCGCCTCCGCCAGCCAGGCCGGCACGTCGATCTTCGCCATCCAGGCTCGCAACTCCGCGATTCGGTGATTGAACGCATCGTCGCGGATCGCCTGGATATCGTCCGAGTGGGCGATCCGCCCCAGCAAGTCCGCCGGCAGCGCTAGCTGCTCGTTGCGGTCGTCGTCCCCCACGATGTAGGCGACCCGCAGACTGCCGTCCTCCATCAGCCGCCAGCCGAGGTCGATCCCGCAGGCGCCGCCCGGAGCGACCGGCTTCGTCAGGCCAGTCCGCAGCGTGATGTTGACCGACCACTCGTAGTACGGCCGCCATTCCCCAGCACTGTTGCGCCGCACCGCGACCTGCCGGCGCAGCAGCGATGCGCCCATGATAAGGGCGTCATCCGGCAGAGGCCGATGCAGGTAGAACGGCACTTTGGCCCACAGCGGATCGCGCCCCACCGAGCCGACCCGAATCCACATCACGTAGAGCGGCGCCCGTCGCCCGCGGTCCTTGACGTGCTCCAGTCGTAGCCGAGTATCCTGACACGCCAGGGCCTCTGTCGCTGTCATGCCCTTCTGGATTTGCACCGCGACCTGACCGTCGCCGTTCCAGCGACGGAAGCGCGGCGGCGCCGGTGACTTGCAGGCTGCCTCGACAGCGGCCTCGACCACAAGATACGAGCCCCAGAAGACCCCGCACTCACCTCGCGCCTGCCGGCGAGCAGCGGCGCCCTCCTGATAGATACCGTCCAGCACCGCCAGTATCTCGGGCGTGGCGGCAGCCGCCCGCGCAGCCTTGACATCGGCCCACGCCACGGCACGCAGTTCCTTCAGCGCCGCCAAGTCCTCTTGCTCCGCTGCCGAGGCGCGCTTGCGGCGTTCGGCCGCGTTGCGCCGCCGGATGCTGGCGACGCACGTTTCCACGGCCTCATCGGCAACCGACACGGCAGCCTCCGCTGCCTCTAACTCAGGGCACAGTGCGGCCCGGGTCGTGGCTACGGCCTCACGCTGGGCTCGGTGCAGCTCGATCAGCTTGTTGAAATACCGATGAGCTAGGCTGATCTGCTCGTCGATGACGGTCGCGCCCGAGACGGGCGGCTTGGCCCCGTAGGCGTAAACCAGCGTATTCATGTTGATCCCTTCGTTTTCGTTTTTGGTCTGCCGACCTTCGGCCGTTTGCGTGCCGCTTCGACAGCAGCAGCGTCCAGCAGCCAATCCCGACCGTGGCGGCGCGCACGGATGCGCCCCAGACGGCACAGGAGCCGTACCTGTTGCGGCGACAGGCCGAGGCGGGCGGCGGCCTCGGCCGTGGTAAGCTGTTGCGTCATGGAAAAGCGCCCCGCGCGGCTGGCCGCTTGTGCGGGCGGATTGATGGTCCGCACCGCGCGGGGCGGGGCTTCATCATTCGTCGGAGTCGGCTTCATCCTCTATCTCTGCCTCTTTCCTGTCGGCCTCGACTTGCGCCTCCCATTCGGCCACTTCCTTGTCAGCGGCATCGGCGGCGGCTTCCAGACCGGCCTCGACCTGTGCGCGGAGTTCGGTCGGCAGCGCGGCCGCTCCGCACCACGTCCAGTCACTCCACTCCGGCTCCTCGCCATCGGCGGCCAGATTATCCCGCCCGTACACATTGGCGATGACCAGCCCGGCGCTCAGGTCGGGCCGCTTGTACTTGCCTCCGTGCCAGTTCGGGAAATGCGAGTCGGTTTGCGAGGCGGCGCCGAACCGCTCCCGCAGCACACGATCTGCGGCACCGACCGCCGCTTGTGTGGCCTCCTCCTGCCAGCAACCACAGTCGCAGCCGGAAGGCGCACCGGCGACCGTTTCGGAGTTGCCGCACGTCACCAGGGCCAGGCCGAAGCTCGGGTTGGCCGCCAGTTCCACGATCTCGATTTCGCGTGTCATGATTCAGTCCCCTGGGGTTATCAGCCCCAACCGCCCCTGAATCGCCGGGGCCGCGGCCGGGTGATGCCCTCACCCGACAACATAATTATAGCCGCACGCGACTGAATTTCAATGGGTGTTTCCCAACAAAAGACACTGTGTCTTAAATTGGGATTAGACGTGCTTAAAGCTGACTGTCACTCACGGCCCCGTCGCCCGCTTGATGATCGATTCCAACAGCAGCACCGCCGCCAACACGGCAGCTCCAATCAGCAGCCCGCTGGAGACGACGGTGGCGATGGCCAAGGCGATCCGCACCCAGGGCCGATGCATGGCCAGACTCCCATATCTCGAATTAGGGCTTTCCCGCGCCCTTCTTCAGTTCGTCTAATGCGCGCAGGATTGCCTCTTGATTTTTTTCGTGCTGGGCCAGGAGACCGTGCAGCTCGTCGATCTTGGCGTGCAGCCGGTCGTTCTCCCGGTTGCAGTCGTCGCGCAGAGCCTGCAATTCCTTCGCGTGGGCCTCGCGGTCGGCCACCAGCGATGCGTCAAATGACCGTCGCTCTTCGGGCAACAGGTGGAATGCGCCCCAGAGCATCATGCCAAGTACGACGAGCATCAAGACGCCGCCGGGGAGCTGATTAGCCAACCAACGAACGGTGCTGGTACTGATCGACACACTGCCGAGCTTCACCGTATCGTCGTCTGGCGGCAGGACCACGGGTGTATCCTCTCGCCTACAGGGCCGCGAAGGCGGTGTCGATGGCCGCTTGCGTTCCCTTGAGCGTCGTCAGGGCCGCAGCGGCAACGGCCTGGGCGTTGTTTGTCTGCGGCTGAGGTGACCCTTGTGCCACGAGAGAGTAATAGATTGCGCAGGCATTCAGGTAGTTCATGTTCGCGGTCCCAGCTGCCGCCAAAGCGTCGTTCAGCGTCACGGCTTCTCCTTGATTTGTGCCGAGAAGAACTTGCCGAGCAATTCCCGACTAGCCGCTTCCTGCCGCGCGGCCTGCTCAGCCGATGCTTCCCGCTCTTTCCGCAATTCCTCAGCGGCGGCCCGCAGTTCCGCTGCTGCGGCTGTCAGCTGGTGCGTCATCCACCCCATCAGGAACGCCAGCGCCAGCACGCAAGCCCCGCACGCGGCCCCAGGCGCAAGCCAGCGGGAGCGCGGCGACCGATGGAGCGGCAAGATGTGGGGCAAGGATTCGCTCACGACGCTTTCACCTGTGAGCCGGTTTCAGTGGCGGCCACGGCGCCCCGTTGCTCCCGATAGAGGGCGGCGCCGGATTTGGTGATGGCGCCGACGATGTAGCCGAATCCAACGGCGAGCCAACTCGGGGGGTCTTTCCCTTGCCCTTCCATCCACACACACCCCGCCAGAATCCCCAGCCCAAGCACCACTTCAGCAGCCAGATAGCAAAGACGCTCGCCACGGCCAGGCTCAGCCATGTAATGATCCCCATCGGGTCTCCCTCTCAGGGCGAAGGCCGAGGGCGCCGATGCCCCATGATGAACTTGCACCCCTGCAATCGCAGGTAGTCTAGCCGCAAACAGCGGGCCGTGCCATAGTGAAATCGACGACCCGCCCCTTTGCCGCCGAAGTCAAGATCAGCTGGCCAGCATCGCCCGTATTTCGTCCAGCGTCGGCGGCTGCGCGAGTGGCCGGCTGACGTAGACTCGTCCAGCCGCGTGCGCGATGGCGGCAGCTTCGCGGAGCGGCAACCCGTGGGCCAGCCCGATGGCGAGGTGCGCGCCGAAGCAGTCGCCGGCCCCGACATGCTGAATAGGACCGTTCAAGGATGGGTAGCTGCCGTAATCCGCCAACGCATAGCCGTCGTCGATGACTATGGGCGCCGCAGCCCCATGCGTTATGACTGTCTGCTTGCGACTGCGCAGGCGGTCAGGACCGCAACGGTTCGCGTAATCCGCGTTCACCTTCAGCACGGCCCCGGCGAACAGTTCCGGCTCCCGCTTGGCGTCGGCCACGACCGGGATGCGCAGGCTGCAGCAGACCCGGATCACGTCCCGGATCGCGGCGGCGTCGAGGAAGCCTTTGTCGTAGTCGGAGATGAGGACGGCATCGAACTTGCCATCACGGAGCGTGGCCAGCAGCATCAGCCGGCATGCAGCGAGGGATCGTTCGTCAGTACAGTAGGACTCGACTGCGGAGTCGTGGCGCCAGACGATCTGGCCATCGCCGGCGACATAGCGGACCTTCTCGGGCATGCTGCGGATGTTGAACTCGGGGCCGAACGACAGAGATGAATTGACCTGCCCGGGAAGATTGAGGACGCTAAACGGCCACGGCGCGACCAGGAACACTTCCGACCGCCACGCCCACAGTTGCCTGGCCGCGTTCCCGGCCCCGCCCGGCAACTTTATATGTCGCGTCTGCCGGAAGCACGGGCATCCGTCCTGGCACTCGCCCACGTCGCCGAAAATCCACCTGTCCACCATCGTATCCCCGCAGACAAAAATCCGCTTCGGCGTCGCGGTATCGCTCGCCGCTAGCTTGTCGAATGCTGCCAACGTCATCGGGTTTTGGCCTCCTCTTGCAATCGCCTCAGAATCTCCGTCGTCGAGATATCCGCCAGCGGCGGGAACACGACCACCCGCCCGCCGTAGCGGCGCACGACCTGCGCCTCCGCCTCCAGCGCCTGCGGTTCGCTCGTCGAGCACTTGCAGTAGACATCGGGCTGGAGTTGGCGCAAAACCGAAACTGCATCACCATCGAAACTGACGACGTGGCTGACGCATTCCAGCGCAGCCAGCATCTCCATCCGCTCTCCCAGCGGGCGCACCGGCCGACCCAGTCCCTTCAGGCGCGTTACCGAGGCGTCGTCGTTCACGCCGACTACCAGGACGTTGCCGTGCTTGCGGGCCGCCTGGAGCATGCGGGTATGGCCACAGTGTAAAAGGCAAAAACATCCGCTGGTCCAGACAACGCGCAATCCGCTCTGTCGGCAGCCTTCGCGGATTTTCAGGAGATTGTCCAGCGACAGTAGGATCATGGCGACCTCCGCTCAAGCCGTGTTGCTGTTCGCCTGTTTCGGCGTCCCGGCCACGTCCGCCTCCAGCCGGAGCGACCACGGCTTGGTTGTCCGCATCCCGTTTAGGTAGAGAACCGGCGTCACGGCATAGCCGTCGTCGGGGTTGATGTAAAATCGCAGGCTATGGTCCGGCGATAGCGGTGTCTCTACGCCGTCGATGACGAGTACAGCGGTCATATCCCCACGCCCTCCGATTGTGCCTGCTCTTGTGCCGCGTCCGACCACTCGCACCACCCGTCCCGCGGCAGCGCGGCCAGGAACACCATCCACTTCTTCCACTCGCCGTCCACGACCCGCTGGTGCCGGCCCCAGGGCAGGCAGCAGCGCCGCTGCCGGTGGTCGATCCAGAAGAACAGGTCCAGCACGCCCCGGCGATGCCAGCCCGGCCGGGTCAGCCGCCGGATGCCCCGGCGCACCGCCGCGTCCAGCGTCAGCAGCTTCGGCTCCGGGCCGGCTGGAGCCGGTTCGCTCACGGGCGGGGCTGGGATGTTCCCGGAGATGACGGTCATTGCGCCACCTCTGGAAACAAGGATGGGCTATCCGGCTGCTTCGCTTTCTCCCGAATTCTTGTGGTCTGCTTCGCTGCTGTGACCTCCCACCGCCACTTTTCGCTAATGGGGTGATCGTCAAGCCGCGGTCGCGTCGGACACGACCAACCCCCGCCCCCGACCTTACCGGCCATCCCGACGAACCGCCAGCCCGCCGCCTTGAGACTCGCCCCGCCCTCCTCCGGCAGCGTGTAGGTCACCATCCGCGAGTAGCCCAGCGCCCGCGCGGCCCGCCAGGCGGCGGCGTACAGGATCGAACAGGCGTTCGGCGTGCCGTCCGTGCAACAGCGCGTGACTTCCAGCGTCACCCCGTCGTCCAATCGCCGGCCGATGGGACGGCCGGCGATGAGGACGCCGACCAACTTCTCGCCGTCGTTCACGCCGACCTGGAGTTTCGAGCCGACCGGGGGCCGATGGTGCCGATGGAGGCGCGCAACGAAGGCACATGCTTCGGAGAAGTCAACGGGTTGCAAATGGAGGCCATTCACAACGAAACCTCCGCCAGCATACCATTGATCTTCGCTTGTTCCTCCAGACTGACCATGTTCAACACGTTCACTGCGTCCATGTGATCCAGGCCACCAAAATCTTCCCGGAACACGTCGTCAGTCCCACGGTGGTCCCGCGGCCCCTTGCCGGCACCCGATGCGCGGAAGCCGCGCGACGGCTGGTGCAGGAACGGCGGGAACTCGAGCGCCAGCGACAGGTGCCCGGCCCGTCCCATCCTGACCCCCAGGTGCCCCTCGAAGAACGTGCATCCCTCCCGGAAGCCGCCCACGGCTCGGAGCAACTCCATGTTGACCAGCATGAACGCCCCAGGATACCACGCGCACGCCGCCTTGCGGTAGTGCGGCCAGCGCTTCTGCACCCGGTACTTGATCCACGACTGCTCCCCCTCGTGCGTCGTCCGGTCCACCTCCAGGCCGTTCACCACGTCGAGGAACGTCCGGGCCTCCCCGATCCCGTGGTCCTCCGCCTTCGACCAGGCCGGATAGAGGCGGTCCCAGGTCCACAGCCCGTCGTTCCATCCTGACGCCAGGAAGTCCTCGTCGCAGGCGTTGTGCTGCTGATACCAGTCGGCAACCGATACCTTCGTCGGGATCGCGCCCGCCAGAGCCAGCATCCAATCCTGAATGTGCGCGCAACCCGCCATCCCGACCCGACGGCCGTTCCAGGTCCGGTCGCCGATCCGGTCCACGAACGCTAGAGCGGCCTCATACCAGCCGGCCGACGGGCGCAGGCCGTCTTCGATGAAGAACGCCCACGGGGTCTCGATATGGCCGACCGCGTAGTTCAAATTCTGGGCCACGCCCCACGTCGGACCGGGGTTGACCAGGTGCCGGGCACCGTAGAGCGCGCACGCCTCCTGCTGGGCCGCCACGTCCCGCTCATCGTTCGTCCCGTCATCGCAGACGATGTGGGGGAATGACCCGCTGGCGAACCGGCGCAGATCGTGCATCAGGACCGACAGCCGGCGGTCGCTGGTGCCCACGGTCGGGGTGACGACGGTGAAGGGAAACATCACGCTCTCCCGAAGCCGATGGCGAGTGGTGGGGCGTCGGCATCAGCAGCCTTGACCATCTGGGCTTCAATCCACATGTCTTTTAGGTCGCGGCCGGACCACCATGAGCAGCAATAGAGGATTCTGCCGTTCATCTCCACCTTGACCGCCGTGACGATGCCCTCGAACGTGTCGCTATCGCTCCCCAACTGGACGCGCGCGCCGGGAGCTATCACGGTCAATTCGGTCACGGGTTGGCCTCCTTCCTCAGAATGACCATCACGTCGTCATCCCGGAATCCGCCGAATCCGGTCGTAAAACCCGCATGTATCCGGAATCCCGGCTTTACCGACCACGGCCGGAGTATCTCGGAGGTGTGGGCGTGCAGCGGCAGGTCCTCCACGACGTACAGCCCGCCCTGCTTCAGCGCTGGCCACAGGTAGTCGCAACTGCGCAGCGTGCCGGCCGGGTCGTGCGAGCAGTCGTCCACGATCACGTCCAGCGAGGCGGGCGCGAACAGCTGCCCGACCGCCGGCCCGTGGGCGTCGCAGCAGTAGGTGCGCAGCCGCGGGTCGAAGCTGGCGAACTGTTGGGCCTCGACGCCGTGAATCGTCGCCAGCGGGAAGTATTCCAGCCACAACCTCATCGAGTTGCCCCGGTCGATGCCCAGCTCCAGCAGGTTGATGGGCAGGTCGCGCAGCGGGGCGAACAACTCGTCTAGCACGGGCAGGTAGCTGTGCCCGGTGAATTTGCTGCTGTCGAGACGGCGCCCGATTTCTGTTAGAGACGGCCGCATGCTAAGATACCTGTTGGGTTGAATCTTCCGACCACGCGAAGACCTCTTGCTCAAGGCGCTTAGCTGCGATTTCGCTAGTCACTTCCCCGGACTTTGGCCCAATATGTGCGCCAGCCATAGGTGGGCGTTTTCTTGTGGCAATCGGTGCAAAGTGTTCGGCCATTGGACAGTTCATGACGGAGTTCGGGGTGTGTGGAAAATGACTTTATATGATCGGCTTGCAATCGACCTCCCCGCTGTCCGCACTCTTGGCATGTGTAATTGTCACGCTCAAAAACCGCCTTGCGCCATTCTCGATCTTCGATGCAGCCATGTTTGCTCCGACGATTCTTCAAAGATGTCCGTCGCTTGCGACCTCGATTCCTTGCAAGCTGAACTGGTTCTGTACCTGATTGACTGGCATCTTTGCAGTCGCGTGAGCAGAACTTCTGTTGCTTCTTCCCGTCCTTTGGCTTGAATTTCTTGCCGCATTGGGCACAAGTCATTACAGGGCAGCGGGGGCAACGCTTTTGTGGGCCGCGCGGAGAAAATTCCGCTCCGCAATCAGAACAATTCCGCTTGGGAGATGGGCGATTCTTGGTTGCCCATCGCTTCCAATACGCTGCTCTGTAGGTCGGTTCTTTGCTTCTCATCTCCCCATTCTATGACAGATTGTTCAAGTCGCCTAGCGGCAATTTCGGCGTAGCGCTCTTCGATCTCAATCCCGATCGCGCGACAACCGGCGTCTTTGGCGGCGCGGAGGGTCGTGCCGCTGCCCATAAATGGGTCCAAGATAATAGAACCAGGCTTTGCCATCGCTGACATGATGTAGGCGATTAACGAAAGCGGCTTTTGTGTTGGATGCGCAACCTTCCCAGGCTGGCCAAAACGGTAGGAATCATGCACCCACCAGTTGCGCCTGGTCGGGCGGACATCGGCAAAAAATGCTCCGCTCTGATAGCCATACAAGGCCAACTCGAAAGCTGAAGGCCACCAGTTGCCCGGCAAAGCTGGCGCAGGACACTCTTTGGCCCATGCCGCCATCTTCACAATCAAGCCAGCCTCCAACATGGCTCTACGGACCAGTTCGCAGGTCGGCAGGCCGACGAAACAGAAGGCCGCAAACGGAGCTTTGCAAAGACGCATCGCCTCTGCCACGCCCTCTGCCACGCCCTCTGCCTTATCCCACGCAAACTGTAGCGAGCGATTGCCGTAACCAGGTCTGCCTACCTGAGTCCCGAATTTGTTGTCGATGGCATAAGGCGGATCAGCAATCACGACATCAACGCTCTCAGCCGACAACCTCGGCAGCACTTCTCGGCAGTCGCCGTGATAGATCGTGATGCCCGATTTCTCGTAGTACGGTGTCATGCGACCTACCAGCAATACAGGATTCCATCCGTCCCCGCCAGGAACGTCCAGCGGTAGTCCACGCCCCCCATCAGGTCGTAAATCTCCGCGAACGTCGGCCACTGCTCCCGGTCCAGCCGATCGCCCGCGTACCGCCTCCACCACTCGCTGTGCGACATGAACGCCGAGTAGTCGTCGATCAGGATGACCGGCTTCTGCCGCCACGGCGCCGCCAGGATGATGCGCAGCTCGGCCAGCAGCGGGCACTGGCCGTGTTCCGGTTGCCAGCAGTCCGGCCCCTCGTAGTGAGCGTCGAGCCAGAAGAGCGTCTTCTTCGACGGGTCGATGATCTTCGGCAGCACGTCCAGGCTGGAGCCGTGGTGGATGGTCACGCGGGGATCGACATAATATTCCCGGCAGGCAACGATTGCTCGCTCGCTCACGTCGATGCCGTGCAGGCGCTCGAACGGCTGCCGGAGCGCATTGACGAACGAAGCACCGTAGCCGACGCCGGTTTCGATGTAGACCTGCGCGGCCAGGGACAGGTTCCAGGCCCGGTCGGAGAAGTCGCGGAGAACGGTCACGGGAACGCGACCTCCTTCAGCGATCGGCTTTCGTGGATGCTGCGATTGAGTTCATGGAGCTTGCAGCACGCTTGGCAAGTCGGCAACACCGGCACCGACTGCGGCGCGCGATCAAGGATGTCCTTCAGGCTGTCTTTGTAGAGGTCGCCCAGCATGTACCCGTCGTACTTCCGCATGTAGGCGCATATTGCTATCTCACCTGTCTCCCATACGAAAGGCACGAAGTGGTACGCCTCGCACGTCGCGTACCCGTGTTTCTTCTTCGCCTCCGCGAATTTGTACTCCGTCACCTGCAAGAGCGGGTGACTGATGGCCGACGGCGTGATGTCCACCGTCTGGCCGTGGAACGCCAGGGCAGGGCGAAGCTGTAGATACGTCACCCCCGCCTCTTCCCCGACCGCCAGCGCGTGCCGCAGCAGGTCGTCGTCTTGCGGCCCGGCGTAGTTGAACGCGATCCCGACTGTCGGACAGGGCCGGAGCATCTTGATGTAGTCCGGCCTCATCGGCTTGTCGGTGACCGTCACCCGAATCCAGTCCAGCCGGGACGTGCTGTAGACCGGCAGCGCCAGGCAATTCGTGAACAGCCCCTGGCGCAAGCCGCGTGCGGCAGCGTGGTCCACGAAGAATGGGAAGTCCGGGTGCAGGGTCGGCTCGCCGCCACCGGTCCAGGTGATGGCCTTGATGCCAAGTTCGGCCGCTTCGTCGATCAGCCTGAGCGTGCGCTCTCTGGCGAGGAACACCTTGCGGTGATTCCCTAATGCCCCGCCAGAGTAAAAACAAAAGGGCATTCGGCCTGGCACACGCCCGAGGGAGAAATTTCTAACCCTATCGGGTAGACTTTCTCTCCCGCCATATAGGCGGCGAATTGTGGATGCAGAGCCAATTTTTCACGCGGAGCGAACCGCTCGCCGGTCATGGTGCCACCTCCAGGTCCGACGACCACCACCAGATAATCCCGCAGTGAGTACACCGGCCGATGTAGACGGTCAAGTCGTGACCTCTGCACGACTTGAACAGGCGTCGAAAGAGGTCAACTCTATACAGTAGCGTCTCGTCACCTTCTACGAAGACATAGTTGTCAGATGGCGGCTTGAATCCGCACTCGCACACGATTGACCACCAGGGCCGAACGGCCTCTGGGCCATTCTTCACAGCACGCCATTCCGCACGCCTTTCCTCCTCTGTCCGGGCCAGCATCGCCTTGAGGAATTTATATTCAACGGATCGCTCATCGGAAGACATCGAGTATCTCCTTGGCCCGTGCCGCCGTCGTGTGGCGCGCATGGAAGTGGTCCGCCAGCCGCCGGCGCATGCCTTCCAAGTCTGCCCCCAGCGCGTCGTCGAGTGTGTCGGCCAGGTTGTCCAACGTGCAGCAGAAGCTCATGCTGTTGTCGAACCAGTTGGCCCGGATGCGGGGCGGGTGCCCGACGAACACCGGCACGGCCCCCATCGCCACGACTTCCCCGGTCCGGAAGGCTTCGCAGCCCGCGGCCCCCGGCGGACAGAGGGCCAGCCGGGACAGCCTCATCAGCATGTGGTAGTCGCTGGCGAACCCGGTGGACGCCATGATCGAGCGGTGCCGCCGCCTCGTGGCGAAGACCTGCCGGAGCATGTTCCACCGGACGGAATGCGACGGGTTGCCGGCGAAGAAGATGTCGTACTCCTTCGGCCCGTCATAGAACCACTCCGCGCACCCCGCGAAGCCGAGGTTGCGCGGCTGGTAGGGGTAGGCGAATGACGGGTCCACCTCGCGCCGGAACCAGGCGTCCACCTTGAAGTACGGGACGTGGCACTCGGTGGCCGAGTCCCACCCCTCCACCACCGCCACCCTGTCGCAGCGGTTGACCAGCGGCTCGCACCACTGCCACGTGCGGTGCCGGGTCAACATTGAGTGGACCACCGCCAAATCGTACCGGCCCCCGTCGTCCATCGTTCCGCGGCCGTCCGTCGGGATACGGCCGCACGACGGCGGAATGTTGCCGGCCGCGAATAGGTCACACTGGCCGGCGAGCCCGTGCCAGATCACGGCCGACATGTAGTCGTCTTCGGTATCGCAGAGATGCAGAACTCTCATGTCGGTCTCCTCAGCAGCCCCAGCCCCGTGTCGCCTTCACACTGTCGCACCCACTCTTCATACGGCCAGCCCACCTCGAGCGCCGCCGGCCGCACGCCGTCGCGGCCCGGCTCGTGCAAGTCCACGTCATGCAGCGCGATGATGCCATCGGGGACGATGTGCGGGCGCCACGCGGCCAGTTCCGCCCGCGTCGTCTCCAGCGAGTGGTCGGTGTCGATGAACAGCAGCCCAACCGATCCCCTGTCCCACTTCCGTCCGGCCTCCGCCGAATCGCTCTGGCAACACGTCCACCGCTCGGATTCGTCCGGGGTCAGCATCTTCCGAACCTGGTAGGCGTCCCCGTCGATGTCGTAACTCGTCACGCATCGGCCCGACTCCAGTAAAGCCCGCGTGCTCTCGCCGCTCCGCACGCCCAACTCGACGATCAGCCCACTGGCGTCGCGGGCGAGGTCGCGCAGGCGCTCCAGGTGGGCGCGGATTTCAGGGAGTGCGGTTGCGAGATGTCTCATAACTACATCAGCCTTTCTCGCCACGTCGCCGGGGCACCCTGCTCGATCTCAAGCGGCAAGTGGTAGACAAACGGCTTCGGCCCGCGCTTGCGGATGTGGTCCACCATCGACCGCAGGCCGTCCTCCAGCGTCGTCTGCGGGTCGTAGCCCAGCATCCACCGGGCCTTGTCGGCAGACGGCCAGGCGTCCCGTACTTCGCGGGGCCGGGCCGGCAGGTAGACCGGATCGAAGGAGGTTCCGATGATGCGCCCGATGCTCCGCCCCAACTCGTTGATCGTGACCGGATTCTCGTCGGGGCCGATGTTGTACATGCCCTCCGGGCAGTGGAGCATCTTCACCATCGGGTCGATGCAGTCCCCGACGAAGCTGAACACCCGCCGCTGCTCGCCATCTCCGTAGACGTAGGGGCGCCGCCCCTGGAGCATCATGTTTATGAAGATCGTCGCCACGTTCCGATAGGGATCGATCTTCTGTTTCGGCCCGATTATGTTGTGGCAGACAGCGATCACCAGTTCCATCCCGTGCTGCGAGCAGAGGACACCCAACACGTCCTCTGCCGCTACTTTGGCAATTCCGTAGGGGTCCACCGGCCGCGGCGGCATAGTTTCAGTAAATGGTTCAAACTTGTCGGAGACGAGACGGGATTTGCCCCAGCCCAAACCATAGCGGCTCATCGACGACGCGAACAGAAACCGTCTCACCCCATGCTTCACCGCCGCCGTGGCAACGGCAACCGTTGACAGATAGGTGTGCTGGGTGACCACAACGGGCGAGAACACCGACAGCCCCTCGTGCGGCGCCGCCGCCAGGTGGTAGACCACTTCCGGCTCGAAGTCGGCCATGAGCGAGTCCATCTGCGCCAGATTACAGCAGTCCAGGCGCAAGCACCGGCCGACGATGTTCGCCTCGTCGCCCCCCAGCATGTTGTCCACGCCGCAGACGGTATGGCCGTCGGCTTGGAGCCGCTCCTGGAGATGGGAGCCAAGAAAGCCGGCGGCGCCGGTCATGAGGATTCGCATGGTTGCCGCCTGAGTTCGTCCAAAATTCGTTTCGCTTCTACCCATTCATCCCAGATGAGCAGAATGTCTTCATCGCCGCACATGCAAGCGTTTGTGTACTCACGATCCAATCTTTCGAGATTGTCTTCGGCCTCCTGGATGGTCATTTTACCCATCCCCTCTGCTCAATCGTCTCCGCGATCCCCTCTACGCTCGCCTCCGGCCGCCCGTAGACCACGCCCGCATGCTTGCCTGCCGCGAGCATCGCCGGATCGACCCAGGCATCCTTGAACGCCTCCTCAAAGTGCAGCAGGCAGTCATCTCGCACCGAATCGCCCTTGGCCCGCCAAAAGATTGCTGTCGGCACCCCGAGATAGCTGGCCACGATGCCGATGCCCGATTGATACGAGATGCAGCATTCCGCCCGCTTAACCACGGCGTAGGTCTGACCGATCACCCATCGGCCGATGAACTCCTGCCAGTACGCCGGGTCCACTCGCCGAGCCAAGAAGGAAGTCCAGTATGACATATCATAGGGCGCGCCGACCACGATGATCTGCACCCCGTAGCGCTCATACAACAGCTTTCCCAGCCGCTGCCAGTGCTCCGGCTCCCAGATCATGCCCCGGTTGTGGCCGCAGATCGTGTTGCCCTCCAGCGGACCGGGGTAGAAGACGACGTACCGGCCCAGCCGCTCGCGCAACTCATCGGCGAGCGCCTCCTCATTGGGCCGGAACTGAAAGTGGCGCATGACGCCCCAATCGCAGCGGAACTCCGGTAGCCAGTCCTCCAGCCGCACCCCACGCTCGAGGGCGGCGTTCGGCACCAGCACCCAATCGCAGCCTGCTGGCGCCGCCGTCGGGCCATCGGGCAGGTAGCGGTAGAAGCCATCTGGCTCCACGACCCGGCCGCACGGGTGGATCGGCGCCATGAGGAGCGACACGTCGTCAACGAAGTCGAACCGGCGCAGGAAGTGGACCGCCCGGCCCTCGATCTCCGCGTCCCCGCCGCCGCAGGACAGGCGCAGCGACACCCGACCATTGCCCAGGCGCGCGGCGATGTCGCGGACCTTGTGCAAGGCCCAAATCGAGTCGCCTATCCCTTGCGGCAGGAAAAAGATCACTTCGCCTCCGTCTTGTCTACATATGGTTTGCGCACCAACCACCAGTCCCAATCATAGTTGTCGAAATAATTGCCGGGCCAGCCACGAAAACGCTCCACAACCTCACTGCCGGCTGGCAACCACCCGCATTCGGCAAGCTGGTCCAGCCACCACGCCAGCGGCTTGATGCAATGATTGGTCGGGTCTTCCCGCTCTCGGTCCCGCTTCTGCCGCTGGAACAAGTCCTCCGTGTCCAGCACGGCAAAGAACAGCCCGCCCGGCTTCGTAACGCGGAATATCTCTCTCAGGATGAGCGGAACCAACTCCTCGCGCCAGTGTTCCGCGACCTGGTTCGCGTGGATGAAATCGAAGGTGGCATCGCCGTACAAGTGCATGCTGACGGCATCGCAGACGGCCAGCGGCAAGCCGGGGAACTTTTCTTTCCCCAAGCCGATCATGTGATTGCTCAGATCAATGCCATATACCTTGGCCCCGGCCTTCGTCAACCCCAGAGCAATGCTTCCGCATGCGCAGCCGATGTCTAGGACGTTCTGCCCGACAAGGCCCAGCGAATCCACGATCCAGCAACCGTACTGCACTTGCCACTCGCCGTGCCCGAGATAGTCCAGGCCAGCCACCTTATGCTCTTCGTAATACTGCACGCCGAAGCTCGTGGCTTTCAGTTTTGGCGTGTTGTCTGTCGCCATCGGCTGCTCCGGCACGTCGTACAGCTTCTCGGCAACCAGTTGGCACAGTTGCCGCTCGAACACGTCGGGATAGTAGACCCGATGCCGATAGGCCTGCTCGAAATACTCCCGCCCGGTCCGTCGGTCTCCGCGAATGTGCTGATCGTGGCTGGTCGGCACGAGATGCGTCACGTTGCCGTAGTCCATGTCCGCGTAATGGACAGGATGGTGCCCGACCCAGACCGCCACGTTCGGCACGCCGGCGCACGCGCTCGAGGCCGCGATCTTGCCCGGCCCGGAATCCACCGTGACGGTCAGGCTGGCCAGCGCCATCAGGGCTGCGATGGTCTCGCCGTCGCCCCGGTCCGGGTCGGGCCACAGCCTGTCGCCACGGCCCGGACAGAGTATCCGCTGACCATCAACGTGCCGCGAGCGGCGGTTCCAGTCGAGCACGACAGGCGTAATTTCATGACCCAGCAGGAAGTCGAACAGGTAGTTGGCGACGTGTTCTGGGATGTTCTTCTGCATCGGATTGCAGTCGCCTTGGTAATGGACAATGACGAAGCGGCGCCCGCCTACGTTCTCGTCCACCCAGGTAGCGGCGCGCTGGTGGGCGTCCTCTCCTACGTCGATCCGGTAGCGCAGCAAGTCGTGGACGACGGGCAGGCGCAGCATGTCGCGGATGCAGAGCGTGGCCTTCGTGCTGGGGCAGTCGAGGTAGACCTGCATCGGTTCGTCCCAGCGGTGCGTGATGGTTCTGTCGAATTTCAGACCGTAGGGCTCCTCCGTGTAGACCGCGTGCGCCGTCGCGGTCAGGCAGGTGTGCTTGCCCCGGCTGCTGACGACGTGCGATTCCACGGCCGGCCGGTGATGGCGCAGGTGGGCCAGGACGGCGGTGAACTGAACAGTGTCGCCCTCAGCCCAAGCCATGAGGGAAACGGTGTAACCATTTATTCATGACTTGGCGTGACCTCCTTTCTCGCTCTGTCCCTGTCCTGGTTCCGCCCATGCCTTGGCAGCACTCCCTAGAACACAGGCTCTTTTCAATATTAACAAGCGGTCTGTGACTACGGGCGATGCACGTTTGACTTGCGCATTAGCAGCACGATTGGCAATACGACGAATCCAGGCTGCCAAGGATCGGCCATCTGCTTTGGCCGCAGCTTCCCAGCGGGCGCGCTCGTCTTCCTCTATCAGCATCTCAAACCGAGAGAATGATTTTTCGTCGGCACCGTTCCACGGGCGACCGTCACGAATAATGAAAGCTAGCAAATCGTCACCCGGCTCGAACCACTCGCCATGATGACGAAGATGCGCAAACCGCTGATGAAGTATCGATTCTTCATCGTAACTGCCATCGGTTACGGCGAGAACTTCCAGTTCTCCGAACTCAGCTTGCAGTTGTCTTATTCGCTGACTCAGACGGATCGACGTTCCGATCTTGATAGCGCCGCCAACTTTCGGACGGATAAAATAGATCATTTACCTCTCGCTCGTTTTGCGATGCGTCCGCGTGCTAGTACACGCAACCATGATGACAACGACCGCCCGTCCTTCCGAGCAGCTGCTTCCCATGCCTTCCGTTCCTTCGGCGTGCAGCGCACCTGAACTCGCTCGCTCATCATGGATAGAATTGTACGCCGGTTGTGTGCCGATTGTCAACCCAACTCCAGTACGCCCCCCTCGTAGAACCTCTCCACGGCCGCGATCACGTCTTCAGGCCGGATCATCATCAAACACTTCGGCACCGCGTCCTGCCCCTCCCCGACCGGCAGGTGGCACAGGTTCTGCTCGTTCTCATCGTTGATCCCCAGCCGGACCGTGCGCGACTTCCAGCAGCCCCCCGCTGAGCAGCACGGAAGCTGCCCGACCGTCGAGAGCGTCACCTGAGTCGGGTAATGCAACCACGAAACCGGTTCCCGACCGCCGGCGATGCAGACGTAGGGCCTGCCGAGGGCCGCGAAAATGTGCTGGACGAACGTGCTGGGGCCGATCCCGAACACCGCGTGGTAGCAGAGCTTGATGAGCGCTCGCGGCGAAGGCGTCTTGCCGATCATGTTGACCACGCCCGACAGCGGCCGGTGCAGGTCGGTCATGTTGCCGACCTGGACCATCACGACCCGACGCCGGAGGCAGTTGACCACGGCCTGGTAGTTCTCTTTTCCCCAGCCCTTGGCGGTAAAGTCGATTTTTGTGCCCGCGACAACCACGCCGTACCGCACCGGCTGGCCCGTGACGCCGAACACCTGCGGCGGTTCGGCCTTCTCCTCTTCGCTCAGGTACAGGTGCGGGCGCGGGGAGCGCAGCCGGATCGCAACGCTGAGTTGCTTCGCCAAGCAGTCCACCCAGGCTTGCAGGAAGTGGATCGGTCTGGCGCCGCTCTCGTGGATGGCCGGGTAGGACATCTCGATCACCCGCGCGCCGTCCATCGAGGCGTCCAGTGGAACCA